>UMFL01003759.1_pt1 | contig 59888 bp, 76 predicted proteins | sample 1965001 | NCBI WGS metagenome assembly UMFL01 (sample SAMEA4836045, study PRJEB28245) | human gut metagenome | biome: gut microbiome; material: fecal sample | place: Denmark | collected 2008 | reverse complement strand
GAGGTCGGAAGGCGAAATAATCGCCTTCCTCCTACTCGATTTACGTCAATGTCACATTCTTATTGATGTCCAAAAGGATGTCCGGTAAAAGATGAGCCATAAAACTGTTACTCCACCGTAACGGATTTGGCCAGGTTTCGCGGCTGGTCCACATCCAGATGCTTGCCGATGGAAGCATAGTAGGCAATCAGCTGCAGGGCCACTGCAATGGGGAACACGGTGAAGCGGTCTTCCAAATCCGGAATCCGAAGTTCCATGTCAGCCACTCCGTCCTCCACCACAGACTGTTTCTTTGCCAGCAGGATAACGTAAGCGCCTCTGGCCTTTACCTCCCGGATATTGGAAATGGTCTTGGCAAAGACATGGTCCTGGGTGGCTATGGCGATCACAGGCACATTGTCGTAAATCAGGGCAATGGTTCCGTGCTTTAATTCACCGGCGGCATACGCCTCCGCGTGGATGTAGGAGATTTCCTTAAGCTTCAGGGCTCCCTCCAGGGAAAAGGCATAATCCAGGCCCCTTCCGATAAAAAAGGTGTCCCTCTCACGAATCAGGTGGCGCACAAAGGACTGAATAAATTCAGACTGTCCAATCATGATTTCCATGGCGGGTATGACGTCCATCAGGTCCTTCATGAATTCCCTGGCCTCATCGCGGCTGAATGCTCCCCGGACCAGAGCCATGCGGCAGCCAATCATGTAGAGGGCAGCCAGTTGGACGGAATATGCCTTTGTACTGGCAACCGCAATCTCCGGACCTGCATGGGTATATAATACGTAATCGCTTTCCCTGGCAATGGTGGATCCCTTTACATTGATAATGGAAAGCGTGGGAGAGCCAAGGCTTTTGGCCAGATTCATGGCGGCCAGCGTGTCAATGGTCTCCCCTGACTGAGAGATGACCATGACCAGGGTTTTGGAATCAATCAGCGGATCCTCATACCGGAATTCAGATGCAATGGACACAGTGACGGGTATCCGGAGCATTGGCTCCATCAGCGCTTTTGCCACCATTCCCGCATGCATGGCCGTACCGCAGGCAATGATGCGTACCTGGGTACACTCTGCGAATATGGAGTCCGGGATGCCGTCATCCCGGAAATCCGGCAGACGGTCCACCATCCTCGGAAGAATGGTATTCTTAAGGGCATCCGGCTGTTCGTGGATTTCCTTAAGCATGAAATGAGGGTATCCGTTCTTCATGGCCGCATCCATGTTCCAGCTGACCTCCAGTGTTTCCGGCTCCACGCGGTTAAAGTCCATATCATATACACGGACTTTGTATGGCGTCAGGCGCACGATGCAGCCTTCCGGGACCACGAAATACTCCCTGGTATAGGAAATCAGGGCAGTAAGATCTGAGGCTACAAGAGCTCCTGAGTGGGTGTGGGAAGCAACAAGGGGGCTTACCTTTCTTACGGCATATATCTCACCGGGACGATCCGCAAAAAGGATGCAGAAACCATAGGAGCCTCCCAGCATGCCTGTAAAAGCCGCGATTGCTTTCAGCGGATCCTGGCCGCATTCCCTGTAAGCAGAATCCAGCACAGCCGCGGCCACCTCACTGTCGGTCTGGGAGGCAAGACGGCCTTCCAGTTCATATTCCTGTGTAAGCTGGCGGTAATTCTCGATGATTCCGTTGTGAATCAGGGTTACCTGTCCGAAGCTGTGGGGATGCGCATTGGCGTCTGTCACACCTCCGTGGGTAGCCCAGCGGGTATGGCCGATTCCGCAGTGGGATATCTCGCCGGCTGATTTTACACATTCTCTTAGGGCGGCCACCTTTCCCACCTTTTTAATGGTCCTGACCAGGGAATCCTGATTGAAGTAAGCTATTCCGGCACTGTCATATCCTCTGTACTCCAGTCCCGCAAGTCCCTTTAACAATACATCCTTGGCCTCCAAGGGGCCTGTATATCCAATTATTCCACACATAATTTGTTCTGCCTTTCTTTGCTGGTTGCAGTTATTTTAACTGCGGTTGACGTTCCTGAAAAAGACAACAAAAAACCAAGCTGTCTTATACAGGCAGTTTTCAGCATACCATTTTTTAACCTTTTTTATCTGATTTCATTCATCCGGTCACGCTGGCTTTGTTTTGCAGTTACCCGCATATTTTCCAGTATGTAACACGCCCGGACAGCATGGGAGAGCACCCGCCGAATTTCTCGATTCTCTCTCCACCTCGTTAACCTTTCCACCGGCAGCAGACCTTCCTGCTGTTCACGTCCCCGGTAAAAGGTGCATGGCGCTTAGCTTTGCTATGAGTCTCCATCCCTCCTGTGATAGATTGTGAATATTATAGCTCACTCTATTTTATGCGTCAATCATAATTTGGGTGAGCAGTCCTGCCGGCCCCCTGCATAATCCCTGTTTTACGCGTTATTTTAAAGATTCTTTAAGACTTTTGTTCTATTCATTCTCCTGCCTGTGTGATATAATGGGGAACGGTGCAATTATATAATTTATGACTGACAACAGGACGCACAACATGAAAAAAGACGATTACATACTGCTGGTAAAAAAATATAAACGGCAGATTCTGCAGTGTTCAGCCCTGGCCGTGACAGTAATGTGCGCCTGCGGGATTTCCTATATGGCAGGACGATACAGCGGGAGACAGAAGGCACCCGCTGCTGCCGGCTCCGAGGGCGGAACTGAAGAAACCACCTCACAATACACAGACCTGCCTCCCGGCTCACCTTCCTTTCTCTTTCCGCCAGGCACGGCCTTCCGGGAAGCAACACCCTCCAATGTGGACATTATGGATTCCCAGGTGCTTAATCTGGCATATCTCTATGAGGACGGGGCAGACTCCACGGATCCGGCCGACAGCTATGCGGGCCGGCTCTATGATATGCTGGCCCTAAAGGATGCTTCATGGATATCGGGACTATATGACCTGTACAATTATACACCCCAGCAGCTCGCCTCCCTGTTGGGACTTCCGGATACAGCCGTCACTTCACCGTCCGGCATCATACCGGAGTTCCGCAACCTATCCGTGCGCTTTGTAAACAGCGGCTTACAGGAAACCGGAAGCACTTCCAACGCAAGGGAAATCATTTCCATCATCAATACCCTTCATTACTGCGGCGTGCTTAAAGATATGAAAACCATGGAGGACTGTGCGGACAAGCTGTGGAACGCCTCCCACAAGTACTCTGTGAGCATGGGTGATATTTATTACTGTGACGGCAGCTGCCTGTACGAAGCAACAGCCGGACAGCCAGCCGCAGACGAATCCGGTGCTAAAGGCGCCGGGGAGGCAGCGGCCATTGCCTCTGCCTCTGATACATCATACCCCGAATCCGCAACTTCTGATACAGCTCTGTCAGCCAACTCCCGGACATGTCCGGGCCATGTGGACTGCACGGTGCTGGCTGTGATCAAAGGCACTGCGGAGGCGGACAGCCTTTTCCGGGCAGCAGATTCCCTGGAGGCTGTAAAGACCTCCGGCTGGACTGGCTGGAATACCCACACCATGAACATGACAGGCGTTTTGCTGGCCCAGGACTGGTCTCAGGAATACGGACTTTATACAGTTGACTATCCGGTGAAAGGACTTTTAAACTCCCGGGAGATTGAACAATACATGGGGCTGGTTCCGGAAGACGCCAGCCAGCAGCGGAAGGATTTCGTGCGGTATGCCCTTACATCCGTAGGTAAGATTCCCTACTACTGGGGAGGCAAACCATCGGCACCTGGTTATACCGGCAACAGCTTCGGCTCTCTGACCGTACCGGATGAGGACGGCAGGATTTTAAAGGGACTGGACTGTTCGGGCTGGATAAACTGGGTATACTGGTCCGCCACGGGAAGAGGGCTGGGGGCCCAGAGCACCCGCACGCTTTTGGGCAGCGGTACGCCTGTGTCCAGGGATGAACTGCTGCCGGGGGATATCTGCATACGTTTCAATCCCATGGCGCATGTGGTGATATTCCTGGGTTGGACAGCAGAGGGGAATATGCTCTGTATCCAGGAGACCACGGGAAATTCCAATAATGTGGAAGTGGGAACCGTTACAAGTGACTGGGAGAGTTACCGGCGTATACTGGAATGATTTCGTATTAGGAACCAAATAGATAAAGAGGAGTATAATCATGAATAACAGAGAAAATGACGATGAACTGGAACGTATGAGGGCGCGTGCCAGAAGGGGCGGCGTCCGGCAGGGCGGCGGGGCATACCAGAGGCCTGCGCAGTCTGTCAGGGAGCGCAGAAGTACCAGGCAATCCTATGATGGCCGTGATGAGTATGACGAGGAGTACTATTACGGCGAGGAATACGGCGTGGAGGGGGACAGGCAGGTTGATTTCTCCATGGAGGATTATCTGGATGACGAACCTCCGGTGCCCTCCCGCCGTCTGAGGTCCTCCCATGGTTCGTCCGGTTCTGCAAGAGGGCGCCAGGCACAGTCCTCGGGAAGCAGGCAGGTACAGAGCGGGAAATCCCGCCAGGCGGGAAGCGCCGCCTCCAATCCGGACAGGGCCAGGGCGGCACAGACTGTTTCAAGGAATCAGAGACGCGCAGGAAACAGGCGGCAGGATACGATGGAAAGGGGCAGAGCATCCGCCGGATGGCAGCAGGGACAGATGACAAAACGACGTAAAAAAGGCAGATGGAAGGGGCTCCTTTTGCTCCTTCTGGCTGTATTCATAGGATATGGGGCATGGATGTTTCTTCACAGACCCACAGGATACTGGAATATAGCTGTATTTGGAGTGGACAGCAGGGATGGCAATACCAAGAACGCCCTGGCAGATGTTCAGATGATATGCAGCATTGACAGGTCCACGGGAGAAATCCGCCTTGTCAGCGTTTACAGGGATACCTACCTGAAAATCAATTCAGAGGGAAGCTATCATAAAATCAATGAAGCATACTTTAAAGGGGGACATAAACAGGCTGTGTCTGCCCTGGAGGAAAACCTGGATATCAAAATTGACGACTATGCCACCTTTAACTGGAAATCAGTGGCCGAGGCTATCAATATTCTGGGCGGCATAGACCTGGAAATCACGCCTGCGGAATTTAAGTATATCAATGGATTCATTACAGAGACCGTCAATTCAACCGGCATTGGTTCCTATCAGCTGGAACAGGCCGGGATGAACCATTTAGACGGCGTCCAGGCCGTGGCCTACAGCCGGCTGCGTCTCATGGATACGGATTTCCAGAGGACGGAGCGCCAGAGAAAGGTAGTGGAGCTTGCCCTGGCAAAAGCAAAGCAGGCTGATGTCTCAACGCTGACCTCACTGGCAGGCTACATGGTACAGGAGATTTCCACCAGCGTAGGAGTAGGCGATGTGCTGCCTCTGGCAAAGGATATTGGAAAATATCACATCGGGGAGACTGCCGGTTTCCCATTCTCAAGGCAGACCAAGAAAATCGGAAAAATGGACTGCGTGGTGCCCACCACCCTGGAAAGCAATGTAGTCCTTCTCCATCAGTTTCTGTACGGAGAGGAGACATCCTACAGCCCCTCTTCCTCTGTCAGGAAAATCAGCGCCCATATATCGGAAGAAACAGGTCTTTATGAGGAGGGCAAGGTGGCTCCTTCCGGAGGCGGTTCATCAGGAGGCGGTTCATCAGGCGGTAAGACGCCTGCCCAGAATGTGCCGGCGGAGACACCTCCGCCAGAAACAGCAGCGCCTGAGGAAACCACCCCGGAAAGTACAGAGGAGACGGAGGAGACCACCCAGGAGAGCACCGTGGAAACAGAGGAAACAGAAGAAGTGGGTCCGGGCGTCTCAGACAAACCCACAAAGGCTCCTGAGAGCACGAAAAATCCGGATGAGGAACAGGGCCCGGGAGCCGGCGGACCGGGCGGCAGCGGCGCCGGAGAGCCTTCCGCCAGCCATCCCACAAAGGCTCCTGAAACAGAGAAACCTGACTCTGGTTCCGGCTCCGGTTCTGACAGCACAAGTCAGGGCCCGGGAAGCCAGGGCAACGGCCCTGGTCAGGCCCAGTCAGACGCGGACGAGGGCGGCCCTGGTATGTAAAGCGCGCCCCGGCATAGAAGTAAAAGAGCAAAGTCAAAAGGATGGCCTCAGGCATTATTTCAACGCCTGGGGCCATCCTTTTATATTGCCGTCCAATATAGCCCGGAACATGCAGTCCTTTATATGAGGATTGTCCTCCTGCAGCTTATGTATCAGATCCTTAATGTACTGCCGCTTTGTGTATCCGTCCATGGGGCATGGATTCTTGCATACAGGAAGCTGGTACTTATTGCAGAACCCTATCACATCTGCCTCTGCGACAAAAATCATGGGGCGGATGACGGTCAGGTCCATGCGATCCAGATAGGTATAGGGTGAGAAGGAGTGGAACCTTCCCTCATAGAACAATGACATCATCATAGTCTCTATCACATCATCCCTGTGATGGGCATAGGCAATCTTATTGCATCCCATCTCCTTGGCCATTTCATTGAGAGCGCCTTTTCGCATCTTGGCACACAGGGAACAGGGATTGGTTTCCTTGCGGATATCAAAGAGCACCGCGCCGATTTCCGTGCGGATGACTTCATATGGAATTTCAAATTCCCGGCACAAGGCCGCCACCGGCTCCAAATTCATGCTGCCCAGTCCCAAATCCACGGTAATGGCGCACAGCTCATATTTTTCAGGGTAGAACCTCCTCAGATGATGAAGGGCATGGAGCAGGGTTAAACTGTCCTTTCCTCCTGACACTCCTACGGCGATGCGGTCGCCGTCCTGAATCAGCCCGTATGTATCAAGAGCCTGGCGCGTCAGGCTCAAAAGACGTTGCAATTTCATGTGGGTTCCAACTAATCCTTTCTGGTCATTATTTGCCGGTTCAATGCCTCCGGTCTTTCGTCTTTGCTCTTTGCCGGAATGCTGCACGGCTTTTTCTATTCTACCTGTCCACACACCTGGTTGTCAAGAAAAGTTAATTATGTTAAAATGGAGGGAGAATAAATTAAGGGTGATGATGAAATGATAAGTTATAAATATATAGTGTCTGACAAGCAGGGGCTCCATGCTACCAATGCCATGAGTCTGAGCAGGGCAGCCGCAGAATATGAGAGCCGGATAACCCTTACAGGCACAAAGGGTACAGCGGACTGTAAGAATGTCCTTGCTCTCATGAGTTTGGGCGCGGGGCAGGGAGAAAGCCTGGAGCTTACGGTGGAAGGACCTGACGAGAGCCAGGCCTCCGGTTTCTTAAAGGGGCTCATGCGCACCATTTTATAAACACGCTCTGACAGGCGCCCATGATAAAATCAACCCGTTTCCTAGCTGTTAGGAAACGGATTTACCGTAAAATCCCCTCTTGACAGGCTATAGTTAATGTCAAAGAACTGCTCTGCAGTTCAAATTTGGAAAGAGGGGTTAATATTATGGCAAGATTAGGTATTTCTATTTATCCGGAGCATTCCACAGAAGAACAGGACATAGCGTATATGAGAAAGGCAGGTAAACTGGGTTATAAGAGGATTTTTACCTGTCTTTTAAGTATTGGTGAAAAGAGCAGGGAGGAAATCATCGGACAGTTTTGCCGCCTGGCTGACGAGGCTCATGCCTGCGGCATGGAAATCATTCCGGATGTCAGTCCTGCTGTATTTTCAAGGCTGGGAATCTCCTTTGAGGACCTGTCCGTGTTCCGTGAAATGCATGTGGACGGCATCCGGCTGGACGAGGGATTTGACGGCATGAAGGAAAGCCTTATGACCTATAATCCGCAGGGGCTGAAGGTGGAGCTGAATGCCAGCACCAAGCTTGTTTATGTGGAGAACATCATGGATCACCATCCGGACCGTGAGAAACTGATTACCTGCCATAACTTTTATCCGCAGGCATATACGGGACTGAGCCTGAAGCATTTTAACAGGTGCAATGACAAGATGAAATCACTGGGCCTAAGGGTGGCTGCGTTTGTATCCAGCAATGCGCCCGGAGCTTACGGGCCATGGCCTTTAAACGAAGGGCTCTGTACCCTGGAAATGCACCGCGGCCTTCCTCTGGATTTCCAGGTACGCCATATGTTTGCCACCGGCATGATAGATGATGTGCTGATTGCCAATGCCTATGCCACGGACGAGGAGCTCAATGCCTGCGCGGCCGTCAATCCCAGCATCCTTACCTTCGGCATTGAACTGGAAAAGGAGCTGACGGACACCGAGCGGCAGATCCTGGACTATGAGCCTAAGCATGTGGTGAGAGGGGATATAAGCGAATACATGATCCGATCCACCTGGCCCAGGGTGACATTTGCGGATCAGTCCATTCCGGCTGCCAACACCAGGGACTTAAAGCAGGGCGATGTGGTCATTCTCAATGACGGTTACCTGAAATATAAAGGGGAGCTCCACATCGTCACAAAGGATATGCCCAATGACGGCCGCAAAAATGTGATTGGCCATCTTCCGGAATATGAACATGTGCTGTTAGACTATATCGAGCCATGGAAGGTGTTCGCATTCCGTATTGTATAAGACTGTAAGAGAGGAAGTTTAACCATGCAGAATAAAAGACAGGAGCAGCTGCTTGCCATATTATTAGAGCGGGGAGACTGGATGACCAGCCGGCAGCTGGCCGGCCTTCTGCAGGTGTCGGACCGGACCATCCGATCCGATGTGGAGGCCATCAATAAGCACACGGACCCGCCGCCTATCGAGTCCAATGTGCGTCAGGGATACAGGCTGTGCGGGGACGCGCGGCCTGCCTTGGCGTCCGGGGCAAAGACAAGGGAGGCAGACATTCCCCAGACTCCCGGAGCCCGCTGTGCATACATGATACAAAAACTGCTTTTTGAGGTAAAGGAGCTGAACCTTACCATGCTCCAGAGCCAGATCTATGTCAGCGGTTATTCTATTGACAATGATTTAAAGCGTATACGCAAGATGCTGGAGCCTTACGGCGGCCTTAAGCTGGTGCGGAATAAGGAATGCATTTCCTTAAAGGGAGACGAGGCCAGCAAGCGTCGTTTCTACCGGGATTTACTGGTGGCTGAGGTGCAGGAGAACTTCCTTAACCTGAACACCCTGGCTCATCTCTACAGAAGCTTTAACCTGATTGAGGTCAAGGATATTTTTGTGGATGTACTGGAAGAATATGACTATTCCATCCATGAGTCCATGTTTCCCATGCTGATTCTCCACGCTGGGACCAGCATTGAACGGATGAACTGCGCCAATTACATCAATATGGAGGAGGGGATGCAGGGGCTGGAGGAAACCATCGAGTACCAGATATCCCAGACCTTCTTTGAACGCATTTCCAAGCGGCTGCACATAACGGTCCACGACGGCGAGGTGGGCATGTTTGCCCTGGTAATCATGGGCAGACGGGCTTCCAATTACACCAGCGATTTTGTCAATTACAATGGAAAGTGGATGAATACCAAGAAGCTGGTAGCGGAAGCCCTGGAACAGGTCTATGCTCTGTTCGGCCTGGATTTCAGGCAGGACGCCGACCTGATGGCGGGGCTTAAGATGCATTTTCACGGACTCATCGAACGTGTTAAGAACCAGGTGCGGATGGAGGATGTGTTTGTGGAGGAAATCAAGCGCAAATATCCCCTTGTTTTTGAAATGGGAATCTATGTGCTGGAGTTTCTGGAACAGAGACTGGGACGGCCCATATCAGATGTGGAAAGCTGTTATATTGCCCTTCACCTGGGAGCTGCCAGTGAACGCATGAATTCCATCAGAAAATACAGGGCTGTGATGATTCTGCCTCATAACCAGTCCTTCTCCGACATGTGTGTGAAAAAGATATCCGACATGTTTCGTGAACGGATGGAGGTGGTAAAGGTATTCGGCTGGTTTGAGGAGGACGAGGTGTCGGCCCTGGACCCGGATTTGCTTCTCAGCACCTTTCCCCTGGAGCACGGACTGGATGTGGAGACAGTCTCCATCAACCTGTTTGTGGACTCGGAAACAGAGTCAAAAATCCTCCAGGCCATCAACCGCCTGGACAAAAAGGGGTTCCGGCTGGAATTCACATCCCATATCGGAAACCTGATACGAAAGGAGCACTACCACTCCCAGGTAGACATGGACCAGCCCGGAGAAATCATCCGCATGCTGTGCGCGGGCCTGGAAAAGGAGGGCATCGTGGAGCCGGAATTCACGAAAGTGGTCTTAAAAAGAGAGCAGATGTCGCCCACTTCCTTTGTGAACACCTTTGCCATTCCCCATGCCTTTGGCGCCTTTGCCAGAAATTCCACCATTGCTGTGGCCCAGCTTAAGAATCCGGTGAAATGGGGCGCCTTTGAGGTACGTCTGGTCATGCTTTTTGCCATCAACGAAGGGGATGCCAGAATGATTAAAATTTTCTTTGACTGGGTATCCAACGTGGCAAACCAGCCGGAGGAGCTGGCAAAATTAGTGGCTCCATGCAGCTATGAGGAATTTATTGACAGAATAATGGGTTGAATTTCCTAGCAGCTAGGAAATGCTTTTAAGGAAAAAAGTGAATAACTGCCTTATAATTAAGGCAACTTAATAAGAAATGCAGCAAACAGAATGGTTTTGTTGCATTTTCTCGTTTCAAAGACAGTAAGGAGGCAGCAAAAATGGTAGAGGGATTAGAAATGATTTGCTTCAGGATTATCTCCAATGTAGGAGGAGCGCGTTCCAGCTACATCGAAGCAATCCAGAAAGCAAAGCAGGGCGACTTTGAAGGCGCCAGGGAATGTATAAGGGCCGGCCAGGAGATGTTCCTGGCTGGACATGAGGCCCATTTTGAACTGATTCAGAAGGAAGCACAGGGAGAGCAGGTAGGCGGTTCCATGATTCTGGTTCATGCGGAAGACCAGCTCATGAGCGCGGAAGGCTTTAAAATCATCGCTGAAGAGATGCTTGCCAGCTACGAGCGAATCGCTGAACTGGAGAAAAGGCTGGAAAACCGGTAAGGACGGACGCCGTGTTTTACCCGCCGATATAAAACAGGAGCAATAAAAGGAGACTATATAGATATCAAGGAGGATTTAATCATGAAACGAGTATATTTATTTTGCAGCGCGGGAATGTCCACCAGCATGCTGGCAAGCAAGATGCAGGGCATAGCCAATTCCCATGACCTTCCCATCGAAGTGGAGGCTTTCCCGGACGGAAAGATTGGCCAGATTATTGACGAGAAGCATCCGGATGTGATTCTCTTAGGCCCCCAGGTCAAATACCGCTACGGCGAGATCGTTGAAAAGTACGGCGACAAGGGTATCCCGATTCAGGTCATCGATCAGACGGATTACGGTATGATGAACGGCGAGAAGGTGCTGAAATCAGCCATCAAGCTCATGAAATCAGCAAAATAACAGTCCGGCCCGGCATCGCAGCCGGCCCGCGTTAAAACAATCATAGTTGAAATGGGGGAACATGAATCATGCTAAACAAGTTAGAATCCGTACTCATGCCATTGGCAGAGAAAATCGGAAAGAATAAATATCTCATTGCCATCCGCGACGGCTTCCTGCTGTCCATGCCGCTGTTAATCGTAGGGTCCTTTTTCCTGCTGATTGCCAACTTCCCGATACCGGGATGGACGGATTTCTGGGCCCGGTTTTTCGGGGACAACTGGGCATCCTATTTTTCAAAGCCCACTGATGCCACCTTCTCCATCATGGCGGTGCTGGCCGTCATAGGCATTGGCTATTCCTTCGCGGAGCAGATGAACGTTGATAAGCTTTTCGGCGCTGCCATTGCCCTGGTGAGCTGGTTCCTCATTATGCCCTATGAGATTCTTGTGGACGGCGGTTCCAGCGTCACCGGAATTCCGTTAAACTGGGTGGGATCCAAGGGTATCTTCGTGGGAATCATCGTGGCCTTTCTGTCAGTCCACATCTATGCGTGGGTAAATAAAAAGGGCTGGGTCATCAAAATGCCCGACGGCGTTCCTCCTACGGTAGCAAAGTCATTCTCGGCCCTGATTCCGGCAGGTATATCCATACTGGTATTCTTTATCATGAATATCGTGTTTGCAATGACACCTTATAAAAATGCATTTAACTTTATCTTTACTATTTTGCAGACACCGCTTTTAAGGCTGGGCAATACGCTTCCGGCCATGGTAATCGCCTATATATTCCTTCACCTCTTCTGGTTCTTTGGAGTGAACGGCGGTTCCGTGGTAGGCGCTGTGTTCAATCCCATCCTACAGACTCTGTCTGCCGACAACCTGGCTGCATTCCAGGCGGGCCAGGCATTGCCCAACATCATTTCCCAGCAGTTCCAGGATTTGTTCGCAACCTTCGGCGGATGCGGTTCCACACTGTCACTGCTCATCGCAATGCTTTTGTTCTGCCATTCCAAGCGTATCAAGGAATTAGGCAAACTGGCCTTAATCCCGGGCGTGTTCGGCATCAACGAGCCCATCGTGTTCGGCCTTCCCATTGTGCTGAACCCAATGATTCTCATTCCTTTCATGCTGGTGCCGACCATAAACATCGTGATTTCATATTTCTGCATGAGCATTGGTCTGGTTCCCATCTGTACGGGCGTTGCCATTCCATGGACCATGCCTGTGGTGCTGTCCGGATTCCTGGCAACAGGATGGCAGGGAGCCGTACTGCAGCTGCTGCTGCTTATACTGGGAGTATTTATCTACATGCCGTTCATCAAGATGATGGATAAGCAGTACCTGGAAGATGAGGCCAAGGCCTCCGAGAAATCAGATGACGATGACTTTGACTTTGATGACCTTTCCTTTGACGACCTGTAGGACGGCTGCCCTTGACGGCCCGGCCTTCCTTTGACAGTCCCAATGGGGATACAATAATATGAGGTGATGATAATGAAAATTATTATGATATACGACCAGATTCAGTCCGGTCTCGGAACAAAAGATGACACAATGGTTCCCCTTACAGGCAAAAGAGAGCCCATCGGTCCCGCGGTCATGATGGAGCCCTTCTTAAAGCAGGTGGACGGCCATGTGACAGCCTGCCTGTGCTGCGGCAACGGAACCTTCCTGGCTGACCCGGAGGAGGTCAGCCGCAAGCTCTGCGCCATGGTAAACAAGCTGCAGCCGGATGTGGTCATGTGCGGTCCTGCCTTTAATTTCGCTGACTATGCGGGTATGTGCGCCAAGGTGGCATGCGACATCAACGCCACCACAAAGGCAAAGGCATTTGCAGCCATGTCCGCTGAGAACGAAGATACCATAGCTGCCTACAAGGACAAGGTGGCCATTGTGAAAACTCCGAAAAAGGGCGGCATGGGACTGAATGACGCGCTTAAGAACATGTGCACGTTGGCAAAGGCACTGGCTGACGGCAGCGATACGGCGGAACTGGAACATAAATTCTGTTTCAAATAGAGGAGGATATACAGGATGTGGGGTATGATTGCAACCTGGCGCATGGCAGTGGAGGGAATCACAAAGGGCGCCCAAATGCTGAAAAACGGCGGTGACGCAGGTGATGCCATCGAGTCTGCCATCCGGGAAGTGGAGGATTTTCCTTACTATAAATCCGTTGGTTACGGCGGACTTCCCAACGAGGAGATGGAAGTGGAAATGGACGCTGCCTTTATGGACGGCAATACCCTGGACATAGGCGCTGTTGCGGCCATCAGGGACTTTGCCAATCCGGTGTCCATTGCCAGGCGCTTGAGCCATGAAAAGGTCAACAGCCTGCTGGTGGCGGAGGGCGCTGAAAAATTCGCCCATAAGGAAGGATTTGAGCGCAAAAATATGCTGACAGACCGGGCAAAGGCCCATTACAGAAAACGCATAAAGGAGATGTCCGCCCAGGCCGCCCTCCAGGCCGCCTCCCAGAAGCTTAAGCCTTATTCCGGCCACGATACCGTGGGCATGGCCTGCCTGGACATGACCGGCAAAATGACAGCCGCTACCTCCACCAGCGGACTCTTTATGAAGAAGAAGGGAAGGGTAGGGGACTCGCCCATATCCGGCTCCGGGTTCTATGCTGACAGCAAAAAGGGCGCTGCCAGCGCCACCGGCCTGGGTGAGGACCTGATGAAGGGCTGCATTTCCTATGAAATCGTTCGCCTCATGGGAGAGGGTATGCATCCACAGGAAGCCTGTGAGACCGCAGTGTCCCGCCTGGACGCGGAGCTTAGGGAGCGCAGGGGCGAGGCAGGTGATTTATCCCTTATAGCCATGAACCCAAAGGGCGAGTGGGGCGTGGCCACCAACATAGAGGGATTTTCCTTTGCCGTTGTCACGGAGGCCCTGGAGCCAACCGTGTATCTGGTGACCCGCCAGGAGAACGGCCGCTGTACCTACGAAAAGGCATCGGATGAGTGGATGGAAAACTATATGAAGACGCGCATGGCGCCCATTGAGGAATAGGAATATGGATGAGCAGAATCAGATAGACAGAAAGCTTCTGGACTATATCGACGAAAACCGGGACCGGCTGGTTGAACATGTCCGTCAGATGGTGCGCATTGACAGCGTGGAAAGGGAGGCCCGGGATGGGGCTCCCTTTGGCCCCGGTGTAAAGGAATCCCTGGACCTGGCCCTCTCCATCAGCAGGGAGATGGGCTTTGAAACCGTTAATCTGGACGGATACATCGGATATGCATTCCATGGCAGGGGAGAAGACTATGTCTGCGCCATGGGGCATGTGGACGTTGTGCCGGCGGGCGAGGGCTGGAGAGAGCCGCCCTTTGGCGGCCATATGGAAGACGGCGTCATATACGGCAGGGGAGTATTGGACAATAAAGGGCCTGTCATGGCCTGCCTGTACGGACTGGCCGCCGTCAAATCGCTGGGGCTAACCCTCAGGCATCCGGTGCGCATTATCTTCGGATGTGACGAAGAAACGGGATTCGAGGACCTCAGGTACTATCTGTCAAAAGAAAATCCTCCTGTATACGGATTTACGCCGGACTGCAAATATCCTGTGGTATACAGTGAGCGGGGAAGGGCAGTGGTGCGTATCATCGGCACAAGGGAATGCCTGGGTACATTTTTCGACTTTGTAAACAAATATTTTATCGGCGCCGGAAACACAGGCGACCGATTAGGTATTGACTACTACCATGAAGAATATGGTATGATGGAGATGCGCGGTTACAGACTGGGATTAGAGCCTGGCGGGAACACCGGCCATGGGAACTACACGGACACGGAAAACCTGGTATCCTTTGACGCCACCTTAAGCTACCCAGGCGGCATTGTCATCCAGGATATCATGAAGCCCATAACGGAAAAGGCAGAGGGCTGCGGCCTGAAGGCAAAGCTGGTGCAAAACTATGATCCGGTGGTTTTTGCCAAGGATTCGCCCATGGTAAAAGCCATGCAGGACAGCTATGAGCGGGTCACCGGCATGGACGGGACTCCCGTGACCACCACCGGCGGCACCTATGCCAAGGCCATGCCCGGAATCGTCCCATTTGGTCCCAGTTTTCCGGGCCAAAAGGGAATCAGCCACAATCCAAATGAGTGGATGACCGTGGACGACCTGGTAACCAACGCAAAAATATATGCACTGGCCCTGTACCGTCTCGCACAGCTTTAGGCCCTTGAGCGGCACTGGAATGACGTACAGGAAGAAGGAGAGGTTTTTATATGTTGGAGATATGCTGCGGCAGCTATTACGATGCCCTGCAGGCCGCGTCCGGAGGAGCCGGACGGATTGAACTGAACTGTGCCCTGCACTTGGGCGGGCTTACGCCCTCCCTGGCATCCCTGGAACTTGTGAAGGAACACTGCAATGTGAAAGTGATTGCCATGGTCCGGCCCAGAGGCGGCGGATTCTGTTACAGTGAAGAGGATTTCAATGTTATGCTCAGGGAATGCGAACATCTGGTCCGCCACGGAGCGGACGGCATTGCATTCGGCTGTCTGAGGGAGGACGCCTCCATTGACAGGGAACGGAATGCCCGGATGATTTCCATTATCCACAGCCATGGAAAGGAAGCCGTATTCCACCGGGCCTTTGACTGCACCTCCAACCCCTATGAATCCATAGAGACTCTGATTGAGCTGGGAGCTGACCGTCTTCTGACCAGCGGTCTGAAACCAAAGGCAGTGGAAGGAAAGGCTTTGTTGGGAGCCCTTCAGTCAGCTTACGGAAACAGTATTGAAATCCTTGCCGGAAGCGGCATCAATGCCTCCAATGCCAGAATGCTCATGGAAGAAACCGGAATAAGGCAGGTTCACAGCTCCTGCAAGGACTGGATGACGGACTCCACCACCACATCCAATGGAGTGACCTACGGCTTTGCAGAACCTCCTCATGCAAACTGCTATGACGTGGTGTCAGAGACACTGGTCCGCCAGCTCTTAGACAGCCTTGGGGAGTTGGGGAGATAGGACCATGATAGCAAAATACAAAAAGAACATACTGGTGAGAAGGCTCATAACCATCCTGGCAGTAGTGGCGTCGGCCCTGCTGCAGACCTATGTGATTCAGGCATTCATACGGCCGGCCAACCTTCTGTCCAGCGGATTTACCGGTGTGGCCATCCTCATTGACAGGATTGCCTCCCTCTACGGGCACAATATTTCCACCTCCCTGGGAATGCTGGTCCTCAATATACCGGTGGCCGTTCTCTGCAGCCGGAGCATCAGCATGCGTTTTACCTTTTATTCCATGCTGCAGGTGTTCCTGGCCAGCTTCTTTCTCAAAATATGCAGCTTTGAACCTCTGTTCAACGATGTGCTTCTGGATGTGGTCTTCGGCGGTTTCCTGTACGGACTGTCCATTGCCATTGCCTTAAGGGGAAACGCCTCCACAGGCGGCACGGACTTCATTGCTCTGTATGTTTCCAATAAGACAGGACGGACCATATGGGAATATGTGTTTGCAGGCAACTGCGTGATTCTCTGCATCTTCGGATACATGTTCGGATGGCTGTATGCGGGATATTCCATCCTGTTCCAGTTCGTATCCACCAAAGCCATCTCTGCCTTTCATCACAGATATGAACGGGTTACGCTGCAGATTACCACCACTAAGGCACAGGACATCATAAACCAGTATGTAAAACAATACAGACACGGCATATCCTGTGTGGACGCGGTGGGCGGTTACAGTCATAAGAAGATGTATCTGCTTCACACCGTGGTATCCTCCTATGAGGTGAACGACATTGTGCATCTCATGCGGGAACAGGATCCTCATGTCATTGTCAATATGATTAAAACGGAAAACTTTTACGGCGGATTTTATCAGGCGCCCATTGAATAATGCTGCCGCGCGGCAGATTGATAGGGCCGGAAAGGTATCACTGATTTACATAAAATTTTTATGTAAATATTTTTGCAAAGATTTTACAAAATATGCCTCTCAGAATTTACAGAGATTTTATATAATGAAATCACAATATGAAATTCAGGAGGCGTGCGGTATGAAATCATTTAAAATCATAAAGGAATATTGGCGTCTGGCAATTCTCGGACTGGCCTATACAGCCGTGTTCGCCGCCGCCATCACAATCATAATCAGATAGTCAAAAGCAGCCGGCTGAATCGCAGCCGGCTGCTTTTTTCCGAATCCTGTTCCGTTTATACCGCAAATTTCGCAAGTCTGTTTTTTATATCCCTGGAGCCATCCTCATCAATGTGAAGAATCAGCTCCACTGTGCGGGATACCGCCAGGTAAAGAACTCCCAGAACGGACTTGGCGTCTACCATACAGCTGCCATACTTAATATCTGCATCACAGTCATAATGGCTCAGTGTATTCACAAAATCTACCACCTGTTCCGGCTGTTCAAACTTAACTAACATACTTGTCATAATCTTACACTCCTTTGCATATCACCGGCTTCTGTTTCCCGCCGGACTTGTCATATGGTGTTGTTATAAGTATAGGAGCCCTGCATGGATTTTTCCATGGTAAGATCTTTGGATTTCCTGTAATATTTCACGTTTTTCGCCTGATTTAAGGAAGATCAGGAAATAAAATGTTAAATCCGTATCCCGTCAACCGGCAGCACCATGATTACAGCCAGATATATGCACGGACTGCAACCGCTCCCATCATAACTAAAAACATGATTCCCAAACCAGCCATGTCACTCCACAACTCTTTCTTCATATCAATACGCCTCCTTCATATGCCTTATCACTTCTTTGGATGACATTATAGCGGCACCATAGGGTTTAAAGATTCCATATCCAAATCATGGGCTATATATAAAGATTCCATGAGGAAATGTTTAAATCATTGACAGAGACTGCAAATGCCAAAATGTGAAAAAAATGTGAATTTAGCACTCAACCCTTGACTTTGCTAATAATACGTGTTATATTACACATAGAACAAAGGAGGAGGAAAGAAAAAGATGAAATGAGATGTATTTCATAAATTCCTTTCCATCCGGTTCCAGTACAATCTATAACAGCCTCATAGATTATTAAATAAAGGAGAGATGACATATGTTGATGCCTAGTATTTTTGGAGAAAACTTATTGGATGACTTTTTTGATTACTCATTCGGCAGCCACAAGACATTCGATATGATGAATACCGATATCAAGGATACTGAAAATGGCTATGAGATAACCATGAACATGCCCGGTGTCAAAAAAGAAGATGTAAAGGCAGAGCTCAAGGACGGATATCTGACCATACAGGCCACAACAGATTCCAGCAAGGATGAGAAGGATTCCAACGGAACCTACATCCGCAGAGAGCGTTATACCGGTTCCTGCAGCAGAAGCTTCTATGTAGGTGACGCAGTGACCCGGGAGGACATCAAGGCTAAATTTGAGGACGGCACCCTGAAGATGCTGGTTCCCAAGAAAGAAGCAAAACCGGCCGTGGAGGAGAAAAAGTATATTGCAATCGAAGGTTAACATGATAGGTGACAGACCGAAACATACATGGCTCCCGGAAACAGTTTTGGGAGCCGCACAGAAAACAAAGGAGGAATGATGTATGTTAATGCCCAGTATTTTTGGTGAAAACATGTTTGATGAATTTTTCAGGGATCCATTTTTTGACGACAGAGATATGAAAAAGCTGGAGAAAAAAATATATGGACGCAGAGGCAAAAACCTGATGAAAACCGACATCCGTGAAACAGATACAGAATATGAGCTGGAAATGGATTTGCCGGGATTTAAGAAGGACGAAATCAAGGTATCCCTCAAGGACGGATATCTGACCATCTGCGCTGCCAAAGGCTTGGATAAGGATGAGCAGGAGAAGAACAGCGGCAGATATATCCGCCAGGAGCGTTATGCCGGCAACTGTGAGAGAAGCTTCTATGTGGGCGGGGACGTGACTGACGAGGATATAAAGGGTGAATTCAAACACGGCATCCTGAGACTGTCCATTCCCAAGAAGGATGCAAAGTCACTGGCAGAGGAGAAGAAGTATATATCCATTGAGGGATAACCCTGACATAACAAAACAGAACCCCGCAGTTCCGGTGATTGTGGCATCACATCATTGGGGCCGCGGGGCTCCTTTTTTATGTCCGGTATTTTCTTCATTCTCCTGATTATGTGCAGTTTGCGGGCATAAAGCCCGGCAGCAAAAGCAGAGTCATCGATATTAGGAATTTTGCAAGGGAAAATTAAGAGTTATCTTCCCGCACTTATTGTATACTTTTAGTATAAACTGGAACAGCACAGGGAAAGGATGATATATGGGATAATGCAACAGGAAAATGGGACGGGCCGGAAACCATTAGGTATATGTCACAAAAAAACTGGATGGAGACAGAAAGCATTTCCCGGCTTTGCATTTCCCGCCTATCCGTGGATACGGTGAATGTACAATTAAAAAACCGAAATCACTTTTATACCACGTCCGATCGGATGATGGACCAGTTATTTACAGATATGTCCGGCAGGAACTGGACCCTTCTTCCAGGTCAGGTACCGCCGACAGGCCCTCCTGATGCAGTACTGTCTGTTTACAGGATGGAAGGCGGGGACGTATTTCTATCATGCTATCAAAAGGAAGAGACAGCAGTCATCTGGACAGCTCCTTTTGTCTATAATATTGCCAACGATATGAGAAGTCCTTGGAAGCGGTGATTCAGGCCATTGGAGACATCCCATTCTGATGAATTGATGCTGTATTTATGCCCATGTCTTTGATATAATGGAATAAATCTGCTTATACTGACAGTGATTCACACCTAACGAGGAGGAGACAAGAACATGCTTTTAGTGGCTAAAAGAGACGGGGAAACCGTGGAATTCCAATTGGATAAGATAACGATGGCTATCAAGAAGGCCTTTAAAGCAACAGGTAAATCATACACGGCTGATATTATTGAGCTATTGTCGCTCCGGGTCACCTCTGATTTCCAGGAGAAGATAAAAGACAGCCGGATTAGCGTGGAGGATATTCAGGACAGCGTGGAAAAGGTTCTGGAGGAATCCGGATACACTGATGTGGCCAAGGCATACATACTGTACCGGAAACAGAGAGAGAAAATCAGGAATTTAGATAAGACCATCCTTGACTATAAGGATGTGGTGGATAACTACGTAAAGGTGGAGGACTGGCGCGTCAAGGAAAATTCCACCATCACATATTCTGTTGGCGGGCTGATTCTGAACAATTCCGGCGCAGTGACTGCCAATTACTGGCTTACGGAAGTGTATGACAGGGAGATTTCCGATGCCCATGTAAACGGGGACATCCATATCCACGATTTGTCCATGCTGACCAGCTACAGCTGCGGATGGTCCCTCAGGAAGCTTCTGCTGGACGGCCTGGGCGGCATTACCGGGAAAATTACCGCATCCCCGGCCAGGCACCTGGCCACCCTCTGCAACCAGATGGTAAACTTTCTGGGAATCATGCAGAATGAGTGGGCTGCCTCCCAGTCATTTTCGTCCTTTGACACCTACCTGGCTCCCTTTGTGAAGGCGGATAACCTGTCCTACGATAAGGTCAAGAAATGCATGGAGGCGTTTGTCTTTGGAGTCAACACCCCCAGCCGCTGGGGTACCCAGGCCCCATTTTCCCACATTTTCATGGACCTGAAGGTGCCAGGGGATATGGCTGATGAAAAGGCCATTGTGGGCGGCAGGAGAATGGAATTTACATACGGGGACTGCCAGAAGGAAATGGACATGGTGAACCGGGCGTTCCTGGAAACCATGCTGGAAGGCGATGCCAATGGCCTGGGATTCCAGTATCCCATTCCGGCTTATGGGATAGGACCGGATTATGACTGGTCGGATACGGAACAAAACCGGTTATTGTTTTCCCTGGCATCCCATTACGGCACCCCGTATTTCGTCAATTACATGGGAAACGGCATGAAACCGGAAGATGTAAGGACTTCTTATGAAGGAATCCGGCCGGACTTCCGTGTGCTGCGGAAAAAATCAGGCGGCTTTTTCGGGTACGGAGAGCATACGGGTTCCGTGGGCGTGGTCACGGTCAATCTTCCCAGGATTGCGTACCAGTCAAAGAACGAAAAGGAGTTTTTTGCCCGGCTGGACCAGATGATGGACCTGGCTGCCCGTTCCCTGAGCATTAAGCGGAAGGTGATCTCCACCCTGTTAAAAAATGGACTTTATCCCTATACGGCCTGTTACCTCACTGATTTTGACAATCACTTTTCATCCATCGGCGTCATCGGCATGAATGAAGCAGGACTCAATGCACCGTGGCTGAAGGCCGGCCTGGAATCCGAAGAGACAGAGAAGTTCGCTGTCTCTGTCCTGAACCATATGCGTGAAAAGCTGATTGGATACCAGATGGAGTACGGTAATCTCTACGGCCTGGAAGCAACGCCCGCAGAATCAGCTACCTTCCGTTTCGCCAGACTGGACCGGGAGCATTTCTCCGGGATCCGGACAGCCGGTCATGATGGGGACAAGCCTTATTATACAAACAGCACCAAGCTGCCCGCAGATTATGACGGTACATTGCGGGATGCGCTCATAAACCAGGATTCCCTGCAGCCGCTTTATACCACAGGCACTGTATTCCATGTGTACATGGAGCAGGAACTGGAGGACTGGAAACAGGCAAGGGACCTGCTCTGGGGAATGATTACAGAGCACCATATTCCCTGTTTCACACTGTCTCCCGTTTACACCATCTGCCAGACCTGCGGCTACCTGCCCGGCAGGCAGGAGACTTGTCCGAAATGCAAAGGAGCTGCGGATGTTTACAGCAGGATTGCGGGCTATTACAGGCCGGTCCATGACTGGAACGACGGCAAGGCACAGGAGTTTAAAAACAGGATTATGTTCCATTTGCATGATGACAGGAGAGACAGCGAATAAACATGGATGTTTATGTGGCAAATGCGTTCAGCAAAGATAACAAGGGCGGAAATAAGGCGGGAGTGGTCTTGCAGCAGGCCTGCCTGAATGAAGCAGAAAAAACAAAAACAGCCTTTCTGCTGGGGTATTCAGAGACAGCCTTTGTCTTTGACTCAGAGCTGGCTGATTTTAAATTAGAATACTTTACCTCTGCAGGGGAAGTACCTCTGTGCGGTCATGCCACAATCGGGACTTTTACTGTGACGCGGCATTTAGGGATGCTCAAAAAACCGGAGTACACCATTGAGACAAAATCCGGTATATTGAGAATACGTGCGGATGAAAGCGGCCTGATTTTCATGGAGCAGAATATCCCGAAATTCTACGAAAGGCTGGATAAGGGGGATGTGCAGGCATGCTTTGATTCAGACGTCATCACCGATACCTTACCTGTGCAAATCGTATCCACAGGTTTAAGGGATATCCTGGTTCCGGTAAGGGAGCCTGAGATTCTGGGCAGGATGACGCCAGATTTTGCCGCCATCACCAGGCTGAGCCGGAAGAAAAAATGCATCGGCATCCATGCGTTTTCCCCTGCAAAAGAGAGGGGATTGGCCGCCATATGCAGGAATTTCGCCCCGCTTTACGGCATAGATGAGGAATCCGCCACCGGCACCTCCAATTGTGCGCTGGCCTGCTATTTATACGAGTACGCATCCAGGCAAGATCAGTATATCTTTGAACAGGGACATAATCTTAACAGCATTTCCAGAATATACGTTAATCTGGACACCGAAGATAATACGATTACGGGGGTATGGGCGGGAGGATACGGGTATTTGTCCTGTGTGAGAAGTGTTGCGGTTTAACCATCCATCTTCCCAGCTATACCAGACAGATTTCACTCCATGGATATTGAGAAGGATTACAATAATATAGAAATCCTGCCCTCTGAGGATGGACGGTATTATCTGGAGTACCGTCTGTATACATATGGCTCTGAGCCGCAGTATCATGTCAGCCAGGATACCCTGACCTTCCGTTGTATCCAGAATCCCCAAACCCAGATGAATGTGGCGGGTTTCATGGTATGTAACACAAACGGCACCCGAGAGCAGGGCGTTGTGAGAGTCTACGTGCCAAATCACATCATCCTATGGAAACGTAAACCTGACAGGACGGAATATAAATGCTTCTGCGTCTGACGGAGATACGGCCCTTTCCTTTACAGCAGGAAAATAAGTTGTTGGTCCATGAAGTATATGATACAATCTGTTTATGAATGACAGAAAATGACAGGAAGGTAATTGACAGATTATGATAAACAGAGAAGACATGCTGGAGCTTACAAGACGGATGACCCTTTCCCGCACCTCCTTTACCAGGATTGCGGGATGTTATGTGGACAGGGACGGGGATTTTGACGGAAGTTTTAATATTAATTTTCTGAAATTATCAGCATCAGAACGGACAAAGAAACTGAAACTGGCTAAGGAAATCCCCTTTGCAGCCACAAATGTAAACCTGAGAAAATACGAATATACTCAAAGCGCACGGAAGCCGGGAAGTATGTGGCAGCTGCTCATGGCCATGAACGAATGCGGCCTGAAAAATGATGCCCTGATGGATACCTTTTATGATGTTGTCATGGAGCATTACCGTGCGGACAGGGAGTATGCCATCCTTGTGTTCCATGACCGTTATGATATCCCGGCAAAAGGTTCTGACAGGGAACGCCAGTGGGAATCAGAGGAAGTATTTGAATATATGATTTGCGCCGTCTGCCCCCTGAGCGGAAAGTATGAGCCGGATAAACCCGTATGCGGATTTTTGTTCCCTGCCTTTACGGACAGGAGCGGGGATCTGAATCACATTGATGTGTTTCAGGCGGATGCGGACAGGCCTCACAATGAAATACTGAAGCTTTTGGGAATCAATTGACAGAGTTTGGACTTTCGGATACAGAGAGCAGCATGGATTGGAAAATCCGGAATCAGACTACGTTTGTATGATATTGATTACGCCGACATCTTCAAAAGGAGGCCGGACCTCTGACGTGTTTAAAAATTTTCATCAAATAATTGCAAATAATTGCAAATTACTCTTGACGCTATACTTGTCATGTGTTATAACACATATATAACAGATAGGGTTATGGAACAAAAAAACTATGAAACCGTCGTTTTGATAATGTTTGTCCCATAAGAGAGAACCCGAACCAGCAGCGAAAAAAATGTAATACAACCAAGAGATAATATAGTAGCGAAGGTATGCGGGGGAGCATTTGGGTGTTCTCCCGTTTTTCTCTTACCTAAATATCCAAAGGAAAGAAGGGGAGCATGAATGATGAAAAAAGATTATTATGATGTTTTAGGTGTCAGCAGGACAGCAGATGCCGCGGCAATCAAAAAAGCATACAGGAAACTGGCAAAAAAGTATCATCCGGACAGCAATGTGGGAAATGTCCAGGCAGAAGAGCGTTTCAAAGAACTAAATGAGGCCTATGATATACTGGGTGACAAGAAAAAGCGGGAATTATACGACCAGTATGGGCATGCAGCATTTGATGAGACAGCCGGAGCTTATGGAAGCACAGAAAGCAATGGTTTTGGGAATGGCCCCCATTATGCCTACAGAGATATGAATAATGGCTATTTTGAAGGCGGAGAGGATATGGACGATATTCTGAAACATATTTTCGGAGGTTCCGGTGCTTTTCATAGAGGAACCGCCAATGGATTCCGGGGTAACGGATTCAACAAAACCTATTCCAGACATGGATTCCCGGAAAAGGGGGCAGACATCCAGAGAAGCATAGAAGTCAGTTTCGATGAAGCGGCCTTTGGCTGCAAAAAAATAATCCGTCTGCAGGACGAAAACGGACAGGTGCAGTCAATGGAGGTAACTATTCCGGCAGGCATTGCGGACGGCAAAGTAATGCGTTTAAAAGGAAAAGGTATGGCCGGAACCAATGGCGGGGAGCCTGGAAACCTGCTCCTGAACATAACAGTTCATGACAAACCGGGATTCCGCAGAGACGGCCAGAATGTTTATACAACCGTTACAATTCCGTTTACAACAGCAGTGCTTGGCGGCGAAGTCAAGATTTCCACGATTTATGGTGATGTTATATGCAAGATAAAGGCAGGTACACAGTCCGGAAGCCAGATCCGTCTGAAGGGTAAGGGCATTGTGGTCTCAGGAAATCCAGCTGTACATGGCGACCAGTATGTGACAGTAGAGGTGCAGGTTCCAAAGAACCTGACGCCAGAGGCAAAGCAGAAATTAAAAGAATTTGAACAGCTCTGCAATGAAACTGGCAAAAGTACCCATGGCGGATATGCCGCTTAAAGATATATGTTTTTAAGGCTTAAAGTTTAAAAAGGAAGGAATGTTAAAAAAAGAAGGCAGCATTCATGCGCGGAGTATGAAACCCCAGGTATGGATGCTGCTATAAACTGTGAAATGAAGATTGCGTTAAATGTTGATTTTACGAGTGAATTTGTATAACTTGGTTTGAATAGAGCGGTTTATAACTATTCGCGAAAGCACGGTAGGGACTTTCACGAAAATGTCTGGCGAAGCCAGTCAGGGAAATGGTAGTTGACAGCGCGCGACATGGAATATTCCCGTAGGAGCGCGCTTGTTTGTCAACTATTTGTGAAAGCCAGACTTTCGCGAATTAGTTATAATCTATATCAATTACAAAGTTCATCCATTGCCATTTTATACAATGACTTATTCATACGATTCAAACCATTTTCCAGATTATCCTCTACAAATTCAAGGCTCCCGCCATCAGCCAGAATAACAGCGGCAAGAGTAGGCATAACCTGCCTTTTTATCCAAGTCTTTTTCTCGTCCATGGTCTTTTCGTATTTTGGGACGGTTATCTTAAGTGATGATACACCATCCATAAAATCAGCCCAGACGGGATATGTAGAACAACGAGAGCGATTGATATCGTCAAGCTCAATCATCCGCATGTAATGCCCCAGGACACCAACAGCAACAGCACCCAGGGGAATACCAGATGTAAGCATTTTAGATACACTAACCGCCCGGTCATTCTTAAGTTCAAGCTCCCAGCGGACCCATGGGTTATCAATGTGAGTACCAGTTGCAGAAAGCTTGCGATTGCGCTCTAACTGCTTATCATAAACCCTCAAAAAGATATCACTTGTACGACTGCCAAAGTATACCGTATGGCCTGTTTTACGGCCGGATACTTCGGATTCAACCACGTTACGCATGTTACGGAACTTTGAGACAATCTGAGTGTTTGAGTAAAGTCTGCAAACATCATCCGTTGAGAAATACTTACAGCCGATATCGTCTATCGCAATATCAATCCTGGTAACATGACCATTGTCCCGTATGCGCTCCAAGAGAGCCACCATAAAGGTACTATCAAAATCTATGTCGTACCCCTCACCGAAGGGGGTATTTATTTTCAATGTTTCCGAAAAGCTACGGACCAGTTCGCCTATAGCAGAGCCGGCCACGTCCACATGGATACCCATATCCGGGTTACCATCACAAAGGACGCTAAGCGAATAGCCGTTAAGCCGAAACATGGTCCTGTAGCCACGGGCGCCCTTTGGCATCCGAGTGAAATCATCCATCACATAGCCGAACATATCCAGCACATCCACAACATCAGCCGTTGACATGACTGTGAACGAGAGCCAGTCAACCGACACAACTAACCCATTAGCCAGGGTTATCAAGTTTCCTTCCATTCCGACCTCCACTGTATTTAGTACCCCCGTATTACCCTACGGGGGTTTTACAAGCCATCCCCAGCAGGAAAATGGCAGAACGTAGGTATTACACGTAATGACGAATCTAAACCGCTGTCTGGCCTGGCACGGAGAGCGAACAAGGAAATGCGGGAATCACCCGCAAGGGGGCTGGCTGAACCAGGACAGAACAGCCAGCATAAGGAGAAGTGCGAAAAGCCGACTACTACTTACAGATAGCCAAATCGCAGACATAACCACGGTTATTGTATTCAACATCAACCAGCATACCGGGCCGAATATCAGAAATACATTTAAGATTCAGATTATCACTGACAAAGATAGAAGATACAGATTCACCTTCCACCTGTGCATCCTTAAACGCAGAATGTAATGTTACCCCCTTAACAGGGTTGCCAGTCTTACGGCTCACATAGTCAACGGACTGAATACCTAAAACTTTAACTTTCATGATTTTACCTTCCTTTCAATATTCTATTATCAACGTACCACCCAGGGCATTTACATCAACCTGGGAGGGCAGTATTTCTGCCTAAATCCAACCGTCAATTTCTCGATAGCAATTGACAAACAAACCGCTTAAACAAAATGTAATCAACCGTAACAAATATGTAATTGATTACAGATATGGGAGGGGGTATACTAAATGTACCACCAAAAAGAAACCCCACCCACCATATATGCCATATCACACCAAGGAGGTGAAAACATGGATTTAATAAAATACTTTATTTTAGGTATCGGAATGACAATCAATGCAATGATTTACTTAATCGGAACAATCGTTACATTTATACAAAACCTCGCCTAAAACCTCCACTCAGCTTTTACACGGACTTGTGACCGTTCTCTATGGAGAGAGTAGCTTTAAAGGGGAAGGGGCTAGGCCCCTTGCTCCATCATTCTATTAAGTTCATGCCATAACCGATTTAATATAATAAACTCACCGAAACTTTGACCCTCACGAGTATTATCACCAGAGTTTAAAGATTCAATATACTTGCTTGTTGCTTCATCCCTAAACCGATTGAATATCTCTTTCTCTTTCTTTGTCATTTCTCTTTCCCCTTCCTTTTTTGCTATGAATCTGATATACTTATGTTGAATTAGTGGCTCCATTCTCACTGCTACACTGTATCATGTTCTCGTTGCTATGGAGCTTTATTAACTTTGTAACTATAGTATATAACATTATGGCCATAATATCTATTGGCATTATGACCATAATTAATAAAGTTTTTTGTACATTATGGCCATAATGAACAAGGAGAAAAAAAATGGGAGACTTTAATCAATCAAAATATATCAATGATTTTATAAAAGAAACATATGATACAATAAAAGTACAAGTACCAAAAGGACAAAAAGAACTTATAAAAGAACATGCCAAAAAGAAAGGTTTTAAATCAGTAAATGAATACATGAAAGACCTCATAGCCCAGGATATGGAGCGGACAAGAGAAAAGAGCAGTAAAACGGTTAACATAGGGCGGGATAATATTGGCACAATCAACATGTAAAGAGAGCCAGCCGTCCAGCAGAACGAACACAATTATAACCATAATCGTTTTAGCATTCGTTTTAGCAATCGTGCTAGGAATAACAAAAAGGAAGTAACAAGGGGATTAAAAATACCAGCCCAGATTATCCCCCATGCGCAACCCATGCAAAACCAGATAAACCAATGAAAATGTGGACAAACAGAACACGAACATGTTAAAAACGTAGACATAAAAACCTCCAATTAGGACAGCCCCGGCCTGCGGCGAAGCCTAGCAGGCCGGATACACACATCCAATCACTCAATACCAAGGAACGGTATCTTGCGCAATATAAACATGGTGAACTTCCAAACGTGTTCAAAGTTCACAACTATCAGCAGGACAGGCAGAAGTATCTTCACCATGGACATATCAACGAACACACTAATGATACCCATGCCGCCCTGTATACAGGTAAATAATTCATCAATCACGGATGTTACAGCAGACGGCATATCAGGCAGATTAATCCAACCAAAGACCAGTTTTAACAGGGCCGCTACAAGGTCAAATACAGCTTGTAAAATCAATTTCGCAACACCTCCTCAAATTTCCTATGCATGAGGGAGAGTAAGGCGCCAATCATGATTAGATTGCCGACAAAATAAAGCTTATCTTGAATGCCCTTACCCCAGTCTGTATTTAGAAAATCAAACTGAACCGTCTGGGCCGGGATAATAACTGTACCGTCCATCCATTTAAATTCCGGGAAGGGGATACCAACAGAAGAAGAACCAGCAGACGTGTATATATCAACCATGCGCACCAGTAAATCAACCGGGAGCATGAGGAAGCCCAACCTGTCATTAAAGAACTGATACATGCCATCAAACCAGGACTTGAAATATTCATCCGAGGGGATGAAAAGCGACTTCAACCCCTCAATGATGAAATTCCCATGCTTTTCAATCGCACCCGTGACTTTATCCGTGTTAGCATTATCAGCGGCTATGATATCATCCGTATTATCCCGGTCAGCCTGCAACTGTTCAGAATGTTGTTGCGTCATTTTCGCATAAAGATTAGTAAATTCCCCGGCAAGCTGATTCCAAAATGCCGTAAGCTGAGAAGATATAGTTTGTATCGTATTTTTAATAAGCTCAATAATCGTATCCCCTTGCTCTACCTGTTGAGCCGTATTATTAGATATACTTTGGTTAATATCCTGGTCAACATTATCAGCCCCAGGCGAGCCACCCTGAACAGGCGCATCATTAGATAATTTAGTAAAACTTATACTAACGTACCCACCCCAAGGAGGTGTACCTGTATCCGATTTAAGCCAATTAGAAATATTAAACTGTTGGGCAGACGCACCAATAGAAACGTTAGAACTAAGATAAAAGTCACCCGAACTATAAGTACCCGTTACACCAAACGATGACTCAGGGTCATGTACATTATTATAATGCGAAGAAAACCACAAAGAAGAACCACCATAAGAAATGAATGTATTACTGGCAAAATGAACCTGCACATTATACTTACCAGCAGGAGGCAATGACCGCTTTAACAATATAAAACCAAACCAATCACCAGATGCATAATTAGACGGGAGAGGAATAGAAGCATAACCATTTTTATCGACCTGTGAAAAAACATGATGCCTTACACCAGACATATCATAATAAGCAAGACACATCTGTACACCAGAATAATCAACTGAATTAGATACAGTATCATCACCAGAGGACGCAACGGAAAGAACATCCAATGTGTCAAAATCATCCGTTTCCATGTAGTCCTGGGATGGTAACGCATTACTGGAAGTAGCAACACTTATTGAATCAATTCTAGAAGCGGTATCTGCCCACGAAGAAAAAGGCATGGACAACGTTAAACAGAAAAGTAAGCACCAGCACAAACAGGCACGCATAAACCGCATATGTATAAACACCCCCATTCATTGACGGGTATAAATCACCGACATTGCTATATACAAGATAACCGTTTGTCGTTAATCGGAAGCTTCCCTCATAACCGGATTCCAACTTCCAGACACTATAGTTATTCGTCCGATAGTAACGAATGTAATTCAGAGCATCCCCAGAAAATACATTATCAGAAAGATTAATTGCATCACCATATACCATACGATATTCATAGTCATTTACCCGAAAAAAAACATATTGTGTATCATGCGGAAGTTTTACAAGCATATCCTTAAAGTACTGTAGATACGTGGCTGATATAGTACCATCATCCGGGGACGGATAGGACGATGCAGGAGCCACGTTGTTAAACGTAAGGATGTTCTGAACCGTCTGTTTCGCATTAGACCGTGATGCATTGGACGGGGATGCAACGTCCCATTCATCCTCTAATTCATCCTCACCCGTTTCAGCCAGTTCTGGATACATGATTGCCATGATTTCCTGGTACTGGTCAAAGTCAATATCATCATCTGAAACAGAAGATAACCAGCCGTTCAGATTAGGTACTTCATTTTCATTCTGAGCCGAATCAACCGTTTGATTTTCCTCAGTAAGCGTGTACTCATCCGCAAGAACGTTACCACACCCAAAAGCAGAAAGAACCAAAGCGCATAATATAACATGTTTCCACCTCTCTATCATATTTCAACGTGACCCTTAAAGGCCATCCCCAAGAACATAGTCACAAGACGCTGGCCCAATGCGAATACCACCGCATAAGGAATAGCCGCCGCAACCACATCTGCAAACAGATTAATTGCTTCCTGTACCATCAAGACAACCTCCTTCCTTGCCATTCTTTTTTATAACGCTTCATTTTTGCGTATGTATCATAGCTATCATACAATTCAGGCTTATGGAACCAAAAGAACCGCTTTACTGATTCCGTGATTAGCTTCCCATCCTTTTCAACCGATTTTGCACCATCAATCAGGGTATTAATCTGAAGGATTTTGCAGAAATTGGAACAAAGCACCACATTCCTAATTTGCTCCCGAAACGGTTTTGCAAGCCGCCCGTATACCTGGGATGTACCTATGATATGCTTTCTTTGTTTTCTCTGCTGGCTGACCTCAATCATAACCTCAATGTCAATGTTCTTTGATTCCAGGCTGTTAAATTCCAGGTGAATTTCATCAATCAAATAAATCACACCATAATAACCATTTTCCAGGTTTTTAAGACAATCCAGGCCGTCGTATTCGACCACCTCAGTAGCAGGAGAGAGGCCACTAATCTGGACATTGGTGCACAGGATAGCCCGGGGATATTCCTCACATAACCGCTTAACATACTGCACAGCGGACAAGGTTTTTCCAGACCCTTGTTCTCCACAAAAGACCAACAATCCCTCAGGCCGAAAGTAACCCGGATGTGACTTATAAAAATCATGGTTATGCTTAATCACCCTTGCCACATTGACCGGGTTCAAGCTACCATCCAATAAGTTAGTTTCCATAAACCTTCCTTTCAAAAAAAGGGGCCTAACCATGGAAGGCCAGACCCCAGGGGACTAGATGGACATGCGGCCTTTACGGAATGCCGCCATGAGGGAACGGATACCCTTACGAACACCCCACCAAGTGAACACAATACCAATACCGGCGGCAACGAAAGTAGCAAGCGCACCCATAATAGTACTGATGGATACCTGGGCAGTGAGAGCCGATATAACACCAGACCAATCAGTCGGACCCGCAGGACTTCCATCAGCCGCAAAGGCAGGAACCGCAAGCCCCACAGACACCAGGCCGGAAGCAATCGGCAACGCACCATACTTCCTCACAGAGTTTAAAAGTTTCATACAAAACCTCCTTATTTATATTACAAGCCAGCCACACAGAAGCAGTAACCGGGTTGTTTGCAACACATAAAAACACCCTGTCAACTATTCGCGAAAGTCTAGTTTAACGAATAGTTAAGGCTGATTTAAGTATATAAGGATACATCTTTTAACACTTTTGTTAGGGGGTGTATTTTTTTTTATGGTTAAGAAGTTTTTAAGTGCCCTGTTGGCGCTTTTTATCCTTTCGTTATTTCCCCTGACTGTTTTGGCCGGGGACCTTCCTACATCTACCAATACGATTAATTGGTCAACGGTTGAGGTTTTTGCTTATGGTTCTGGAACCTATAAGAAATCCCTTGGTAAGGTTCAGGAGGCTGGCGGGCAAGGTGCTTTTGGTAAGGAATTTACACCTTCTGACGGTATGGGCATTCAAGGTTTTGTTTTGGTTCTCCCCCGCTCTTCTTTTCCAACAACTGGCAAGTGGAAGGCTCAGGTTTCCATCCAGACAAGTAGCACTTCATTATTGCTTGATAGGATGTATGCCCGTGGCCGTGTTAAAAGACCTAACGCTTCGGATTTATCCGGCCAGCTTCCGAAGATTGCTTCGGATACTATTCCCCCTGACTTCTATACGGTTACATATAACGTGAATAGCCAGGCCCTCACCTCGGTTGAGTTCTTTTTCCCTTATGCGTTTCCTCTTTATGGTACGCAGAAACTTAACTTTTCCTCGGTCATTTCCTTCCGGGATTATGAATCCGGTAACATTAACAATCCGGTTGCCCCTCTTCCGGATGCATCGGAACAGAACCAGGCAATTGCCAATTCGGTCCAGGATACGGCTAACAATACGGCGGCTTTGGTGCAGAAACAGGATACTATCATTGAACAGATTGTGGATACCACTCAGACTATCAGTAATCAGCTCCATTCCTTTTGGGACCAGTTGGCGGGTGAGTTCACGAACATGTATAACAAGATGAATCAACATCACTCTGAGGATTTAGCCGCAAACCGGCGCAATACAGAGGATATCATTGATTCCCAGGAATCCAATACCACGAATATCATTAACAATAATAATGCAAATACAGATAAGCTTGCAAATGGTTATGATAAATCCCGTCTGGATAACAGTAATGCTCAGCTGAATGATTCTATTCACAACATGCAGGAAAATGAAAAACAGTTAATGGAGGATGTAAGCAATAACATTAATTCATTCCGTTATGATGATTATTTTACCCGTATTAAGGGACCTTTATCGGATATATCCTATTTTCTGAATCATATTTACAATAACATGAAGGGCTTGAATATCCCTATTGGCTTTTCCCTTACTCTCACGATTGCCATGCTCTGCATTGGCTATTATCGGTTCAAAGGGGGGACATAAATGTTTCAATTTTTTGATGCGGTTGCCGGGTTTGTTGAAACTGTGGTTAGCTTCATTGTCAACATGATTGCAACGCTTATCCTTGTGATTGTTAACATTGTCCGTTCCGTTGGCTGGCTGGTGATGTGCCTTTCCTATCTCCCGCCCTGGATGGTTGGTTTTGTGGTCGTCCCTATCAGCCTTGCAGTTGTGTTCCAGATTCTTAATAAGGGGTCGTGATTATTATGATGCGTGATTTAATTGATTTTTGTATCTTTATTGTTTCAAAGATTGCTGTCCTTTTGTTTGGCAGTGATTTGGGAGGATATTCATATGGTGATTTTTTGGTTGCTGTCCTTGTTGTTTCTGTGTTTATTTCTACGCTTGTCATTTCCTTCCGTGGCCTTGGTGGGAACCCGGCATCTGCTGTCCGGCCGCCTCAGCACAGGCCTGTCAATATTACATTTAAGGGTAAATATACACCGCCCGCTCGTCATAATCCAGGTGGGCTTAATTCTGGCCGTCATAAGTAGTTTTTTCCTGCTCTCTTGCCCTCTCCTGGCCTATGCAGATACAGCTACACCTTCCAATGCGTCCAGGGTGGATGCAGATACGGATTGGGACATGGATATGGATGATATATGGGTTGCTTCTCCTTCGGATGTAGCCTACACGGATGTGGATTTATTGATTGATGATAGAACCTTGATGGATATTGATGATTTTGAGGATTTAAAACGTGATGATTTACTCCGATACATTTTATGCGAACTTATTACCATTCGTGATTCTTTTGGTGGCCCCGGTCTTGCTTCCCCCTCGGATGCTCCGCTTTCTTCCCTGGAGGATTCGCAGGATGATTCTGACCTGGAGGAAGGCCCTACAGATATTGTTCCTATGGATGCCCCTGTCCGTTCGGCGCGTTCGGTATCTGCTTCTGACGATTATGTTAATGTACTTCGTTATGATGTTTCTATCTCGGGCCAGGAATATACCCTTCTCTTTCCTCCTGAGTATGCGGATTCCCTTTATGTAGACAGCAGGGGCCGTCTGTTCAATGTTTCGGCTAATGCCATTCAAGGCCGTCTGGTGGATGGGAATTTTAATCCATATGCGCAGACAGGTAAGCTTGTGTATCTTACTCCTTGTCTTGGCAATAACTTTTACTCTATCAGGGAGTATGGCTCCCCCAACTATGTCAGGGAATATTATTGGAGTGCGGGCCGTCTCCAATACCGTGATACATACGTCAATATTCAGGTGAATCAATATCATCATATATTCAAGGTTTCTGACACGCTTACATATATCGTTGTCGTTCTGATAGGAGGTTGTTTGATATGTTTATGGAGAAAATCCTCGCGTTGATGGGGGATGTCCCTGTCCAGTTCTATCCGGTTTGTTATGCCTTTGGCTTCATTGCTTTTTTATGGATTGTGGATAAGTTCTTCCATATCTTTGTATCGCTGATAGACAGGCGGTGATTATATGAACCTTAGTATTGTTATGAAGGTTGTTGAATGGATGTTTCATGAGTTATCACTTCTGTTTGATATCCTTTGGAGGCATTCCTACTGGGTGGGGATGTTTGTGATTGGTCTGCCCCTTCTTAAGAAGGTTGTAGATATATTTAGGCGACTTTTATAAATTGATAAGGAGGTGTTTGTTTATGTTGAAGATTAAGAATGCGGTTAAGAAGTATCGTTCTATCCCTGTCGCCACTGGTGTTGCGTCTGTTGCTATGGCTTTCCCGGCTTTTGCTGAGGGGGCTACTCCGGCTACGGGCCTTGACAGCCTGTTAGCCACGTTTTCCGTGGTTACGGCCTGGCTCTGGAAGGAATGTGGGCTTCTGCTCACCTGGATTTTAAGCCAGCCTATCCTTTTGGCCGCCATGTGTCTGTTCTTCGCTGGCGCCGTGGTTGCGTTCTTCATGCGCATTTACCATCAGGTATGATTCAGAAGGGGACCCCGGTCCCCTTCCCCCATTGAGGTGATTTTATGATTGATTTATTCAACCTTTTTATAGATGTGATTCTGTTCCCCATGTCCCCGGATGCCTTTACCCTTGATACGAATATTATGTGGCAGTTCATGCTTTTAATCCTGTTACCCGTTGGCCTTATCCGTATCACGAAACAGCTTGTTAAGGGGGTGTTTTAATGTATGCGCTTTCTGTTCTACTCTTTGGCTTTGGCCTGTTTTGGATTGTCTTTTTTGCTTATCATTTCTTTAAGTATCGCAATCCATATAAGCTCTTTATGGTCTTTGGCAAGAAAGGTAGTGGCAAGACTACGCTCATGTGTAAAATGGCACTTAAATACCGTAAGAAGGGGTGGCACGTCTATAGCAACGTGCATATACCTGGAACTTATCACTTCGATACCGTTGATATTGGTGTTGCCCATTTTCCTGAAAATTCTATCCTGCTTATAGATGAGGTGGGCCTTGTATGGGATAACCGTAATTTCAAGTCCTTCCCGGAACACGTAAAGGTTTATTTCAAATATCAGCGGCAGTATAAACATATCGTGTATCTGTTCTCCCAGTCCTTTGATGTTGACAAGAAGATACGTGACCTTACTGACCATCTGTACATCATCCACAACTTCCTGAACTGCTTTTCCATTGCCAGGCGTATCACAAAGACAGTTGCCGTTGTCCATGCGGATAAGTCGGCCAGCGGTGAATCAAAGATAGTGGATGATTACAACATTGATTCCCTGCTCCTGGCCCCCTTCGGTTCCGTGCGTTTTACCTACATCCCGAAGTATGTAAAGTATTTCAATTCCTACAATCCTCCCCAGCTCCCGGAGAAGGAGTTTGAATACATGCCGTTCCCGGAACTGGTGAAACAGGGGAAGCTGGGAGCGCTCCGCCGGGCGATGGCCGGCGGACGCGTACAGCTTCATGAGGTCGTGAGGAAATGGAACCGTAAGAAACGGTGACCGACTTCGGACCCCTGTCTAATTAGGTCCGAAGTCCGTAAAAATTCTTTACACTTGTTTAGTAACTTAACTTTCTTTTAGGAGGTCCTGCTTATGCTTTACTATTTCAACCCACTGATTGAGGATGGCATATTTTATTCCTGTGATTCCCTCCGTTACTCTTTTGAGTTCCCGGATACAGATACAGTTGAATCCTTCCTTTCCTTCCTCTCCCATCTTACAGGCTCTACTTATTATCAATCCTTAAAGGATTTTGATTACCGATACCTTTTTGTGTTTGGTATCAAAGGATTATCATTTTCCATTGGACTTTGTATGAATGGTGTAAAGAAAGAAACAGTTTTACAGGGTTTCCTGGACTTTAACCCAAACAAGATACTTGGTGAGCTTGCCTATGATGATGGGTTCATGCGTACAAGTGTCTCCCCCTTCGACCAGGAGGAAACAGGGTTCAAAGACCTGCAAAGCCAGATAGGACAGCTCCTAAGAACGGTCCTAAACGAACTGTTCCCCATGGTAGAAACAATAAAGATAAAAAGATGGGATTTAGCAGTGGACGTGCCATATGGCCGTGACTGTGTACAGCTTATCAAGGATAACAGGAAATACAGCCAATTTTACAAATCAGCGCAGGACTTTACAGAATATTTAGGATGTATGTCCGCTCCCGGCCGGGTAAAGGTCTACAACAAACAGATAGAGGCTAACCTTGATTATCCCCTCACTCGGATAGAGGTCACGCTGGACAGCCTGGATTACATAGATTGTTGCCGTTGCTGGCCCAATGTCTATACCCGTAAAGTGATAGACCTGGCTGAATCAAAGGTCATGGTACAGCTCCTTGCGGAACAGCCGGTAGACCGGATGGACTATTACCTTCGTCAGCTTTCCCGGCCTACAAAGTTAAAGTATAAGGCCCTGCTCCTGGACCGTCCCTTTGAGATTGAGGGTCCCATATTTAATAAGTTGCGCAGTCAGTTATTAAGATATCAGGAGGGAAATTTTTATGAATAAGCCAGTTGGAAAAATCAAAGTCAATGTTTACCTGACCACGAAGCAGTATGACCGCCTTTGCAGGTACATGGAGTTCTGTGAATGCTACTCCACCCCGGCGGAAATGGCAACAAGGCTTGTCCAGGTCGGCCTGGCCGAGGCAATCAAGCGTGGGGCGATTGAGGAGGATTAATTTTATGAGTGAAGGTGGCTCTTTATTTTGTAGTTTTGTTGTTGTTTTTCTTCCGCATCTTTTTATGCAATTTAATAATCACTTCTGGGTAAAGTGGTTTCATGGTAAAAAGTTAGGTGATGATTATTTATATATTTCCTATCTTGCTTATATTGTTTTTATACTTTGCTATTCTCTTCTTTTCCATTAAGTGTTTATTTACCTCGTCCCCGGCATAGAGCCGGGGATTTGTTGTTACAGTGCTTTTGGCAATATACCTTTTGCTTCCAGGACTTCCACTATTGTTTCGATATCCTGTCTAGTTTCCCGGAATCCTTTTCTCATTTCGTATTCTAAATTTGTGATACGGTTATCCAGGTTGCTTATTCGGTTGTCCATATTACTGAGACGATTGTCCAAGTTCGTAAGTTTTAAGTTAATTGGCTCCAGCATTTGTCTCATTGCTTCTAAAATCTCTGTGTCTGTCATTTTGTTGTCCTCCTTGATAAATATTGCCTTAGGCTCTTAAAATCGTTTCTCGTCCATTCTGGTGCGTTTGTGGCCCTATTTCATGTTGATGTCTCCATGTATATTCCCGGCTACAATACCCTTATTGTTATTTACGTTGATTCCGGGTGTCCCTTGCATGTCTCTGTCTATGAGGTCGTTTACATATGCGTTAAGGCTTTTATACCCCTTGTTTTTATAATGTTCTTCTATGATTGATTTTTTGCCTTTGGGTACTTGGATGTTTAGTCGGTCATATTTTTCTTTTGCAAATTCATTTGCGTATTTTGATTGATTAAACCCCATACTTCCTCCTATTGTGCATGATTTACAATATTTTGATATTACTATTGTGCATGATGTGTTATACTATTAGTGTAACGATAAGTAATAATTAAGCGCTTAGTTAGTATCTATTTTACCACAAATTTAGTTAGTTCACAAGGATGATTTAGTTAGTTGATTAAGGAGGGTTTTATTATGAGAGTTTCTGATGTTTTTTATTTACGGTTTGTTGATGATAATACACGTTTTGTCATTCGTGATTCTGATTTTTATTTGCTTGCGTCTGGTCATTGGTTTAATGATGATGTCTTAGACTATCATAATCATGTGGTTACTGCTTTTACATATGAACTTGGTGTTAATAAGGTTTATATTACTGTTGATATGGAGGTGTAATCATGATGGATAAAAAGCGTATCCGTAAAACACTTAATGATGTTGTAGAACGGTATCTTCTTGGTGATGTTGATGGTGATTTCCGTTTTAACTATATTTGGGTTCGTGCACAATTGAGTTTTGCATTTAGCATTGATGCAATTACGATTGATGAGTTTGATGCTTTGTCTTCCGTTGTCCTTCACGCTTATAAAACTGACAGGAGGGGTCCAGAATGCGCAGACTTTCCAAGGCTCTCATAGAGCAGGAACAAAATGAAACCAGTGTGGCGATATGCCGGGCCATGGCCTTGCATGACCAGTGCCGTGTGGATGTTCTTCAATATCATTTCGCCCGCCTGGAACATATTTTGGCTTATCTGGATGAAAAGACAGATTCCATCCCGTCCATATCCAGTGAGGTCCAGACAACATAGCTTGTTCTCCGGGGTATCCTTTTCCGGCTCTGCCCCGGATTACATATAACAATCACTTAGTTAGTTGAGAAAGAGAGGTTTTGATTATGGTATATGAGATTTTAGGCATTGAGAGATTCGAGGGTATCTCTAAAAAGACTGGTAAGCCTTATGACTTCACCCGTTTCTATGCAGTTCCATCCAGACAGCCCGATAAAGTCCGTGGCCGCCGTGTGGAACAGGTTGACGTCTGGAACGGTGAATATGCCCCGGATATTTCTGGTATCCATCCGGATGATTTTGTGGATATTTCCTATGGCCGTGGTGGCTATGTTGAAGAATGCCGGTTGGTCGATTCTCCAAACTAGCGGAAGCGAAGTCCCCGGCCCCCGGTGTAGCCTAGGGGCCGGGAATACCCCCTTCCCCTTGACTACAGAAAGTGCCAGGTCCCTGGCGGTAGCGATTCATCATGCCATGGATGTGCCTACGGGGTCGCGAACATAAGAAATCAATAGAAAGTAGTGGTTGGATGAACATAGAACTTACGGAACGGGAACTGCGCTATCTTAACCGGGTTGTCAATGTCCGTCTGGATGAATTGATGGAACGCTGTGCCCGGATACGCCGGATTCGCTCTCTTGAGGATATCATTACCAGTGAGCGTTTTAGCATTGCTGAATCTGAAATCAAGGTCATGAAAGGGGTCCATGATAAAATCGCGGATGCCCTCTCTGACTGTAACATATGACAAGCTGTATCCCTACATACTTAATAAAATAAGCTAACTATTCGGGATAAGTCTAGTTTAACGAATAGTTGTCTTGTTCTTTTAGGGTATGGTTCGCATTTCATTACGTTATCTCTATTAAGGCTTGTTTGATTCTATAATCCAACTATCGCTTCGCTTTCGTTAAACTAGGCTTAAATGCAATAAAAAGCCATTTCTGGCTTTTTAGTACTGACTTAATGCAATTACAGCACCCGAGTAATCATAATCCAAAAATCTTCGCAGATATGCTATTGTATCAGAACCTTTAATATCTTCTTTGATTGCTTGTGTGTTTACTGCATGAGCTTTAAATTTATACATTCCATCCCTACTCGACCGCCATATTGTTATATCAGGATATTTTGTATCTCGCCACGCCTTACCATCCTGCATTAATCTAGTATAACTCGATTTTAATAAGTTTACATTATTATCCTGAAAACCAAGGGAAACGTGCGCCCAAAGCACGGACACGTAAGCCAAGAAATCAGATTACTACCAATGCTTAAATTGTAAGCTTATTTAAATCGAGTTATACTAGTTGGATAATTGTCCTGCATGAAGCTAATTAAGTCTGCATTGCGTGCTTGCTCTTTTTGTTTATTGCTTACTTTCATTGTTTTCCTCCTCTAAATTATGTATTAAATCTTCGTTGAATTGTTGCATAACCTCTTGCTGTTGGCTTAATTTTCCAATACTGATAAGATTGGGATTTATACGGTATGTTTTTGCGCTAATTTTGATTATACAATTAGTTGCCTGTAGCTTTTTCATGACTCGAACAACTGTTTGTTTACTTGTGTGAACAGATTTTGCAATTTCATCATATGTTCCTACAAAGGTATTTGCTGTTGAAATTGGGATATTATTATAATTAGCATTTGCCAATATATATGAAAAGACCTTGCTTTCTGAATTTCCAATCAATCCCATTATTTTCATAAAATCTTCAAGAAAAATTTTATGAAACTGGTTTGCACTTACCATTAGCGTTGAAGCAATAATTTCATTACCATCTTCGTCTTTTAATAGTGTACTGCTATCCATCAATTTTTTTATTTTAAGATTCTGATTATGGATTTTATCATCAGCAATCTTCCACTGAATCACGTACTCATTTTTATTTTTCATTTTGGTTTTACCTCCCTGTGGTGATGGGCATCACCTTAATAAACGTTATTTGTTTCTCATAATATATAATGTTAGATTGGTACTAAAAAAGTTCTGTTTTTTATACTTTTATAGTATTTTAAAAAAACTTTTTTATATTTTAGTACTAAATACGTGACAAAAATTCGATTTTAGTACTAAATACGTGACAATCCAGTACTAAATACGTGACAAAAAAGTCTGGGAACTATTGATTTTATTGGAATTTTTATGTCTATAGAATATATAGAATCATAGAGAAGGCTTCCAAGCACTCAATGAGCCTGCTGGCAAGCACATATGAGTCTGCCGACGGGCACATATGAGTCTGCTGACAGGCATATATGAGCAGGCCTGCGCCTCATGTGAGCCTACGGCAATTCGATAAAATAAAAAAACAGGGAGTGGCGGAGCCTCATGTGAGGTGGTTCCACCTCTATGTGGTAAAACCTCATATGAGGTTTTACTCAATGATGGCAAAGTAATAAAACTTTGCCTCAATGATGGATTTGGCATCATATAAAAAGAAGCTGTTTCCAGCTTCTTAGTCTTTCATATATTCGATTAAATCTCCTACTCCACAGTTAAAGTATTCGCATAATTTACAGACGAGGTTTGCATCTATTCTTTGAAATTCGTCTCGACAGTACCGATTGAAGTTCGAACGTGGAATGTCTAATTCTTTGCAGACTGTATTTTTGCTTTTACCTTGGATTTCTAACATTTCATTAATTCTCATATGCAAATAACCCACGCTCTCACCACCTCTCTGAATATTTTTATTATATCCAGTTAATCCACTTCTAGTAATTCACAATATAGTGAGGTATAATATAGTGAGGTATTTAATAAGGAGGTGTGTTATATGGAGAATGGATTTGAACGCATAATAGCAAAATTGAAGGAATACGAGCAAAATCATAGGAAATTGATTCTTTTAGAACGCAAAGAATTGATTGTGAAGAATTATGAGAACCTCACTTTTGAACTTGAAAATGAGGCAGAGTTTTCTTTATGGGAAGAAGAAAACTCTATCCATATTACTATTACAGCAGATTCTTTATTAACTTGTGATGAAGCGCATTCACTCAACTTTCTTTTAGGAATTGCCAATTATTCTGAACTGAAAATTGTTGATAACCAAATTGTTATATATCTATGGTTTAGGTGTTGGGAATGGATTGATAGATAAACTTTATTCTGATGCTGGTGGTGATGGGCGATAGCCCCATCACCACTTGTTAACGCTCATAATCATCATGGTGCATAACATTCTTTAATGTTTTTTCGGCAGTTTTTTGTAGTGGCTTATCTACATCAAGCAAAAGAGCTTTCGTAGCAAATTCTTTAAGCTTCTCATCATCATGTTTTATGGCATATACTCGTATGCTCTCTAGACTTTTTTTATAGTGCCTAGCTTGTTTGGATAAAGATTCCGTTCTATTACGCATTTGTTCAGCCTCATCTAGTACTTTATTAGCTTCTAATATGCTTTCTTTAAATTGAGTCTCTATTTCTGAAATAGTACCTTCACGTTTTTTTGAATATAATAACACATCTTCACACTCTGCAACTTTAGAAACGAATCTGTCGTATTCACTAGCTTCTATTTCAATAGTTTCTTTTCCAAGTAAAGGCTTTTTGCGCTTTATTTCAGCCGGATAGTCAAACGGCTCTTCTTGATAGTTCATATAGGCTTGTTCCTCTGAATCGCGTTTTGCTTCCAATTCTCTTAATTCCATTAAGGTTTTTTTTAGTGAATTGCTCTTATTCTCTATCTCAAGCATAAGTTCATCACGAACCTTAATTCTCCGTTCTTGCTCTGAATTGCTTATGCTCTTTAATTCTTCAACGGAACGTTTACGAGCTGGCTCTTTTGTAAGAAAATTCTTATGGTACTTTTCTATGGCTAGTTTCTCCAGCTTCTTATTAAGTTCTATCATTCGCTTTTTAGACGAAAAATTTTTCCCATTTAATTGTCCATCTATTTCAGGTATTACATAAAAATGTAAATGCTCTCTGCTCTCTTTCATTTCACCAGCAACTATATATGAATGTATTTCATCATAATGAGCTATAGCAGAAATGATATTTCTAGCATTAAATTCGGATTGAAATAATTTACAGCAGTCCATAAAAAAAGATGCAGATTCTTCTCTTGTCATTCCCTCGCATGATGGAACTGTTAACCCAAATGCCACAACTCGATCTTTACGCTTATTCTTATTTGTTGAAGAATCTAAGATTTCGATGCGTTTATCAAATCTGGCACATGACTGCCCATAAGTCAGTTTTGTATAGTTTATATTTTCGTGGGTTTTCTCTTTGTCTATATCCTCATTACTATGTTCATGCTTCAGACGTTCATCATTATCACAATGCCGGAGCATTGCTTTCAGCTCACCAGCACTTTTAATTTTCTTGAAATCAATACTTGCCATTATATCGCCTCCTCAAAGTATTGCACAAAAGTATTGTTTCAATTTAATTATGTTGGAAGCCATGGCATAATAACTTTTCTAAAGTATTGCACCCAATACTTTGCTTTGCAAAGTACCGCTACACTCCGTTCCGCTTTAGGTGCTCTGCGAGGCTTGATATCATCAGACTTTATGATGAGTGCCAAACAAAAAAGACCCATTTCAGGTCTTTTCATTGAATTACTCTAATGTTATAATGAGGTATAGTCATTGAATCAAATAGGCTTACTTATAATATATGAGAGTAGCTTCGGACTGCTCGCAGATTCGAAGCTACTCTCATATATTATAAGTTGATGTTAACCAAATTGTCGCCTTACAATTTTATTAAGTTTGTTGCTGCACCTTACTCCAACTACCGTTCCACTTTCGTTAAACTACTCTTTCACAAATAGTTGCTAGGCAGGAGGCTCCGGTTTGGTATAATTTATGTCGCCTCCTAGCAACTACCGCTTGGCTTCACCTACTGGCGTAGGACGCTTTCGTGAAAGAGGCGGATAGTTTAACGAATAGTTGACAGGGGTAGTCTTTGTAATCCCTGCGTATTCTATGTTTTCTTATGATTTCCCCATTTGCTAACAATTGAATAAATATTATTAATATTATTCTTTTGCTGAAGCTGAACATAATTTGACTAAGTATTGATTAATCCCAACCTCGTCTGCAATTTTATATATTAAAGGTGTATATTATTTTAATCAGCCGCCAATTTGTTTACATAATATTTTTACGTAAACCGAATCACATCAAATACGGAAATGACAGTATCCTTTTTACGCCATTCATACCCTCTCCTGCTTTTGACAAGGCGTTTTCACATTCAGTCAGTTTAAGTAATCCATTCCCCCAGGTGCACATCACATCCAGAACCGGAATAATGCTTTTTCCAAATTCAGTCAGGGAATAGATGGTTCTGGGCGGTTTTTCTGGTATAACTTCTCTGGAAATCAAACCGGATTTTTCCAGGTCACGAAGCTGCTGTGATACCATTTTGGGTGTTGCATTGGGTATGAGACGCTGTAACTCCATATAGTGAAGCTTCCTGCTGTATCATGGTTTCCTCCTATTTGCTCTCCTATTGGTATGCTATGGTTTTGGAAAGTATCTACCTTAAAAGTGCATTCTTGTGAATTATATGACAGATGATAAAATAAAGTCAATGGTTGATTTGAAGCCATAATAAAAACAGAAAGGAATTCAGAAGGTCGAGCCGGAAAAGTTGGAGAAAATTCTTGAAGCCGCCCATGTTGCCCCCACAGCAGCCAATCTTCAGCCGGTCCGCCTGATTGTCGCCCAAAGCAAGTCTGGTAATTGGATATTCCGATGCCGGAACTGCTGATACCAGCCGATTCGGACGGTAGAGAATTGATGTAAACCAGCTGGTATCGTATGAAAAACTATAATCTTATCAGCCGATACCATAATGCCGGGTACCTGAGGACTGCGTAGCCTCAGGTACCATTCTTTTGGGTGCCAGCGGACATTCCTCAGAATCTGCCGGTATTCCTTTGGAGTCAGTGCATCCCGAATCGGGATTCCCTCTCTATTGTAAAGCCGCATATTTTCTCAAACCGTGCCACATCGCCATGAATGCGGACAGACTTCACCAAAATTTTCTGTCAATCCGTTCTTGATTTTTAGGCCCTGGGAGGAACCATCCTGATTCAGCGCTTCTGTCACCCATACCCGTCCTGTTTTTCCGGGCATGATTCCTTTCCAATTGCAGGCCATGTGTTTACAGTCATCTTCCTCCAGTTCCATGAAAAAGTATTGGTTCAGAAATTCATTGATTTTAGTCCCTTACAAGGGCATAATAGTATCATGAATCCAATTCAGAAGGAAACAAAGGAAAGGATGTGAAATGATCATGCAGAATATATATTTTGCTGGAGGATGCTTCTGGGGAGTGGAAGAATATTTTTCCCGTATACCAGGTGTCTGCGATACTGAGTGCGGCTATGCCAACGGAACCAGGAGCAATCCAACTTACGAGGAGGTCTGCTCAGACACCACCGGGTTTGCTGAAACAGTCCGTATTATGTACAATCCGGACATTGTTGCACTGCGCATACTGGTCAGACAGTTTTTCAAAATCATCGACCCTGTCAGCGTAAACCGGCAGGGAAACGACCGAGGAAGTCAGTACCGGACCGGCATCTACTATACCAGTGATGAGGATCGCGGCCCCATCCAGACTGTCATGTATGAAATTCAGAAGGATTACAGCCAGCCGCTGGCCGTGGAATTTGAACCTCTGAGGAATTTTTATCCGGCAGAGGATTACCACCAGGACTATCTGCAAAATCACCCCCATGGCTACTGCCATATTGATTTCAGCAGTCTTAAGGACCTCATTGTGCGTCCGGACGGGAGAACGGGCATAAAGCAGGACCAGACAGAGCTTCAAAAACGGCTGACCAGGGAACAATATGACGTGACACAGAATGCCTCCACCGAAAGGCCCTTTACAGGACAATATTGGAATCACCATGAACCAGGCATCTATGTGGATATCGTTACAGGAGAACCGCTTTTTACCTCTGCTGACAAATTTGATTCCGGCTGCGGATGGCCCAGCTTTACAAAGCCGGTCATGTCCCGCGCCGTCACGGAACACCCTGACAGCAGCCACGGCATGCACCGCGTGGAAGTGCGCAGCAGCGAGGGAGATTCCCATTTAGGCCATGTGTTTGAAGACGGTCCTGCCGGGACCGGCGGAATGCGCTACTGCATCAACAGCGCTGCCCTCCGCTTCATCCCCCGCAGCAGGATGGATGAGGAAGGATACGGGGCTTATCTGGATCTGTTAAAATAGACTGACTGGATTTTCTTGTATTCCGTAAAGTCATTATCAATAAGTAAAAAACAATCAATTGACAATCATTTGCAATTGACGCTAAAATATATCTTATAGCGCGTCTGACGCGACAAGACTATTTTATGAAATGAGGCATCCACTTACATGAGTCAATTATCATACCATGAACAGGTAGACCGGGAAAACATTCTGCGGCTGCGCAATCTGATAAAAGACCTGCCGCCATTCTGCGGTGACTTTTTCCGCGGAATCGAGCCCAGGACATCTTCCAGGACCAGGATTGCCTATGCCTATGACCTGCATGTGTTCTTTGATTTCCTCCATAAGGAAAATCCGGCTATTGCCAAGATTACTGTCAAGGATATCACATTGGATCAGCTGGACCAGCTGTCTGTCACGGATTTTGAGGAATATATGGAATACCTGAAATACCGTTTCAATGACAGGAACCAGGAGGTCATGAACAAGGAACGGGGAATCATGCGCAAAATATCCTCCCTGAAAAGTTTTTATAATTACTATTACAGGAATGAACGAATTAAAAACAATCCTGCCGCCCTGGTACAATTGCCCAAACTCCATGAAAAGGAAATCATCCGGCTGGACGTGGATGAGGTGGCCCTACTTCTGGACGAGGTGGAACAAGGTGACAAGCTGACCGATAAGCAGAAAAGTTACCATGCGAAAACAAAGACGCGGGACCTGGCCCTCCTTACCCTCCTTCTGGGAACCGGAATCCGTGTGTCCGAATGTGTGGGGCTAAATATCTCCGACATTGATTTTAAGAACGGCGGCATCCGCATCTACCGCAAGGGCGGCAAGGAGGTGACCGTATACTTCGGAACAGAGGTGGAGGACGCCCTCTTAGACTACCTGGAGGAACGCGACCGTATCATCCCGGAACAGGGACACGAGGACGCCCTTTTTCTCTCCCTGCAGCGCAGGCGGATGGCCGTGCGCAGCGTGGAAAATCTGGTTAAAAAGTATGCCCGCACCGTGGCTCCATTAAAACCCATTACCCCACACAAGCTGCGCAGCACCTATGGCACCAACCTGTACCGCGAGACAGGCGATATCTATCTGGTAGCCGATGTGCTGGGCCACTCCGACGTCAATACCACTAAGCGCCACTATGCCGCACTGGAGGACGAGAGAAGGCGCAGCGCCAGGAATAAGGTCAGACTTCGGGAGAAATAGACCATACATTCAGGGCTGTTTCCGCATATATGTAATGATCCAGTCCTCCTCCTTCAAATCATGGCGGATCCTGCAATACGGGCACAGACGTTCCCTGGTGGCGTCAAAGCTGGCTCCCCAGTTTGCAGCTTACCGCCCTCATCACAATCTGATGGAGAAACCATAGTCCTCGGGATGGCTTATATTCCGACACAGTCCGATTCGGAACCGGTCCGGCTGCCGGTGCAGCCCCTAGCCCTGGCAGTACACATCTGTCATGTATACTCCCAAATCCAAATAACAGTAATCCTCCCCCCCCCCACCCGGCAGGCATTCAAGCTGACAGCTCCCTCAAACTGGGCGTTCGCAATAGCGTCAAAGCTGCATTCCTCCGGCCGTCCCTCATAAACACCAGATTCTCTCTGTCATCAGCAAAAATGAGAATCTTTACAACAGCTCTGAAAGGATTCCCGGAAGCCGCAGCACCAGACATGCCGCGCCGCCTGCGGGCATCCACTTTCTGACGCTGTTTCCGGCCGCCTGCTCTCCCAATCCGTAATCCCGGAGAAAATAATAATTCGTTACCTTTGGATAGAGATCCGACATCAAAAAACGCGTATGGCAATAGGGACAGCCCTCCAGCAATTCACTCACCTGGCTTACTGCACGGATATGCGCTTCAGCTGGCTCTTTTTCTTAAGCTGCCCCACCAGGTCGGACATATCGTAGTCCGCAGGCGTCTTTAACTGGGCGGTCAGCACATAGGCGGACGCCTCCTCTGTAAGCTGGATATTTACCATCTTGCAGTTCTGGCCCTGCAATGTCCGGTTGATGAACTGGAAGATGTCCTCATCCAGGCTTTCGCAGTATTCAATCTCCACCTCTTTGTCCTCCCCGTTCCTTCTGGAAAAATAACCTTTCCTGCCCAGGAACAGTTCCGAGAGCATAACGATGGCTGTGGATACAGCCCCCAGAATATACATTCCCGCTCCCATGGACATACCCACGCCCACAGTCGCCCATATTCCGGCCGAGGTAGTGATTCCGTTCACACTGTTGTTCCGGAAAATAATGATGCCTGAACCAATAAAGCCAATTGCCGTAACCACACCCGCCGCCACACGGGAAGGGTCCAGTTTTACATACTCGTTCAGCACATCCCCGAACCCATACTTTGAGATAATCATCATCATGGCAGAGGCCACTGCAATAATTACATGGGTCCTGGTGCCTGCCGTCTTCTTTTTACTTTGTCTCTCGCATCCAATCAAACCTCCGCAAAGAGCAGCGGCCACCAGCCGTAATACGTAGATGAGCTGTTCCGTGACAAATTGATTCATTTAATTCCTCCGTCCCGGAGCACAGTCCTGTTTCAGGCTCCTGTGCCAATCCTTTTAGAAAATTTTAGGTATTTAAATTATATCATGGTTCCAGCCGGAATGTAACCGCCTAATCATCCCCCACCACCCTTTTATTGGTCCGCCTGGTATGCATTCCGGGCGATTTCCGCTTTTTCGGCATCCGTCAGCTCATCCTCCAATATGGAAAAAGCAGGTCCGGGATACAAAACGCATCCCCCCAATTCCTGATACCATTCCATCATTATACCATAGCGCAAAAAAAAAGGCAAACCGAAAGGTCTGCCAAAAGACATGGTATGCTTCTTATGCTTCCGCGGCTGCCAGGGCCTTTCCCAGCTTCCTGCACTGATTCAATGCATCTTCATCCGGACTCTCCTGGGCAATAACGCCTTCGCCACCCACCACATCAGCTCCCGCATGAGCCATACGTGCCTGCCAGTCGCGCATCCACTCTCCATCACCCCATCCGCAGGAACCAAAGAGACCTATATGCTTACCGGAAGCAAATGCCTCCACCTCTGTCACAAACGGCTCCATCTCGCTCTCTTCCAGAACCTCTGCTCCCATAGCCGGGCATCCCAGGGCAAAAACGCCTGCATCCTTAAGTGCATCTGCCGATATATGGGAGACCTCTGTTACCAGAGCATCCTTTCCTGCCTCCCTGATGCCTTCCGCCACCGCGCTGGCCATAGCCTCCGTGTTGCCTGTCTGCGACCAGAAAACTACCATAATCTGATTCATGTCGTATGTCCTCCTTATATTGTCATTGATTTATATTGCTTCAGATTGTGTATCCTTAAGATTGCATCAATCTTCATACCGCGGGAAATCATATGGATTATGTGCTCACGAGCGTGGCTGTATGCCTGAAATATACGCTTGCACTCAGGAAGATCCGAATAAACCTTCCAGTATCCTATATAGAGGAAATTCTTTCCGTTATTTTCGATAAATCCTGTCACATCCTTTGCAGGATAGCCCAGCAGCAAACCTATCTCATGCGGAAATCCGGCACGGTCTTCCATGTGCTCCTCATATTTGATGGATACAAGACTCAAAATCTCCTCCAAATCCCATCCCCTGTAACCAAACCGTTCCATAAGACCCTTCACCTCCGGCCGGGCCAGATACGCTTCCAGCGCCTGCCTGATATAAAGAAGAAATGTGGTTTTCTCAGATGATTCATATAAAATACAGCAGGACACGGCCGTGTCCTTAAACAATTCCAGAACCGCCGCCCTTTTGGAACGCCCCACTGTCAGCAAATTTGATATCTTCATACCTGTAAGTAAGGGCGCGCACTGCAATGCCACCTGGGTATCCAACTCTTCCGGATTCAGCTTCAACATTAGATGTAAGGTTTCTTTGCTCACGTATTACCTCCGGCTGTCTCAGAATTATTATTTTCAAAATATTCTTCCGAAATATTTTTAGTTAGTTAAAACTAACTTATATATAATATTATCAGACCGAACACGAAATTACAAGAGCTGAAACAGAGAAAATTTCCTGTTTGTCTTGAGTTTTTTTCGTTCCTGCAATATTGAGTTTTTTTCTCTGTCCAAATTTATTGCGAGTTTTTTCCTCATTTAAATTTTGGATGCATTTTTTTTAATTCTGTTATATAATAATCGGATACCCGGACAGGAATCCCCTGTTCGCAAAATCGTATCTCCGAGGTGACGTATGGAATTACTGCAATTACGATATTTTTTGACAGCCGCTGAATACCAGCACATGACAAAGGCGGCCGAACATCTTCAGATAGCCCAGCCAGCCCTCTCTCAGGCCATCCACCGGCTGGAAGCAGAGCTGGGTGTACCGCTCTTTGAGAGGAAAAGCAGAAGTGTGGAACTAAATGAAGCCGGACGTCTTCTTCAAAAGCGGCTGATTCCCATTGTAAGCGCCCTGGACCGGATTCCCGGTGAACTGAGAGCCGACCAATACATGTCCAGCCACACTATCCACTTAAAGCTTCTGGCTGCCTCCACTCTGATTACCAACCGGATTATTGCTTACAGGGCCCTGCGGCCGGATGTGAACTTCCAGCTGTACCAGGCCGAGAACCATGCCGACTATGATTTATGCGTGTCTGCGGTGCGGTCCGACTTAAAAAATACCGATTATGAGGATTACATGGTTATGCTGGAGGAAGACCTGTATCTGGCCGTTCCCACCCATTCTCCTTATGGTGATAAGGATTCCATTAACCTGGCTGATACAAGAAACGCGGGATACATATGCCTGGCCGGTTCCAGGCCCATCCGCCAGATATGCAACAGTTACTTTTCAGAGGCGGATTTTGTCCCCAACGTGATTTTTGAAAGTGATACCACAGAGTCTGTCAGGAACCTGATCGCGGCCGGGCTCGGCATCGGATTCTGGCCCCAGTACTCCTGGGGACCGTTGGGCGGCGAATGGGGGCCCATGTCTCCCCACTCCCCGGTAAAGCTGCTTCCCATCAAGGATCAGGTATGCCGCCGTCAGATTATCCTCATGTGTTCTCCTCTTGGCAAGGACAATCCCATTGTCATGGACTTCTGTAATTTTCTCATACAAAACTCAAAATGGCTGTAGGATGTTTCCATCCCGCAGCCAAACTTTTATAATTCTCTTCTATCATAGCTTCCTTCACTTGGTTTCCATCACTTCAATTCCTTCAGATGGCTTCCCTTCAGCCTGGTAAGCGCCCTTGCCATGGACGCCTGGGACATCTTAAATTCCCTCAGGCTCTGTTTCTGGCGCAGCTGCTCTTGTGCGCGCTCCAGCGCCTCCCTGGCCCTGACCTCGTCAATATCCTCAGGCCTTTCCGCGGTATCCACAATCATGGTCACACGGTTATTGGCCACCTGCAGGATTCCGCGACCCACAATGGCCTGATGCCATTTTGTTTCCTCCGGCACCTTAAAGCGGAGGTTACCCTCCTGGACAGCCAGAATCATGGCCTCATGGTGAGGCATAATGCCCATCTCACCGTCTGGTGCTGGCACCACCAGATACGAGCAATGCCCATTATAAAATACGTGGTCGCTGGCTACAATTTTCAGCCAAAATGCAGACATATCCCGGCTCCTTTCCGCGGCAGACAGTCCTGGTTAAGCCTCATGATGCTCCAGGGTCTTGGCCTTCTCCGCAACCTCGTCAATGGTACCTACATTGAAAAATGCCGCCTCAGGGTACCCGTCCATCTCGCCGTCAATGATGGCCTTGAATCCGCGGATGGTTTCTTTTACAGGCACATATTTTCCAGGCACACCGGTAAAGTTTTCCGCCACATGGAATGGCTGGGATAAGAACCTCTGAATTTTTCTGGCCCGGTTTACGGTCAGCTTATCCTCCTCAGACAGCTCCTCCATGCCCAGAATGGCAATGATATCCTGCAGCTCCTTATACTTCTGAAGCATCTGCTGTACTTTGTTAGCCACCTCATAGTGCTCCTTACCCACCACATCCTCTTCCAGGATACGGGAGGTGGATTCCAGAGGGTCTACAGCCGGATAAATGCCCTGCTCCACAATCTTTCTGGACAATACCGTGGTGGCATCCAGATGCGCAAATGTGGTGGCGGGCGCCGGGTCCGTCAAATCATCAGCAGGCACGTACACAGCCTGGACCGATGTTACGGAACCGTTCTTGGTGGAAGCAATCCTCTCCTGTAATTCGCCTACCTCAGTGGCCAGGGTGGGCTGATATCCCACCGCCGAAGGCATACGTCCCAGCAGGGCGGATACCTCGGAACCTGCCTGGACAAAACGGAATATATTATCGATGAACAGAAGCACGTTCTGATGCTCCACATCCCTGAAATACTCGGCCATGGTCAGTCCTGTCTCGGCCACGCGCATACGGGCCCCCGGTGGTTCATTCATCTGTCCAAATACCAGGGCTGTCTTTTCCAGCACCCCGGACTCCCTCATCTCGGTCCACAGGTCATTTCCCTCACGGGAACGCTCTCCCACACCCGTGAAAATGGAATATCCGCCGTGTTCCGTTGCTATATTGGTTATCAGCTCCTGTATCAGCACGGTCTTGCCCACGCCTGCACCGCCAAAGAGGCCTATCTTTCCTCCCTTGGCATAGGGGGCCAGCAAATCAATTACCTTAATACCGGTCTCTAACATCTCCACAACAGGGCTCTGGTCCTCAAAAGAAGGCGGGTCCCTGTGGATTACCCATTTATCCTCGCCTTCCAGGCTCTCTCCTCCGTCAATGGTCTCGCCCAATACGTTGAAGAGACGTCCCAGGGTCTTCTCGCCTACAGGCACCTGAATGCCGGCGCCTGTGGGCTCCACTTCCATATCCTTGCACAGGCCGTCGCTGGATGCCAGCATGATGCAGCGCACCACATTGCCGCCTACATGCTGGGCCACTTCCATGACGCACTTCTTACCCTGATTATCCACCACCAGGGCATCCTTGATATGGGGAAGTCCGTCATCCTCAAAAGCCACGTCAACTACAGGTCCCATGACCTGTATGATTTTTCCCTTGCTCATGGCTGCCTCCTTTTATATTTACGAATTTACGAATGTTTCTTTTTCTGTGCCTTGGCACCGCTGATTACTTCTGTAATTTCCTGGGTAATGGCCGCCTGCCTTACACGGTTATACTCTATGGATAAGTCGTTCAGGATTGCGTTGGCATTATCGCTGGCAGACTGCATCGCCATCATCCTGGCGTTCTGCTCACTGCAGAAGGACTCCACCAGGGCGCCGAATATGAATCCGGTCACATAGTTGGGGACCACATGGTCCATGACAGCGCTGGGGGAAGGTACCATCTGAATCTCCTCCTGGATGATATCCGCAGGGATGACGATATTGCTGAAATCCTCCCGTTTAAGGGGAAGGAGCGCTGTCATCTCCGCCTCCATCTGCATGCTGTTAATCATCTGCGTATATATAATCCAGACCTCATCCAGACGTCCTTCCTCGTAATCCTCCAATATAGTGGAGGAAATCAGACGGGCGCGGTGCATGGTGGGGTTCTGTACCGTGTAATGGAACTGCTCCTCCACCTGGATGTGTCTGGCCTCAAAATAATGGCGTCCCAGTTCCCCCACCACATAAAGCCGGTGGTTCTTACTCTGTTCCATCCACTCCTGGGCCATCTTCAGCACGTTATGGTTGTAAGCGCCTGCCAGTCCCTTATCGCCGGTTATGACTATCAGTCCCTTTATCCTGTCCTCCTCCTTAATTTCCTTCCTGGGATTGAAGTAAAAATGCTCTACATCCGGCATATGACGCAGGATACGGCGTATCAAATCCTGAAGGGTATAGAAGTAAGGCTCTGTTTCCTCCAACAGTTTCTTACTCTTCTTAAGCTTGGTGGAGGAAATCAGGTACATGGCATTGGTAATCTTCCGGGTATCCTGGACGCTTTTCATACGGCTGAGGATTTCTCTTGCATTTGCCATATTAACTCCTTCTTCCTGGTCAGACGGATGCCTTATACTGTTTTGTCTTATACTGGTTTGCCGCATCCACGATGCGTTTTATCAGGTCATCGTTCAGGACCTTGGTTTCCTCGATTTCTTTCCCAATCTCCGGATGCTTTTCATCAAACCAGGCCAGCATGTTCATCTGGAATTCCTTAATATCCGAAACCTCAACGGAAAGCATGACCTTGTGGGTCGCCGCGCAGAGGGTAATGACCTGTTCATGCAGGCTGAGGGGCCTTCCCAGAGGCTGCTTAAGCAGCTCCATAAGCCGTTTGCCGTAAGCCAGCTGCTCCTTGGTGGCCTCATCCAGGTCAGAACTGAACTGGGTGAACACCTCCATCTCCCGGTACTGCGCCAGGTCGATACGGATGCTTCCTGATGCCTTCTTCATGGCCTTTGTCTGGGCTGCGCCGCCTACACGTGACACGGAAAGTCCCACGTTCACAGCCGGTCTCATGCCGGAAAAGAACAGGTCGCTTTCCAGGAAAATCTGTCCGTCTGTAATAGAGATAACATTGGTGGGAATATATGCCGACACATCCCCGGCCTGTGTCTCAATGATGGGAAGGGCTGTAATGGAGCCGCCTCCCTTTTCATCACAAAGTCTGCTGGAGCGTTCCAGAAGACGCGAATGAAGATAGAATACGTCGCCCGGATAAGCCTCGCGGCCCGGAGAACGCTCTAACAGCAGGGACAACGCCCTGTAAGCCACCGCATGCTTGGACAGGTCATCGTAGACAATCAGAACGTCCTTTCCCTGATGCATGAAATATTCAGCCATGGCAGTCCCGGCATAGGGAGCTATGTACTGAAGAGGCGCTGCCTCACTGGCCGTGGACGACATGACGATGGTGTAGTCCATGGCATCGTTCTTCTTAAGGGTGGAAACCAGCTTTGCCACGGTGGATGCCTTCTGGCCAATGGCGACATAGATGCAGACCACATCCTTGCCCTTCTGGTTCAGTATAGTATCCATGGCAATGGAGGTCTTACCTGTCTGCCGGTCTCCTATGATTAATTCCCTCTGGCCGCGGCCAATGGGGAACATGGAATCAATGGCAAGGATGCCTGTCTCCATGGGAACTCCCACGGACTTTCTGTCCACAATGCCGGGAGCTTCCTCCTCCACCGGGAGGTAATCTTCTTCCTTTACAGGGCCCAGTCCGTCAATGGGCTCTCCCAGAGCGTTGACCACCCTTCCTAAGAATCCGCTTCCCACAGGCACGCCTGCTCTTTTCCTGGTGCGGACTACCTTGGTGCCCTGGCCCACTCCTGTATCCTTTCCGAAAAGGATACAGCCAATCTCATTCTTGCGGATATCCTGGACCATTCCCTTAACACCATTTTCAAATATAACGATTTCCCCGTACACGGCATGTTCAATGCCGTATACGATTGCTATGCCGTCTCCTACCCAGATGACAGAACCAGTTTCCTGTTCCTGTCCGGCATGCATGTCAAAATTCTCAATCTCACTCTTAATAATGGAGATGATTTCCTGGGAACTGATTGTGCTCATATCAAGACTCCTATCTTACCACAGCCCGGCGCAGCCTTACCAGCTGCCCCTTCAGGCTGTAGTCATATTCTGTATCCCCGGCCTTAAGGACAAAACCGCCCACCAGGTCCGGCTGGTTCACCAATCGGATGTTCACATCTTTTTTCTTATATTTCCTGCACAGAAACTGTTTCATTCCTGTAATCTGGGCCGCACCCGGCATGGTAACATAGTGAAGCTCGGCATCCATAACACCTGCCGCCTTCCTGGCATAGGCGTCACGGGCCGCTGCAATCTCCTCTGTCTGTCCGATGCATCCCGCATCACAAGCCTTTTTTAAGAAACGTACCATCAGTGCGGAAAATTCCGGTTCCCTGAACACCTTCTCAATAACGGCATGCTTACTTTTCAGGGGAACCACCGGGCTATTAAGGACCTCCGGAAGTTCCGGATTCTCCTTAAGCAGCTTTACGGCTTCCCTGACCATATCTTCCGGTATGCCCAGCTCATATAGAACAATGGCATAAGTCCTGGCTGTCTCAGTCATTTCCTTCACCTGATTCTGCTAAAAAGCGGTTGTATAGGTTCCTGTCCCCATCCGGTGCGCTCTGCTCGCTGATCAGCTTGGCAGCAGCTGTCATGGCCAAACCGGCCACGCCGGCCTTCAAGTCATTCATGGCCTTCTCGCGTTCCAGGGCAATGGTCCTGTCTGCCTCTTCCATCTTCCTGGCAGCGTCTGCCCTGGCCTGGGCCAGAACCTTTTCATACTCTGCGGCAGCCCTGTTTCTGGCCTCCTCGATGATTTTTGAAGCTTCTTCGTCTGCACTGCCGATGGAAGCCTGATACTGCTCCTTCATCTGACGCGCTTCTGTTTCCCTGTTCTTTGCCTCGTCCAGGTCGTGCTCAATCATCTGCTTCCTCTCATCCAGTATCCTGCGCACCGGACCAATCAGGAAGTGCTTCATGAACAGATATAAAACCAGAAGGTTGATAACCGTCAAGGCTACATTCCAAATGTTCAAATTTAACATATTAAGTCGCCTTCCTGCTATAAATTATTTTAAGAACAGAATGATTAAAAGGCCGATAACAAAGCCGTAAATGGCGGTTGCCTCAGCGAGGGCGCATCCTAACAGAAGTGCCTTTGTAATCTTGCCGTCTGCCTCAGGCTGTCTTGCAATAGCGTCCACTGCCTTGGAAGTAGCCAAGCCGATACCAATACCTGCTCCAATACCTGTAACAACTGCAACACCTGCTCCTAATGCGATTAATCCTGTCATAATAAGACTCTCCTTTTTCTCTCAATATTTTCTTTTTCCATAAGGCCGCAAACTTAATCCTCAATGGCTTCTTTTATATATAATGATGTGAGGAACACAAACACATATGCCTGTATCACTCCATCAAATATATCAAAATAGAAGCTGAATGGCAGCGGCACAATTAACGGCAGCAAATGCTTGATGAGTGCCATGACAACAATGGCGCCCAGCACGTTGCCGAACAACCGCATGCACAGGGACAATGGCCGTATAAACAGCTCCAGCACATTGATTGGCGCTATGATGGCAATAGGCTCTGCAAAGCTTTTTATCCATCCCTTGACACCCTTCTTACGGATGCCGGCCACTTCCACCAGTACGATACTCATAACAGCCAGGGAAACGGTCACATTCAAATCCTTGGTTGGTGACTTGAAGCCAAGTAGACCAATCATATTGGCAATTCCTATGTATATCACCACTGTAATCAGATATGGTATATAATCCTTTCCTTCCTTTCCCAGAAGCCCTTCAAAGAAATCATAGATAAAGGACATGCCGCTTTCCAGGGCAGCCTGTTTCTTGCTTATGTTCCTCACCTTCAGGCCATGGACCAGTATCAGGGAGGCTACCATCATAATCGCCATGATGATCCATGTCACAGCCACGGATTCCATCACATCAATACCGCCAAACAGCGGTATGGTGAACACCACTTTGCAGTTAAGCTCTTCCATCAGTGATTCCACTAAACCGTTCATACTCAACAACCCCCTTTCTCTTCTTGTTTGCTTTTGCCTATTATAGTCACCTTATTTAATAATTTCAAATACATATTATTTATAAATTGATAATATAAATGTTATAAAAAAGAAAATGTTACAAATCCAAGAAGATCTCATTCTGCAATTTGTATATTATATCACGGCGTATGATGCTCATTTTCATGGTATCTTAACATCAAGAAAGAAATTTGTATTATTTTGTACAATAAAACGTTGAAAAATTATATAATTTGGAACTTTTTGAAATTTTCAGACATAAATGTAACCGGAATATTAAGTAAATCCATGAAAAGATAAAAACCTTTGGAGCTGGCCGGATATCCCCAAAGGCTTTAAGTGTATTTCATACTATCATATTATATGTACGGAAACTAATCCGGTTTACTCAAAATATACTACAGTCAGATACTGTCCTGTATGGATGGTGTCCTTCTTAAGGCCGTTCATCTGCCTGAGCTGATTCACATACTCTTCCATACTCATGGAACTGCCTTCCCTGTATTGACGGGCAATCCCCCAAAGACTGTCTCCTTCCTGAATACGGACGCTCTTATAATAAGGGGTGGTCCTGCTCCCCTCCTCCTTGGCCATGGAAGTAAACATAGTACGTCCCATTATAATGGATACAAACAGTAAAACCGTAAAACATGTAGCTGCTAACCTTCTCTTTCTCATATGGTAACCTCCCTGGGGCGGTTCCTTCTTGCGCGCAATACAGAACGTCTGTTCTTTTGTATATTCATACTATACTACCAGAACAAATGTTTGTCAAGTGTTCCTGGCAAAAAATCGAACAAAGGTTTGCATTTTTACCGAACATATGTTACTATAAATATAGAAAACGCAGGAGGTTGATTATGGCACAGGATAAAATTACTTCTAAGCAGCAGGAGATTTTAGAATACATCAAAGAGACTATTTTACAGAAGGGATATCCGCCGGCTGTGCGGGAGATTTGCGAGGCAGTACATTTAAAGTCCACCTCTTCCGTTCACTCCCATCTGTCCGCCCTGGAGGAAAAGGGCTACATACGGCGTGACCCCACCAAACCCAGGACCATTGAGATTTTAGATGACACCTTTAATTTTAACCGCAGAGAGATGGTGAATATCCCTCTCGTCGGAACCGTAGCAGCCGGAGAACCTATTCTTGCAGAGGAGCGGATTGAGGACTATTTCCCATTCCCGGCAGAGATTCTTCCCAACGCGGAGACGTTCATGTTAAAGGTTAAGGGAGAAAGCATGATTGGCGCCGGAATCCTGCCCGGCGACAAGCTGATTGTGGAGCAGTGTCCCACTGCGGCCAACGGGGAGATTGTTGTGGCGCTGGTGGATGATTCAGCCACGGTTAAGCGTTTTTATAAGGAGAACGGACATTACCGCCTCCAGCCAGAGAACGATGCCATGGAGCCCATCATAACGGAGACCGTAGAGATTCTGGGCAAGGTCATAGGCCTGGTGCGTATGATGCAGCGACGGGGATGATGAGTCTTTTGCATCATGATATACCAGGCATAACGATGTATCGGCATAATATATGCCGGATCTGTCACTGTTATATACCGCTATTACACATACTACCGCAACTGCGCAAACAGGAACCGCTGGTGTATTGTTATCCTGACACCGCAGTTCCTGTTTTTAGGATTCATCTCTATGTCCTTCGGATATACGAAAGTCCCATCATTCCAGACCTCGTATATCCGTCTCTCATTCCATTTCATTTATTACCTGTTCTTACACGTTACAGCTCGTTTACATCCACAAATGTCTTTCCGTCTCTCCAGATTCGTTCCAAATCATAGAACAACCTGTCCTCCCTGCAGAAGATGTGTACAATCACATCCCTGTAATCCATCAGAATCCAGTTTGCATTCTGGTATCCCTCAATCTGCTTGCACTCACAGCCGGCCTTTTCCAGGATTTCT
>UMFL01030708.1_pt1 | contig 67813 bp, 64 predicted proteins | sample 1965001 | NCBI WGS metagenome assembly UMFL01 (sample SAMEA4836045, study PRJEB28245) | human gut metagenome | biome: gut microbiome; material: fecal sample | place: Denmark | collected 2008 | reverse complement strand
CATTAACAATCGCTGGAAGCGATTCCAGCGGAGGCGCCGGCATCCAGGCAGATATCAAGACCATGACCGCTCACGGGGTATACGCCATGAGCGCCATAACGGCATTGACTGCCCAGAATACCACCGGCGTGACAGGAATCATGGAGGTGACTCCATCTTTTTTAAAGGAACAGCTAGACGATATATTTACGGATATCTTCCCGGACGCGGTTAAAATCGGGATGGTTTCCTCCGGCGGCCTGATAGAGGCCATCGGGGACAGGCTGGCGTTTTACAGGGCAGCCAATGTGGTGGTGGACCCGGTGATGGTATCCACCAGCGGTTCCCGGCTCATCAGCGGGGAGGCCATAGAGGCGCTGAAGGAAGTCCTTCTTCCCATGGCAAACCTGCTGACCCCCAATATCCCGGAGGCAGAGGTGCTGTCAGGAATGGAGATACATAATCCCGGTGACATGGAGAAGGCGGCAAGGGCCATCGGGGAGAGCTATGGCTGCGCCGTACTCCTTAAGGGCGGCCACCAGCTCAATGATGCCAATGATCTGCTGTACCGGCATAAGAAACTGAAATGGTTTAACGGCAGGCGGATTGACAACCCCAATACCCATGGGACAGGCTGTACCCTGTCCAGCGCCATTGCCTCCAATCTGGCCAAGGGCATGGATATGGACCTGGCTGTGGAGCGCGCCAAGGTATATCTCTCAGGCGCGCTGGAAGCGCAGCTGGACCTGGGAAAAGGAAGCGGACCAATGAACCATGGATTTGCCATCCGGGGCGAGTATTAAGGAGGGATGAGCATGAGGGAAAAGATGAGAATGAAGGAAAAGGGAACCTCCGTATCTGCCAACAGCCTTATATGGTTTGGGGCAGGAGTATCCATAGCCGAGATACTGACAGGCACATATCTGGCGCCTCTGGGATTTGGAAAGGGGCTGGCAGCCATTGTGCTGGGTCATGTGATTGGCTGCATGCTGCTGTTTGTGGCGGGGCTTATTGGCGGGCATACCAGGCGAAGCTCCATGGAAACAGTGAAGATGAGCTTTGGACAGAAAGGAAGCCTGCTGTTTTGCGGACTCAACGTCCTGCAGCTGGTGGGCTGGACCTCCATCATGATTTATGACGGCGGTCTGGCTGCTAACGGTATTTATGACGCGGGACTGTGGGCATGGTGTCTTGTGATTGGCGGTCTGATTCTGGTGTGGCTTTTAATTGGAATCAGGAACCTGGGAAAAATCAATACGGCAGCCATGACGGCTCTGTTTGTACTGACTCTCATTTTGTGCCGGGTTATATTTACAGGTAACGTGGAGCCGTCCGCGGAGGCAGGCGGTTCCCTGAGCTTTGGGGCCGCAGTTGAATTGTCCGTGGCCATGCCTCTGTCCTGGCTGCCCCTCATAAGCGATTATACAAGGGAGGCCGAAAGGCCCTTTGGGGCAACGGCGGCCAGCGCCGTGGTTTACGGCCTGGTGAGCTGCTTTATGTATGTCATCGGAATGGGAGCAGCCATTTACACGGGTGATTATGATATATCTGTCATCATGGTCAAGGCGGGGCTGGGAGCGGCAGGTCTTCTCATTATTGTGCTGTCCACCGTGACTACCACGTTCCTGGACGCCTACTCTGCCGGTGTATCCAGCGTATCCATCACACACAGGATTAAGGAAAAATGGGCGGCAGTGGCAGTGACCATCATCGGCACCGCGGCAGCCATGGTATACCCCATGGACAACATTACAGATTTCCTTTATCTGATTGGTTCCGTGTTTGCCCCCATGATTGCCATTCAGATTGCGGATTATTTTATCATCCGGCAGGACCATGAGGCGGAGGCCGCCAATCTGCCAAACCTGGTTATCTGGCTGGCGGGTTTTGTGATTTACCGCATACTGATGCGGGTGGATACGCCTGTGGGAAGCACCCTTCCTGACATGGCGGCCACCGTGGTTCTGTGCGTGGTTTGCAGCCGGGTGACGGTCGCCGTCCGCGCCTTTCCCGGCCGGAAAAATGTGACAAAAGTATGATATTTCTATAAAGTCCTTTACGGGAAGGCATTGCAGGTGTTACAATATGCTCTGGCAGTCCGGGTGACATAACGCCCAGACGTATATTTCGGGAAAATGGCCGGACAGAGGGACGGCGTACCGTTTTCCCATAAGCAGAGGAGCGGAATTTATGAAAAAATGGATGTGTATATGTGCGGCAGCTGTACTGGCGGTTTCAGCCCTGACCGGATGCGGCACCAGCGCAGGGGCAGCCACTACAGCGGCGCGGACTGAGGCGTCCAAGGAAGAGGCGGCCAAGGCAGAGGCGGTTAAAAAAGAGACAACCAAGACATCGGAGGCTTCAGAGGAAGCCGGGGATACAGCTTCGGAGGAAATTCAGGCAGCGGCAGGAAAACACCATGTGAAGATTAACGTAAAGGACTATGGAACCATTTCCGTGGAGCTTTACGGGGACGAGGCTCCCATCACGGTGGCTAACTTCCTGAAGCTGGCAAAGGACGGTTTCTATGACGGACTTACCTTTCACCGCATCATAAGCGGTTTCATGATTCAGGGCGGCGACCCGTTAGGCACAGGTATGGGCGGTTCTGACCAGGAAATCAAAGGCGAGTTTTCCAACAACGGAGTGGAGAACCCGCTGTCCCACACCAGGGGAGCTATTTCCATGGCGCGCTCCCAGATAAAGGACAGCGCCAGTTCCCAGTTCTTCATTGTGCATGAGGACAGCACATTCCTGGATGGGGATTACGCCTGTTTCGGATATGTGACAGAGGGCATGGAGGTAGTGGATGCCATCTGTGAGGACACAAAGGTGGAAGACAATAACGGTTCCGTGGCAAAGGCCAACCAGCCTGTCATCGAGAGCATAGAGGTAGTGGACTGATAAAGGTCCTGGCATACGAAAGAATCCGGGTTTCCCTGTTTTAGGGACCCCGGATTTTATGTTTTTATGAAGAATTCTTACATTTTTGATTTTCATATTGAAAATATGGTGAAGGGCTGTTATGTTTAGAAGGCGTCCTGCCGTTTTCAGGCAGGAGTGGAAGAAAATGCAGTAAATATCAATAAAAGGCAGGGCAGGATTGTTTATGCGGAAGTTAAGGAAGAGGACATGGATGGGAAGGCTGGCCGCGGCTTTGACGGCAGCGGCTGTGCTTGTGCTGGCAGGGGCGTTTGTGTCCCTGGCGGATGAGAGCGGAGATACAACCCGCTTTGTATCCGGTACAAAGGTCAACGGCGTGGGCGTGGGCGGACTGACCGTGGATGAGGCCAAGGCCAGAATCGAAGGTTTTTATGCCGGTGAATACAATCTCACCATTAAGGAGAGAGGCGGACGCCAGGAAACCATAACAGGTGCGGACATCGGTTACAAGGTGGAGGTTCCCGAGGGACTTAAGGCTATACTGGATGCGCAGAACGCAGCCGGACGTGTCTCAGGACCGGATGCGGATAACTCCCATACCATGGCCATGACAGTGACCTACAGCCAGGAGGCCATGGGGGCAAAGATTAAGGCTCTGACCCTGATAAGCGGCTCCGGCATCACAGTCACTTCCGATGCCCGCATATCCTCCTATGAGGAGGGACAGCCTTTTTCCGTCATACCGGCTGTCCAGGGAAATAATGTGGACGAGGCCAAGACCACGGAGGTGATTACCGCTGCTGTAAAAGCAGGGCAGAGCTCTGTGGATGTGGACAGCGCAGGCTGTTATTACCAGGTAAATATATGGGAGACAGATGAGAACCTTATCGCCTTGTGCGCCCGCATGAACCAGTACCGGGACATGAGCGTCAATTATGTGTTTGGCGATGAGAAGGAGACTCTTGGCGGTGAGACCATTGCCGCCTGGGTCACAGGAAGCCAGGACGGGGTGCCGACGGTTGACTTGGAGAAAATCACAGCCTTTGTGACAGAGATGGCGTCCAGAAGGGATACGGCCGGAACCGCCCGCATATTCCATACAGCCGCGGGCAAAGATGTGGAGCTGACGGGCCCCTACGGCTGGAAAATAGATGTGGCAGGCGAGGTACAGGCCCTGGCAGCCCTGATTCAGGCCGGCCCCGCAGCCGGTCCTGTGGACAGGGAACCTGTATACGCCATGACGGCCGCCAGCCGCACGGCCCCTGACTGGGGCAACACGTATGCGGAGGTGGACCTGACAGGACAGCACGTATACATGTTCCAGGAAGGAAACCTGGTGTGGGACGCGCCCTGTGTCACGGGTAATATATCCAAGAATTATGACACGCCCGCAGGCATTTACAGCCTGACCTACAAGGAAAAGGACAGGATACTGAGGGGAGCCAAGAAGGCGGACGGAACCTATGAGTACGAGAGCCATGTGGATTACTGGATGCCCTTTAACGGGGGCATTGGTTTCCATGACGCCACATGGAGAAGCAAATTCGGCGGCACCATCTTCCAGACCAGCGGAAGTCATGGCTGTATAAACCTTCCGCCGGAGAAAGCCAGCGTGCTCTATGACTTAATATATAAGGGCATGCCTGTGCTCTGCTACCAATAACAGGCATTACGGGCCGGGAACAGATTCCCGGCCCATTGTGTAAAATGTATGTCCCGGTCCCGGATTCCAGCGATATTTTCTACTTGCAAATTGCAGGTTAAGAGAGTACATTATTGGGATGAAATTCATGGAAACAGAGAGGAATACATACATGGCCGCAAATGTGACAAAGGATATGACGGAAGGCTCCCCGGTAAAACTGATACTGGGATTTTTCATCCCCATGCTGTGCGGACTGCTGTTCCAGCAGCTGTACAATATGGCGGACACCATCATCGTGGGCAAGTGCCTGGGGGTTAAGGCCCTGGCAGCGGTGGGTTCCACCGGCTCCATCAACTTTATGATTATCGGTTTCTGCCTGGGTGTATGCAGCGGTTTTGCCATTCCGGTGGCCCAGAAATTCGGAGAAAAGAACGAAAAAGCGCTCAGACGGTTTGTGGCCAACAGCGCATGGCTGGCAGTCCTGTTTTCAGCGGTCATGACCGTGGCCGTGTGCCTGTTATGCCGCAACATCCTGGAGCTGATGCAGACGCCGGAGGATATTATTGATGGGGCCTACAGCTATATCTTTGTGATATTCCTGGGCATTCCGGCCACCTATCTCTATAACCTGCTGTCCTGCACCATACGTTCCCTGGGAGACAGCACCACCCCCCTGATTTTTCTGGTGTTCTCCTCTGTGGTGAATGTGGCCCTGGACTTCTTTACGATTCTGGTCCTCAAGATGGGCGTGTCAGGGGCTGCCTGGGCCACCATCACGGCCCAGGCAGTGTCGGGAATCCTGTGCCTGTTTTATATGAGAAAGAAATTCGACATCCTTAAAATGAATGATGACGAGTGGAGGCCGGATGCCCATTACATGAAGATTCTGTGCAACATGGGAATTCCCATGGGACTGCAGTATTCCATCACCGCCATAGGAAGCGTAATCCTCCAGACCGCAGTCAATTCACTGGGATCCATGGCGGTGGCTGCTGTGACGGCAGGCAGTAAAATCAGCATGTTCTTCTGCTGCCCCTTTGACGCCCTGGGATCCACCATGGCCACCTACGGCGGACAGAATGTGGGCGCCAGGAAGCTGGACCGTATTGATCAGGGGCTGAAGGCAGGGGCTGTCATGGGCTGCGTCTATGCCGTCATAGCCTTTGCGGTGCTCTGTATCTTTGGACAATGGATTGCACTTATGTTCGTGGATAAGGGGGAAGGGGAAATCCTGAGGAACACGCGGCTGTTCCTCATCGGCAACAGCCTGTTCTATATTCCGCTGGTGTTTGTCAACGCGGTGCGGTTCATGATTCAGGGGCTCGGATATTCCAGGCTGGCCATTATTGCCGGTGTATGCGAGATGGCGGCGCGCTCCTTTGTAGGCTTCTGCCTGGTCCCTGTGTTTGGTTACATAGCAGTGTGCATCGCCAGCCCTGTGGCCTGGATCGCCGCGGATCTGTTTCTCATACCGGCTTACCGCCATGTGATGAAGAACCTGAACCAGCTTTTTTATGGCAGGAGCAGGGCCACAGACGCTGCACAATGATTGTGAAAGCAAAATAAAAAAAGCTGCGGGAGGGAATCCGATGAAGGATAATGCCGCAGCTTTTCTGATTCATGAATGCCATAATTTTGTCATTTGCCAAAACTCTGTTTATTCCCGAAGGCCTGCCGGAGAGCGCTTCCAGGGAAGCACCGGCTGAAGCTTGTAATCCACAATCAGTTCCCTGCGGCTGCAGAGCTTGCGGAAATTGCTCAGTATCCGCTTCATGACCATCTCACCCTTTTCCATGGTCACGGTGGGAAGGAGGATGATGTACTGGCTGATGCTGTAACGGGTGTACACGTCGCTGCAACGAAGGGAGTCACGGATGGCGTGGTTCAGATGCTCCATGGCCTTGTTAAGGACCGTTGTCTTGGGAACCCGTCCGTCCAGGTCACCGATGGTCAGGAGACACAGATAGATGGAATCGCCGGTGCGCTCAATGGCTCTGCGTTCCAGCTGGAACAGGTCGTGAAATACAGGATATTCGCAGTAAAATGCCCCTCCTGAGGCTTCCTCCTTAAGTGTCTCCTGGATGGAATCCAGGTTAGTGTTGATACCCTGCTCCTTGCTGCGGATGGACTTGTATAAATCCTTAAAATGGTCCGACGGAGAGATGGAGAATTCGTTATAAAACAGGTCCAGTGTATGGTTGTATTCTTCAATGGCCTGGCTGGTGTGGCCGTCCCGGTAGAGGGAGTATACCAGGTGATAGTGGAATCCTTCGTCAAAGGGCTCTATCCCCACTGCTGTCTGGCAGATAGAGGTTATCCTGGAGAAGTCCTCCTTTTTGGTAAGCAGCTCCACCGTCTTATAGACCAGCTTCTGGTACAGGGAATGGTAATATGTACTGATGGGGATAACCCAGGATTCGTATTCGGATTTGGGAAGAAAATCCCCCTTGTACAGCTCCAGTCCCTCAAGGCAAAGCTTAAGGGCTTCAGCCTCATCCATGTCCTGATTCAGGACCCGGGTACAGATGGACTCAAACTGGTCAATGTCAAGGACGGATGAATAGTCCTGCGTCCAGCAATAGGAACCTCTCTGCTGGACTAACAGCTTCTGGGGAGGAATCCCCAGGGGCTCCAGCAGCCTGCGGCTGCGGAACATCAGGGTTTTCAGGGCGCCGCCCGGGTTGACGCCGGGGTCGTCGGCCCATACGATGTTGATAAGTTCACCGGGACTGATGGATTTCTTCTGGAATACCACCAGATACTCCAGGAGACACCAGGGTTTTTTTGACTGGTTGCTGTTGTCGGTTATCTCTTTATCGCCAACCCTGAGGGAAAATCCGCCCAGGGTTTTTATATAAATAATAGGTTTATCTTCTATAATGGATGCATTCATGTCTGCTCTCCTTTGCAAAAGCGGGGTCATTCTAAAATAAGTATACTAATCAGAATCATAATTGTCCAGAAAAAAATACATAAAAAAGCAGCCCGGCGTTCTTTTGTAACCGGATTGTAACCGGAGACTGTTATAATGGTAGCAGGCTTATTGGGATTACTATGTCAATTTATTAGAGAAAAGCAGGTGAATATATGTCGATTGCAAAAACCGGAGCCCTACAGGATTCGTACAAATATGTAAATATAGCCATTGACAGCTTTGATGGCCGCCTGTTGCAGGGGAGGATCTGCCATGACAGCCTGGAGGAGGCAGTACCCTTTGGCTGTATTTCGGAGATGGCCATTTGCCTGGAAAACCTTTTTTATGAGCTCCGCTATCCCATGAAGAGTGTGGACCAGAGGTCCTTTGCGGGGATAAAACATGGCGGTCCGTCATTAAGGTGTGGGGAGGAGTCCGGAAAAAAGAGGCTCCAGGGAAAACTGGCTGAGTTCTGCCTGCATGTGAAATACAGGTTTCATTCCACGTGGCAGGGTAATATAAGGGACCTGAGAAACGGCGGTACCTATTCTTTTCAGAGCTTTTTGGAGCTGATGGAGTATCTGGACCGTTCTCTCGGACAAGGAAGTGATATTAAGCACGGCCTCGGCAAGCGGATGTGCGAGGTGGCTGTGCGCAATTTCAGTCATTTCGTCATGGGCGGGGACGTATCCCATCCGGCAGTGGCGGACCGCCGGGAATTTGCCAGTGAGTTTGAACTCAGGGACGAAGTGGAGCGCCTTCTTCTTCCTCTTCCGGAAGGCGGGGAGGAGGGGAACATCATAAGTCCCAGAAGCGTCACGGTCAATGCGGGAGGCTTTGGCCCCATGACCTTCGTTATAAGGATCATGTTCAGAAGGAACGCCACCTGGCAGGGAACCATCTGCTGGAAGGAAAAGCGCAGACAGGTCAGTTTCCGCAGCTTCTTGGAGATGCTGCTTCTGATGCAGGAGGCAGTGGCTGACAGCGAAGGATGGAACGAGGAGCTTAAAGCGGCTTCCGGCCATGCGGGATGACAGCGGGAAAGGACACATAATCATCTATGGATCAGAAAAAAGGAAAGAGCAGGATACGGGGCATCATCATCTTGGTTTTACTGGCCGTCATGCTGGTAAGCGGTGCCATGAGCATCCACAGCTGGATGGAGGACAAGAGGACCAGGGAAGAATATGAGCGGCTGGCCGGGCTGGCCAGGGAGACCACCGCGCAGCCGTCCACGGAAGCAGTGACGGAGCCGGGGGAGCCGGAGACAGAGCCCTATGTATCTCCAATCAACTTTGAGGAGCTGATGAGGGGGAATCCGGATACCATCGGATGGATCCGGGTGCCGGATACCAATATCGATTATCCCATTGTTCAGGGAGAGGACAATGATTTCTACCTAAACCATGATTTTTACGGCAAGGAGAATATTGCGGGCGCCATTTACCTGGATTTTGAGAGCCAGGGAGATTTTGTGGGACGGAACAATGTGCTGTACGGCCATAATATGAAGAACGGAAGCATGTTCAAGGATGTGAACCGGTATAAGGACGAGGCATTTTTTAAGGAGCACCAGTTTTTCAGCATCTACACGCCCGACCGGGAAATCAGGTTAAAGGCAGTGGCCGCCTACTACGGGGAGGCGCGGCCCATTGTGCGCAAGACCAGGTTTAAATCCCAGGAATCCTTTGACGCCTTTGTGCATGAGATGGTGAAGCCGTGCGGCTACGGCGACGAGATTACATATCCGGCCAAGACCCTGTATACCCTGGTTACATGCAGCTATGAAATCAACGATGCCAGAACCTTCCTGTTTGCGGTGGAGGTGGATGAGGACGGAAATCAAATCCAGCCTGACGATGTATTCTTACAGCGCATGGATGAGCTGATGGGGGACAAGACGAAGGATAAGACGCAGGAGACAGCACAGGAAAACCTTCAGGAAACAGCGGACAGTGCAAAGGAAGGCGAACAGTAGGAAATGATTATATATGACAGCCATGAATTCCCAGTTAAAGGATTTATGGCTGTTTTTACAATTATTTATACCTTTTTCCTGCATAAAAAGACGTATTTGGGTATTGGAAAACAGAACGAGTTATGTTATACTTAGCACGTTAGGCGCATATACGCTTAGGAAAGCAAAGCGCGCCGTGTTTAATAGGGCAAGGTTTTAGCTGTTTGGGATTGCCGGTCATCAGATGACAGTGGAGTCATACCTGTGAGGATGGGTGTGGCTTTTTTCTTAGACAGTAAAGCCTGGAACATTTTTAAGAGGAGAGATTATTATGAAAATGAGTACAAAGAAAGTTTTAGGCCTGATTCTGGCCGGCGTCCTTGCTGCCGGTTCCCTGACGGCATGCGGCGGAGGGGGCACAGCGGCCACGGCAGCAGACACAAAGGCAGAGGCAACAACCGCAGCCGGCGATGCCAAGGCAGAGGGCGATGCCGCAGCAGATACCACGGGGGCGGACAGCGGAGAGAAAAAGACGCTGCGCGTGGCTATGGAATGCGCGTATGCTCCTTACAACTGGACACAGCCTGATGATTCCAATGGCGCGGTGGCTATTGCGGACAGCAATGAATTTGCTTACGGATACGATGTCATGATGGCAAAGAAGATTTGCGAGGAACTGGGCTATGACCTGGAAATCGTGCGTTTGGACTGGGATTCACTGATTCCGGCTGTCACCACAGGACAGGTTGACTGCGTCATCGCAGGACAGTCCATTACCTCTGAGCGTCTTCAGGCAGTGGATTTCACTGAGCCATATTACTACGCAACCATCGTTACCCTGGTAAAGGAAGGCAGCAAATATGCGGATGCCAAGAGTGTGGCGGACCTGGCGGGAGCTACCTGTACTTCCCAGCAGAGCACCATCTGGTATAATACCTGTCTGCCTCAGATTCAGGATGCCAATATCCTGGCAGCCACTGCCAGCGCTCCTGACATGCTCATGTCCTTAAACGCTGACAAGTGCGACCTGGTTGTTACAGACCAGCCTACAGGCAAGGGAGCCCTCATCGCTTATCCTAATTTCAAGATGATTGAGTTTGGCGGCGGCGACGCTGATTTCCAGGTAACGGATGAAGATATCAATATCGGTATTTCCTTAAAGAAGGGAAATACAGAGTTAAAGGATGCCATCAACAGCGTTCTCACAAAGATGACAAAGGACGACTTCTCCAAGATGATGGATGAAGCTATCTCTGTTCAGCCTCTGGCAAACTAAACTGCCGCGGCATCTGTAAAGGGATACCAAACTGATTTGCAGAGAAGCGGAGTTGCCGTCAGGCTAAAGTACGTTAAAGAGTAAGGAGAAGGGATATGCCAACAGATTTTTTCGGCCGTGTTATGGTCGTATTCAACCGATACGGTATGTCAATGCTCCAGGGCGCGGGCGTCAGCCTTAAGATTGCCCTGGTAGGTACTCTGGTGGGATGTATCATAGGCTTTGCCGTGGGTATTGTCCAGACCATACCAAATGAGCGGGGAGACAACCCGGTAAAGAGGGCCGTGCTCTGGGTCGTGAAACTGATTCTGAACGCCTATGTGGAGTTCTTCCGCGGTACGCCCATGATGGCCCAGGCCATGTTTATTTATTACGGGCTTCTGCCTATGTTAGGAATCAACATGTCCATGTGGGGCGCCGCTTATTTCATTCTTTCCATCAATACAGGCGCTTACATGGCTGAGACGGTCCGCGGCGGAATACTTTCCATTGATCCGGGCCAGACAGAGGGAGCAAAGGCCGTGGGCATGACCCATGTACAGACCATGCTCTATGTGATTCTGCCCCAGGCATTGAGGAATATCATGCCTCAGATTGGCAACAACCTGATTATTAATATCAAGGACAGCTGCGTGCTCTCTGTTATCGGCGTCACGGAGCTGCTGTATAAGACCAAGGCTGCCGCAGGAGCCCTGTACATGAATTTCGAGGCATATACCATCACCATGATCGTATATTTCATCATGACATTCACCTGTTCCAGAATCCTGCGCTGGTGGGAAAACAGGATGGACGGCGCGGACAACTACGACCTGGCCACCACCGATACCCTGGCGCATACCAGCGGTATGTACCGGTTTCCGGACGAAAAGGATAAGAAGAAGGAGGATGCGCGATGAAGGGAGACAGGATATTAGAAATCCGTCATTTGAGCAAAACCTTCGGCACCAATCCTGTGCTTAAGGATATTGACTTTTCAGTCAGCAGCGGGGATGTGACCTGCATTATCGGCGCGTCGGGTTCCGGAAAATCCACACTGCTCAGATGCCTGAATCTTTTGGAAACGCCTACCACAGGCGAAATCATGTACCATGGAACCAATATTGCCGATAAAAAGGTCAATGCGCCCCAGTACCGCTCCAAGGTGGGAATGGTGTTCCAGAGCTTTAATCTGTTTAACAACATGACCGTGTTGGAGAACTGTATTATCGGACAGGTCAAGGTGCTTAAGAAGAACAAGACAGATGCCCATAAGAATGCCATGTATTATCTGGAAAAGGTGGGAATGGCGCCTTATATCAACGCCAAGCCCAGACAGCTTTCCGGCGGACAGAAACAGAGGGTGGCCATTGCCAGGGCATTGGCCATGGAACCAGAGGTGCTGCTGTTTGACGAGCCTACCTCGGCTCTTGACCCGCAGATGGTGGGCGAGGTGCTGGAGGTCATGCGCAAGCTGGCAGGAGAGGGCCTTACCATGATTATCGTCACACATGAAATGGCCTTTGCCAGGGATGTGTCCAGCCATGTGGTATTTATGGCAGGGGGAGTGATTGTGGAGGAGGGAGAACCCTCTCAGATATTTGGAGCGCCCAAACAGCTTCAGACCCAGGAGTTTTTAAGCAGATTTATGCATGGGTGATGTATAAAACGAAACGGAGCAAAGGCAAAGGGCCTCGGCTCCGTTTTAATTTGTGCGGCATTGTACTGTGCCGTCCTGCCTGCCTTCCGTTATTCCTTGTCCGATGAAACAGCCTTGGTGACATAGGGATAGAGGTCCTCATAGGCTTCCTTTTCCGCCTCATCCTGGGGCAGGGAAGGAATCAGGCCGGTGCAGTCCATGGCGGAGCAGGCTTGTATGTCAACGTCAAAATCGTCTTTTTCCTTGTGATCCAATTGTGATTCACCTCCTTGTGATGCGCTTGTGATTGAATCTTAGATATAGTTTGCGCAAAGGCAGATGATTCATACTGGCAAATCAAAAGCAGGGCAGCCATTTCTTTCAAAATGGCGGCCCTATTTTGTGGAATTTCCGCTGACGATGCCGCGGCTTTTTTAAGATTATTTACATCCCTTTTGCTTTAAAGCGGCCTCTATGAAACCTTTAAACAGGGGATGGGGACGGTTGGGCCTGGATTTGAGCTCAGGATGGGCCTGGGTGGCAATGAACCAGGGATGGCCCGGAAGCTCTATCATCTCCACAATCCGTCCGTCGGGGGACAGGCCGGAGAGCATCATGCCGCATTTGGTAAGCACGGTGCGGTAGTCGTTATTGACTTCGTAGCGGTGTCTGTGGCGCTCATAGATTGTGGTTTCGCCGTACAGGCCATAAGCTTTGGAGGCCTTGTCCAGGACACAGGGATAGGATCCCAGCCTTAAGGTGCCGCCGATGTCCTCCACTCCGTTCTGTTCCGGCATCAGATGGATGACGGGATGGGTGGTGGCGGGATTCAGCTCCACGCTGTGAGCATCCGCGTATCCGGCCACATTTCTGGCAAACTCCACAATGGACAGCTGCATTCCCAGACAAAGTCCAAGGAATGGTATGCGGTGTTCCCGGGCATACTGGATGGCGTGAATCTTTCCGTCAATACCGCGGTCGCCAAAGCCGCCGGGAACCAGGATACCGCTTACATCTTTGAAGATTTGAGGGGCATTTTCCGGTGTGACTGTCTCGGAATCCACCCATTTTATATGGACGGCCGCACGGTTGGCAATGCCTCCGTGTTTCAGGGCTTCCACCACGGAAATGTAGGCGTCGTGGAGCTGGATGTATTTGCCTACCAGGGCCACGGTCACTTCCTGCTCCGGATGCTTCCAGGCGTCTATCATGGCTTTCCAGTCTGTCAGGTCCGGCTCCGGACAGGGCAGATCCAGGCATTCACAGGCGGACTGGGCCAGATGCTCTTCCTCCATTACAAGGGGTACTTCATAGAGCACGTCCACATCCAGGTTCTGGAGTACGTGATGTTTGGGAACATTGCAGAATTGGGCGATTTTCGCCTTTATGCCGTCGTCCAGGGGGAGTTCGGAACGGCAGACAAGGATATCGGGCTGAATGCCCATTCCCTGAAGGTCTTTTACGCTGGCCTGAGTCGGCTTGGTCTTAAGCTCCTCTGAGGCTTTCAGGTAAGGAATGAGAGTTACGTGGATGATGCAGGTGCTGCCGGGGCCTGCATCGTGCTGGAACTGGCGTATGGCCTCCAGGAAGGGCTGGCTTTCGATGTCGCCGACCGTGCCGCCGACCTCGATGATGGCGATTTCCGTCTCGTTTTCCGTGTAGTTGCGGTGGAAACGGCTTTTGATTTCGTTGGTAATATGGGGGATTACCTGTACGGTTCCGCCGCCGAAGTCTCCGCGGCGTTCTTTTTGCAGGACCGTCCAGTAGACCTTGCCGGTGGTGACGTTGGAATTCCTGGTAAGGCTTTCGTCGATAAAGCGCTCATAGTGGCCTAAGTCCAGGTCCGTCTCAGCGCCGTCGTCCGTCACGAAGACTTCTCCGTGCTGGACCGGGTTCATGGTGCCGGGGTCGATGTTGATGTAGGGGTCGAACTTCTGCATGGTCACTTTGTAGCCTCTGGCCTTTAACAGGCGGCCGAGAGATGCCGCGGTGATGCCTTTTCCCAGGCCGGAGACTACGCCGCCGGTTACGAATACGTACTTGACTGGCATGATGGGGATACCTCCTTTTCTTGTTGTGGGTGTCGTGTGACTTGTTTGATATAGTATCAAAAAAATAACTGAAACATTATACATCCTCACCGAGAATAAATCCAGGGCTTTTTGCAAAAATTTAAGAAAATTAATTGTTCTTTTCTTGATTTATGGGGAGACTGACACTATAATGGTAGAGAATGGGTTTTTGCTGGAAATTGATAGATGACCCATTCAGAGGGAGAATTTGTACAATATGGATAATAACAACAAACAGGACCCGAATATGAAAAGTAACTGGCAGACCATAACCATGCTGGTGGTTGCTGCCATACTTACATTTATCGTGGTCAGCAGTATGAACAACTATCTGAATTCCAAGAAGCGTCAGGAGTTGTCCTATAATGAGTTTGTCCAGATGGTGGAAGCCGGCGAGGTGGACTCCATCAAGGTGGGCAGCACGGAAATCACGGTCATCCCTAAGAAGGGTAATACTAAGTATTCCCAGAATCTGGATTATTATGTGGTGAGACTGGAAGGCGATTACGACTTCGTCAACAGGATACTGGATAATAACGTGGTTACCAACCGTGAGAAGAGCGACAGCAGCACCCTTCTTCTGGTCCTGTTGAATTACGCTGTCCCGTTCCTGTTCCTGCTGTTCCTTATGAACTTCACCATGAAGCGCATGGGCGGCGGCGGAATCATGGGCGTGGGCAAGTCCAACGCCAAGATGTATGTCCAGAGGGAAACCGGCATTACCTTCAAGGATGTGGCCGGTGAGGACGAGGCCAAGGAGTCGCTGACAGAAATCGTGGATTTCCTCCACAACCCGGGCAAATACACCAAGATTGGCGCCAAGCTGCCCAAGGGAGCCCTTTTGGTAGGCCCTCCCGGAACTGGTAAGACCCTGCTTGCAAAGGCAGTGGCAGGCGAGGCCCATGTGCCGTTTTATTCCCTTTCCGGTTCTGACTTTGTGGAGATGTTCGTGGGCGTGGGCGCGTCCCGCGTCCGTGATTTGTTTAAGAACGCCACTGAGAATGCGCCATGTATTATCTTTATTGATGAGATTGACGCCATTGGACGCAGCCGCGACAGCCGTATGGGCGGCAACGACGAGCGTGAACAAACCCTGAACCAGCTTCTTTCCGAGATGGATGGATTTGATTCCACCAAGGGTCTTCTGGTGCTGGGCGCCACCAACCGTCCTGAGGTCCTGGATCCGGCCCTGCTTCGTCCCGGACGTTTTGACCGCCGCGTGGTGGTGGATAAGCCGGACCTTAACGGGCGTATCAATATACTTAAGGTACATTCCAAGGATGTGCTCCTGGATGAATCCGTAGACTTTAAGGAGATAGCGCTGGCCACCTCAGGCGCTGTGGGCGCTGACCTGGCCAATATGATGAATGAGGCAGCCATCAATGCGGTTAAGCACGGGCGCAATGCCGTGTCACAGAAGGATTTGTTTGAGGCAGTAGAAGTGGTCCTTGTGGGTAAGGAAAAGAAGGACCGTATCATGAGCAGGGAAGAGCGCCGTATTGTATCCTATCACGAGGTGGGCCACGCTCTTGTAAGCGCGCTTCAGAAGCATTCGGAGCCGGTACAGAAGATTACCATTGTGCCGAGGACAATGGGTGCTCTTGGATATGTCATGAATGTGCCGGAGGAGGAGAAGTACCTCAATACGAAGAAGGAGCTGGAGGCCAGGCTGGTAGAGCTGATGGCCGGACGTGCCGCAGAGGAAATCGTATTTGAGACAGTTACCACGGGAGCAGCCAACGATATCCAGCAGGCTACAAACCTGGCCAGGGCCATGGTTACCCAGTATGGCATGTCTGATAAATTCGGCCTCATGGGGCTTGCATCCCAGGAGAATCAGTACCTGACAGGACGGGCCGTATTAAACTGCGGCGATGCAACGGCAGCTGAGATTGACCAGGAGATCATGAAGATACTGAAGGATTCCTACGATGAGGCAAAGCGTCTCTTAAGCGATAACAAGGATGCCATGGACCAGATAGCCGCATTCCTCATTGACAAGGAGACGATCACAGGTAAGGAATTCATGAAGATATTCCGCAAGGTTAAGGGCATTCCTGAGCCGGAGGAAACAAAAGAGGATGAGGACAAAGGCAGGGCTTTACAGGAGCCCCGTGCAAACCCGAAAGCTCAGGTTGGCCAGGGAGAACAGGTGAATCCGGGGAGCCAGACAGGACCGGAGGATTCAGACGGAAATAATGATTCAGAGAATAAACCGGAGGATACAGTGTGGAGTCATCCCGGAAATGACAGAAATCTGTAGGATTGAGTGATAAAAGTAACAGGCGCCGAAGCTGCGGGGAAGCAGTGACGGCGCCTGTTTTACAGGATGGGTGGGATGATCTGAACATAACAGGATGTTCGTAATTTTTAGCGGAAAATGGTAAGACAGCCGGATTGCTCTTGTACCGGGGAGGATTATTTAGTATAATAATACATATAGAAACCGATGTCCGTACCATTGTAAAAGGGGGCGCTTTTATGGATAATAAGTATGTTAAGATACATACCACCGGCTGTAATGCACCGCTTAAGGTTACACCGGGACACTTTGCCACCAACCATGCCCATATCAATTATTATCTGGATATGACTACCTTAAAGACCAGGCTCAGCGAGGCCCAGGAGATTGCAGGGAGCCTGTCGGGGCTGTTCCTCTATGACACTGTGGTGGATACCATTGTGTGTCTTGAGGGAACTCAGGTCATCGGCAGTTTCCTGGCAGAGGAACTGACCAGCGCCGGAGTTCTCTCCATGAATGCCCATAAAACCATCTACATTGTGACTCCGGAGTTCAACAGCAACAGCCAGATGATATTCAAGGAGAACATACTACCCATGATTCGGGATAAGAATGTCATCATCCTGACCGCGTCCGTGACCACAGGTCTGGCGCTGAACAAGGGAATCGAGTCCATCCGGTATTACGGAGGCAACCTGAGAGCTGTTACCGCTATTTTCAGCACATTGGAGGAGCTCAACGGATACAGGATCACGTCTATTTTTGGCAGGAAGGATTTGCCTGATTATACGTATTATGACTACAGGGACTGCCCGCTGTGTAAACAGGGAAAGAAACTGGACGCATTGGTGAACGCCTATGGGTATACCAGTTTGCAGTGAAGCTATTTCTTTTTCTTCCCCAGATAAGCCGCCTTCACAGATTCATCTGCCAGCAGCTCCCTGCCGGTGCCTGACAGGGATATCCGGCCTGTTTCCAGCACATAACCCTGGTCCGCAATGCGCAGGGCCATGTTGGCATTCTGTTCAATCAGAAGGATGGTTACCCCCTGTTTGTTTATTTCCTTTATGATATTGAATATATCCTGGACAATGAGAGGGGCCAGGCCAAGGGACGGCTCATCCATCATCATCAGCTTTGGATGGCTCATCAGGGCCCTGGCCACGGCCAGCATCTGCTGCTCGCCTCCGGACAGAGTGCCTGCCAGCTGCCAGCTTCGCTCCTTTAACCTGGGGAACAGGCTGTAGACCCATTCTATGTCATGGTCCAGGAAATCGGTTCTCAAATAGGCTCCGATTTTTATGTTCTCAATAACGGTCATGTCCGGGAACACCCGCCTGCCCTCGGGAACAAGGGTGATGCCCCTGGACACAATATCGGGGGTATCCATGCCTAACAGCTCTGTCCCGTCAAACTGGATGGAGCCTGCCGAGGCTTTCACCAGCCCTGCGATGGCCCGCAGGGTGGTGCTCTTGCCTGCTCCGTTGGCGCCTATGAGGGTGACAATGGATTTCTCCGGCACCTCAAAGCTGATTCCCTTTACGGCCTCGATACCGCCGTAATTCACTCTTAAATCATTAATCTTCAGCATCTTCACTCACCCCCAGATATGCTTCTATTACTTTTGGATTGTTTTGGATCTGGCCGGGCGTGCCGTGGGCTATGAGCTTGCCGAAATCCAGCACGTAAATGCGGTCGGATATCTGCATGACCAGATCCATGTGGTGCTCTATCATGAAGATAGTCAGGTGGTAATCGTCTCTGATTTTGTGGATAAAATCAGTCAGGTCCTGGGTTTCCTGTGGATTCATGCCGGCCGCTGGTTCGTCCAGAAGAAGAAGGCTGGGGCTGGTGGCCAGAGCCCGCGCAATTTCCAGACGGCGCTGGAGTCCGTAGGGCAGGGAGGAGGCAACCTCGTCCTTTAAATGGGCCAGTCCCTGCATTTCCAGAAGCGCCATGGACTCCTCGCGCATGCGCTTTTCCTCGGCATGGTTGAGGCGCAGTGTGGCCGAAAATACATTCTGCTTTGCCCGCATATGTTTGGCAATCAGGACATTTTCAAACACGGTCAGGGCGCCGAAGAGACGGATGTTCTGGAAGGTCCTGGCAATGCCCAGCTTGGTAATCTGGTCCGGTGTCTTGCGCACAGGAGTCAGGTCCGTGGGGGATACATCGCCCTCGTAGAGGCGGCGCATCTTGCCCTGGGGCGTATCGGCCAGTATGACTTCCCCGTTAAAGGATACAGAACCAAAGGTGGGCTGGTAAATACCGGTAACACAGTTAAAGGCAGTGGTTTTGCCTGCGCCGTTGGGCCCGATGAGGGCCACGATTTCGTGTTCATTTACATCCAATGTCAGTCCGTTCACTGCCACGACGCCGCCGAACTGCATGGTGATGCTTTCCATATGTAATACGTTTTTTACACTGTTTTTCATGTTGTTCATCAGTGGATGCCTCCCTTCTTAGCGGAAGAGGGCCTTTTCCTGCCTCCCTTAAACCTGTCAGGAATGCTCTGTATGAGCCGGAACAGTCCGTCCCAGGAGAATTCGTGGTTCCCCATGATACCGCGGCGGTAGAAGAGGACCACGGCCATCAGAAGGATGGAGAAAATGACCATACGGAATCCGGATCGGAACAGAGGAATGCTTACCCCGGCAATGGTCAGGGGCTCATCGAAGAAGCGCAGCAGCTCCCTGCCTGCGGTGACCAGGAAAGCGCCCGCCACGCTGCCGGTGACGCTGCCGATGCCGCCTAAGATCACAATCAGCAGAATATCATATGTAAGGGCCACCTGGAAGGTTTTGGAGTCAATGGATCGCATAAACATGGCCAGCATTCCGCCTCCCACTCCTGTGAAGAAGGAGGAAATCACAAAGGAGAGCTCCTTGTAATGAAACAGGTTGATACCCATGGACTGGGCTGCCACCTCGTCCTCCCGGATGGACTTAAAGGCCCTGCCGTAGGAGGAGTTGATGAGAAGCACCATCAGGGCAATGCACAGGGCGGCCAGAACGAATACCGCAAAGATATTGGGAAAGCCCGGTATGCTCTTAAGCCCGTAGGAACCGTTGGTAATGGTGTCAAACATGGGAGCTGCTATGAATGCCCGGATGATTTCCGAAAAGCCCAGGGTTGCGATGGCAAGGTAATCGCTCTTTAAGCGCAGCACCGGGATTCCGATAAGGGCAGCCATGGCTGCTGCGGCCAGTCCGCCAAGGAGCAGAGCCACGGGTATAGGCAGCTGGATATTGGCAATCACCGGTGATATGCCGCTTACATAGTATACGCTGGCCCTGGATCCCACCGGAATGGTAAAGATAGCCACCACATAGGCGCCGATAGCCATAAATCCTGCCTGTCCCAGCGAGAACAGACCTGTAAAGCCGGTCAGCAGGTTCATGGAAACAGCCACCACCGCATAGATGGCGCTTCTCTCCAGAATGGAAATCTGGTAGCTGTATTCGGCTGTGTCAGACTGCAGGAATGCCAGGAAACCTATGATTACCGCCAGGGCAATGAGGGAATATATTTTGTTTTTGTTCTTTGTCATATTCTTCATGTCCGCCACCTCACACTTTATCGGTCGTCTTCTCACCAAAGAGTCCAGTGGGACGGATGAGAAGCATGACAATCAACAGGATAAACGTAAATGCATCGCTGAAGGTGGACTGTCCCATGGCTACCAGGGCCGTCTCTCCAAGTCCCAGGATAAAACCTCCGATGACAGCTCCGGGAATGCTGCCGATTCCTCCGAACACGGCGGCCACAAAGCATTTTAAGCCTGGAAGGGCGCCGGAGAAGGGGAAAACGGTCATACGGTCCGTAAAATACAGAATGGAGCCAATACCGGCCAGCAGGGACCCCACCGCGAAGGTAAAGGTGATGGTCTTATTGATTTTAATGCCCATAAGGGAGGCTGTCTCGTAATCCTTGGAAACCGCCCTCATAGCCATGCCTATTTTGGTGTGGTTAATCAGCAGAATGAGAAGATAAACCAGTACCAGGGTCAGGACAGGCGTAAGGAAGGTGACAAAGGAGGCGGACAGTCCGCCTATCCGGTAGATTTTCTTTAAGAAAGGAATCTCCGGGTATCCTTTGGGCAGGGCGGTAAAGAGGTAGGTGGCCAGGTTCTGCAAAAGGTAGGAAACACCAATGGCTGAAATCATAACAGACATTCTGGGTGCGGAGCGCAAGGGGCGGTAGGCCACCCGCTCTATGGTGACGCCCAAAAGAATGGTCACAATCAGGGTGACGGGAATGGCAATGAACCAGGGCAGGCTTGCCATTGCAAATATCATAAAGTATCCGGCCATCATGAAGATATCGCCGTGAGCGAAATTGATGAGGCGGAGGATGCCGTAGACCAGGGTGTAGCCAATGGCAATGAGCGCATATGCCCCGCCAAGGGAGATGCCGGTCAGGCATTGCTGAAGAAATGTTGTTAAACTCATATGAGTCTGCCTCCTGTGTTTTTATAGTAAGGTCCGTATCCAGAAATCCGTTGAAACATACAACCAGCCCTGGAACGTCCAAGGCTGGTTAAGACCGAAGGCAGCAGCGGATGCCGCCTGCGGCCCTGTATCCATATGTAATTAGCCAGATACCCTATTCTACGGTAGTGGTGGTCAGGAACTGGAACTTGCCGTCCTTGATGGTCTTGATGAACGCGATATCCTTGTTGGCATCGCCGGTCTCGTTGAAGGTGATATTTCCTGTCACACCGTCAATCTCCACATTCTTAAGCGCATCGCGGATAGCGGTGGTATCGGTGGAGCCTGCGTCCTCAATGGCCTTGATGGCAGCCAGGTAGGAATCGTAACCCAGGGCGGAGACAGCCGGGATAATGTCTTCCTGCTTTTCCTTTACCAGGTATTCCTTGAAGCCCTTGATGAAGGCAGCGGCTTCGTCGTTGGCCGGTTCCGCCTCGTCGAAGAAGGTGGAGAGCACTACGCCCTCTGAGTCAGCTCCTGCGTTCTCGATGATGGTGGAGTTCTCCCATGTATCGCCTGCAGCGATGGTGGCTGTGATTCCAAGCTCCCTGGCCTGCTTGATGATTAAGGGGGCAGTGGTGATGGAGGATGGAGCAAAGATAATGTCAGGGTCAGCTGCCTTTATGTTGGTCAGGATGGCCTTGAAATCGGTCTGGTTTGTCTGGAACTGTTCCTCGCTGACGATGCTGCCGCCCAACTTGGCAAAAGCATCCTTGAAATAGGAACCAAGGCCTGAGGAATAGTCATCGCCCAGCTGGGTAATCACGGCAGCGTTCTTGGCGCCGTTCTGGTACGCGTAATTAGCCATGACCGTGCCCTGGAATGGGTCGATGAAGCATACGCGGAAATAGAAATCATTTCCCTCGGTTACCTGGGGGTTGGTACAGGAACAGCCAATGGCCGGAATCTTGGCGTCTGCGAAAATCTGTCCGGCGGCTATGGACACGCCGGAACCGTAGCTTCCCAGCACCACGCTGACCTTCTCGCTTACCAGCTTCTGGGCGGCGTTGACAGCCTCGGTTTTATCCGATTTGTTGTCTGCCTCAACCAGCTTGACGGTATATTCTTCGCCGCCTATGTTGACGGTAGGATGCATTTCCCTGGCATAACGGATACCCAGTACTTCCTGGTAACCGCCGCCTCCGTTCTCTCCGGTGGTTGGCTCGAATACGCCGATTTTGATGACTTTTTCGTCTGATTTCCTGCTGCCGCACCCTGCCAGGGTGCCGGCGGCCAGACACGCTGCCATGGCAATTGCCAATACCTTTCTGATTCTCATAATACATTCCTCCTGTTTCATTGAATTTGTCCTGGTTCAGTTTGTTTTCGCGTGTTCACCTTACAAAGACAACTGTCCTCAATGGAAAAACAATGAGTATATTATAACAGAAATCAGAAAAATTTCAAGAAAATTTGAGAAATACTTTATATTTTAGTGCCCGGGTTCCGTTTTGGGAGCTGGTGGAAGTGATTTTTGTAGGCTCTGAGAAAGGTGGAATAGTGGCTGAAGCCGGAACGGAAGCAGGCGTCCGTGGCATTTATCCCATCCCCAAGCAGGTCCCTGGCGTAAAGCAGGCGTTTTTCGGTGATGTAATTTCCTATGGTGCATCCTGTCTCTTCCTTGAAAATACGCATCATATGGTATGGGCTGATGCAGCTTACGGCGGACAATGTCCCGATGCTCAGATCCTCGTCCAGATGTTCATTTATATAGGATATAAGGCCGGAGACACGGTAGTTTAAGACACCTGTGGGAAGGTACTGGGCCTTATCGTCCATGGAGGCCCTGTTCAGCTCCACCAGAAATTCCAGGCATAAAAGGCGGCTCATGAGGGACCCGGCAAATTCTTCCTGCCGCCAGCTCTGGGAGCGTTCCAGCCGTTTTAAAAGGGAGAGCATGTTTGCCCTGACCTCATCCTTCAGTCTGAGAACATTAGAATGGCGGTAGGCTGCCGTGGCAAAACACCGGTCCAGGGAGTCTCCGTTTTCCCTGTGACGGTCCAGAAAATCCTGGGACAGGTAAAGTATCTGACGCTCATAGGGCTGCCCCGGCTCCACCTCCGGCCGGTGAATCTGTCCCCGTCCCACCAGCACAATATCAAAGGGGTGAAGGATATAGGAACGGCCTTCTATGACATAGTTTACCCTGCCCTCCAGCAGCACCATGATTTTCAGAAAATCGTGGTAGTGGAATTCGTAGCTGGGGCTTACCTTGTCTTTTAAATGGAACAGCCTGAAGTCCTCCCTCAGGAATCCCTGGCGTTCAAATGCAGGGGCGTTGTCTGTGATGGGCATGAAACAGTTACCTCCTTTTTTACATGCTTTGTCTGCATGTGATGGGTTTATAATTTGAGTATAAAATAAATAGAGCATTATTTGCAATATAAAATAGCAATATATCTATATTTTTATAAAAAAGTGCTTGATAAAATAATGATAAAGCTTACAGGCGGAGAACCTGTTGTGCTGCCGGTAAGCAGAGCTGTTGAACAGACCGCAGATATGGAGGATATCTATATGAGGATTGTAGTGGAAAAGTATCATGGACTGGGAAATGATTATCTGGTATATGACCCCAACAAAAATAAACTGAAGCTGACCCCTTCCAATGTACAGCTCATGTGCAACCGCAATTTTGGGGTGGGAGCTGACGGTGTTCTGGAGGGACCCATTCTGGACGGAGAGCAGATTTCCATGGTGGTGTGGAATCCGGACGGCAGTGTTGCGGAAAAGAGCGGCAACGGCGTCCGCATTTTTGCCAAATACTTAAAGGACGCGGGGTACGTACAGAAAAAGGATTTTACCATTTCCTCCCAGGGCGGCGAGGCCGCCATCCATTATCTCAACGAGGAGGGCACCCGGTTAAAGGCATCCATGGGAAAGGTTTCCTTCTGGAGTGACGATGTGCCGGTGGAGGGACCGCGCAGGGAAATCATCAACGAGACCATGGTGTTTGGCCGGATTCCCTATCCGGTTACCTGCCTGTCCATCGGCAATCCCCACTGCGTTATCCTTATGGATGAGATTTCAAAGGATTTGGTTTGCAGGATTGGAAGGTATTCTGAAAGCGCCAAACAGTTCCCGGAGAAAATCAACACCCAAATCATGAAGGTACTGGACCGGACCCACATCCAGACCGAGGTATACGAAAGGGGAGCAGGCTATACCCTGGCTTCCGGAAGCGGCTGCTGTGCGGCTGCGGCTGCGGCTTACCGTCTGGGGCTTACGGACCCCAAGATGTTTGTGCAGATGCCGGGAGGCACCCTGGAGCTGGAGATCGACGGGGAAGGTGTGGTTCACATGACCGGCGATGTGGGGTATGTGGGGACCATTAAACTGGGAAGCCATTTCACAGAACAGCTTCGCGCGTTAAAGTGATATCAAAAAAATAGAGGAAATTCATTGACAAATGAAATATCTGCTGATATATTTTTTATAACAAAAAGCAGGGGTAAGGGAAGGTTGACGAGGACGTCTTAAGGGGCGCTCTGTCCCTGCCCGGTGAATTTTAAGGAGGCGGGAGCATGGTAAGAGGTTCCCGCCTCTGCGTGTTTGTCGGTATCACAGTTTGCAAGAGAGGGAGATTAATATGAGCAAATACAGTAAAGAGGATATCATGCGTATGGTGGAAGATGAGGATGTGGAGTTTATCCGCCTCCAGTTTACGGATATCTTCGGAATGCTTAAGAATGTGGCCATCACTGCCGGCCAGCTTGAAAAGGCATTGGATAACCGTTGCATGTTTGACGGCTCTGCCATTGAAGGTTTTGTGAGGATTGACGAGTCGGATATGTACCTGTATCCGGATTTGGATACCTTTGAGGTGTTTCCGTGGAGGCCCCAGCAGGGCAAGGTGGCCAGGTTTATCTGCGACGTGTATAACCCAAATGGAACCCCGTTTTCCGGCGACCCAAGATATGTGCTCAAACGGGCTGTAAAGCGGGCGCAGGACATGGGATATGTGCTCAATGTGGGGCCGGAATGTGAATTCTTTCTCTTTCACACGGACGAGGAGGGGAGGCCCACCACCAGCACACATGAGATGGCGGGATATTTTGACGTGTCCCCCATTGACCTGGCGGAAAATGTCCGAAGGGATATTGTGCTGAACCTGGAGGAGATGGGGTTTCAGGTGGAGGCCAGCCATCATGAGATTGCGCCGGCCCAGCACGAGATTGATTTCCAGTATACGGATGCGCTTCGGGCCGCGGATAATATCATGACCTTTAAGATGGCTGCCAAAACCATAGCAAAGCGCCACGGGCTCCATGCCACCTTTATGCCAAAGCCCAGAGAAGGGATGAACGGTTCCGGCATGCATATCAATATGTCCCTGTCAGACAAGGAGGGCAGGAACCTGTTTGCGGATGACCAGGATGCTTTGAGACTGAGCAGGGACGCCTATTATTTCATGGCCGGCATCCTCAGGCACATGAAGGCAATGACCATCCTGACCAACCCCCTTGTGAATTCCTATAAGAGGCTGATTCCGGGATTCGACGCACCGATTTATATTGCCTGGTCCCCTACCTCCAACCGCAGTTCCCTGATTCGCATACCATCCCCCAGAGGGGAGAGCACGCGGATTGAGCTGCGATGCCCGGATTCTGCCATGAATCCTTATCTGGCATTGGCAGCCTGCCTGTCGGCCGGCCTGGACGGAATTGAGAAGAAAATCGGACTTCCCGCGTGTGTGGAGGGAAATATGTTTACCATGGAGCCGGAGGAGCTGAGGGAAAGGAATGTGGAGCGGATTCCGGAGACTCTGGGTGATGCCATTGAGGCGTACAACGGGGATTCCTTCATGAAGGAGGTTCTGGGAGAGCATATTTATACCAAGTATCTGGAGGCCAAGGAGCAGGAATGGCGGGATTTCCGGGCCCAGGTAACGGATTGGGAAGTAAGCCAGTATCTGTACAAATATTGATGGCGCCGGCAGTTGTGAATAAGGTTTTACCTGGAGGTGGGACATGTGACTAACATTATCGTAGCGTTCTCCAAGCCGGAGGACGGGAAGAACATAAAAAGCATACTGGTCCGCAACGGTTTCCAGGTAGTCGCAGTCTGTACCTCAGGAGGTCAGGTTCTGTCGGCCGCGGACTGCCTGAACGGGGGAATCGTGGTGAGCGGTTACCGGTTTGAGGATATGATGTACGACGAACTGCGCCAGTGCCTGCCGGGAGAATTTGAGATGCTTCTGATTTCATCACCTGCCAGGTGGAGCGGACAGTCCCCGGACAGGGTCATCTGCCTGCCCATGCCCCTAAAGGTCCACGATCTGCTGAATACCCTGGAGATGATGGTGCAGGCCCAGGAGAGAATCCGCAGAAGGAGAAGAAGCAGGCCCAGGGAGCGCAGCAAGGAGGAACAGGATATCATAACAGAGGCAAAGACACTGCTGATGGAACGGAACAATATGACGGAGTCGGAAGCCCACCGGTATATACAGAAATGCAGCATGGACAGCGGCACCAATCTGGTGGAGACAGCCCAGATGGTAATCAGCCTCATTCATGTGTGATGGGGAAGGGAAATATTTATAGAATGCCTGTAACACGGCAGGATGGAGACGGATATGGAATTTACAAAAATGCAGGGAACCGGCAATGATTATGTGTATGTGGACTGTTTTAAGGAGACGGTGAGGGATCCGGCAAAGACAGCGGTCTATGTGAGCGACCGCCATTTTGGCGTCGGATCGGACGGACTGATTCTCATATACCCCTCCCGGACAGCGGACTGCAGAATGGAGATGTACAACGCGGACGGTTCCCAGGGAATCATGTGCGGCAACGGTGTGCGCTGCGTGGGAAAATACGTTTACGACCACGGTCTGGTGGATAAGGATAAAAAAACCATCACAGTGGAGACACTGGCGGGAATCAAGACGCTGGAGTTGGAGACTGAGGATGGCAGGGCGGTGTCTGTTACCGTGGATATGGGGGAGGCAGCCCTCACATCCCGGCTGCCGGAGGATATTACGGTGGACGGGGAGCAATACAGGTTTGTGGGAATCAATGTGGGAAATCCCCATGCAATCTACTATGTGGACCAGGTGGACAGTCTGGATTTGGAGCGGATTGGGCCGGCCTTTGAGAATCATGCTCGGTTTGCGCCTGACCGTGTGAATACGGAGTTCATTCATGTGGTGGACCGGAAACACCTTGATATGCGGGTGTGGGAGCGGGGAAGCGGTGAAACCTGGGCATGCGGTACAGGGGCCGCGGCCAGCGTCATGGCTTCCATCCTCATGGGATATACGGAGGATGAGGCGGAGGTGGCTCTGCGCGGTGGAAAGCTGGTAATACGGTATGACAGGGAGTCCGGCCATCTGTTTATGACAGGGCCGGCCGTGGAGGTGTTCCGGGGCTCTATTGACATACCGGAAGAAATATATTATGATTGATGAGGCGAATTTCATCAATTAATACTTTAAAGCGAAAATGTTTACTATACACTCTCAGGAACCAGACGCACGATGGCGTGCGTCCTGGTACATCTTTTGCGGCACACAGGCGGTCATGGGAAAGACATGGCAATGTGTCCCGCGGCGAAAGGTGTATCCGGTTTTTGGGAGTGTTTTCCTATTTATCAGAGACAGAGGACAGGAGGAAACGGACATGTTTAAAATCAATGAAAATTATTTGAAGCTGCCGGGCAGCTATCTCTTTTCCGCCATTGCAAAAAAAGTGGCTGCATATGAAAAGGCCAACCCGGACAGGCAGGTCATACGGCTGGGAATCGGGGATGTGACACTTCCCATTGCCCCGGCCATTGTGGAGGCCATTCACAAGGCGGCGGACGAAATGGGACATGCAGAGACATTTCACGGCTATGCGCCGGATTTGGGCTATGCCTTCCTGCGTGAGACGATTGTGGAAAAGGACTACAAGTCATGGGGGTGCCATGTGGAGGCAGACGAGATATTCGTATCGGACGGAGCCAAAAGCGACTGCGGCAATATCCAGGAGATATTCAGCGAGGACAGCCGCATTGCGGTGTGTGACCCCGTATATCCCGTGTATGTGGATTCCAATGTTATGGCAGGCCGCACAGGCAGTTATGACCCTGCCACGGGCGTGTGGAGCAATGTGATTTACATGCCCTGTACGGCGCGGAATCATTTTGTACCGGCGCTTCCGGAGGAAACACCGGACCTTATTTACCTGTGTGTGCCCAATAACCCTACAGGAACCACGCTGACCAGGGGCCAGCTAAAGGTGTGGGTGGACTACGCAAACAGGATAGGGGCTGTAATTCTCTATGATGCTGCTTACGAGGCATATATATCCGAGGAGGATGTGCCTCACAGTATATTTGAGATTCAGGGAGCCAGGACCTGTGCCATTGAGTTCCGTTCCTTCTCAAAAAAAGCCGGATTCACAGGCGTGCGTCTGGGATTTACCGTGGTTCCAAAGGATTTGAAATGCGGGGATGTGACGCTCCATTCGCTGTGGGCCAGACGCCACGGCACCAAGTTCAACGGGGCCCCCTATATTGAGCAGAGAGCCGGGGAAGCCGTATATTCCGAAGAAGGCAGCCGGCAGGTCATGGAGCAGGTGGCGTATTATAAGAGGAATGCCAGGGTTATCTATGACGGGCTGAAGGAAGCGGGCTACACCGTGTTTGGCGGAATCAATTCCCCTTACATCTGGCTTAAGGTGGAGGACGGGATGGACAGCTGGGAGTTTTTTGATTATCTTCTGGAACAGGCCAATGTGGTGGGTACACCGGGAAGCGGCTTCGGGCCCAGCGGCCAGGGGTATTTCCGCCTGACGGCCTTTGGCACCTATGAGAATACGGTGGAGGCTGTAAAACGGATAAAGGCCCTCAGGCAGTAACGGCGGCAGGGCGTGATGCCGCGGTGGACCCGGTGAAGCTGGGGTATATGTTCATAGGGCAGCTGCAGAAATTCGGCAGGACAAGCACACAAATCGTATTTTCCACCCATGTGGGCCCCAGAGGGGTGGATGTGGACGAAATTTAGTTCCAGGTTCAGTCAACATTTGTCTTACTTTCACATATGGTATAATGTAGAGTCATATATGAAGGAGAATCTGGTATGACAGATGTTAAGAGAGTCATAATTGATGCCGGCCACGGCGGCGAAGAGCCGGGCGCTATGTACGACGGGCGCCGGGAAAAAGATGATACCCTGCGGCTGGCTCTTGCCATAGGACAGATATTGGAAAATAATGGGGTAGATGTGGTATACACCAGGACTACGGATATATACGACACACCTCTGGAGAAGGCCCAGATAGCAAACCAGTCCGGGGCTGATTATTTTGTGTCCATTCACCGGAATGCCTTCCCTGTGCCGGGAGGGGCAAGCGGTGCCATGACGCTGGTGTATCAGGATGCAGGCGTGCCTGCCATGCTGGCGGATAATATCCAGCGCAATCTGGTGGAAACAGGGTTCAGGGACCTGGGAGTACAGGAGCGCCCTGGACTTATCGTGCTGCGAAAGACACAGATGCCTGCTGTACTGGTAGAAGTGGGATTTATTGATAATCCGGAAGACAACCGGTTTTTTGATGAGAATTTCGACGCCATTGCCCAGGCCATAGCAGACGGTGTGCTGGAAACTATCCGGCAGCAGGAGGCAAAACGGCCTGAATATTATCAGGTCCAGGTGGGAGCCTTCCGCACCAGGATGCCCGCAGACAGGCTGGTGAATGAGCTCCAGGCAAGCGGCCTCCCGGCCTTCCTGGTTTACGACGACGGGCTGTACAAGGTGAGGGTCGGTGCTTTCCTCAATATGGACTATGCGGTGCAGATGGAGAGGAACCTGAGAAACATGGGGTACCCCACTGTGCTGGTGAGGGAACGGGCCATATACTGACAGGTGTAATTTTAAGAAATCAGTAAACATATACGGAGTAAATGCCGCAGGCCAAATTCTCTTGGATTTGGCCTGCGGCCGTTTCGTCTATCCCATGCCCTGTCACCAGTTCCAGCGCCCGTAGCGCAGTGTGACGGAGGCAATGGTTTTTACTAACTGGTCCGATATCTGGCCGGGAAGAAGGCGCCATTTCCAGTTGGTGCCAATGGTGGAGGGAGTGTTGATGCGGCAGTCATTGTCCAGACCCATGTAATCCTGGAGGGGGATGATGCACATTCTGGCCTGGCTGCGCATAATCAGGCTGATGAAGGACATGTGCAGGCGGTTTGCGGGGGTGCAGCTGTCACAGAGATAATCTCTGGCCAGATTGCGCTCCTGGGCCGTGATGGAGGCATACCATCCTTTGATGGTTTCATTGTCATGGGTGCCGGTGTAGGCCACGCAGTTTTCAGGGTAATTGTGGGGAAGATAATCGCTGGCACAGCCGGAATCCCTGGAATCAAATGCAAATTCCAGCACCTTCATGCCCGGAAATCCGCTTTCTCTTACAAGCTGTCTGACAGAGTCTGTCACATATCCCAGATCCTCGGCAATGATTTCCTTTTCTCCCAGCCTGTTTTTTACCATGTGGAAGAAGCCGATTCCCGGTCCCTGCTCCCAATGGCCTCCAATGGCAGTGGCGGAACCGGCCGGAATGGAATAGTACTGGTCAAATCCCCGGAAATGGTCAATCCTCACCACATCATACAGTTTATAACAGTAGGCCAGCCGGGACAGCCACCATTCATAGCCTGTGCTGCGGTGGTATTCCCAGCGGTACAGGGGATTTCCCCAGAGCTGTCCTGTGGCGGAAAAGCCGTCAGGAGGGCAGCCTGCAACTGCGGTGGGCAGATTGTCCCTGTCCAGCTCAAAGAGTTCGGGATGGGCCCATGTGTCGGCGCTGTCCATGGCAACATAGATGGGAATGTCCCCTATGATGCGGATTCCGTTGGCATTGGCATAGGCTTTCAGTTTTTTCCACTGCTGGCTGAATTTAAACTGAAGGTATTGGTGGAATTCTATGTCGTAATACAGCTCCCTGCGGTAGTAATCCAGGGCGTTCTTCCAGCGCAGGCGGATGTCCTGCGCCCACTGGGTCCAGGCAGTTTGGCCGAACCGGGCCTTTACTGCCATGAAGAGGGAGTAATCCTCCAGCCACCATCTGTTTTCCTCCATAAATTTCCTGAACTCCGGGTCAAGGCTTATGCTGCTCCTCTCATAGGCTTTTCTGAGCAGGGGAAACCGTTCTTCGTAAACCTTTGCGTAGTCCACGGAATCCGGCCGGCTGCCGAAGTCGGCCCGGCTGCATTCCTCCTCTGTAAGAACACCCTCCCGGATAAGGTCCTCCAGGCTTATGAAATAGGGATTGCCTGCAAAGGTGGAAAAGGACTGGTAGGGGGAATCACCGTAGCTGGTGGGGCCCAGGGGGAGAATCTGCCAGTAGGACTGGCCGGCCTCCTTTAAACGGTCCACGAATTCGTAGGCCTCCTTTGAAAAGCAGCCGATTCCATATCTGGAGGGAAGGCTGGCGATGGATAGTAAGATTCCGCTTTCTCGTTTCATTTCTATATGCTCCTCGTTTTTTGCAGGCATTGCCCTGTTTAATATTCTGTGATGATTCCAAAGTGGTCTGATACATGGGGGCCGGATATGCCGTCGTATATGGTTTTGGTGGAAATAACCGGCACCCTGCGGCTGGTCCAGATGTAATCAATGCGCATTCCCGATATCTCTCCCTGTTCCCTCCATCCGTCAATGGCATTTGCCACCGTGACGCCTGAATCCCTGGAGACAGCCAGGTCGTAGGCGTCAAACCAGCCTGAGGCCAGTATCAGGTCCCGTCCCTGGCCGGTTACATGGGCCGGGGAGTTGAAATCCCCCATGAGCCACAGCTGTTTTCCGGATAAGGGGGCCAGGCCCCTGGATATGCGTTTCCATTGTCCCTCAAAGGGTTCTTCGCTGTCATTCCACCAACCCATGTGGACACTGTAAAAGGATTCATCTCCGTATTCTGTCCGGGTGTTGATTCCGAGTATTTTACGGGTCTTCCAGTTTTCATAATCCCGGATGCCGGTGATGTAAAACTGGCTGGTCCCCAGTATGGGAGAACGGCTGAGGACGGCCAGGCCCTCGTCGTATATTCCGTATCCTGCCTTGGCCGGAGTCCAGGTCCATTGATAGGAAACACCGGCCCGGGCCAGGAGCAGCGCCAGGTTAAAGGCGTGGTTGTCTGCGCGGATAACTGCGCGTGGCGCGCAGGGGGAGTCCGTACTTAAGCCTATGGCGCGGCAGGGGACGTAGCAGGATTCCCGCAGCCGGCCGGGGGCTGCGGGGAGAGCGTCCCTGGACTGGTTGACCTCCTGGAGGGCGATGATATCCGGTTTGATTTGGACAAGGGAGCCGGCAAAGGCAGCGAGCTTGGATTCATATTCCGGTTCCGCCAGACTGTGTGTGTTAAGCGTCATTATTTTCATATTACCTGCCTCCGGTGGTTTTCAGTTACAGAGGGCAGCTGCGGTGCGTAAGTGGCAGCGGCCTGTTTACAGTATATCATTGATATCGGATTTGAGCACATCTGCTTTTGGTCCGTAGATGGCCTGGATGCCGCCATCTGTATCAGCTTTCCTACGCTTATCATCAGTCCGGCCGCGGGCATGACGGCAATGACTGTCATCAGAACCTTGCCCAGCTTTTGGAGAAAGTCAAAATTTATCAGGGATTTTCGGGTCTTTCCTGTTTTCCTGTCCGCGGTGTCTGTGAGGGAAGACGCATTTGCCGCCGGGGCGCCGTCTGGATTTTGGAGGGCGGCTGTCTCAGCTTCTGCGGTCCCGTCCGGCGGACAATGGTCTAAAACCGTTATCACGGCATCTGTTCCCGCCTTTACAGGACCTGTGAAGGCATTCATGGAGCGGCCTTCCATTCCGCCGCAGATGAGGACAGGCGTGATGGTATTGACCTGTTTTTCCTCAAGGGCCTTTAAATCGGCTTTTGCCAACAGTTCGCCGGCCTTTACCTTATCTCCAACCTTTACACAGCACTGGAAGCATTCTCCCTTTAAGGCCACGGTCTCCAGGCCGAAGTGGATCATGACCTCTATGCCGTTCTCTGAACGCAGGCCATAGGCGTGGAGGGTCTCTGCAATGGAAACCACCTCTGCGTCAATGGGACTGACCAGATTGCCGTCCTGAGGCAGGATGGCAACGCCGTCTCCTATGATTTTTTGTGAAAATACAGGGTCCGGCACTTCCTCCAATGGAACCGCTGTTCCGGTTAAAGGGGAGAGAATCCTGATTCCAATACAGCCGTCAGTGTTCTTGTTCATATGTAACCTCCTGAGTTTGATTGTTGCATTATTTACGCAACCGATTGCATTAAATATAGTCCGGCTGTCTGAAGAATGCAATAGATATTTTGAGAATCCTTTGTTTTCTACGTTTTGAACAAAAACAGCGCCAGGTATTTGTGCAGTTTTCTTAAAGGGGAATGCAAACGAACGGGAGAAGATTACGCAAAAAGAGCGCAAACGAGTTGACAAAAATTGCATTAAACTTTACAATATAGGAAGGATGTATATGGATTGCGGTGATGGATTCGGTCAACATGTATATATACATCCCCGTGACGATGAAAATGAAACGTATATTAAGGAGGCTGTTTATGCCTGTTACAATCAAAGACGTGGCTGCCCTTGCGGGGGTGTCGCCGTCAACCGTAAGCCGGACATGCAGGGATCATCCCTCTATCAGCCGCCAGACCAAGGAAAAGGTCCGGCAGGCCATGGCGAAGCTGGGCTATGAACCGAATTTTCAAGCCAGCAGCCTGGCCACCCAGAATTCCCGCACCGTGGGAATCATTCTGCCCCCGTCGGAGTGGGAGGCTTACCAGAATCCCTTCTATCTGGAGATGATACGGGGAATCAGCCAGTATTGCAACCAGAAGCAGTACATCAATACCGTGATCACGGGACAGAATGAGGATGAGGTTCTGCAGGCCATAAAGACCATGGCGAGAACCGGCCTGGCAGAGGGATTTATCGTGCTCTACTCCAGGGAGCAGGACCCGGTTCTGGATTATCTCTATGAAGAGGGACTGCTGTATGTGCTCATAGGAAAGGCATGCAGGAATGTGAACCAGACCATCTATGTGGATAACGACAATGTGCTCGCGGGCAGGGAGGCGGCTGAGTACCTGCTGAATCTGGGCCATGTAAGGATTGCCTGCCTGTCCGGAGACCGCTTTCTGCTGTATAACAATGACAGGAAAATGGGGTATATGCTGGCCCTGGCAGAGAGGGGCATTCCTTTTGACGGCCAGCTGTGCGTGGAGGTGCCCTCTGTGCCGGAGGAGCAGGACCAGGCCCTGGAAGCCCTGTTCGCAAGAGAGGACAGACCCACGGCCGTGCTGGTCAGCGATGACATACTGGCAGTGGCCCTGGAAAAGACCTGTATTGGTCTGGGACTATCCATTCCGGGAGATGTATCCATCCTGTCCTTTAATAATTCCCTTCTCTCCAGACTTACATTTCCGCCTTTGACATCCGTGGATGTGAATGCCTGCCAGCTGGGAATCGAGGCAGCCGCCCAGATGATAAGCCATGTGGAAAATCCGGAGCTGGTGGCTACGAAAATCATTGTTCCCCACCACCTGGTGGAGAGGGAGAGCTGTGCGGGAACCGGACGGTTCTGTGGTGATTGGGATACTGAAACAATATAACACATCCCCGGCAGGTGACTACCTGAAATAGGACGCCTTTTGCTGTCAGACTTATTTTCGGGTTTGGCCGGGATTTCAGCCAATTGATTTATTTTTCTGAAATACATCTTATCGTATACTTCCTCTTGAAAAACACAACATTTAGTGCTAAAATCTTATACTGTTGCACAAGCAACAGATTTTTTCAGTATTCTGTGATAAGATGCCTTTAAACCGTTTACCTGAATACAGGCAGCGTGGGAGAGCATTTGGATAAAAGGAGTGTAGTGACGATGAAGATTATTAAGAGGAATGGCGCGGAAGAGGATTTTGACAACAATAAGATCGTGGTGGCTGTGGCAAAGGCAAATACGGCTGCCGGAAAAAACAAGCTGAGTCTGGAGCAGATTAAGGACATTGCGGATTACGTTGAGTACAAGTGTGTAAAACTTAACAGGGCCGTGTCCGTTGAGGAGATCCAGGATATGGTGGAGAACCAGATCATGTCTACAGGCGCGTTTGAGCTTGCAAAGGATTATGTGAGATATCGTTACCAGCGCTCCCTCATACGCAAGGCCAATACAACGGATAACCGCATTCTGTCCCTGATTGAGTGCAATAACGAGGATGTGAAGCAGGAGAATTCCAACAAGAATCCAACGGTTAACAGTGTGCAGAGAGATTACATGGCCGGCGAGGTCAGCAAGGACCTGACCAAGAGGATGCTCCTTCCGCAGGATATCGTGGAGGCGGACAGGGAGGGCATTATTCATTTCCATGATTCCGATTATTTTGCTCAGCACATGCACAACTGCGACCTGGTGAATCTGGAGGACATGCTGCAGAACGGCACGGTTATCAGCGAGACCAGGATTGAGAAGCCCCACAGCTTTTCCACGGCCTGCAATATCGCCACTCAGATTATCGCCCAGGTAGCCAGCAACCAGTACGGCGGGCAGAGCATCAGCCTGGCCCATCTGGCTCCCTTTGTGGATGTGTCCAGAAAGAAAATATACGCGGAGGTTCAGGAAGAGGTAAAGACCTTTGGCTGCATGCCTTCCGAGAAAGCCATCCATGAAGTGGTGGAAAACAGACTTCGTAAGGAGGTTACCAAGGGAGTCCAGACCATCCAGTATCAGGTTATCACACTGATGACCACCAACGGACAGGCCCCCTTCCTGACCGTGTTCATGTACCTGAATGAGGCTAAGAACGAGCGGGAGAAAAAGGACCTGGCCATGATTATCGAGGAGACTCTGAAGCAGCGCTGCCAGGGCGTGAAGAATGAGTCGGGCGTGTGGATTACGCCGGCATTCCCCAAGCTGATTTATGTACTGGAGGAGGATAATGTCAACGAGGGAACCGAGTATTATTACCTGACCGAGATGGCTGCGAAATGTACGGCCAAGCGCCTTGTTCCCGACTATATTTCCGAGAAGAAGATGATGGAATTAAAGGAAGGAAACTGCTTCCCTGTCATGGGATGCCGCAGCGCCTTAAGCCCCTGGAAGGATGAGAACGGGAATTATAAATTCTACGGCCGTTTCAACCAGGGCGTGGTGACCATCAACCTGGTGGATGTGGCCCTGTCCTCCGGCGGGGATATGGAAGCCTTTTGGAAGATATTTGACGAGAGGCTGGATCTGTGCTACCGGGCCCTGATGTGCCGCCACAACCGTCTGAGAGGCACTCTGTCCGACGCGGCGCCCATTCTCTGGCAGAACGGCGCCCTGGCAAGGCTTAAGAAGGGCGAAACCATTGACAGGCTTCTTTACGGCGGTTATTCCACTATTTCCCTGGGATATGCGGGGCTCTATGAGTGCGTGAAGTACATGACCGGAAAGTCCCATACCGACCAGGCGGCCACTCCCTTTGCCCTGGAGGTCATGGAGTACATGAATAAGGCCTGCAACCGCTGGAAGGATGAGACTAACATCGGATTCAGCATCTATGGTTCGCCCATAGAGAGCACCACTTATAAGTTTGCCAAATGCCTCCAGAAGCGTTTCGGCATCATCGAGGGCGTGACGGACAGAAGCTATATTACCAACAGCTACCATGTAAATGTTTCCGAGGAAATTGACGCCTTCTCAAAGCTGAAATTTGAGTCGCAGTTCCAGGCTCTTTCCACCGGCGGAGCCATCAGCTACGTGGAGGTGCCCAACATGCAGAACAATATTCCGGCCGTGCTGGGGATCATACGGTATATCTATGACAATATCATGTACGCGGAGTTAAACACAAAGAGCGATTTCTGCCAGGAATGCGGATTTGACGGCGAGATTCAGATTGTGACGGATGAGAGCGGCAAGCTGGTGTGGGAATGCCCCAAGTGCGGCAACCGGGACGAGAACAAGCTGAACGTGGCCAGGAGAACCTGCGGCTATATCGGAACTCAGTTCTGGAACCAGGGCAGGACCCAGGAAATCAAGGAAAGGGTGCTCCATTTATAAGATGAATTACGGTACAATCAAGAAGAATGATATTGCCAACGGCGCAGGCGTGAGGGTATCCCTGTTTGTGTCAGGGTGTACCCATCACTGTCCGGGCTGTTTTAACGAGGAGGCGTGGGATTTTAACTTCGGGATACCCTTTACAGGGGAGACGCAGGAGGAAATCCTGGAAGCCCTTGCTCCGGATTATATAGAGGGTCTCACCCTTCTGGGGGGAGAGCCGTTTGAGCCTGAGAACCAGGAGGTGCTGGTGCCTTTTTTGGAAAAGGTGAGGGCCCGCTATCCGCAGAAGAATCTGTGGTGCTATACAGGATATACCCTGGAACAGGACCTTCTGAAGGACGGCCGGGCCAGGTGTGAATATACGGACCGGATGCTGTCCATGATTGACGTGCTGGTGGACGGTCGGTTCGTGGAGGCTCTTAAGGATATCAGCCTTCCCTTCCGGGGGTCCTCCAACCAGCGCATTCTGAATCTCAGGGCCACTCTTGAGAGCGGGAGCGTGAAGCTGCTGGAGCTTGGCAGCGGAAGAATCTAGGCTTTCCATGGAGATGTCCGGAGATATCCGGAATGCCTTTTGGTATTGCAATTTAGTTAATAATTTAGTAAAATCAACTTAATTGTATGGCAAGAGGGTCTGTAAATGGCGCTGAGAGCAAAAGACATAGCGGAAATGCTGGGGGTGTCCACGGCTACGGTTTCTCTGGTTTTAAATAACAAACCAGGAGTGGGTGAGAAGCGCCGCCAGGAAATCATCCAGAAAATAAAGGAAATGGACTGCGGATACATGCTGAAGGAGCAGAGAATCAACAATGTACAGGGCACCAGCAAGGCGGTGGCCTATCTGTGCGGTGTGGAGATAGGGACCAGCCCGGTGAAACGCGGAAGTGTGAAAAAAATAACAGATTAAAACAAATCAAAAATAGAAGATGAGCAGAGCATACGGCATTTTATGCTGTATATGCTCTTTTTTTGTCCGAAGTCCTTGAGGACTATCCTGTTGACTGGTATGGCGGCCCTGAGCCTGGCAGCCTGCACGTCCAATGGACTGGAGGCAGTATCCGCCACCAATGACAGTGCCGGGGAGGCGGAAGCGGGAACTGAGAAAAAGGAAGGCATCAGCGTTTACTGGGAGGGAAAGACACTGAACAATCCCTGGTGGATTTCCGTATCTGATTTTGCGCAGCAGACAGCGGATAATCTGGCGTGGACCTGACTATCGCCATTCCCCAGGAGGAAGTGGATCCGGAGAAGCGGGTATCCATGATTGAGGCTGCCATTGAGAAGAAGGCGGATGCCATCGTATGGCAGTGTTCCGGGGCAAAGGATATCTGCGCGCGGGTGGAGGAATCGGGAAAAGCGGAATGGGTGCGTCGTACAACAGGAATCAATCTGTCGCCCTACTTTCCAGCCTCAAAACTGGCGTGGTTCATGGAAAACGTAAGGGGGGCGCCCCAAAATAATCCATGAAATGCGCATAGACCGCGTGCCGGAGGAGCTGGACCGGGCCGGGGAACACAGCTTTTACTGCGGAGTCATGGATTTGCATTTTATTCGGATTTCTTATATCTTTCTTATATCCACATTTGCAGAGGATATCATATGGCCGGGCGGCGGAAAGATGCAGAAGGCAGAGGGCGTGACTCCGTGGCAGCCTGGTTCCGGGAGGGTGAGGATGAGCTGCCTCCGGTGGAATCAGGAAAGCGCGCCTATCTGGGACTGGAGGGGAAGCTGCGCGGCCGTGAGCAGGAAAGGCGGCAGCTCATAGAGGACCAGGACTCCTGCCTGCCCGGGCGTCACGGTTCATCCTGGACCGGGGGCATGGCGGATAAGCTGTCATCCGCCGTCCTTTGGCGGAGTTCGTGTATCAGGTTTACCATCTCTATGGCTCCCGCAGCGCAGTCATAGCCTTTGTTGCCTGCTTTGGTTCCGGCCCGTTCAATGGCCTGCTCGATGTTCTCCGTGGTCAGAACGCCGAACATGACCGGGACCCCGGTGGTAAGGGAGGTCTGGGCAATGCCTTTTGAGACCTCGCTGCACACATAGTCGTAGTGGCTGGTGCTGCCCCGGATTACGGCGCCCAGGCATATGACGGCGTCATAGCGTCTGCTGGAAGCCATACGGGAGGCGATGAGTGGAATCTCAAAGGCGCCCGGAACCCAGGCTACCGTGACAGCGTCCTCCGGCACCTCATGGCGCCGAAGGCAGTCCAGGGCGCCGGACAGGAGCTTGGAGGTAATGAATTCATTGAAACGGGATGCGACAATGCCTATCCTTATTTTTTTTGGAACAAGTTTTCCTTCTAATATATACATGGCGTATTCTCCTATTCTTAGCATGTGATGGTTTCTTAAAATAATGTGTCAGGTTCCTTAATAATGTGTCAAATGTCCCATGCGCTGTTCCTTTGTCCTTAAATAGAACAGATCATGGTCTGTGGGCGTCATCTGGATCGGCACCCGTTCTTTGATATCCAGGCCAAAGCCGGAGAGCTGGTATACCTTATCCGGGTTATTGGTCAGAAGCCGCAGGGTCCTGGCACCTAGGTCCCTTAATATCTGGGCGCCTATGAAATATTCCCTCAAATCCCCGGGAAAACCCAGAGCCAGATTGGCTTCCAGGGTATCCATGCCCTGATCCTGCAGTTCGTAAGCCCGCAGCTTATTGAGAAGCCCGATGCCTCTGCCTTCCTGGCGCATGTAGAGGAGAACTCCCCTGCCTTCCTGCTCAATCCGGGCCATGGCCGCGGCAAGCTGCTGTCCGCAGTCGCAGCGCAGGGAGCCAAAGGCGTCGCCTGTCAGGCATTCCGAGTGGACCCGGCATAATAAGTCACGGCCGTCCCCAATCTCACCTTTTACTAAGGCCACATGATGTTCTCCGTTCAGCAGGTTCCTGTAGCCGTAAGCCTTAAAGGTGCCGTAACGGGTTGGCATATGGGTGACGGCAGCGCATTCCACCAGCGTATCGTGCTGTTTGCGGTAGTCCTGGAGGGCCTTGATGGTGGTGATTTTCATGTTCCATTGTCCGGCGTATTGAAGAAGCTGGGGCATCCGCATCATGGTTCCGTCCTCCCTCATGATTTCACAGCAAAGTCCGCATTCACTGAGACCGGCCAGACGCATCAGGTCAACGGTGGCTTCGGTATGGCCGTTCCGTTCCAGCACCCCATTTTTTCTGGCTGCCAGCGGAAACATGTGGCCGGGACGACGGAAATCCTCAGGCCGGGACAGGGCATTGACACACTGTCTGGCCGTTACGCCCCGTTCGGCCGCGGAAATGCCGGTGGAGGTGCTTATGTGGTCAATGGATACGGTAAAGGCTGTCTCGTGGTTGTCGGAATTGTCGGATACCATCTGCGGGAACTTAAGCCTTGTGCACAGTTGTGTGCTCATGGGCATACAGATAAGACCTCTGCCGTGCACTGCCATAAAATTCACGTTTTCCGTGGTGGCATATTGGGCGGCGCAGATAAAATCGCCCTCATTTTCCCTGCTTTCATCGTCTGTCACCAGTACGATTTTTCCCTGGCGCAGGTCGTCCAGTACTTCTTCTATGGTGTTGAATCCTTCCATGGTGCGGTAATCCTCCTTATTTTTAATGGTCCTGTTCCGTGGCTGCTCAAAATCCACATTGTTTGAGCAATTCCGGTGTGATCCGGCTGCCGGTCCCCCTGTTTTTGGTGTCCTCATCTTCTGTGCTGTGGGCAGACGGGGAGATTTTCATAAATCTTTCGATATATTTCCCCACGCAGTCATTTTCCAGGTTGACCACGCGGCCCGGTTTCAGGGCTCCCAGGGTGGTGTGGGAGGCTGTATGGGGAATCAGGGATACGCTGAAATCCTGTTCCCTTACCTGGGCAACCGTCAGGCTGACGCCGTCTATGGCAATGGATCCCTTTTCAATGATGCGGCGCAGAATGGACGGGGCAGAACGGATGGTGTACCACAGGGCGTTGCCGTCGCGGACAACATTTACAATAGTCCCGGTTCCGTCAATATGGCCTGACACAATATGTCCGCCGAACCTGCCGCCTGCTATCATGGCCCGTTCCAGGTTAAGAGAACTTTTGATGGGCAGACAGCCAAGATTGGAACGCTTCAGGGTTTCAGGCATCACATCCGCCAAAAAACAGCCGGAATCGAAGGATGCCGCGGTAAGGCAGACGCCGTTGACGGCAATGCTGTCCCCTCTTTTTATATCTTCCAGGATCCTGTCTGCTCCGATGACCAGGCGGGAACCGGATGAACCGCCCTTAACAGACAGCAGGATTCCGGTTTCTTCTATGATTCCTGTGAACATGGCGCCAACTCTCCTTCGATAAGAATGTCCTGGCCCAGGGCCGTGATTTTGGTCTTTCCCAGAGAATAGCCCTGGTATGGGAATTCCACCCCGCTGCCGCCGACAGGCGTTTTGGCGGTTGCGCCGCCAAAGAGTCTTGGGGAAATGTAAGCCTGGACCCTGTTTACGATTCCCTGGTCCAGGGCAGACCAGTTGAGGGCGCCGCCGCCCTCCAGCAGGACGCTGTCAATGCCCATCTGTCCCAGGTGTTCTGTGAGGGCATTCAGGTCCACGCGTCCCTCACGGGGCGGAAGGAGGAGGATTTCACAGCCCTTTTCCTCATAGGGAAGCCATGCCTTCCTGTCAGGGCAGCAGGTGGCCAGTATGGTCCTGGCCTGGGAACAGGTGGTGACAACCCGGGAATCCGGCGGCGTGCGAAGCCGTGAATCGCAGATAATCCGCACCGGATTCCTTGTAGCCGGGAGGCGGCATGTGAGCAGGGAATCATCGGCCAGTATGGTTCCCACCCCGCACATGACTGCAAAATACCTGCTTCTGTCCTCATGGACCCTTTGGCGCGAGCGCTCCCCTGTAATCCATCGGGAATGCCCGGCCCGGGTGGCTGTCTTGCCGTCCAGCGTCATGGCATATTTCATGACAACCAGGGGACGCCCGGTCTTTATGTAGTGGAAGAATACGTGATTGAGCTCCCTGCATTCTTCTTCCAGGATACCCTCTGTCACCTCAATGCCGTTGGTTATTAAAACTCCGGTGCCTTTGCCGGACACCATGGGATTGGGATCCCTTGTGCCTATGACGACCCGGCGGATGCCGCTTTCCACGATGGCGTCCGTGCAGGGCGGAGTCTTGCCGTGATGGCAGCAGGGCTCCAGGGTTACATACAGGGTTGCCCCCCTGGGAGATTCGGTCAGGGATGCCAGGGCATTTCGCTCTGCATGGGGACCGCCAAAACAGAGGTGGCTGCCCTGGCCGATGATGCGGCCCTCCTTTACAATAACAGCACCCACCATGGGATTGGGGCTGACCTTTCCACAGCCCTTTTCGGCCAGTTTCAGTGCGATGGACATGTAATCAGTATCATTCAATGCAGTGCCTCCTTTACAAATGCAGGGACCCGCATGGTGCTGCCATGGCCTGTCCCCTGGTATACAGCTTTAAAAACTTCTATAAAAAAATGCCTTGAACCGTATCGTTCAAGGCAGAAAATATAAAACCACAAGGCACAATGTTTCGCGCCTTCAGGAGGACATGGGCATGGGAGGTACACAAAAGCCCTGGAATGATAGTCCATTCCAGGGCACTGTCAGCCAGCCACGAAAAGCGCGTAAGCGCGTCCATGTCAACGATTCATCTTCTTTCATCCAGACTGTACTGTCGGCTTCGGAGTTTCACCGAATCATGCCTTGCGGCTCGTGGGCTGTACCACCGGTAGGGAATTGCACCCTGCCCTGAAGAGTTTATTCAATTGATTGTTATTATAAGCACTGTTGGGCGGTATGTCAAGAAGGATTTTTGGAATAACGTTTAAATCTCAGGCCGCATTGTGGTATAATGAAACCATGAAAACAAACCATGGAAGCAGGCGCAGGCCTGCGCTGTCAGAACAGGAGGATGGGCGTATGAAGGAAGGAAAGCAACTCATTGTGACCATTGGAAGACAGTACGGCAGCGGCGGCAGTGAAATCGGCTCCAGGCTGGCCAGGGAGCTGGGAATCCATTTCTATGACAAGAATATTCTGCGCATGAATTCAGACCAAAGCGGCATCAAGGAGAGCTATTACTATCTGGCAGACGAGAAGGCGGGAAACAAGCTTTTGTATAAGATTGTAAAGAGCCTGACCCCGGAAAAGGGAAGTCCTTCCTTTGGCTCCGACCTGGTGTCGGCGGACAATCTGTTCCGGTTCCAGTCCGAGGTCATACGAAAGCTGGCGGCGGAGGAGAGCTGCGTCATCATGGGACGATGTGCTGATTATGTGCTGGAGGGCGCGGAAGGTCTGGTGAGAGTATTCCTGTACGCGGATATGGAATACCGGGAAAAGCGAATCAGCGCTCTGGGCTATTATGAGCCAAAGGATATCAGGAAGAACATCAAGCGTATTGACAGGGAGCGGAGGGATTACCACAGGTACTATACAGGCCGGGATTGGGAAAATGTGGAAAATTACGATCTGATGCTGAACACGGCATCCCTGGGAACAGAGGGGGCCATGGAATCCATACGGGCTTATCTTCGGATTAAGGGATATGAGCTGTAGCCTGTTTCTTTTTGTCCTTTTCAGGTTTAAGGGAAAATACATGCATATAATAGGCTGGGCGGTATTATATTTAGGTAATGAAAAGAAACTGCGAGGTATTACATGGCAACCAATCCAGAACGGACATCCAGTGGACTGCTGCAGATTAACGTAATCAACATACAGAATAATTTTCCCATACAGAACGCCAGGGTCACCATCAGCTATAAAGGAGAACCGGACCGGCCTGTGGAGCAGCTGACCACCAACAGCTCAGGCCAGACAGAACAGGTACAGCTTCCGGCGCCACCTGTGGAATACAGTCTGGAACCAAGCATTATCCAGCCCTATTCGGAATATAACCTGATGGTGGAGGCGGAGGGCTTTGAGCCTCTGGCCATATCCGGAACCGAAATACTGGCCCAGGCCACGGCCATACAGCCGGCGGCCATGACACCGGTTGGCGGGGAAACACCTCCCGAAGACCCGGTGGTGATACCGGACCACACCCTGTACGGGAATTATCCTCCAAAGATAGCGGAACCAGAGATAAAACCAGTGAACGAGAGCGGGGAAATCGTTCTCAGCCGGGTGGTAGTGCCTCAGACTGTGGTGGTCCACGACGGTGTTCCCACGGACAGTACGGCCAAGGACTATTATGTGCCTTACAGGGACTACATAAAGAACGTGGCCTCCAGTGAAATATATTCCACCTGGCCCAGGGCCACCATAACGGCCAATGTGCTGGCAATCATGTCCTTTACCCTGAACCGGGTATACACGGAGTGGTACAGGAACCAGGGCTATGATTTTACCATTACGTCCTCCACTGCCTTTGACCATAAGTGGATATATGGAAGAAATATATTTGAGAGCATCAGTCTGACTGTGGATGAGATATTTGACAACTACCTGTCCCGTCCGGGTGTGAGACAGCCTATTTTGACTCAGTACTGTGACGGACGCCAGGTCCAGTGTCCTAACTGGATGACACAGTGGGGGTCATGCTCCCTTGGAGAGCAGGGCTATAGTCCCATAGAGATACTGCGTTATTTTTACGGGGACAGCATCTACGTGAACACGGCGGAGCAGATATCCGGGATACCGGCCTCCTGGCCGGGCAGTGACCTGACCATAGGAAGCTCCGGGGATAAGGTGCGCCAGATGCAGGAACAGCTGGATGAAATAGCAACTGTTTATTCGGCCATTCCCAGGGTGACGCCTGACGGGATATACGGCACCAGGACCGCGGACGCGGTGCGGGAATTCCAGTCCATCTTCGGACTGCCCCAGACAGGAGTGGTGGATTTTGCCACATGGTATAAAATATCGCATATTTATGTGGGAATTACCCGGATTGCGGAATTGGTGTGATGATTTGAACTGGGATGGAGGACGGGGTAGCCTGCGGACAGGGGTTCCATGGCCGATTCAGCAGGAGAGGTTTTCCGGGAACCGATGGAGAGCACGGGGCAGAGGCCCGGCGCCGCGGAGGAAGGATGGGAGGCAGAAATCCTCTGTAAAAAGCAGTAATTCCCTATAAAAAACAGACATAAAAGACGTGGGCAGGGCGCATATTTTTGGACCCTGCCCATGTTGTATTCCGGCTTCCTCCCGGCCTGTTTGCACAAAAAAATTTGATTGGTACAAAAAAATTTAGTTTCCAAAGTCATTGCAAATTCATATGAAATACAGTATAATCTTTACAATTTGGGCTGAGGTCACATGGCCCTTAAGCAAACACATAAGAAAGGACAGGTACCCCCATATGAAAGCATACCTCATACTGGAAGATGGAACTGTATTCACCGGGACCAGCATTGGTTCTGAACGTGAAGTCATCAGTGAAATCGTGTTTAACACGTCAATGACCGGTTATCTGGAAGTGCTGACCGATCCGTCCTATGCAGGACAGGCCGTTGTCATGACATATCCCCTTATTGGCAATTATGGAATCTGCCATCAGGACATGGAGTCAGCAAAGCCCTGGCCGGATGGCTATATTGTAAGAGAATTATCAAGAATCCCCAGCAATTTCAGAAGCGAGGATACCATTCAGAACTTCTTAAAAGAACACGACATTCCCGGTATCTGCGGTATCGATACAAGAGCCCTTACCAAAATATTAAGAGAAAAAGGCACCATGAACGGTATGATTACTACAAAGGAATATACCGATTTTAGCGAGCCCATAAAACGTATGAAGGAGTATGCCGTGACTGGCGTGGTGCTTAAAACCACCACAAAGGAGACCTACGTCCTTCCCGGAAACGGTAAGAAGGTTGCCCTCATGGATTACGGCGCTAAGAGAAACATTGCCCGTTCTCTGAACCAGAGGGGATGCGAGGTAACTGTTTATCCGGCTGACACACCCGCCAGGGAAGTACTGGCAGGAAAACCCGACGGTATCATGCTCAGCAACGGCCCCGGGGATCCGAAGGAAAATGCAGCCATTATCGAGGAAGTGAAAAAGCTTTATGAATCAGATGTGCCTATCTTTGCCATCTGTCTGGGACACCAGCTCATGGCCCTGGCCAACGGCATGGATACCCATAAATTAAAATACGGACACAGAGGCGGAAACCATCCCGTGAAGGATTTGGAGACAGGAAGGGTTTATATTTCTTCCCAGAACCATGGCTATGTGGTGGATACGGACAACCTGGACCCATCGGTGGCCGTACCTGCATTTGTCAATGTAAATGACAGCACCAACGAGGGATTAAAGTATGTGGGCAAGAATATCTTTACGGTGCAGTACCACCCGGAAGCATGCCCCGGACCCCTGGATTCCGGTTACCTCTTTGACCGTTTCCTTAAAATGATGGAGGTGAATGACTGATGCCAAAGAATCCTGATATCAAAAAAGTACTGGTGCTTGGATCCGGACCCATTGTCATCGGACAGGCGGCAGAATTCGATTATGCAGGCACCCAGGCCTGCCGTTCCCTGAAGGAAGAGGGAATTGAGGTTGTGCTTCTCAACTCCAACCCGGCAACCATCATGACAGACAAGGATATCGCGGACCGTGTCTACATTGAGCCCCTTACCGTGGAGGTGGTGGAACAGCTTATTTTAAAAGAGAAACCGGACAGCGTGCTGCCCACACTGGGCGGACAGGCAGGCCTTAACCTGGCCATGGAGCTGGAGGATGCAGGTTTCTTAAAAGAACACAATGTGCGCCTGATTGGCACCACGGCCCTGACCATCAAGAAGGCCGAGGACCGGGAGATGTTCAAGGAAACCATGGAGAAAATCGGCGAGCCTGTGGCTCCCTCTGATATTGTGGAGGATGTAAAGCATGGCCTGGAGATTGCCGAAAAAATCGGTTATCCCGTAGTGCTTCGTCCCGCATACACCCTGGGCGGTTCCGGCGGAGGCATTGCTGGCAATCCGGAGCAGTGCGCTGAAATCCTGGAAAACGGACTGCGTCTTTCCCGTGTGGGACAGGTGCTGGTGGAACGCTGCATCGCCGGATGGAAGGAAATCGAGTACGAGGTGATGCGCGACGGCGCAGGTAATGTAATCACGGTTTGTAATATGGAGAACATTGACCCTGTGGGTGTCCATACAGGAGACAGTATCGTGGTGGCTCCCTCCCAGACACTGGGGGACAAGGAGTACCAGATGCTCCGTACCTCTGCGCTCAACATCATCAGCGAGCTGGGAATCACGGGCGGCTGCAACGTTCAGTACGCCCTGAATCCGGACAGCTTTGAGTACTGTGTTATTGAGGTAAATCCCCGTGTAAGCCGTTCATCGGCCCTGGCAAGCAAGGCAACGGGATATCCCATTGCCAAGGTAGCTGCCAAGATCGCCCTGGGATATACCCTGGACGAAATCAGAAATGCGGTTACAAAGAAAACATATGCAAGCTTTGAGCCCATGCTGGATTACTGCGTGGTAAAGATGCCAAGGCTTCCGTTTGATAAATTCATCAGCGCAAAACGCACACTGGGAACCCAGATGAAGGCCACAGGAGAGGTCATGAGTATCTGCACCAATTTTGAAGGCGCTCTCATGAAGGCCATCCGATCCCTGGAGCAGCATGTAGACTGCCTGCTGTCCTATGATTTTACAGACCTTTCCTACGAAACACTGACAGAGGAATTATACAGGGTGGATGACATGCGCATCTGGAGAATTGCAGAGGCGCTGCGCCGCGGATTCACCTATGAGCAGATACATGACATTACTAAGATTGACTTCTGGTTCATTGACAAGCTGGCTATTCTGGTGGAGATGGAGGATGCCTTAAAGGCAGTGGGCTCAGGAGAAAAGAAGCTGACGGCAGAGCTTCTGGCAGAGGCCAAGAGAATCGAGTATCCCGACAATGTAATAGCAGTGCTTACGGGAACCTCCCGGGAAGAAATCAAGAAGCTGCGCCATGACAACGATATCCGCGCGGTTTACAAGATGGTGGACACCTGCGCGGCCGAGTTTGCGGCCGAGACACCATACTATTATTCCTGCTTCGGCGGTTTCAACGAGGCTGAGCAGACCAGCGGACGAAAGAAGGTGCTCGTTCTGGGGTCCGGCCCAATCCGTATAGGACAGGGAATTGAGTTTGACTTCTGTTCTGTCCACAGTACCTGGGCTTTCAGCAGGGAAGGCTATGAGACCATTATTGTAAACAATAATCCGGAAACCGTCAGCACGGACTTTGATATTGCGGATAAGCTGTATTTTGAACCCCTTACCCCGGAGGATGTGGAGAACATCGTGGATATTGAGAAGCCGGATGGCGCAGTGGTGCAGTTCGGCGGACAGACAGCCATCAAGCTGACAGAGGCCCTGATGAAGATGGGAGTTCCCATTCTGGGTACGGCGGCAGAGGATGTGGACGCGGCAGAGGACAGGGAGCGCTTCGACGCCATCCTGGAGCAGTGCAATATCCCAAGGCCCGCAGGACATACTGTATTTACGGCTGAGGAGGCAAAGGAAGCAGCCAATAAGCTGGGCTATCCTGTGCTGGTGAGGCCATCCTACGTGCTGGGCGGACAGGGGATGCAGATTGCCATAAGCGATGAGGATATCGACGAGTTCATCGGCATCATCAACCAGATAGCCCAGGAGCATCCGATTCTGGTTGACAAGTATATCATGGGCAAGGAAATCGAGGTGGATGCCATCTGTGACGGCACCGACATCCTGATTCCCGGTATCATGCAGCATATTGAGCGTACCGGTATCCACTCCGGCGACAGTATCTCCGTATATCCGGCCCAGGACATTACCCAGCACAATATCGATACCATTGTGGACTACACTGAGAAGCTGGCAAAGGCCCTTCATGTAAAGGGTATGATTAATATTCAGTTTATTGTGGATGGGGACGACGTATATATCATCGAGGTGAATCCCCGTTCCTCACGTACGGTTCCCTATATCAGCAAGGTAACCGGAATCCCCATTGTACCGCTGGCCACCCGGATTATCTGCGGTCATACCATCCGGGAGCTGGGTTATAAACCGGGATTACAGCCGGCTGCTGATTACATTGCCATCAAGATGCCTGTGTTCTCCTTTGAGAAGATTCGGGGCGCTGACATAAGCCTTGGACCTGAGATGAAGTCCACCGGCGAGTGCCTGGGCATTGCAAAGACGTTCAATGAAGCGCTTTATAAAGCGTTTGAGGGGGCGGGAATCCGTCTTCCAAAATACAAGAAAATGATTATGTCCGTTCGCCACAGCGACCAGGAGGAGGCGGTGGATATTGCCCGCAGGTTTGCCGCTGTGGGGTATCAGATATTTGCCACCAGAGGCACTGCGCGGACACTGAACAAGAACGGTGTAAAGGCTTACGAAATCCGCAAGCTGGAGCAGGAATCCCCCAATATCCTGGACCTGGTGCTGGGCCACCAGATTGATCTGATTATCGATATTCCGGCCCAGGGCGCAGAGCGCAGCCATGACGGTTTCATCATCCGCCGCAATGCCATCGAGACAGGCGTCAATGTCCTGACCTCCCTGGATACGGCCAACGCGCTGGCAACCAGTCTGGAGAACCGGGCCAAGGAACTGACGCTGATTGACATTGCCACGGTGAAGAACGCTTAAGAAGCGGGAATCGCGGCCGCAGGCTCAAAAGGAGTATGTACATGAAAAAGAGAGTTATTTTTTTGGCCATGCTGATGGGCGCAGTATTGGCATCCGGTTGTGGGAGTCAGGGAAAACAGGATAATACGCCAGCAAATACCGTTGAAGTGTTGAAAGAAAGCAGCGATGGCCACGAAAATGAAATTACAGGTGTGGTCAAGGAAATTTCGGATTCACAGATAACCCTGATTATTGGAGAAACTGACCGCAGTGGCGGCCGGCCCGGAGATGGCGACGCAGGCAATAGAGTGGATAAGGAAAATGCCGGACGCAGACCAAAGGAGACGGGAAACGGAAGCAAAACCGAGGGCGGGGACAGTAAGGCAGATGAAAGCAGCGGTTCAGATGGAGGAGATGCCAAGGAAGGAGCAGACAGCGGCCCGAACAGAGCGGGCAGAGATTAAAGCCGGAGACGTGGTTTGCGCAAAAACAGATGCCGCCAATTTTGCGCTCAGGATTATTATAAAATCCAGTCTATGAAAGAGGGGATGGGCACTCACCATTGCAGCAGGGACCTGAAAAGGAAAGTGAACTGGTTATTGTATACAAAAAAACAGGTGGCATCATGGTGTATTTTTTACAAAATTTGAGACACCGCCAAAAAACTTCTGACATCGACAACTTTTTAGTGATACAATATAAGTATTATAAAATAAGGGAAGTAGGCGGTAAAATTATGTATCAGAAAGGTCAGTATATCATATACGGTATCAGGGGCGTCTGCGAGGTGATGGATATTATCACAGTAGACAGACCTGACGGTCCTAAGGACCGGCTGTATTATGTACTCCGTCCCTATTATCAGCAAGACAGCAAGATTGTGACGCCTGTGGATTCGGAGAAAACCATAACCAGGCCGCTTCTTTCCAAAGAAGAGGCCCTTGAGCTGATTGACAAAATCTCTGATGTGAAGGAGATGGAGGTGACCAATGATAAACAGCGGGAGGAACGGTATAAGGAAGCCCTTAAGACCTGTGACTGCCGGGTGTGGATCAGCATGATAAAAGCATTATACCTGCGCCGGAAGGACCGCTTGGAGCAGGGAAAGAAGATGACGGATCTGGACGAGCGGTATTTTAAGACTGCGGAGGATAATCTGTATTCCGAGCTGGCCCTGTCTCTGGGGATGCGAAAGGATGAGATGGTCAGCTATATTACGGAGCGGGTACTGACAGAGGTATGATAACATTGTAATGGCTTATAGCTTTGCGCGGCTGCCTGCATATCTGACAGATTAAGATCATATTAAAATGCGTACAAAAAAGAATCCATTAACCGTTTGGGAAATACTGGCGGTTAATGGATTTTTACTGTTATATCTTGGAAAATCAAGGTGCTTATTCAATTACCGTGCCTGCATGGCCTTTCAGGCTGTCCTTTGCCTTATCCAGGGTGGTGATGATGGCCTTCCTGCCTTTTCCGCTCTCCAGGAAATCAATGGAGGCAGATACCTTTGGCAGCATGGAGGCAAATTCAAACTGGCCCTGGCTGATATAATCCCTGGCCTGGTCTATGGTCATGTGGCTGATGGGCTGTTCCTGGGGAGTGCCGTAGTTTAAGGTCACATTATCCACGCTGGTGAGTATCATCATCACATCTGCATCGATCTCCTTGGCCAGCAGTCCGGTGGCAAGGTCCTTCTCAATGATGGCGCTGGCGCCCCTTAAGTTATAGCCCTGTTCCATGACAGGAATGCCTCCGCCTCCGCAGGCAATGACAATCTGGTCCGCGTCCATAAGGGCTTTGATGGCGTCGATCTCCACAATGGCAACAGGATGGGGGGAGGCGACGATTCTGCGGTAACCGCCTTCCACTTCTGTCACATGGTTGCCCTTGGCTTCCTCAATGTCTGCTTCCTCCTTGGTCATCACACGTCCGATGACTTTGACGGGGGTATAGAAGGCCTCATCGTACGGGTCCACTGTCACCTGGGTCAATACAGTGCTTACTGGTTTGTAGATGCCTCTCTTTATGAGTTCAGCCCGGATTCCGTTCTGAAGATCGTATCCAATATAACCCTGGCTCATGGCGGAGCAGACAGACATGGGAGCCTGGCTATAGCCATCATGCTGTTTGCCGAATTCATTCATGGCCGTGTGAATCATGCCTACCTGGGGAGCGTTGCTGTGTACAATGGCTACCTGCCACCCCTCCTGGATGAAATCAGCGATGATTTTGGCGGTTCCCGCCACAGCTGCCTTTTGTTCAGGAAGATTGGTTCCCATATCTTTGTGGCCAATGGCCATTACGATGCGTTTTTTCGCCATAATCCATACCTCGCTTGTCTTAAAATTGTCATATAAATTAAGTTTATTATAGGGTAATATGGGAGAAAATGCAATGGAAAGAGAAAAAAGATGGTGGCAAAACCCGGGGAGCCATGCTATACTGTCAACAGAATAAGACTGGAAGGACAGGAAGTGTATGAGGGATAGAAAACAGGCCCTGCCCCCAGGGTGGCAGAAGCGTATACTGGCGGCAGCGTTGGCGGCGCTGGCAGGCAATCTGCTGGTGAAGGTTATACCATGGCCTGAAAGTCTCCTGTCTTCTTACGAGGAAGCCATGGAGCCTGCCCTATCCCGTGGAGCGGGATTTTTGTGGATGACATTGGTCCTGGCGCCCGTTCTGGAGGAAGGAGCTTTCCGCCTGGTTCTGTACGGATGGCTGAGGCGTTTCATGGCCCTTTTTCCGGCGGCGGTCATATCCTCCCTGGCCTTTGGAATGTATCATGGAAATTGGATTCAAGGCACATACGCATTTTTTTTAGGAATGGTGCTGGCATGGGGCTATGAAGGTAGTGAATACCGTAGATATCCTATGGCAGTATTGATGCATGGGGCCGCCAATCTGGCAGTCCTGGCAGCGTTTGGTTAAATACTCATAACGAGGAGGTAGAAACGTGAAGTTATTGACTGTGGCAATCCCCTGCTACAACTCGGAAAGCTATATGGAGCACTGTATCAACACCCTGCTTACAGGCGGGGAGGAAGTGGAAATCATCATTGTGGATGACGGATCCGCCAAAGACAGGACAGGAGAGATTGCTGACCGGTATGCCCGGGAATATCCCACCATCTGCCGCGCGATTCATCAGGAAAACGGCGGGCATGGAGAAGCCGTGAATACAGGGCTTAAAAATGCCACGGGCATATTCTTCAAGGTGGTGGACAGTGACGACTGGGTCAATGAGGAAGCATATGAGCAGGTTCTTGCAACCCTGAGGCGGTTTGTATATGGGGGAGAGACACTGGACATGCTGGTTACCAACTTTGTCTATGAGAAGGAAGGGGCCAGAAGGAAAAAGGTGATGAAATACCACACGGCATTTCCCAAGGACAAGGTATTCGGATGGAATGATGTGAAGTTTTTCATGACAGGGCAGTATATACTGATGCACTCTGTTATTTACAGGACAGGGCTGCTTATCCGGTGCGGTCTGGAGCTTCCCAAACACACCTTTTATGTGGACAATATTTTTGTGTACCAGCCCCTGCCTCATGTGAAGCATATTTATTACCTGGATGTGAATTTCTACCGCTATTACATCGGAAGGCAGGACCAGTCCGTCAACGAAGAGGTGATGATTGGCCGCATTGACCAGCAGATTCGGGTCACCAAGCTGATGCTGGGGTATTATGACGCCATGAAGATAAGCAGCAGGAAGCTGCGCCACTACATGATACAGTACCTGGAAATCATGATGACCATTTGTTCTGTCCTGGCCATCAAATCCGGGACAGAGGAAAACCTGGAGAAAAAGAAGGAGCTGTGGCAGTATCTGAAAAAACAGAACCTGCCCCTTTTCCTGCGGCTCAGGATGGGCTTTTTGGGACAGGGATGCAACCTCCCCGGCAAGGGTGGAAGGGAGCTTTTGATTCTGGGTTATAAAATAACGCAGAAATTTTACGGTTTTAATTGACATCATTTTAACGAAGTAGTATAGTATAGCCGGTATCAAGAAATTTCCATATGCATGGAGGTCTTAGAAAATGGTAAAAGAATTTCTGAAGTGTAATTCAATCAGGGAGCGGATTCAGTTTCTTGCAGACACAGTTCTTAAGGACTGGGATGCCAGTGAGCTGGATACGGTCATGGACATCATGGGACTATCTAGGGAAGGTATGGAGGCGCCTGAGGACAAAATCAGCGCCATCGAAAAATACCTGGCTGACTATAAGCATGAAGTAGAGATGAGGGGCGGCGTTGACGGCTCCAAGGTGGACAGCATACCTGCCAAGGACCAGGCAAGCACCCTGTTTGAAGGCCCGTCTGAGGCGGAAGTGGTGAGCAAGATGCTGAATCCTTTTTCCAAGGAGCGGTAAGCCCAATCGAATTTTCAAATAATAAGGCTGGTTTTCCAACACATTGCGGCGATGATAGTGGGATGTGTTGCCCCTGCCATCATCATTGCGGGCGTGGCGGGTTTATGCGGGGAAAATAAGGTCATCATTGTCCAGGCGGCTCTTGTGGTATCTGCTTTGGCCACCCTTTTGCGGGTATTCTCTGTCGGATTCAGGAAAGGCAGCCTTCAGTTTGGAGCTGGACTGCCGTTGATTGTCGGGGGTGGATTCATTATCCTGTGTGGTAATTGGGCTGCTGGCCGCCATCAATTCCCTGCAGGCCATGGGGGATGTGACCGCCGCCATGGGCGGGATGGACCGGGAAGCCACGGATAAGGAACTGCGGGGAGGTATCCTGGGATTCGGGTTAAGCAATATCATAGGAGCCTTCTTTGGCGGCCTTCCCAATGTGGCTTTCAGCCAGAATGCGGGAATCGTTACCGCCACCAAAATAGTGAACCGCTGTATGCCGGTAGGTAGTGACTGGCGTACAGCGGTTTTAAATTCCGAACATTTAGTTTCCGTTTGTTTGATTTTTGTCCATCTAACTGAGCGCCTTCTGGGTGACCTTCTTGTCCTCTGCGGACCAGTTGTATCCGTAGACGATTCCGTAAATCACATAAGCCATGATGGCGGCTCCCACCATATCAATGACCGAGTGCTGTTTTAAGAACACGGTAGACAGGCAGATGGAAACCATAAGGATGGCTGAACCGGCCCGCACCCAGGGATATTTCTTAAGGGACTCACTCTTCATGATGGCGATGTGGGTGCCGATGGAGTTGTACACATGGATGCTGGGGAATACATTGGTAGGCGTGTCCGTCTGGTACAGGGCGGCAACCATGCCGGAAAATACGTTCTTACCCGGGTCAATGACCGGTCTGAAATCCGTGCCGTTGTGGAAAAAGGTACAGATAATCAGGCTGATGGTCATACCTGAGAACAGGAAGGTACAAATCCTGTAATAATCTTCCTTATTTCGGAAAAGGAAGAAAACAATGGTTCCCGCCACGTATAAAAACCACATCATGTAGGGAATAATAAAATATTCGTTGAAGGGTATAAAGTCATCCAGTGCAACATGCATTACATGGTAATGACGGGTGACCGTCTTTTCCAGGTAACAGAACCATGGAAGATAAATGAAGCCGTAACACAGCAGCCATGCATGTTTGTACTTGGAAAGAAATGTTTTAATATTTTTCATGATACCAGCCTCTTTCTCACATTTGAAGACCTGATAATATGCGGCTAAATGTAAACAAATTGTTAATAATATGTTAACGTTTAGAGATTATAGCACAGTAAAAAAGGAAAAACAAGGGGAGTAACGAAAAGTTAATAAAGTTTCATAAAGCATTATAATATATGACGAAAAACAGCTTTTATTTTTAAATTTTGTGTGCTATATTTAAAGCATGAAATGAATTTACATGAGACAGGCGGAATATGATATGGGAGAGACACGAAGCGCGTTGGGAGTTATCTGCTCCTCCTATGACGAACTTTTTGAAGCAGAGAAAAAGATAGCGGATTACATGATGGAGCATAAGGCGGAGGTAGTGGATATGACAGTAGGCGAGCTGGCCAGGGCCAGCGGGACCAGCGACGCCACCGTATCCCGTTTTTGCAGGCGGTGCGGCTTCAAAGGGTTCCACAGCCTGAAGCTGGCATTGGCCAGGGAGGTGCTGGAAGAAGAACAAATGGACAGAAATGTGTCCAATGACATTGACCGCGGCGATCTGCGGCAGTCCCTTCAGAATATATTGGCCAACAAGGTGGCCGAGCTGACAGAGACCGTGAACATGATGGACCCGGCTAATCTGGAACATATCCTGGACAAGCTGGAGCATGCCCGAATGGTGCAGCTGGCAGCCGTGGGCAATACCATTCCCGTTGCTCTGGACGGCGCCTTTAAATTCAACCAGCTGGGAATACCGGCTGTGGCGGGGGATATATGGGAAACACAGACAGCCTATACCTTTAACCTGGGACATGAGGATGTGGTTATGGTCATATCCAATTCAGGAAGCTCCAAGCGTCTCCAGACACTGGCGGAGGGGGCAAGGGATAATGGATGCACGGTCATTCTCATTACCAACAATGGAAATTCACCTTTGGCCGGGATTTGCGATTACAAGATTGTCACTGCCACCAGGGAAAAGCTGCTGACAGAGGAGTTCTGGTTTTCCAGGGTGACGGCTACGGCAGTTATGGAGATACTGTATCTTCTGCTGCGGGCCGGTATGGAAGACTCTGTGGAGCATATACGGCGTCATGAAAAAGCCATATCACCGGATAAGAAATGATGAGACAGTAGCTGCAAGGCAGTACTAATGATAAAATAGAAAATAATGCACAAAAAACAGGCGGCTTTTTATGGAAACAGGCCGTCTGTTTGTATATTGTGACGAAAAATATGTGAAATAAATTTTCTTATAAAATACTATTGACGAAAATATGGTATCGTATTATGATAGAGACAAGATAAGAAATAAATTTTCATGGAAAGGCGATGCAGAGATATATGATTTACACAGTAACATTTAATCCGGCACTGGACTATGTGGTGGCAGTAGAACATTTCACATTGGGAAGTGTAAACCGGACCATCCGGGAAAACATCTTCTACGGAGGCAAGGGCATCAATGTTTCGGCGCTTTTGGCAAACCTGGGATACAGGAGCACGGCTCTGGGTTTCATAGCCGGGTTCACGGGCCGGGAGATTGAGCGGGGAGTCAGGAGCCTGGGTTTTGACTCTGATTTCATCCAGGTGGAGAAGGGCATGTCCCGCATCAACGTAAAGCTGAAGTCCGACCAGGAAAGCGAGATTAACGGCATGGGACCGGAAATTACGGCCGGCGATGTGGAGCAGCTTTTTCAGAAGCTTTCCTATTTAAAGGAAGGGGATGTGCTGGTCCTTTCGGGAAGCATACCGGCTGCCATTGACAATGACATCTACCAGAGAATCATGGAACACCTGGACGGCAGGGGAATCCGCATGGCAGTGGATGCGGAGAAGGATTTGCTCCAAAAGGTCTTACAGTACCATCCGTTCCTCATTAAACCTAACAACCATGAATTGGGACAGATGTTCGGTCAGGAACTTAAGACAGAAGAGGAAATCGTTCTCCATGCCAGGAAGCTTAAGGAACAGGGAGCGGTGAATGTGCTGGTATCCATGGCAGGAGACGGAGCCATACTGGTAGCGGAGGACGGCAGTGTACACCGCCAGGGAGTTGCCAGGGGAACCGTCAAGAATTCCGTTGGAGCAGGGGATTCCATGGTGGCAGGATTCATAGCCGGATATCTGGAAAAAGGGGATTATGCATACGCTCTGAAGCTGGGAACAGCCTGCGGCGGCGCTACTGCATTTTCCGACGGCATTGGAACAAAAGATGAAATTATGAGACTATTAAACACACTTTAATCGGTCAGGAGGGGCGCATTTATGCGGATTACAGAGTTATTAAAAAAAGAGAGCATTGAGCTGGGCGTAAAGGTTTCAGATAAGGAGGAGGCCATTGACAGGCTGGTATCCCTGATGGATGCAGGCGGAAGGCTTAAGGACACCGCCGGATACAAGGAGGGCATACTGGCAAGGGAAGCTTTGGGCAGCACGGCCATTGGTGAGGGGATCGCCATTCCCCACGCAAAGGTAGAGGCGGTAAAGGAGCCCGGACTGGCAGCCATGGTGGTTCCTGAGGGCGTTGATTACGACGCCTTTGACGGTTCCCTGGCAAACCTTCTGTTCATGATCGCGGCGCCTGCTGAGGGAGCAGACGTGCACCTGGAGGCATTATCCCGCCTGTCCACCCTGCTTATGAATCCTGGATTCAAGGAAGGGCTTATCGGGGCGGAGGATAAGGATGAATTTTTACGCATCATTGATGAAGCGGAGGTTGAGCGTTTTGGAGCGCCTGAGGGAGAGGCGGGCCAGAATGCAAAGGAGGATGCTGAGACGGGTGCCAAGGCAGGCGCGAAGGCACAGGCGGGTGCCGAAGCAGACACTTCCTCCGGTTACCGGGTTTTGGCTGTTACGGCCTGCCCCACCGGTATTGCCCATACCTATATGGCAGCTGAGAACCTGGAGAATACGGGAAAGAAGCTGGGGATTGCCTTAAAGGCTGAGACCGACGGCTCCGGCGGAGCCCAGAATGTGCTCACAAGGGAAGAAATCGCAGCGGCGGATGCCATTATCATTGCCGCAGACAAGAACGTGGAGATGGCCAGGTTTGACGGAAAGCCTGTTATCATGGTCCCTGTAGCCGACGGTATCCACAAGGCTGAAGAGCTGATCAAACGGGCAGTGGACGGCACGGTGCCGGTGTACCACCATACGGGAGCTGCGGGTGGAGAGTCTGTGCCGGAAGGCAGTGACAGCATTGGGCGGACCATCTATAAGCACCTGATGAACGGCGTATCCCACATGCTTCCCTTTGTTATCGGCGGAGGTATCCTGATTGCCCTGGCGTTCCTGTTTGACGATTATTCCATTAACCCGGCCAACTTCGGAAAGAATACGCCTCTGGCAGCCTATCTTAAGACCGTGGGTGAGCAGGCATTCGGAATGATGCTTCCTATCCTGGCCGGCTTCATCGCCATGAGTATCGCGGACCGTCCCGGCCTGGCAGTGGGCCTGGTGGCAGGACTGATTGCCAAAACGGGAGCCACCTTTGCCAATCCGGCAGGGGGCGATGTGAACGCAGGGTTCCTGGGCGCTCTGTTTGCGGGTTTTGTAGGCGGATATATCGTGGCGGGCTTAAGAAAGCTTTTCTCCAGACTGCCAAAGTCACTGGAGGGCATCAAGCCGGTGCTTCTCTATCCGGTTATCGGTATCTTCCTGGCAGCAGTGGTAACCACATTTGTCAACCCGTATATGGGTATGATTAACGACGGTCTGACCCACTTCCTGAACGGAATGGGCGGCGTCAGCCGGATCGTGCTGGGCATGGTATTAGGCGGCATGATGTCCATTGACATGGGCGGTCCGTTTAACAAGGCAGCTTATGTGTTTGGAACCGCACAGCTGGCGGAAGGCAACTTTGAGGTCATGGCAGCCGTTATGGCAGGCGGTATGGTGCCTCCGATTGCCATTGCCCTGTGCACATCCTTCTTTAAGAAGAAATTCACGGCAAAGGAGCGTCAGTCCGGTATTGTCAACTATGTGATGGGCCTGTCCTTTATCACAGAGGGAGCCATCCCCTTTGCGGCCCAGGACCCGCTGCGCGTGATTCCTTCCTGTATCATCGGTTCCGCTATTGCGGGAGGACTTTCCATGGCGTTTGGCTGTACCCTCAGGGCGCCCCATGGAGGTATCTTCGTCCTTCCCACCATTGGAAATCCCTTTATGTATTTGGCTGCGGTGGTTGTGGGAGCAGCGGCCGGATGCGTGATTCTGGGGATGCTTAAGAAGAACGCGGAGGAATAGAGGAAGATAAGATATGCGGTGCTGCGTCTGACAGGGGAGTATTTGGTTATAAAAATATAAGAGTATGTGAGAGGAATTGGGAAGGGCCGCATTATCTTGGTGTTATCTTGATATGCGGCCCTTTGTCTGAGTGTTAATATAAGAAAGAGTCAATTTGAATGGGATATTTGGGCGGGCGATAGACCTCCAACCGCTTGACTTCACTGGCCGGGACTGTATTTTTGACATATGGATACAGGTATGCTATAGTTAACCACATGGAGATTAAGATTAACGATTATTATGAGCCGGACCATTTCCGGGCAATCTGTGAGGATAATTATAATATTTCACGTACCTGTGAATACGAGAAGAACGAGATGCACCACATCCATAATACCAGTGAGATTCTCCTGGTGGAGGACGGGGCTGCGGACTACTATATCTCAGGAAAGAAGTACCATGTGGAGCCCTATGATATTCTGGTCATAGGAGCCATGGAACACCATCTGAGGCGGATTGACAGGCTGCCGTTTTCGAGATATGGCTTCACGGTCAAACCGACCTACTATAGAAGTATCATATTGGACCATGACCTGCAGAAGGTATTTGGCACGCCATCGCCGGAGGTGTTTGTCCAAAATTATAAAAATGTGGACCGGGCGGTGTTCGGGCATCTGATCGATATGCTGTGTTACTTAAAGGAGGAGAGCGAAGTACATAAGCCCTTCCGTACCCAGATTCAGCGGACCATCATTACCCAGATAGCAGTGCTTCTGTTTCGGACCTTCCGGTTCAAGCGGAGTGAGTCAGGTATTTCGTCGTCCAATGCCAGGATGCTGGAGATTAAGGAATACATTGATGTCCATTTTAATGAAGAGCTGAACCTGAACATGCTGGGGGAAAAATTTTTTCTTCACCCGTCAACTATCAGCAAGGATTTCACCAAGTATTGGATGTTTCTCCCCTTCAATACCGTAAATCTGTACATGAATGGTGGGAAACAAGCAGGAGAAGCAGAGGAAAGTAGCTGGTGATTTTTGGATGCCAGCTGCTGTTTTTATGTAAATTTTTATCACAGGACAAAAAAATGGTGATTTTTGACTAAATAATAATCACATTCAGCAGAACAGTTGTTGTATGATATTCACATCGGAACAAACAATTACCGGCCGGTAATTATGAGAGATTCATAACAATGAAATGGAGGAACTGACATGAAAAAAAGATTCTTATCAGCAATGCTTTCCGTAGCAATGGCGGCATCTCTTGTGACAGGATGCGCGGGTTCATCATCCGGCACGGCAGATACTAAGGCAGAGAATGCAAAGACGGGAGACACAAAGGCCGATGGCGGGGCCGAGGCGGAGAAAAAGGATACACAGGCTGCCTCCGGCGAATATGTTACCTTAACCGTTATGGACGGATATGCGCCTGAGGATCCCCATGGCCAGTACATATATCAGTATGCAGAGGAATTCATGAAGGAAAACCCGGACATCAAGGTGGAAATCCAGGCCATTGCCTCCGGCGATATTTACACAAAGCTGGCAGCCATGGCAACCTCTCCGGATGACCTTCCCACCATGTTCTTCACATCTGCCGACCAGGTGCCCACCCTCTATGATCTGGGTTTAACAGAGGACCTTGCTAATTGGATGGACAAGGAAGCCATTGACGGCCTGGCAAACGGAGTTATGGATGCCTGCACCATCGACGGACAGATGACCTATTATCCGGTTGCTGTACAGCCGCAGGCCGTTATTTACCGGATGGACCGTTTTGAGGAAGCGGGGCTCGAGGTACCTGCCACATGGGACGAATTTGTGGACTGCGCAAAGGCGCTGACAAAGGATTCGGACGGGGACGGACAGGTGGACCAGTGGGGATTCTCCATGGTAGGCTCCAACAATTCTTCAGGACAGAGCCGTTTTATGTCCTATCTCTGGAGCAGCGGATATGAGCTGGCTTACCGGGAGGATGGCTCGGATGAGTGGAAGACAGACATCACCACAGATCCGGCATTCGTGGACGTATTTTCCAAGTGGACCGATATGAACAATGTGGAGGGCGTGGTTCCCACTGGTATCACAGAGGTGGATTATCCCACGGCGGCAAATTATTTTGCCATGGGCTATACCAGCATGTTCCTTACCGGGCCCAATGCCCTGGGCGTTGCTTATGCCAACAATCCTGAGTTAAAAGGAAAGCTTGGTTCCTTTAAGCTTCCGGGAGAGTACTCAGGCACCATGCTGGGAGCGGAGGGATATGCCATCACTACAAAGTCAACTGACGCGCAGAAGGCAGCCGCCGCCAAATACCTGGAATTCTTTACCTCCCACGATAAGGATATGAAGTTCTGGGAGTCCAGCGGCAAGATTCCGTCCACCACCGAGGGACAGAAGGTCTCCTATATAACAGGAGATGATTATGCAGGTTTCTTAAAGCAGATTGAGGACGGCTGCCGTCCGACCTTGGCTTTTGCGGGAATCAGCGGACTTAAGAGTGCCCTGGGCGATGCCTATGCGGCTGTATTCAGCAACGAGAAAACAAACGGCCAGGCAGTGGAACAGCTGGTAAAGGATCTTGGCCAGCTTCTGGAGGATTACAATTAATACTGGCAAAGAAAGGGTCATGATATCATGTCTAAGGTAAAAACAAAAGGAACCACGGGTAAAATTAAATACCAGAATGACGGATACTTATTTGCATTCCCCATTGTACTCATGCTGGCAGCCCTTATTATATATCCCATGGCCTATGGCTTTTATATCAGCTTCTTCAATACTAACCTGGTGACTAAGTGGAAATTCGTAGGCTTCAAATACTATATAGAGGCGTTTACAGACCCGTCCTTCTATAAATCAGTGCTGCTCACGTTTGAGTTCATGATATTAGTGGTAATCGGGCATTTTGTCCTGGGTTTTATCCTGGCCACCTTGTTAAACAGGGAGTTCAGGGGAAGGACTGTATTCAGGGTCATTTTCATGCTCCCATGGCTTTTCCCGGAAGCTGTCATAGCCCTTTTGTTTACCTGGATCATGAATCCCATGTACGGCGTCTTAAACGATATGCTGAAGTCGCTGGGAATCATTTCAGCCAACATATCCTGGCTGGGCAGCAAGGAGCTGGCGTTTCCGTCCGTGGTGTTCACTTGTATATGGAAGGGATTTCCACTGGTCATGACCATGATACTGGCCGGACTCCAGAGCATTTCCAAAGACCTGTATGAGGCGGCGGTGATTGACGGGGCAAATAAGTGGGACAGCTTCCGCTACATCACCCTGCCTTCCCTAAAGCCTATCCTGACAACGGTGATTATCCTGGACAGCGTGTGGTGGTTCAAGCAGTACACCCAGGTCTTTACCATGACAGCCGGCGGGCCGGGCACAGCCACGAACCTGATCAGCCTGAGTATATACGGAACCGCTTTCAACGACCTGAGATTCGGTAAAGGAGCTGCATGGGGAATCCTGGTTTTCATTATCTGTTATCTCATAAACTCTGTGTATAAGGTGGTGCTGAAGGATGAATAAAATGAAGTCGAAACGCAGAATGGAACAAATACTTTGTTATGTGTTCCTGATCCTGCTGGCCCTTATGGTGCTGGTGCCTGTTCTCTGGATGATTTCCACTGCCTTTAAGACAGAGGCCCAGACCTACTCACCTAAGCCCCAGTGGATACCGGATCCAATCAGCCTGGAGTCCTTCCGCAAATTCTTCACTACCTACAATTTCGGAAGAATGACCCTCAACAGCCTGGTAACATGTATCTTTGCCATGATTATCTGTATAACATGTGCGTGTCTGGCCGGTTACGGGGTGACCAGATTTCAGTTCAAGGGTAAAAAACAGCTGATGAATTTCCTTCTGGTGACCCAGATGTTTCCCAGCGTCATGCTGGTGGTACCGTTCTATGCGGTGCTGTCCAAATACCATATGACCAACAAGCTGATAGGGCTTATTATTGTGTATGCAGCCACCAATGTGGCATTCAGCACATGGATGCTGGTTTCCTACTTTAAGACAGTGCCCATTGAACTGGACGAGGCGGCCAGAGTGGACGGGGCATCCAGCTTCCGTATTTTTTGGAACATCATACTGCCCCTGATTGTGCCGGGTATAGCAGCAGTTGCCATATTCGTCCTGTTCAGCGGATGGAATGAGTATATGTATTCCTCGGTCCTGATTTCCAACGACCAGTTGAAGACATTGACCGTGGGCATCATTTCCCTAAATTCCCAGTACCAGATTAAATGGAATGATCTGATGGCCGCTTCCACCGTATCCAGCCTGCCGCTGGTGGTTCTCTTCATCTGTTTCCAGAAGTATTTCATTGCAGGCATGACAGGCGGGGCAGTTAAGAGCTGATACTGTATTGGCTGAGGTTACATAGTACGGGGGTAATTATAAAAAACAGGAGAATTAGAACATGGATAACATAACGATTCGCGATATAAAAGTATTTGTGACAGCGCCAAGGGGAATTAATCTGGTCATTGTCAAGGCAGAGACATCGGAACCAGAACTTTTCGGATATGGATGCGCCACCTTTACATGGAGGCATAAGGCTGTGGTTACAGCCATCGAGGAATATCTCTGCCCTATGTTAAAGGGCAGGAGCGTACATAATATAGAGGATATCTGGCAGACCATGATGGGAAGCTCCTATTGGCGCAATGGCCCAATCCTCAATAATGCCATATCGGGAGTGGATGAGGCCCTGTGGGACATCAAGGGAAAGCTGGCCGGCATGCCGCTTTACAGCTTGCTTGGCGGAAAAGCCAGGGAAGGTGTGACGGTTTACCGCCATGCGGACGGAGGATGCCTGGAAGATGTAAAGGAGTGTATCAGTCAATATATTGAGGAAGGATACCGGCACATCCGCTGTCACATGGGAACCTACGGCGGGAACTTCGATGGCAAGCGCCAGCAGATGGTAAAGCCGGAGGGAGCGCCGGAAGGCGCGTATTTCCATCCGAAAATGTATATGGACAGTGTAATCCGGCTGTTTGAGCAGGTAAGAAAGGATTTTGGATGGGAGCTTGAGGTCATGCACGATGTTCATGAGCGGCTTTCTCTGGCAGATACCCTTGCTTTTACAAAGGAGCTGGAGCCCTTTAAACTGTTTTTCCTGGAGGACTCTCTGGCCCCTGACCAGGTGGGGTATTATAAGTATCTGAGAGAGCAGACAGCCGTGCCCTTTGCCATGGGAGAACTGTTTACCAATCCGGCTGAGTGGAAAACCATTATCCAGAACCAGTGGATTGATTTCATAAGGGTGCATTTAAGCGATATCGGAGGCGTGACCCCTGCCGTAAAGCTGGCCCATTTCTGCGATGCATACGGCGTGCGGACCGCATGGCACGGTCCCAATGACCTGTCGCCGATAGGAATGTGCGCGCAGATGCATCTGGACCTGAACAGCCATAACTTTGGTATCCAGGAATTCTCCGGTTTTACTCAGGAGGAAGAGGCTATATTCCCGGGCTGCCCGAAAATCAGGGATGGGTACGCATATGTGGACGACACACCAGGTATTGGTGTTGGCTTTGATGAGAAGGAAGCCGCAAAATATCCGGCAGTGGATATGGACCACAGCTGGCTGTTTGCAAGACTGCCTGACGGGACGGCTGTCAGGCCATAGGGAGGACGTTGTGCAGCGGGCTTTTATATGGTTAATTGTACAAACAACAGGACGCGGTTCTGGCCATAAGCCAGGACCGCGATTGCCCAAATGACAGGACATCATAGCCCACCTGGGGATTTGTAATCCCAAGATATCCATGATATGATAGAAAAAAATATGGTCACAGGGGGAAAGGGCGTGAAACAGTTATCATTCCGTGCAAGGAGCTTTATTTTTAATAATAAGAAAAATGAGAAGGTTTCCTACATGACACAGCTGGGGCAGAGCAAGGCCACCAGCCAGATTGTGCGGAAAAATATCTACAGCGGTGAGGGCTACCTGCAGGTGGGCCGCGCAACCTGCTGATTCTGTTCTGTATTCTGGCTGTGTCTCTGGCCATCACGGCCCCTGTCAGGAAACAAAGGCTGAAGTGTTTGCCCGCAGTTTTAAGGAAGTTAAAATGCGCTAGAGGGTATTTGAAAATTCATTCCCGCCATTGGCACGCTCTAGAGGACTCCTTGACAAGCATTGATACCTGCAATAATATAATCTCATAGGCCAGCGCGCGTTCAGCGAACCTGGCCAATTGCTTAAGGAGGAAAAGAGACATGTTAAGTACAGGAATAAAAGCGCCGGATTTCACATTAAAAGATAAGGACGGAAAGGAAGTGAGCTTATCCTCTTTTCTTGGCAGGAAGGTGGTTTTGTATTTTTATCCAAAGGACAACACACCCGGATGCACCAGGGAGGCATGCGCCTTCGCAGGCGCGTACATTGGATTTAAACAGAGGAACGTGGAGGTCATAGGCGTGAGCAGGGACAGTGAGAACTCCCATGCCAACTTCGCCGCCAAGCATGAGCTTCCCTTCATCCTCCTGTCCGACCCGGAGCTTACTGCCATTCAGGCATACGATGTGTGGAAGGAGAAAAAGCTTTACGGCAAGGTTTCTATGGGAGTGGTGAGAAGCACCTATGTAATAGATGAGAATGGCGTCATCGAGAAGGTATTTGAAAAGGTAAAGCCGGATACCAATGCCCAGGAGATACTGGATTATCTGGATGGTAAGGCGGAATAGAAAAAGGCAGGCGTGTCATGGACGCCTGCCTTTTCGGATGGGCCCGGCGCGCCGTTTCCTTGTAGTAACGGTCCGGGTCTTTTTGAATTCCTGTATTACATGTTCAATTTCATTATAATCCCGTTCAAACAGGACATTGCTTATCTGCTTTGAGAGTGTATCCTTTCTGCGATTTTATCAATGACGAATTGTTTGCTCTTTTCCTTATATTTGGCATTTCATTCAGTTCCTGGATATGGGCCAGCTCCGGCAGGACCATGACGATATCCGCTCTGGATTTTCCTATCTGTTTTTCTTCCAGAATACGTATTTTTCCGTACATTTCCTCCAGGAAATCAAAGAGAGGCTCCCGTATGTCCTTATCGCGGAGCATGGATTTACAGCTCCTATTCTTTCAACCGTTTTACAGCTACACTGAATAACAGCATGCCTGCGCAGGGAATGATATTGGAAGCCATTCCGATTTCAATGCCAGCATATTCAGACACCATGCCGATTATCCAGGGCATGATGATGGCGCCGCTGCTGGCAGCCGGAAGCATAATTCCCATGCTGGCCGCGCTGGTCATACGGCCCGCGCTGGCCACGGCAGTGGGATTCATGCCGGCCATGGCAAAGGCAAAGGCGAACAGCAGGAGAATGGCAGTGGTCTGGGTACTGGCCATCATCAGGCCCATGTAGAAGATGATGCAGCCAATGCCCATTTTAATCATGGCGGAATAGCTGTTTTTGATAGGGATTACAAATGCTATGAGCAGGCGGGCAATCAGCGTGGCTCCCCACATCACGGTTACGGTGTAGGGGCTGAGAGATCCTGATATGATGCCGTTTCCCTTAAAATATGTAACCATCCAGCCGGTTACGCTGGTTTCCGCCGCGTTCTGGCAGAACAGAAGACCGGTGAGCATCCAGAATTTTCTGCTTTTAAGGAAGCTTTTATCTATATTCCTGTCCTTTTTCATGGCCTTTGTTTCGGCGGGAGTCACACAGAAGGTCAGCCACAGCAGGAAACCGCAGGCTGCTAACACCAGCATGGGGACGGTATTTCCTGCCTTCATGGCGGCGGCGATGAAGAATGGACACAAAAGCGCGCCCAGGGCGTAGCAGCCGTGCATGATGTTCATGCCCTTTGTACGATCGCCGGAGTTATCGGCCACCAGTATGGTACAGGTATTGATGGTGCTTCCTTTAGCAACGCCGACCATGAAAAATCCCAGCATGAGAACCAGCATCCATCCGGAAAAACCCATGATCAGATATCCGGCCCCATAGCCTGCTGTCAGGAGCACCACTGTTTTCTTGGTGCCGATTTTTGCGGGCAGCATGCCTGAGGCAAAGCCGGCCAGCAGATTGCCTATGCTCATAAGGGACAGCAGTGTCCCTGTCATGCCATATGCAAAGCCGTAGATTTCCTGCAGAATGCTTACGACCACACCGCTGCTGATAGCACATATGCCGCTTAGAAAAAATGCGAAAAATCCCGCGTTTCTCTGAAAAATTTGTTCCTTTTCCATGATGCTCATGTCCTCCCTGACAGATTTCAGACGGGTAAAACGCCCTGGCGGGCAAAACCCGGCGACAAAATAAAAGAAGCTTTGACAATCCAAAGCTTCTTGAG
>UMFL01016757.1_pt1 | contig 71127 bp, 66 predicted proteins | sample 1965001 | NCBI WGS metagenome assembly UMFL01 (sample SAMEA4836045, study PRJEB28245) | human gut metagenome | biome: gut microbiome; material: fecal sample | place: Denmark | collected 2008 | reverse complement strand
CGGGTTTGAGACAGTCGAGAGTTAATTATATGGGAAGTTCACAGTTTAGTAAACAAATGGAATTAGAACAAAGGCCTTTTGTAAGCTGGCATTTAAGCAAGCGTTGTCAGGATATATCTGAGAGCATAGATATCCTGGAAAAGAGCATTCTAAAGAAGCCGTATTATGGAATGATAGTAAAAAGCCATAAGAATTCTGCAAAAGAACCGATCGATGATATTATGTCAAAAATATCATACGAGAGTGAGAAGATGCGGTTAGATAAAAAACTTGCCAAACAGATGGAATCCGATAAAAAGAATTGAAGCATTTCGAGAATTATCATTGCCCACAAAAGCGAGAATTGGATATCTTGTTGAAGAATATCCACAGTTGATTTCAAGCGCATCCTCAAGTGGCGAAATAACTCTTGCAAAGGCTTGACACATGTGTTATAATGGGCTTGTAAAGCCCATTAGGGTGAGTCAAATAAATTATTTCACTTTTCGCACTGTGTGTATGAAGTACAACCGAATATCAAATTATCGACAGTCGTATGGCGTAATGCTGTACGGCTGTTTTTTTGCATATGAGTTAGTCTATTCTAACTAAATGAGCTTGTTTCACGAAAGAGATCGGAATTCTTGACGGTGGTGAGCGCCTCGGCAAATTCATCGGGCGCTACCGGGAAGCCTACTTCAAGGCCGGTTCCATGAATCCTTCGACCGGTGTGGTGTTTCAGTATGTGCCTCGTCCCGGTGCAGAGGAGATGATCTATCAGCGCATCTCGGATATCACTATTTCCATGAAGGCTCTGGATTACCTGAACATGCCGGACTGCATTCCGACCCGGTACGAGGTGGAGATGAACACCGCCGAGCGGGAGCTGTACGATATGCTCAAGCAGGACCTTCTCATCCCGCTAAAGGATGGGGACATAGACGCCGCCAACGCCGCATCGCTGACAGGGAAACTGTTGCAGATGAGCAATGGCGCTGTCTACGATGAGAACGGCCACGCCCGGCGTATCCATGACCACAAGCTGGAGGCATTGGAGGACCTCATTGAAGCCGCCAATGGACAATCGGTGCTGGTGGCGTACTGGTTCAAGCATGACCGGCAGCGCATCATCGACCATCTGGAAGGCTTGAAGATTCCCGTCCGGGACATCAAGACCAGCGCAGACATCAAGGACTGGAACGCTGGCCGCATTCCGGTGGCGCTGATCCACCCGGCATCGGCGGGTCACGGTCTGAACATCCAGCAGGGTGGACATATCCTGATCTGGTTTGGCCTGACCTGGTCTCTGGAGCTGTATCAACAGACCAACGCACGCCTCTGGAGGCAGGGGCAGACCAACGTGGTGACCATTCACCACATCATCACCAAAGGCACCGTGGATGAAGATGTCATGGCGGCTTTGGAGCAGAAGGACATGACACAGGAAAAGTTGATATCGGCCGTCAGAGCACGGCTCGAAGAATAGGAGGAGCCTATGGGACAGGAAATCAATATGAATAAACCCTTATTCCTGCGCGCAGCAGACCGTGAGCGGTCGAAGCGTCGCGCACAGTATCGCTACAAGACAACCGAGCACGTCCAGAATCGCAAACACAAGCGGGATATGGACGGCTTTTTTATTCCCTTCGCCATGTTTCGGCCCTACAACGGCTCTGGCTTGCTGTGTGAGGTGCTGGGACTGACACCGGCCCGAAGGATGGCAGACCTGCGTGTTCTGCAGGACTATCTCATGAAGGAAGCCTATGAACATGAGATCGAGATGCTCATGTGTCAGATGCGCCTGCACGAGTTTGCTTTCCACCGGCGCTTCTGCACTGAGGATCGGGCAGAGGAACAGTATAATCGTATAACGAGCGCTGGCGACAAATCCGGTGCGGAGGTGGATGCACCTGAGATGACAGCACCGGACACACGACAGGTCATCCTTAATGCGGTCACATGGCGTTACGACTGGATTCAGCGGTACAAAAAGCCCTGTTTCCAGTTCGCTGAGGCGGTCATCGACTGCAAGATGCTGTCGGAGGATAAGCGGGATGCGGCATTGAAACGCCGGAGTGTTAGCCTCGCAGAGCAGGAGCGGCTCATGGCGGCGTTCATCCGGGAAGCCGCCGCAATGCCGGAGCCGAACCGCAAGCTGGTGGACTTCATGTATGAGGCTGCATGGCGCATCCTTTTCGAGTATCGGTATGGTTACCCGCAGGATAAGGTGCCGGCTCCCTGGTATGACGAGGTCAGCAGTACCGACATGACTGAGCACATGAAGCCCACAGAACACGCAGATACGACAGAACACGCCGAACACTCAGAGCACATGAAGCCCGCTGAGACACACGGGGAGGACAGAGATGGGGAATCCAGTTGAAGAATATGTTGACTGCTATCAGAATCTCGCCAACGCAATCATCCTCCTGGCGGTGAAGGATTACAAGACAATACTTCGCTGCCTTATGCGCAACCCTCGCAATCAGGATGCGCAGAGGGAAAAGAAGCGTCTGGAACGATTTTTCTTTTCACAATGGTTTGGCGTCCTCACCGACCTTGATCCGAAGCGGCTGATTTCAGGCGTAATGAAGCAGATGCGCATCGAGGAGGAAGAACGCCGGAAAAGGGCGCAGGAAAAACTTCGCCGGAAAGCGGAGGCAGAGGAGCGGTGGATGATCGATACGCTTTTTCAGCTTCTGCATGAGGTCGGCGCGGTCATCCTGCTGGAGGATATCCGGCACTTGCAGACCGGGTAAGCGTGTTGAACAAAGCAAGTGAGTACAGGAATCGGTCAGAAGGGAGGGCTTGACTATGTTGGCTGATGAAAACAGGCGAGAGGTTTCTGCGGAACACACGCGCTCTGCCGAAGAAACGCAGGTGGACTATTTGGAAAAGGCCAGAAAGCTGGCCGATTCCTATCCCCTGCTGGTGCAGAAACGGGATGAGCTTCGGCGGCAATATGAGGAATCCAAGTCGTGGTTTTATACCAAGGACGAGATTATCTATAAGCTGTCGCAGGGCGCACACGAGCAGTCCGAGCGCGTTCAGACCAGCGGCGCATCCAATCCCGTGGAGCGCACAGTCTTGAACTGCGATAAGGTGCTGGCCTCTATGAACCGTGAGGTGCAGAGCCAGCGAACAGAGCAGTTCTTGGAGCCGTATTACAGGGTTTGCGAGGACATTGAATTGTTTGAGGTTGGACTCCGCAGCCTGCGCGGTCAGACACGCTATGTTGCGGAGCAGCTCTTTGTAGACGGAAAGAAGCAGTCGGAAGTTGTGGGGATGGACGGACAGTCTCTGAGCCGAAGGACTGTGGAACGGGAAAAAGACAATGCGATTCAAAGGATTGCAGACAGAATTCGTCAATACGAGGGGAGGCGAAAGGAAAATGGGTAGTGAAGAGAATGCGGGGAAGGCCGTGTCAGAGGAGATGACCCAGTATGCCATAGAGGTGTGCAAAAAGTACAATACAGTCAAGACACTTGCGGAAGAGGCAGAGGCTTCATGGAAACAGAATATTGAGATGGCGGAGACTTCAAAATATCCTGCCGAGAGAGCGATGTATGTACAACAGGCAGGAGAGGAACTTGCCAAATACAATGCTGCGCAAGAGTGGATGAAGATAGTCGACGCCACAGTCTTGAAGGTGAGGGACACAAAGACCAGGCTGGTATTGAGACAAAACTGCCTTGCAGGGGCGACTATGAAGTCCATCCTTTTGGATAAAAAAAGCAAAAGGTATATGAGTCGTTCTACAGCGACCCGGCATAAAAAGAAGGGGCTTGAGCAAATGGCTTTACTGCTGCCCGCGGTTTCTGATCGCTTGATCAAGCTGGAGAAGAAAATAGCGAAAGTTGATTCTATTTGAAGCATAATGAGCCGCGATGAGCCAAATTATCTCTTAACTGTACATCGGCTTTTTGCTATACTTTATACTGGGAAAGCTGGATAGAGAGCGCATGAGCACCGGAGCCGTTTATGACTGGCCCCGGTTTTTTCATGCGCTTTTTCTATTCAGTCCTCCGGGTCTCGGAGGAATCATGGGAGGTGAGAACCATATGGGACGAAGTAACAAAAACGCCCGGAGCAGACCGCAAGGGCGAAGAATTCACGTCAACAAGTACATCAACAAAATTGGCCGCACGAAGGATAAACGTGCCGCGTGTATGAAGAACGCTTCACGCTTTAAGAACAGTGCGGCGAACTTACCCGGGCAGGTAAGCCTGGAAAACCCCCGCCCGTGGGTAACGGGTCCGCTGCCCAGACGGTATGAGATTTGGTTTGCAGACCTGGGCGACCATTATGGCACTTCGGTGCAAAGCGGCAACCGCCCGGTGCTGGTCATCAGCAATGACGTGGGAAATCAGTATTCCCGGACGGTGACGGTGATCCCGCTGACCACAAAGCTCAAGCGGATGGATATGCCGACGCATATCATTCTGACTGAGGAGGACTGCTGTATGTTCCGGCCACAGACCTTACAGGATTCGGTTCTGCTGGCAGAACAGATCACCACGATTGCGAAGTCTGCGCTGTGCGGCCGACTGTGCCGCGTGACTTCCAGGGAGAGAAAACAGGAGATCGAGCAGGCGGTCGCTGCCCAGCTGGATATGCAGAGGACACACGGTGCCTTTGAGGAAACCCAGCCCGATGCAGATGCGCAGTCTTATGCAGATACCCAGACCGCTGCGGCTTCCCAGAGCGCGGACACCCCTAAACACAAGGAGGAACCAGCATGGTAGATATCAAGAATATCCCGGCATTGCTGAAGACCTCCTGCCGCTTCTGCGTATGGAAGTACGAAAAACGCAATGGCCAGAAAACCAAGATGCCCTACAACCCGGCGAACGGTGACAGGGCGAAGATCAATGACCTGCACACCTTTGCTGACTTCAAGACCACCCTCGTCGCTTATGCGATGGGAGGTTACGACGGCATCGGCGTGGCGGTCGGCAATGGCATCGGTGCCTTCGACATCGACAAGTGCATCCGGGAGGACGGGTCGCTGAACGACACAGCGGCGACCGTCCTCTCTATCTTTCCTACGGCTTACGTGGAACGCTCACCGTCCGGCAAGGGACTGCGCGGCTTCTTCTGTGTGCCGGAGGACTATGCGTTCGACAAGACGATCTACTACATCAACAACCGCAAGGCTGGTCTGGAAGTGTATATGCCCGGCGCGACAAACCGCTTCGTCACCGTGACGGGGGATGTTTACCGCGCAGGCGAGCCGGAAGGGGAGATCCCCAACAACGAGACTGCCATGACCACTCTGCTGGACACGCTGATGAAGCGGGCAAAGCCGGTGCAGAACACACAGATGCGCCATCATTCCTATCTGGACGATGAAGCCGTCATCAAACACGCGGAGGAATCCGCCAGCGGGGAGAAGTTCAAGGCGCTCTATGCCGGTGACTGGGAGGAGCTGTACGACAGCCAGTCCGATGCTGACATGGCGTTGCTGGCGATTCTCTCTTTCTGGTGCGGCTGTGATGAAGACCAGATGGACCGCCTTTTCCGTGCATCCGGCCTCATGAGACCGAAGTGGGACCGCAAGCAGGCCGGCACGACCTACGGCGCGATTTCCATCCGCAATGCGGTGAACACAGCTTCTTCTGTGTACATCCCGGTCAATGCCCAGGACATCGTGGACGAGGAGTTCTCCAATCTGGATGAGGAGGATTACATCGAGTTCCAGCCGGATCTGTCCAAGATCACAGTGACGCTGGAGGAGATGGCTCCGCACACCAATGCCCGGTATGGTCGCAACGAGATCGGCATGGGCAATATGTTTGCGGACTATTTCAAGCAGATCGCCCGGTATAACAGCGAACGCAAGGGCTGGTATGTCTATGACGGTTCCGTCTGGCGACCGGACAAGGGCGGCCTCAAGGTGTCGGAGCTGGCGAAACTGCTGGCGGACAAGCTGCATATTTTTGCTCTGACCATCACCGAGGAGGATTCCCGCAAGCGATTCATCGAGAGGGTCAAGAAGCTGCAGCTCCGCAAGCACCGGGACACGATGCTGAAGGACGCCATGTCGGTGTATCCGATTTCCATGCAGGCTTTTGACCGAAACAAGTATCTGTTCAACTGCAAGAACGGAACGCTGGACCTCAAAACGATGGAATTCCGGGAACACAGGCCGGAGGATTATCTCACGATGGAATCTGGAATCACCTATGACCCGGATGCGGACTGCCCACGCTGGCATACGTTCATCAAGGAAGTCATGTGCGGTGACCCTGCTCTCGCAGATTTTTTCCAGAGGTCGCTTGGTTACGCCTTGACCGGCGATACCTCACAGGAGTGTATGTTCATCCTGTACGGTGCGACCTCCCGAAATGGCAAAGGCACTGCGATGGAGACCTTCCTCAAGATCATGGGGGACTACGGCAAGACGTCCAACCCTGATATGCTGGCGGCCAAGTTCCGCAGCGGCAACACGGGTGGCCCTTCGGAAGAAGTGGCGCGTCTGGTCGGCGCACGGTTCGTGAACATCTCCGAGCCGGAGAAGAAGATCACATTCAATGCCGCCCTCGTCAAGCGTATGACCGGCAACGACACCATCAATGCCCGGTACTTGAACGAGAACAGCTTTGACTTCGTGCCGGTGTTCAAAATCTTCATCAATACGAACTATCTGCCGAACGTCAACGATATGACGCTGTTCCAGTCCGGCCGACTGAAAATCATTCCGTTCAACCGCCACTTTGAGGAAGGCGAACAGGATCAGGGCTTGAAGGGGCAGTTCGCCCAGCCTGAGAACCTGTCCGGCATCTTCAATTGGTGCTTGGAAGGGTACAGGAAGTTCTGTCAGCAGGGGCTTGAAACCCCGGACGCCGTCAAGAAGGCCACAGAGGACTACAAGGACGACTCTGACCGTATCGGGCAGTTCATTGAGGCGTGGCTTTTGAAGGATGAAACCGCAGAGCTTCGGACATCGGCTGCGTACCAGTTGTACGCCAAGTGGTGCGAGGAAAATGGATATTCCTCCGAAAACCAGAAGAACTTCAAGAACGCCATCGGGGTTCATTTCAAGATTGCGAGAAAGCGGCCGAAGGACGGCGGTGGAATGACTACGGTGATCGTCGGCTGCAAGTTCCGGGAAATTGAGGACGGAGCAGAGGATAAGACGGTTCAGTCTGCGTATCAGCCCAAGGATGCTCTGCTTTGACGCTGCCGATATGCTTTGTCGCCGTAATCATTCGTTGACGCTGGATTTTCAGCATCGTGCTGGATGACCGATTCGGTGTAGCAGGTAGCAGATTGTAGCATCGATTTCATATCCTCTTTTATTATTACTTTCTTTTATAGACTTCTATATTAAAAAGTAGCTACAAGTTGCTACTTGCTACAGAGAAGAACTGAAAGGGAAAAACTATAAGAGGACACCAACGACAGGAATTCATCACCAGGAACTCAACAACAGGAACATAGCAGGCAGTCTTTGTGGGAGCCATGATTGTGGACAACTTCGCGGTCAAGCACCAACACAACCCGGCAACGGCAAAGGCGGCCTGCTTTGTTACATACACGATCTGGAAGGAGTAAACATCATGAAAAAGAAAAACAAGAAGTCGGCGGCACCCGCCATCGTATCGACCAATAGCATTTGTGGCTGTACGCATCTGCTCCATACGAAGGAGTACTATGAATCTATTAAACGCCATTATGAAGGCGCGGAGATTCAGCAGATCATGCCGATCCCTCACGATATGGCCGTGATGGTCGTCACGTTCACCCAAGACGATGAGGCGGTGTTCCGCGATAGCCGTGATACGAAATGGCCGACAGGTCTGGCCCTGATCAAAACCAAAAAGGGACAGGAAATCTGCCCTATCGATCTCGTGTCTGCAAAGCTTGAAGTCGAGGCTCAGCTGGTTTCCCGTCATAAGTGCAGTAAATGCGGCAAGGAGATGAAAATTCTTCTGGAGACTGACCAGGAAGGATACGAAGCCGAGTATTACTGTGGGCACTGCAATCGTCGCGTCAACCTCGAAAGCGACGGCGTGGAAAGCGAGCTGGACGTCGATGATGCCAGCGAGGACAAGGCGGGCGAAAATCGGGCCGATGGCGATCAGACCGGCGAAGACCATGTCAGTGGAAATGAGGTGAACGACCATGAGTAAAATCATCACATGCGAACAGGTCAGCAATGGGCATCCCGACAAAATCTGTGACCAGATTGCGGACGCCATTGTGACCGACTGTCTCAAGAACGACAAGAACAGCCGCGTGGCGATTGAGTGCCTGCTGAAAGACAATTTCCTGCTTATCGCCGGAGAGCTGACCAGCAAGCACAATCCGAACTACCGCAGTCTGGTGGATGATGTGCTTCACCGCATCGGATACGAGAAGCTGGGCTATGGTTATAACCGCTTCGACATCATGGGCGGATTGAACGTGAATGTTCGGGTATCCGAGCAGTCGCCGGATATTGCACTCGGTGTGGATAAGGACGGCGCAGGAGACCAAGGCATTATGTACGGATATGCCACTACCGCCAGCCAAACCCGGATATGACCAGCTTCACCTTCCGCGAGACCATGATGACCCACCTGCTCCTGTGGGGCAACGCCTACGCCCAGATCATTCGTGACGGAAAGAACACGGTGCTGGGGCTGTATCCGCTGCTCCCGGAGAACGTGGAGGTGGACCGCGACGAGGCCGGCAACATCTTCTATATCTACCACGCCTACACGGATGAAGTGCCAGGGGAGCAGAACCAGGACATCTACTTCCGGGCGGACGAGATCTTCCATGTGCTGGGTCTGGGCTTCAATGGTCTGGTGGGCTTTTCGCCCATTGCCATGATGAAGAACTCCCTCGGCACCACGCTGGCGGTGGAAAAGTACGGCGCGGCCTTCTTCAAGAACGGCGCACAGCCCAGCGGCGTGCTGGAGCATCCCGGCGTCCTCAAAGACCCCGGAAAGATCCGGGAGAACTGGACTGCCGTGTACGGCGGCGCGAACAATGCCCACAAGGTCTGTGTGCTGGAGGAGGGCATGACCTACAAGCCTATCTCCCTGCCGCCCGAGGACAGCCAGTTTCTTTCCACCCGGCAATTCGGGGTCGAGGAAATCTGCCGCATCTTCCGGGTGCCGCCCCACATGGTGCAGGACCTTGCGCATGCCACCTACTCCAACATCGAGCACCAGTCCATTGACTTTGTGGTACACACGCTGACCCCGTGGCTGGTGCGCTTCGAGCAGGCCATCGTGAAAGACCTGCTGGTGGAAACGGAGCAGGATGAGTATTTCGCCAAGTTCAACGTGGATGGGCTGCTCCGAGGTGATTACCAGAGCCGGATGAACGGCTATGCCACCGGCATCTCCAACGGCTTTCTGTCGCCCAACGACATCCACCGTCTGGAGAACATGGACCTCATCCCTGCGGAGGACGGCGGCGACGACTACTACCTCAACGGCGGCTATGTAAAGCTGAAGGACGCGGGCAAGTTCGCCGACGCCAAGCAGACCGCAGTGGAGCAGAACCAGCCGAAGGAGTCCGAGCCTGACGAGGAAGAGACACAGCAGGAGCCTGACAGCGAGAACCGGCAGAGTGAGAGTACGCCAAAGAAAACACAGAAAGGAAGGAAACGAGCCAGATGAAGAAATTCTGGAACTGGATTCACAATGAAGCCGGCGGCAGGGTGCTTCGGCTGGAAGGCCCCATCGACGATGAGTCCTTCTGGGGCGACGAGGTGACCCCGAAAGCGTTCCGGGAAGAACTGAATGCCGGTACGGAGGACATCACGGTCTGGATCAATTCGCCGGGCGGCAATGTGTTCGCCGCAGCGGAAATCTACACCATGCTCCGTGACTACCCCGGAAGCGTGACCGTGAAGATCGATGCCATTGCCGCATCCGCAGCAAGCGTCATCGCGATGGCGGGCAACAAGGTGCTGATGTCCCCGGTGGCCATGCTCATGATCCACGACCCCAGCACCATTGCGATGGGCAACACCAAGGACATGGAGAAGGCCATCGCCACGTTGAACGAGGTCAAGGAGAGCATCATCAATGCCTACGCCGCCAAGAGTGGCCTGTCCCACAACCGTATCTCCAAGCTCATGGAGAATGAGACGTGGATGAACGCCAAGAAGGCGGTGGAGCTGGGTTTTGCCGATGAAGTCCTCTTTGAAGCCGTGGAGCCGGAGGAGGATGAGCCGGACGAAGACCCGAAAGAGGAAGAAAAGCCGGAGGAGGACAAGGGCATCCATCTGGAAGCCTCGCTCTATTCTTCCCGCCAGATGGGACTGACCATCCTGAACCGTCTGGGTGTGACGGAACCCAAGCCGCCCGTGGACACACCGGTCTCTGCACCCAAAGCACCGGAGACCCCGCCTGCCCCGGTCATCGACCTGGACGGCAAGACCGTGGACGGCTCGATGCCGTTCAATATTCTCATGAAACAGCTGGAGCTGATGCACTGAGCATCCCCCGGTTATCAACAATTTTTTCAACAGGAGGATTTACCCTATGAGCAAGATTCTGGAACTGCGCAATAAGCGCAACACCCTCTGGGAGCAGACCAAGGCGTTCCTGGAGCAGCACCGCGGCGAGAACGGCCTTGTGGCCTCCGATGCTGTGGAGCAGTACAACAAGATGGCGCAGGAGGTCAAGGACCTGGGCGCGGAGATCGAGCGTCTGGAGCAGCAGGCGCAGATCGACGCCCAGCTGGCGGCTCCCACTTCCACCCCTGTCCACGGCAACCCCAAGACCGGCGCTCCCAAGGACAAGGATGCACGTCCCACCGCGACCGCTGAGTACAGCGATGCGTTCTGGAACATGATCCGTGCCCGGGGCAGCTACGGCGAGATCCACAATGCGCTTTCCATCGGCCAGGACTCCGAGGGCGGCTATACCGTGCCGGACGAGTTCGAGAAGAAGCTGGTGCAGGCGCTGGAGGACAACAATCTCTTCCGCGGCCTTGCCACCGTCATCCGCACCAGCTCCGGCACCCGCAAGATCCCCATCGCGCAGGACAACGGCGAAGCCAGCTGGATCGATGAGGGCGAGGAGATCCCCGAGAGCGACACCACCTTCAGCCAGACCATGCTGTCCGCTTACAAGCTGGGCACCATGATCAAGATCTCCAACGAGCTGCTGAACGACTCCGCCTTCGACCTCGCCACCTATATCGCGCAGCGTTTCGGCGTGCGCATGGGCAACGCGGAGGAGCGGGCATTCATCTCTGGTGACGGCGTGGGCAAGCCCCTGGGCCTGCTGGACGATGCCTGCGCGCAGGTGGGCGTGACTGCCGCTGCGGTGGACAAGGTCACCTTCGACGAGATCTTCAAGCTGTACTACAGCCTCCGCGCTCCGTACCGCAAGAAGGCCCAGTTCCTCTGCAATGAGTCTATGGTGCTCCAGCTCATGACCCTCAAGGACAACAACGGCAACTATATCTGGAAGCCGGGTCTGGACATCGGCAAGCCCGACACGCTGCTGAACCGTCCGCTGCGCACCTCTTCCTTCATGCCCGGTCTGGCTGCGGGCAACAAGGCCATGACCTTCGGTGACTACAGCTACTACTGGATTGCCGACCGCCAGAACCGCACCTTCCGCCGCCTGAACGAGCTGTACGCCCGCACCGACCAGGTGGGCTTCATGACCACCCAGCGCGTGGACGGCAAGCTGATCCTGCCGGAAGCGGTGCAGTGCCTCCAGATGAAGGCCGGCGCGTAAGCGGGGAAAGGAGGTGCCGGTCATGGCTCTGATCCCGTTTTTTGAAGCGAAGACCTACCTGCGGGTGGATTCCAGCGATGAGGATGCCCTGATCGGCATCCTTCTTTCCGCGTCCGAGCAGATGTGCAAGGATGTGGGCCGGCTGACCGAGGCTCAGTGGGAAGCGGTGAATGCCGCCGACCGGGATGCGGAAAACGGCGTCACGCCCACACGGGAGCTGGAAAGCCTGCGCTCGACCTGCCGGGTGGCGATCCTGTACGCACTGGGGTATCTGTATGAACACCGGGATGAAGCGGATCATCATGCGCTGATGCTGACGCTCCGCTCCATCCTGTCTGCGGTAAGGGAGGGGGTGGTCTGATGATCGACAAGCTGAACGAGCGCCTTACGATTGAAAAAAGTAAGGCATACACCGACAAGGCGGGCAATCATCGGAACACATGGGAGGATTATTTCTCCTGCTTCACCTACGCTTCGACCTACGAATTGCAGGAGAGCGGGGATGAGGTCAAGCAGGAGAACCGCAGCGTGGTGTTCACGGTGCGCTGGTGCCGGGAGACGGCGGCGGTGACCTCGACTGGCTACCGTGTCCGGTTCCGAGGGGATGTGTACAGCATCCTGTCTGTGGACCCGATGAACTACCAGAAGCAGGGCATCAAGCTCCATTGCAGGAAGGAGGCGCGCCCATGAGCAGAAGCTGCAGCATTGACGAGCTGGCCGAGGTGATCAACCAGGGCTTGCAGGAATATGCGGAGCTGTCTGCTGTGGGCGTCAAGCGCGCCGTGCGCAAGTCTGCCAAAACCGTCAAGGAGCAGATCTCCGCAAATGCCCCGGTGAAGTCCGGGCGCTACGCCAAGAGCTGGGTGGCTAAGACCACGGAGGAGAACAGCCAGAAGCTGGTGCAGACCGTGTGTTCCCCGACCCGGTATATGCTGGCACACCTGCTGGAGAAGGGGCACGCCAAGCGCGGCGGTGGCCGTGTGTCCGGCAAGCCCCATATCGCCCCGGCAGAAGCGGCCGGCATTGAACTGCTGACCAGTCTGATCGAGAAGGAGCTGAAGGCATGACCCATGATGATGTGATGGCGCTGATGGAGGCGATCAAGGCCGCAACCGGCTGTGAATTCGCCTATGACCATTTCGCCGAGGGGGAATCCCCAGACCCGCCGTTTCTGTGCTTTCTGTATCCGGAAGCGGCAGAGTTCGGTGCGGACAACATCGTCTACCACAGCTTCAACCATCTGGACATTGAGCTGTACACAGACCTCAAGGACCCGGAGCTGGAGCAGAAGGTGGAAGCGGTGCTGACCGGCTATGAACTGTTCTTCCATAAATCCGAGACCTGGATCGAGGAAGAGAAGATGTATGAAGTTTTGTATGAGCTGACCGTCTGAGAGGGCGGTCTTTTTGATTGGAGGAAACCGACATGAAGAGAAGCAACAAGGTGAAGTTCGGCCTCAAGAACTGCCACTACGCCAAGGCGACCTTCGATGAGGACGGCAACGTCACCTACGACAAGCCGGTGCGGATGCCCGGTGCGGTGAGCCTGTCCCTCGACCCGGAAGGTGAGAACGCCAACTTCTATGCCGATGACGTGGTTTTCTACGTCATCAACAACAACTCCGGCTACTCCGGCGACCTGGAACTGGCGCTGATTCCGGAGAGCTTCACCAAGGACATCCTGCACGAGGAGGAGGACGCCAACGGCGTTATGGCGGAGAACAACACGGTCAGCTACGAGCGTTTCGCTCTGCTGTTCGAGTTCTCCGGCGACGCCAAGGCCATCCGCCATGTGCTGTACTGCTGCAGCGCCTCCCGCCCTGCGATGGAAGGCCAGACCGCAGAGGACGAGAAGGAAGTCCAGACCGAGACGCTGTCTCTGTCCGCGACGGCGCTGCCCAACGGCTATGTGAAGGCCAAGACCAGCATGAATACCAGCGATGCGGTCTACAACGCCTGGTACGATGCGGTGTACGAGCCCCAGCAGACTGCTGTGGAGCCGGAGCCCGATCCGACCGGTGATGAAACCGCTAGCGGCTGATACAGCCAGTAACCCACGAATCTGGGGTGGGGAAACCCGCCCCACTACATTTTAGGAGGAAAACGACTATGAAAAAGCGCATTCTGATCATTCCCACCCTCGTCATTCTGCTGATCCTGGGCATTCTCTCTGTTCACATCATCCCCACCGGCTATACCGGTGTGAAGACCAGCTTCGGTCAGATCCAGCAGGAGCCCATCCAGAGCGGCACGGTGAACTTCATCATCCCCTTTGTGGAGGGCATCCACAAGGTGAACAACAAGCAGCAGGATAAGCACATCAAGGCGCAGATCTGGGGCGAAGCCGTCGACAAGACCCCTGTGTATGCATCGGACGTGATCGTGACCTATCAGGTGCTGCCGGAGAAGTCCGCATGGATCTATGCCAATGTGTCTGACATCAAGAACCTGATCGGTGAGGAGCTGGTGGCATCCGCCATCAAGTCCGCAATGGTGGAGCTGACGCCCGGTGAGGTGACCGCCCGCACGAAGATCGAGCCGCTGGTGCAGCAGAAGCTGTCTGAATCCCTGGCACAGAAGTACGGCGAGGGCGTGGTGTTCGTCAACAAGGTGGTCATCAACGATATGGATTTCGAGGAAGCCTACAATGCGGCCATCCAGCAGAAGTCCATTGCCCAGCAGAACGCTGACCGCCAGAAGATCGAGAACGCCGCCGCCATTGCCAAGGCAGAAGCCGACAAGCAGGTGGCCATCACCAATGCAGAGGCGGAAGCCCAGAAGACCACCATCAAGGCGGAGGCGCAGGCGGAAGCCAATAAGAAGATCGCGGAAAGCCTGTCCGACACCCTGATCGAGTACCAGAAGATCCAGAAGTGGGACGGCAAGCTGCCCACCGTGACCGGCAGTACCGCACTGGTCGGCATCGACGCTGCGGAGTAACGATAAAACGAAACAAGGGGGCGGGGAAACCTGCCCCTCTACATTTTAGGAGGAAAACGACTATGGCAGTTACGAAGAAAATCGAGATCGATGGTCAGGAAGTGGAGTTCCGCGCAAGCGCAGCGGTTCCCCGTATGTACCGCATCAAGTTCGGCCGCGACATCTACAAAGACCTCCGTCAGCTGGAGACCAGCGTGGGGGAGAACGATGAGGACGCTTCGGGTCTTGACCTGTTCAGTCTGGAGATGTTCGAAAATATCGCGTTCATTATGGCCAAGCATGCCAGCCCGGACACGGTTCCTTCTGAGCCGGATGAGTGGCTGGAGCAGTTCAACACCTTCTCCATCTACCAGATCCTTCCCCAGCTGATCGAGCTGTGGGGTTTGAATGTGCAGACACAGGTGGATGCAAGAAAAAACCTCGCCGCAGTGAGCGGGAAATGACAACGCCGCTGTTCATGCTCCGGTGTGTCCAGCTGGGCATCAGTATCCGCGACCTTGATTTGCTCACGATCGGTTTGGTCAACGATATGTTCACCGAGAGCGCGAACGACGATTATCCGTACAAACAGCTTGCATCTCAAAGCGACATGGATCGCTTCTGAGCATGAAAAATCCCCGCTCAGCCTTGTGTGACTGGGCGGGGAACATGTTACTGGGCCTGTGGTCTTATTTGTTTCGGGAAGGCAGCTGGTTGTTAATTCCTTCTTCCGATGCCGCAGCAAGCCATTCGGCTTTTGCATCCCGAGCGTTAGCGATTGCTGCTTCCATTGTGTCACCGCAGGTAATGCATCCGGGCAGGTCGGGGTAGGAAACAACAAATCCACCTTCATCTGGATCGGGAACGACTTTCAGATCGTTGAAACCTGCAAGATTGTTCTCTGTAATACCAAGACGGCGAAGCATTTCTTCCTCAGAGATGGAATCGGATGATTCAGAAGTGTTGATTTTTTTCTCGATCATGGAAGCTCCTATGCTGAAACTGGATCAGTGGGATTTAGGGTATCTTCAAATGTATCTCGGAGATAATCCGGCCCTTCCATCCAAAGTCCGGTGGAATAATCAAACAGCATTTTGTATGCCGGAGATAACGCAAACTGGAAAAACAGGTTGGAGAAAGGAACTCCGGTATCCTTACTGTAATCTTCAAGCATGGCGCGCATAACGCTGACCGCGCACGCTTCTCGTTGCTGATCAGTTATTTCAAATGTGGTTGAAATCATAGCAATCACTCCTTATGAATTCGAGAGACTGGATGACTTTTCCGTTGCAAAAGCAGAATTGGTCTTCCAGACGATTTGGTAGCAGCAGTGTGATGGCGATGCTGTCTGCCTGTTCAGAACCGGGTTCACCATAAGCACCGGTAGTATAAAGCTGAAGAGTGCGGGCAGTTTGGTCATTGGCTATTTTCCCGCCGATAATGTCGAATGCGGCGTATTGTTTTCGAAGGTCGGGAAAAAGCGTACCTCTTCGGCTTGAAGCGACAAAATGGAGCCAGTCACGGTCAGCCGATTGAAACAGGTGGACAGATGTTTCCGGCATCAGATGAAGTTTGAATACGGAGATGTATCCTAAAGTAGTATCAGCGGGCAGTTTTCCTTCTTTGATCTGCTTATTGACAGACAGCGGAACAAAGTTCTGTGCTTGCTTATAGGAACTTGTAACGTAGAAACCACGCCCGAAATCTTTGCCCGCTTTACATTTGCCAAGATCGATCTGAGATACCCGTGTGAAGCTGCCGTGATAAAGAAGCATTCCATCAGTTAAAGTCAGCATACGGAAACACCTCGATTCTTCAGCATTTCTTCGACATCATCCAACACGCATTCATAGCTGCTTAAGTGGAGGATGTCATAGCAACTAGCGATAAAACCAAATACATCGTTATCCTGAAATATTTTCGAGCAGGCTTCTGGGGATTTCTTCCATCTGGTTTGAGCCATGCGGAAGATCCAGCACTGCATATCAGCAATATCAATATCATGTTCACTCATAGAGCATTCCCTCCTTGAGTATATTTTTTCAATTTAAGTATAGCTCGATTTTTCCGGATTATCAACAGATATTTTGTGAACGAAACCAGTTAACTGCCTGTCCACTCACCTGTGGATGGGCTTTTTACATGCCACAGAGGAGGTGGTCAGAGCATGGCATCCAGAATCCAGGGAATCACGGTAGAGATCGGCGGCGATACCACAAAACTGTCGTCCGCGCTGTCCGGGGTCAACAAGGAGATCAAGAATACCCAGACACAGCTGAAGGACGTGGAGAAGCTGCTGAAGCTGGACCCGTCTAATACGGAGCTGGTGGCGCAGAAGCAGAAGCTCCTGAAGGATGCCATTGCCCAGACGAAGGAAAAGCTGGACACGCTGAAGCTAGCGGCAGAGCAGGCCAATGAGCAGCTTCAGAAGGGCGAGATCACCCAGCAGCAGTACGATGCGCTCCAGCGTGAGATCCAGGAGACCGAGCAGACGCTGAAATCGCTGGAGGCACAGGCGGCTTCCACCAATACCACCCTTGCAAAGATCGAAGAAGTCGGCGGCAAGATGGAAAAGGTGGGTGATTCCATTGCCGGTGTCGGCAAGAAGATGACCGTGGTATCTGCGGCCATTGCCGGTGTGGGCGCGGCTGCGGTGAAGACCACGGCAGAGTTCGACAGCCAAATGTCTACAGTGAAATCCATCTCCGGCGCGACCGGTGAGGAATTTGACGCACTCCGGGAAAAGGCCCTGGAAATGGGCTCCAAGACCAGCTTCTCGGCGACCGAGGCTGGACAGGCAATGGAGTACATGGCGCTGGCCGGCTGGAAGACCCAGGACATGGTGGACGGCATTGCCGGTATCATGGATGCGGCGGCGGCCTCCGGTGAGAACCTTGCGACCACCTCTGACATCATCACGGACGGCCTGACTGCCTTTGGCCTGTCTGCCAAGGACTCCGCCCACTTTGCAGATGTGCTGGTCAAGACCGGCAACAGTGCAAACACCACCGTGTCCATGATGGGCGAGACCTTCAAGTATGCCGGCGCTGTGTGCGGTTCCCTTGGTATTTCCATTGAGGACGCCGCCATCGCCACCGGTCTCATGGGCAATGCAGGCATCAAGGCCAGCAACGCAGGCACCGCCCTGCGCACCGGCCTTACCAACCTCGTCAAGCCCACCGACCAGATGGAAGCCGCCATGAAGAAGTATGGCGTGGCGGTGCAGACCAATGCGGACGGCAACGTGGACCTGCTGGCCACGATGGAGAACTGCCGCAGGGCGCTGGGCGGCTTGGAAAAGACCGAGCAGGCAGCGGCAATCGCAGCCATTTTCGGCAAGAACGCCATGTCCGGCTGGTCGGCCATCGTCAACGCTTCGGAGGAAGACTTCTACAAGCTGACCGAGGCCATCTACAGTGCGGACGGTGCGGCGCAGGAAGCCGCAGCCATCAAGCTGGACAACCTGCAGGGCCAGATCACCATCCTGAAATCCACGCTGGAGGGCATTGCCATCCAGATTGGTGACATCCTCATGCCTACGGTGCGCGCCATCGTGGCGAAGATTCAGGAATGGGCGACCGCCTTTTCCAACCTCGACAGGGGAACCAAGGAAACCATCGTCAAGATCGGCGCAGTGGTCGCCGCCATCGGTCCGCTGCTGTTGATACTCGGAACGGTCATCTCCAAAACCGGCTTGGCGCTCAAGGGCTTCACATCCCTGGCAAAGGGTGTGGCCAGCCTCGCCTCGAAGGTGAGCAGCGCATCCGGGCTGTTCGGGAAGCTGGGCGCGGCGCTGGGCGGTATCTCCGCACCCGTCATGGCAGTAGTCGCGGTCATCGGTACGCTGGTGGCTGCGTTTATGACCCTCTGGAACACCAACGAGGAGTTCCGCACGGCTATTACCGCCATCTGGGAGGGCATCAAGGCGACCTTTGCCACCTTTGCCCAGGAAATCACGGCGAAACTGAACAGCCTCGGCTTTGACTTCCAGTCCATCACCGACGTGCTTAAGGCGGTGTGGAATGGCTTCTGCGCTGTGCTGGCCCCTGTGTTCGAGGGCGCGTTTCAGCTGATTTCCAGCACCCTGTCGGTGGTGCTGAACACGCTCTCCGGCCTGCTATCGGTCTTTATCGGTGTGTTCACTGGCGACTGGCAGGGCGCTTGGGACGGCGTGAAGCAGATCTTCTCCGGGGTGTGGGAGTTCATCAAGAGTACCTTCTCCACGGTGCTGAACACCCTCAAGGGCGTGGCGGATGCCTTCCTTGGCCTGTTCGGAACGGACTGGAATACCGTCTGGACCTCCGTCAAGACCTTCTTCGAGGGCATCTGGAACGGTATCTCTTCCTTCTTCTCCGGGGCGCTCACCGGTATCCAGACCACGGCCACGACCGTCTGGAATGCCATCTCCGGCTTCTTTACCGGAATCTGGAACGGCATAAAGAGCCTCTTTGAGACGGTCTGGAACGGAATTACTTCCTTCTTCGGCGACAAGGCCGGAGAGATGGAGGGAACCACAAATAATGTGTTCGGCGGGATCTCGACCTTCATTGGCGGCGTCCTCTCCGGCATACAGACAGCATTCACGACCGTGTGGAACGCCATCTCCGGTGTAGTCAGCGGCGTGATGAACGTGATTAAGGGCATCATCAGCTCGGTTATGAGCCTCATCTCCTGTAACTGGTCCGGCGCATGGGAGGGCATCAAGGGTGTCGCTTCCACGGTCTGGAGCGGCATCACCGGGGTGATCTCCGGCGCATGGAACGGCATCAAGGGTCTCATTTCCGGCGCTGTTTCTGTGGTGGGCAGTACGCTCTCCACGGCATGGTCTGGGATCAAGACTGTGGCAACCACCGCCTGGGACGACATCAAGACCGGCATTTCGACTGCCTGGACGAATATCACCACCACGGTAGGCACAGCCGTTTCTACACTCTCCACGGGGCTTTCTTCGGCCTGGGAGGGAATCAAGACAACAGCCACCACCACATGGGAGAACGTCAAGACTGGTATCTCGACTGCCTGGACAAACATCGGCACTACGGTAGGTACAGCTGTTTCTACACTCTCTACGAGCCTGTCTACGGCTTGGGAAGGCATCAAGACCACGGCATCAACAGCGTGGGAGGGTGTCAAGACCGGTATCTCCACCGCATGGACGGGAATTTCCACCACGGTGACCACTGCGGCATCTACGCTTTCCACCAACCTGTCTACGGCATGGGAGGGGATGAAGAGCGCCGCCAGCACCGCCTGGGAGAGCATCTCGGCGGCTGCCAAGTCCGCATGGGACGGCATCTCCGGCTTCTTCGGCGGCATCTGGGATGCCATTACCGGCAAGACGGATTCCTCGACCCAGCAGGTCAACACCAGCATGGACAGCGCATGGACCAGCGCAGCGGCAGATGTGCAGAGTTCCTGGAATGGGATGTCCACTACGATCTCCAGCTCCTGGACAAGCATCCAGTCCACCGTGACCTCCGGCATTGCCGCACTGGAAAGGACGATGGCTGCTGCATGGACTTCTGTGCAGAACGGGGCAAAGACTGCGTGGGATAGTGTCAAGACCAGCATCAGCAGTGCATGGAACGATATCCAGAGTGCTGTGTCGAAGGGCGCATCCGGGGTGCAGAAAGTCCTGGACAGCGTCTGGAAGTCCGTGGAAAGCTCCGCAAAGCAGGCGTGGAACGCGGTATCCGGCAACCTGAATACACAGTGGACGGCGATGCAGTCCAGCGTGACCAAGGGTGCGGCTGCGGTCAAGTCGGCAATGGATTCCTCTTGGGAATCGGTCAGGAGCAGCACGACCAGCAAGTGGAGCAGCATCGGCAGCACCATCACCTCGTCGCTGACCACGATGAAGAACAACGTCACCACGGCGATGGGTGTCATCAAGAACACCGTTGCCAATACGTGGACGGCGATCAACAGCAACACGAGCACCAGCTGGTCGAACATCAAGACCACGGTCACGAATGCCATGTCGGATATCAAGTCTGCGGTGTCCAGCGGGATGAACAGCCTGAAAAGCACGGTCAGCTCGGCGCTCAACGACATCAAGTCCAACTTCAATAGCGTGTTTTCCAGCCTTGTGTCCAGTGCCTATACCTGGGGTGCGGATATCTGCAGCCAAATGGCGGCGGGCATCCGTGCGAACAAGGGCAAGGTGCTGGCAGAGGCACGGGCACTGGCGCAGCAGATCGATGACATCATCGGCTTCTCTGTGCCAGAGACTGGCCCCTTGTCCAACGCAGACTCGTATATGCCGGACTTCATGCAGCTCCTCGCATCCGGCATTACCTCCAACAAGGGAAGCGTCCTCTCCGCCATGACCGGCCTCGCCACTGGCATCGATCAGGTCATGGACGGAACCGTCAAGTCGGCGGGTACCGCGCTGGCCAGTATGAAGGCGGCAGTCTCCACCAGCTGGAGCGCCATCCAGACCAACACGAATACCGCATGGAACGCCATCAAGACGGCGCTCACGACCATCTGGACGAACATCCAGACAGCCAGCAATACGGCGCTCGGTGCGCTGAAGACCGCTGTGTCCTCTGGGTGGAGCGCCATCCAGATGAACACGAATACCGTGTGGAATGCCATCAAGACGGCGCTCACTACTATCTGGACGAACATCCAGACAGCCAGTAATACAGCGGTCAACGCTGTAAAGACCACGGTATCCACGGGCTGGATGAGCATCCAAAGCAGCAGTACCACCACATGGGAAGCGGTCAAGAGTACCGTGTCCTCGGCAATGGCGAACCTGAAAGCCACAGTCGCCTCGTCTGTGCAGGACATCCGCAGCAAGTTCAACTCTCTGAGCAGCATCGCATCGTCTGCGTACAGCTGGGGCAGTGATATCTGCTCTCAGATGGCGGCAGGTGTCCGTGCGGCGGCAAGCTCTGTGATCGCCGCGGCGGAGAGCGTTGCCAGAAGGGTCAGAAGCCTCCTGCACTTCTCTGTGCCGGATGAAGGTCCGCTTGCGGATGCCGACACCTATATGCCCGACTTCATGAAGCTGCTGGCCAGCGGCATCAAGAAGAACGCAAAGCTCGTGATCTCTGCTGTGACCGCTCTGACCTCTGCCATGAGTACGGGCCTAACGGATTCAGTGGATGACATGGGTGACGAGCTGGGCGGCGCCGTCGAGGGGCTTGCCTCCGACATCGAACAAAGCACAGGCTCCCTCACCACAACTGCGGGAAGCGCAGGCAGGGGCGTTCAGTCCGGCCTTGTCAGCGGCATGACGGGAATGCAGTCCAAGTTCCGGGCGATCTGGAATGAGATCAAAAACATCACCGGCGAAACGCTGTCCTCCATGACGGATAATGTCCGCACCAGCATGGCAGAGATGACCGAACTGGTCGGCCAGCTGGGTTCCCAGATCAATTCCCTCGGCGGCTCCATCAGCAGGCTGGGAGAGACTCTGGATTCGGACTTCCTGAAAGGTCTGGGCAACGGTATCTCCAAGGTCGGCTCCGTTGTCAACGACGTGATGAACGTGGTGCAGAAGATCTCCTCACTTGGAGACACCTTCTCCAAGCTCACGAATGGTGTGCAGAACTTCAGCAGTTCGCTCTCGGACGGTGGCTTGCTCTCCAAGCTGGGCGACCTCGGCTCCGGTATCCAGAACCTGATTTCCAACTCCGGCTCCGACATCTCCGGGCTGCTGTCCAATGTGTCCTCCGGCTTTTCCGGGGTGCTGTCGAACATCGGCTCCGGCATTACCAATCTGGTGTCGAACGCCGGTTCCGGCCTGTCCGGGCTGTTCTCCAGCCTCGGTTCCGGCTTCAGCGGCATCGTGTCGCAGATTGGGTCTGGTATCTCCGGTCTGGTCGGCAGCGTTGGCTCCGGCCTTTCTGGTGTGGTTTCCGGCATCGGGTCCACGCTGGGCGGCATCGCTTCCTCGGCTGGCAGCGCGATCACAGGGCTTCTCGGCTCTGCGGGTACGGCGGCATCCGGGCTTGCGGCGACAGCGGGCACGGCTCTTTCCGGTGTGGCGGCCTCCGCAGGAACAGCACTCTCCGGTATCGCAGCATCGGCGGGAGGTTTCCTCTCCACGGCTGGCACGGCGCTGGCGGGGCTTGCGGGGCCGGCCGGTATCGCAGTTGCGGCTGTGGGTGCCGTGGGCGTGGGTGTCAAGGCCCTGTGGGATAACAACGAGGACTTCCGCAACGGCATGACCAACATCTGGAATGGCATCACCTCTACCGTATCGAATGCGGTAAACGGGATCAAGAACGCCATCTCCAATACGGTATCCTTCGTGTCCAACTGTGTATCGTCGGTATGGAACGGCGTCAAGAGCGTTGCCTCCACAGCCGCCAGCTGGGGCAAGGATATCTGTTCCGGCATTGCCAATGGCGTCAAGTCTGCGGCAAGCGGTGTGTTCAACGCAGTCAAGAGCGTGGCCAGCGGCATTGCCAGTTTCCTGCACTTCTCGGTGCCGGATGAAGGCCCGCTTGCGGATGCCGACACCTATATGCCCGACTTCATGAAGCTGCTGGCGACCGGTATCCGCAAGAACAGCGGCGGTCTGCTGGATCAGGTCAGAAGCGTGGCGGAGAAGGTGAGCGAAGGAATGTCCCTGCTGGGCAGTACAGAACTGCCGGGAATGAACCTCCCGAAGCTCCCGCGTGGAGGCTGGAACCTTCCGCAGCCGGCACTCGCAGGCTACGGCAATACGACCACGACCAATAACCGCACCACCAACCTCGGCGGCGTACACATCACGGTGAACGGCTACAACGTTCAGGATGATGACCAGCTTGCTACGATGGTGGCGGGCAAGATCAATGAAATGATGGACGAGGACAACTCGGTGTTCAAGTAAGGACGCCGGGCTGTCCTCCTTTTGGAGGAGGCGGCTCATGCAAAGACAGCCCATTTTATCGGAACGGGATCTGAGCCTGTTCCAGCTGCGGACCCGGTATGTCAGGAACTACCTGACCTTTGCCGGGAAGAACAGCAAGGATTTTCTGCTCTATCTGTCCGGCCCCGGCGTGTATGATTCGCCGCAGGTGGACGTGGAGCTGACCAGCGTCCCTGGCAAGAACGGAGACATCATCCGGGAGAATGCCAAGCGGGGACAGCGCCGGTTCAAGAATCTGGATATCACCTACAAGGCATTCTTCTTTGATGCTCTGCCGTCTAGGACAGCATCGGTCAAGAGCTGGCTGCTCTCGCCGGTGGGGTATCAGGTGCTTCACGACACCTATGACCCGGATTTCTTTCGGATGGCGACCTGCAAGGAAGCTCTGGCTTTTGAAGTCAGCCGGAACAAGGGGGCGAGCATGGAGCTGAAATTCCACTGCCAGCCCCAGCGGTGGAGCATCGAAGGGCAGAGGAAGGTGCGCATGGACAGCGCCGGGGTGCTGCTCAATCCCTATGAATTTCCCAGCAAGCCCATCATCCGCGCCTACGGCAGCGGAGAAGCGAAGCTGTATGTGGGGAGCGAGCTCATCACGATCCAGTCCATTGACGGGTATGTGGACCTCAACTGTGAGACCCACAATGCCTACAACGCATCCGGCTTCTGCAACAATACTATCAAGAGCGAGGACTTCCCGGAACTGCTGCCGGGGAAGAACCGCATCTCCTGGACGGGCGGCATTGACCATTTGGAGATCACGCCCAGATGGTGGACACTGTGAGAAAGGACGGTGAAGCACATGATCCCCTGCCTGTATGAACAAGCCGAAACCGCCTTTGTCACCAACGGCATCGGGAAGCTGTGCGACGCCATGTCCTGCACGGTGGTGGAGAAGCGCAACGGCAGCTATGAGCTGAAGATGACCTATCCGGCAGACGGCATCCACGCACAGGACGTGATCGAAGGCGCACTGGTGCTGGCAAAGCCATCGGAAAAGGCGTCCGCGCAGCCCTTCCGCATCTACAAGATCACGACCCCGCTGACCGGCATACTGGAGATTGCCGCACGGCACATCCAGTACCAGGAAAACTTCATCACGGTCAGCCCCTTTACGGCAATCGGCAGCCAGGCGGCAATGGCCGAGATGAAGAAACGTGCGACCACCGACTGTCCCTTCTCGTTCTGGACGGACATCGAATCGCAGGCGGCGTTCGCCTTTACCTCGCCGGCCACCATCCGCAGCTGTCTGGGCGGCATGGACGGCTCCCTGCTGGACACCTATGGCGGGGAGTATGAGTGGGATATGTACACGACCATGCTCCACGGCCACCGGGGGAGCGACAACGGTGTGCGCATCGTCTACGGCAAGAACCTCATCGACTTTCAGATGGAGAAATCCATCGAGAACGTCATCACGGGCGTGCATCCCTACTGGAAGCACTCCGAGGACGGCACCCTCATGGAGCTGCCGGAGAAGGTGGTGACGGTGGAGGAACACAGCCTGCCCTACGAGAAGATCACGCCGCTGGACTGCACCAGCAATTTTGAAGAAAAGCCCAGCGCCGAGCAGCTCCGCAACTACACGAAGGACTATCTGAAGAACTCCGCGCTGACTGAGCCGGACATCGACATCAAGATCAACTTTCTTCAGCTCTGGCAGACGCCGGGATATGCGGACATCGCAGCGGCGGAGCGGGTCAGTCTGTGCGACACCGTCCATGTGTATATCTCCAAGCTGGGCATCGAGGTCAGCTGTAAGGTGACGGAGACGGAATACGATGTGCTGCTGGAGCGGTACAAGAGCATTACCCTCTCGAATGCCAGCGTGTACAGCCGCAACAGCTCCCTGTCCGGGGCGCTGGGCTCCATCCGTGATGAAGCCAGCCTTGCGACCGAGGCCATCAACCGGGTGGAGACACAGGTGACTGATGTGCGCACCCTGTCCGTCCAGCAGGAGTATTTCAACCTTCTGGCTGCTGGCCTGATGGGTGTGCATTATTCCTCCGGCATGGCCGAGGATGGCAGTACCATCCGCTACGCACACACAGAGGAGAAGCTGGAGGAGTCAAGGTTTGCGTGGATGAGCGGCGCCAACGGCTTCTTCGTTTCCACGGACGGAGGCAGGACATGGGCCTTCGGCTGGGATGATGAGAACACGGTGGTCAAGCTGGCGGCAGAGGCGGTGGGACTGTCTGCGGATGCGCTGGTAAGGGGCGTGCTGAAGACCTCATTGGTAAAGATATTCGGCACGGACAACTTCTACTGGCAGGGAGATGCCATCACGGTATCCGACCCGAAGAACGCAAAAAACCTGCTCAAGATCGGGCGGTATTCCGAGGACGGCTACGGGATTGCGGCCAGTCAGGATGGCGGCACCACATGGAAGGTGGCGGTGGACTTCAAGGGTGCGGCGCAGAGCGGCTCCGGGGGCGGGACGACCGTAGTGCAGGGCGAGACAATCGTCAAGTCCGACATCGCGCCGGAAAACCCGCAGCTGGACGCGCTCTGGATCGATAAGTCCATGACTCCCAAAAGGCTCAAAATCTGGACAGGTTCGGAGTGGGAGATCGTGGGGTATGAGCCTGAACCGGTGGAGCCGGAGCCAGACCCAACCGAGCCGACCGAACCAGAGCCTACCGAACCGGAGCCGACGGAACCTGAACCGACCGACCCGGATACCGGTGAGACCACAGACCCGACTACACCCACAGATCCCGATACCGGAGAGGTAACTGAGCCCGACCCAACAGACCCAGATACCAGTCAAACCACAGATGAATCAGCAGGAGGTGAGGCATAATGGCTGAGATGAAGATTTATCAGGATGTGGATCTGTCCCTGACAGAGAACCTGATTCCCACGGTGGTACCCGTGAAGCAGTTCGACCACAAGGCCCGGAAGATCCGCTGCGTTCTCTACAAGGATTCGGTGGAGTACACCATCCCGGAAGGCGTCATTGTGAACTGCGCCGGCACCCGCCCGGACGGGCATCTGTTCCAGTACAGCTCGGAGATCGTCCCGGAGCTGGTCTCGGTGGTGGACAATGCGGTGGTCTTTACCATCACGGATTTCATGACCGAGGTATTTGGCCGGTTTCCTGTGGACGTGATCCTGCTGGAGAGCGATGGCTCGGTGCTGGGTTCCTTCAGTCTGACCCTGCGGGTGGAACGTGCGGCGACTGGCAACGGAAAGATCGCGGTCATCACCTACGCCAAAGCGGTGGAAGCGGTGGAGGCGGGCATCTACGAGTGCTTCATCACCGAGGACGGCTATTTCGGATTCAAGTCCAACGACGGCCTCGGCTATATGCCCGGTTCTGTGTCCAGCACCATCGACAAGCTCCACGAGACCATCCTGAACACGACCATCACGGACAACGGCTATCTGGCCTTTGATACCGATGAAGGTCTGGGGCTTGTCTTTGGCACCGATGCAGAAGGCCGGCTCGTTGTGAAGTTCCATGAATGATAGGAGGAAACAATCATGTCTGAGTATATTGGAAACCGAATCGTTCCCCGGCACGATGGGGTGTGGCAGGCCGATAAAGCCTATGAGCCGCTGACCATTGTGCTGGAGGACGGAACAGGGGACAGCTATATCAGCCGCAGACCGGTCCCGGCCGGCACGGCGCTGTCCCAGAAGGATTACTGGGCAATGTGTTCCCGCTTTTCCGAGCAGGTGAAGCTGTTCCGGGACGGCGTGAATGCGGATGTGGCGCAGATGCACGACCATCTCAACCAGACCGTGGCAGCAGTCAATAAAACTACCAGTGATACCATCCAGACCGTCAACCAGAAGAGCGAAGAAACCCTTGCGGCCATGACCGAGCGCACCCAGGCGGCAGAGCAGCTCACTTCGGACAACAAGGCCACGCTGGAAGCTCGGATGCAGCAGATCGAGACGAGGCAGGATGCTAACGTCCGTGCCTCGACCGATAAGAACGCGGACTATGCCGCAGAACTGGTGGATGCCCGTGTGGATGACAACGACTACACCTTCGGCTCTGCCGGGGGAAATCTCCGGGCGCTGGGGCGGGTGCGGACGCTTCAGGACATCGCAAGAACGTGGCCGTGGTCGGACAGCAGGATCGTGAATGAAAACGGCGTATTCATCTCGATGGGCGGCTGGTCGTGCCTCCACATGATTCCGGTGGCGGGCGACCGAATTGTCATCACGGGAAATCTGAGCCTGATGTCCGGTAAAGAGGAGTACAACAACATCGTCTGCTTTGACCGTGACCGGAACTACCTCGGAGGATGTTTCCGTTCTCTCAGCCGTGCGGACTACTACGATTATCTGAGTGTGCCGTTGCTGGAAGGGACTGCCTATATCTCGATTACCACCGAAACGAAGTTCAAGGGCGGCATCTCCGTGTATCTGCCGGCGGATGACCGTGCAAACGCACTGCTGGACAGTGTTGCTTCCACATGGCAGTGGCTGAACGGAACGATGGCGATCACCTTCACGGATGTCGGCGTGGATGTGGCGATCACCGGAGGCTGTTATCTGTGCCGTTACCACAACGGAACTGAGTATTCGCAGGACAAGCTCACCGCAGAGGACAGCATCTCGATCGAGTTCCCCTGCAAGGGCTGGTGGATGCTCTACTTCAACAAAGAGGATGTCACGGATGAGGAAGGAACTGTCATTTCTCCCGGCCGCATTTATGCGATGACCACCGACCGTTGGCAGAATCTGTTCAGCAGGAATCACTTCGTCATTGCTGCTTTCTATGACCGGGCACCCACATGGGTGTCTCGCTCCTATGGCCCGCTGACGATCAATGGCATCAACTACGGCAATCCTGCCCGGGCGGTCAATGATGTCCAGAATTATGCGACCTCGGTCAAGACCTATGCACAGGGGCTTGAGAAGTTCCTCGGACACACCATGAACCTTGAATACGGCTCCTTTGAGTTCAACACGGAGGAGAATACCATTCAGGTCCGAAGCGACATTCTGGCTACGACAGACTATCAGCCCTACAGATGGGTGAGGGCGCAGGAGGAAGCGATCCCTATTCTGGATACCTCTGAGTGGCGGGAAAAGCACATGGTCATCCTCGGCTGTGACGCGCAGACGAATACCCTGAATTTCTATGACCATGCGGAATTCAGAAAGCTGGGCTACAATGGCTTCTATATCGCCGCGTGGTATCAGGGTCAGTTCTGGCATCCGCACATGAACCCCAGCATGACCATCATCCTGAACGGAAAGGAATACAAGGCCGGCGAACTCTTTGCTTCGGAAGCGCGGAACACTTATATCGAGAAGCGGTATCTGGCAAAGCTCGATGAAGAAATGCAGAAGGAAAAGAAGCAGGATACGCACACCATCTACCTTGCCAGCGGCGCGCTCGAAATCGACAACGAGGCGGGGACGATTCGTATTTCGGCAAAAATCCTCGGTGTGCCGGACAACTACGAATACCGCTGGATCGGTGTTCAGCAAGAAGCAATCCCGATTGTGTTCAATACGCCCAGCGAGGGTTTCGGTATGCCGATGCGCATCCTGGGATTCGACTTCGCCACCAATTCGGTGAACCTTTACAACACAGCCACCTTCCGTGAGTTGGGCGCAGCGGGCTACTATATCGCCTCCTGGTACGGCGGCAAGCTGTATAACCCCCATATCCATCCGCAGTTCCAGTTTGTCATCGACGGCAAGGCGTATCTGGCGGGTGAGCTGTTCGTCACGGAATCCAGCACCTTCATTGAGAAGCGGTACAAGGACTATGTGACCGCTGCCCTGACGGTCAACGAGGACGGAGACGATATGGGTGACATCGTGACACCGTCCCACTGGGACTGCATGGAGGGGCGGCAGTTCTCCATGTTCTTCGACTGCCTCTCCCGGCATGAGGGCAGGGAAAACCTCTACCGCGTGACCAACAGCATGTCTCTGACCCGCAATGAGTTCTGTCTCAACTACACGCCCAAGGATACCGATACGAACTTCAGCGTGAACGTCATCCGGCTGGACGGTGTGACCATGATGGAAAAGGAGAAGAAGGCCGTTCAGGTGCGGGTGCATCACCCGCTGGGTCAGACCATCCGCAAGAACGTCTGTATTTGCGGCGATTCCCTCGTGGACTGCAACCAGGTGGCCACAGAGGTCTACCGGCTGCTGGAGGAGGACGGCGACTGCGAGATCGGGCAGATCGGCACCAGAGGCCCCAGCAACGGGCGGCACGAGGGACGCGGGAGCTGGAAGTGGAAGGACTACCTTGGCAACACCAGTCTGGCGGGCAAGACCAACGCTTTCTGGGACACCGAGACAAACCGTCTGGACTTCCAGAAATACTGCGCCACCAACGGCTTTGAAGGCATCGACTACTTCCTCATTGCGCTGGGAACCAACGATGTGTCGCAGGGCAGCTCCCTCTACCGGACGGAGGCAGAGGTGCAGAAGTTCGTGGACTATGCAAAACAGTTCGTGGACAAGCTCCTCGACCCGGAGGTTGGTTTCCCCAACTGCAAGATCGGCATCGGCCTGTGCGGGCCGGGCGCGGATTACTCCTATGCCGCAGGCAGCAGCATGTGTATCTTCCGCAAGAGCATCAACACGCTGAACCTTGCACTCATTAAGAATTTCGACGAGGGCAAGTACCATCCCAACGTGACCTGCTTTGCCCACGGTCTGCGCACCAACCGCAGGCTGGCCTATCCCTACAGCAACAAGCCTGTGACCGACCGTTTCGAGGAAACCAGCAGAACCCTCACCAACAGCATCCACCCCAGCGTCCGAGGCTATCAGGCATGGGCGGACGGCTATTACTGCCAGATCCGTGCATGGCTGGAGGAGGACGCAGCGAAATAAGGCGTACAGCCAGAGGTAAGGCGTACAGCCGGAAAGGAACAAAAATGATCGCAATATCGAACAAATATTCGGGGGGGGGGGTACTCCCTAACTGACAATATGGTTACTCCCTTCTGCAAAGAAATCTGGCTTGGAGATACCGGCTTTTTGTAGCGAACCCGCCGCAGGAAGCAGAGGAGAACCACATGGCCGGAGAACCGGCAGAAGGGAGTAATCTATGTCTCAGTTTATTGGAAGAAGAATCGTCCCGGTACACGGCGGTATGTGGGACAGAACCAAGTCCTATGAGGAGCTGACCATTGTTTTGCATGAGGCAAGCGGTGACAGCTATATTTCCAGACGGCCTGTGCCCGCCGGCACGGTCATAGGGGATACGACCTACTGGATGATGTACAGCCTGTACTCGGCGCAGATCCACGAAGCGGAACAGCATCTGAACGAAGCGACCGAAGATGTGAGAAACCGCATCTCGGCATCTGAGCAGAAGGTGTCCAATGCGCTGTCTGCAACCGAGCAGAAGGTTGCAAATGAGCTGTCTGCGACGGAGAGTGCTGTGGAGCGGAGGGCTGCTGCCGCAGAGCAGGTCACAAACGCCAACAAGTCTGAGCTGAACACACGCATGGACGGTATTGATAAGCGGCTGGACGCCAATGTGACCGCAAGCACCGACAAGGATGCGGACTATGCGGCAGAGGTTGTGGATGCGAGGGTGGATGATGACGAGACTACCTATCCGTCCCTCGGCGCGCATATGCGGGCGCTGGGCAACGGCAGCGGAATTCTGCTGGGGGCTGTGGACGGCAGAAGGCTGTCGTTTATGAACATCACCCCAGAACTGAACTGGACACCGGACTGGTATATTACAAGGAATGCTGGTTCTCTCAGCCCATTCACGGATACGCTCAATCTCTATTTCGCTACAGAAGAGTATATCCCATTCCCGTTCGCAGGGTGCTGGTTTTATCTCCGATGCGCAATGTCTACAGCGGCTAGCGATAAATCGGGTATCGCATTCTATGATGAGAAGAAAAAATTCATCAGCGGCAGCGATTATAACCGAGAAACAAACTCCATCGCGTATTGCAGGTTGTACTGCCCGGAGGGAACGGCATTTATCCGTTTGACTTGCAGAGGAGAACAAAATCTCGATAAGGTCGGATTCTGGCTGGATGATCGGATGATCCCGACTGCGAGACTTGCGGAGGGTGCTGTCACTGCTGAGAAGCTAGCCAAAGGATGCGTGGAAAACGACATTCTTGCGGCAAAGGCGGTCACGTCTGAGAAGGTTGCGGAGGAGTCCATTGAAGCGAAACACGCAGTTTTCATGGAGATTCCGGTAGAACTTATCTTTACGCCTGACTTGTATATTGCAAGGGAAGGCGGAGGGCTTCGGACGTATACGCCTGGTACAAACACCTATTTCGCCACAGAAGAATATGTTCCTTTCCCGTATGCGGGAAACCGGTGCGTGATCAGGGCGAGCATGGGTAGGTCCGCCAACGACCAGTCAGGACTTGCGTTTTACGATGAGAGTAAGAAGTTTATTTCCGGCCTGAAATACAAGACAGATGGTCCCAGTGTGCTGGACTACACGGAGTTTACCTGCCCGGAAAGAACGGCATATATTCGGCTGACCATGTACAAAGAGGAATACCGTGATTTGGTCAGGTTGTGGTTTATGGACGGCACGGTTTCAACTGGGCGAATCCTTGACAGTTCGGTTACGACAGAAAAGCTGAAGGATGCCGCTGTAACCGGCGATAAGATCAGTGACGGCGCAGTCACGAAAGAAAAGCTCTCATCTGATATTACCCGACAGCTTGAGACCACTTTCAATGAGGCGCTTGCAGTCAACCTCCCGGAGAATCCTCTGGAACACATCCGGGAAAATCCCGGTCTGCTGGCTGTGTTCCGTCATGTGGGATGCATTGGCGACAGCCTTGCCAGTGGTGAAGCGGTATATCGGATGGAAGATGGTTCGTCTGGCGGCAGGGATTTGTTTGAGTTTTCGTGGGGACAGTATCTTGCCCGGATGACAGGCAACATCTACTATAACTGGTCGAGAGGCGGGCTTCGCTGCGACACGTTCCTGACGAGCTCAATGGCTGCCGAGTGCTTTGACGGCGAGCATAAGTGTGAGGCGTATATCATTGGTCTGGGCCAAAATGAGCGCAATAAGAGCTATCCTGTGGGAACGGCAGCAGATATCAATCTGGAGGATTATGAGAAGAACGCAGCAACCTATTATGGAAACTACGGGAAAATCATCCTCAAGATCAAGGAGGTTCAACCCAAGGCGAAAATCTTTGTGCTGACGGACCCTCTGTCCGCAGTGGAAGCCGCCGGGTACAACGCCGCTGTTCGCGAAATCTCCACGATGTTCGATAATGTGTATTTGGTTGACCTGTTCACCTATGGATCTGCGCTCTATTCTTCCGGTTTTCTCGTTCAGCAGAAGCGTGGCGGCCACTTCAATGCTGTGGGTTATTATCTCTGCGCGTTGATCATTGCCACCTATATTGACTGGATCATGAAGAAGTACCCGGAGGAATTCAGAGAAGTGGAGTTCATTGGAACGGACTACAAGTACTATTAATTCCCCACAGCACGGCAGTCTCTCCTGCACGGCTGTGTTTTTATATATCCATTTTACACAGGGCGACTGGAGAACCAGCCGCCTATTTTTATGCCCATGCGGGCAGGAAAGGCAAGGTAACAGTATGCAGAATGTGATCGACAAGATTGAACTGATGTTTGCGGCGCTGGGCGCGTTCCTGGGCTGGTTCTTCGGAGGCTTTGACGGCTTCCTGTACGCCCTCATCATCTTCGTGGTGATGGACTATTTCACCGGCATCCTCGCAGCAGGGGTCAAGCATGAGCTGTCCTCCGAGGTGGGCTTCAAGGGTATCGCCAAGAAGGTGTGCATCTTTGTGCTGGTGGGCATCGCCAACATCGTGGACACGCAGGTCATCATGAACGGCTCCGCCATCCGCACGGCGGTGATCTTCTTTTACCTCTCCAACGAGGGGCTGTCTGTGCTGGAGAACGCGGCGGTGATTGGCCTGCCCATCCCGGAAAAGCTCAAGGCCATGCTGATCCAGCTGGCGGACGAGAAGAAACCGCCCGAGGATGAGAACAGCACTGTGGACGAAAGCAACGAGTAACCGGTGGCGGGGCAACCCGCCATCTTCTTTTGAGGAGGAAATGAGCAATGAGTATTGAGAACTATCCCGCAAGACTGACGACCGGCTTCTATCGTGTTCGGGAGAAGTGGGAGGATGCCTCCACGCAGGTGGGTGCATACCGCATCCTCGCCAACGCAAAAGCAAAAGCGGACGAGCATCCAGGCACTTTTGTGTTTGCGGAGGACGGCACCGCCATCTATCCCGAACCGGAAAGCGGGCTGGAAGAAGAACCTGTGACCGACCCTGTGGAGGATACCGCCGGGGAGATTCCCACAGAGAACACAGGTACCGACACCTCAATCGACAAAACGCCCGAAGTGGATACACCCACTACGCAGGAGCCTGCCGTACAGGAGCCCACAGCGGGGGACAGTGCCGCACCTGTGGAACCCGGTGAGGAGTTCCCGGAGGCGGTGGAGTACGATAACGATGGCGGCGAGAAGGTTGTCGCCTACGCCCGTCTGAAGACCCTGATGAATATCCGCGCCGGCAACGCGCTGGATGCTGACCTCATCACGGTATACCGCAAGGGTACCATCGTGGAAGTCCTGCAGGAGTGTGGCAACGGCTGGCTGCGCATCAAGTGCGCCGAGAGTACCACCGGCTTTGCCTATGTGAGCAATGAGGAAGGCCAGTACGCCTTTGTCGGCAAGGGGCTGTACACGGTGGCCGTCCGGGACAACCTCTGGAAGATCGCTGAGAAGCAGTTGGGCGACGGCACCCGGTACACGGAGATCCGCCAGCTGAACGGTCTGACCTGCAACATCATCCGCGTGGGAATGCCGCTGATCCTGCCGGAGAAGTGAACCACAACAGAACAATCAATAGGGGCTCGGAGTGATCCGGGCCTCTTTCATTATGGAGACTAACTATTAAAAGTCAAGCCCCGAAATGAAAAAATCCGTCTGTCGACCGCTGCCCCTGACAAACAGCATTCAAATGCTGTGGCTTGAGCAGCGAGGGCGACGGAGAGAACAGCAAAGCAAGCCTAGCCAGCCCTCGCTGAACCAGTGTAGCATTTGAATGCTTCGGTTTGTCAAGGGTTCGCTGCGCCAGCTAAGTTGTTCTTGGGATCGGCTCAGGCTCAAGAGAGAATCAGGTGGCCGGCAGATATGCCTTGCCAGATTTCTGCAAAGCATAGATCAGCCGAACAAGTTTCTTTGTGACATGGGACAAGGCAACATTATAGTGTTTTCCTTCGGCACGTTTCTTGGCAAGGTATTCGGCAAAGACAGGATTCCAATGGCAGATACTTTTAGTTGCATTGTAGAGTGCGTAGCGCAGGTAACGGGAACCTCTCTTTTCCATGTGGGCATAGCAGTTGGTGAGTTTTCCCGACTGGTATGTAGATGGAGAGCATCCAGCGTAAGCAAGGATTTTGTCAGGAGAACTGAAATTGGAGAAGTCTCCGATTTCAGCAAGAATCACAGCAGCAGAGTTTACTCCTATGCCAGGAACCGAGAGAATCGGCGGATTTAACTCGTCCATGAGCTGCTGAATGGAATCTTCAATTTCATTGATTTCGGCGGAGAGTTCCTGAATGAGCTTAATGGTGTGCTTCAATTCCAGAGACTTGGCGGGCATAACGGAACCGATGGAAGTTTTGGCTGCATTTCGAATCTGGACAGCTTTCTCTTTTCCATAGCGTCCCTTGGACGCTGTTGCAAGAATGTTTGTCAGTTTTGTAAGGTGGATTTCTGAGACCTGCTTGGCTCCGGGATATTCGCTGAGGAGCGAGTAAACCGAAGCAATATGGAGAGAGGGAACGAGCTTCTCCAGTTCTGGAAACAGAATCGTGACCAGTCTGGACACTGACTGTTTCAATTTCGCCCGCTCCTGAACTTTATCGAATCGGTATCTTGTTAGTGACTTTAACTCTTCGTTGTGGTATGCTGTATCCGTGTAGGACTTGAGGTCTACATCGGACAATAGCATAGTTGCAATCGTTCTTGCATCCACACGATCAGTTTTGGTTTTGCGAAGGCTGAGACTCTTTCGGTACAGGTTGGTGTGCAAAGGATTCATGACATAGACGGCCAGGTCATTGTCGAGAAGAAATCCAAGAATGTTGTAGCTGTAATGCCCGGTAGCCTCAAGTCCTACTTTTATTTTGTCTGACTTTTTTGTACAGTCTCGAATCGTCCGAAGCAGTTGCTTGAATCCATCCATGTTGTTGGGGATGGTAAAGCAGTCGGCACGAATCGTACCATCTGAATCAAGAATGCAGCAGTCATGCTTATCTTTGGCAACGTCAATTCCAACACAAACCATTTTGATACCTCCGACGTATTTATCTCGGTGCTGCTTAGGACCACAGACTTCTTTGCTCTTGTAACCTCGTTCTAAATAAACCGTCTGGCGGTATCTAACTGATTAACATCTCAACAAAGAAGCTGTGGTTGGAGCCTCCATAAAACCGTCTTTGCGGTAGGAAAAAATCACCAATCCACAGCACCCTAATTTATTGTAGCATTCCGCTGGAGAGCGGTCTATAAATACTACTCTTTTATTATACGAGGAAAAAATTATGGCATATACGAACAGTCCACTTGTAGTCTACACGAAACTCAGCCCGAATCATTCCGGCCAGAGAACCCATAGTATCGACAGAATTACGCCGCATTGCGTCGTTGGTCAACTTTCCGCCGAGAGCATCTGTGGATGCTTCATCAGCCCGGACCGCCAGGCCAGCTGTAACTATGGCATCGGCTCGGATGGCCGTGTGTCGCTTTGTGTCGAGGAGAAGAATCGTTCCTGGTGTACGTCCAGCCGCGAGAACGACCAGAGGGCAATCACCATCGAATGCGCCAGCGACAGCAAGCACCCCTATGCGTTCAGGGATGCTGTTTACAACAGTTTGGTGGAGCTTTGCACGGACATCTGCAAGCGGAACGGCAAGAAGATGCTGCTGTGGCTGGGGGACAAGGAGAAAACGCTGAACTATATCCCGCAGGCGGATGAGATGGTTTTGACGGTTCACCGCTGGTATGCAAATAAAAGCTGCCCCGGAGACTGGATGTATGCCCGCATGGGCGATCTGGCCAGCAAGGTTACAGCTGCGCTGAACGGTGGCACGGATACCACGCCACCTGAGACGGATAATTCTCAGGATAACACCCCGGCGGTCGATGTGACCGACCCGGAGAAAACCATCTGGAACACCCTCCAGGCTGCCATCGGCAATGCTTACGGTACTGCCGGTCTGATGGGCAACCTGTATGCGGAAAGTGCGCTGAAGCCGGGCAATCTTCAGAACACCGGCAACAAGGCCCTCGGCATGACCGATGAGCAGTTCGTGGCCGCCGTTGACAGCGGCGAATACTCTGCCGACAAGTTCATCCACGACGGCTACGGCATGGGCCTTGCCCAGTGGACGTACTACACACGCAAGCATGCTCTCTTGAATTTTGTCAAGGCGGCCGGCAAGAGCATCGGCGACCTGGAAACCCAGCTGGCATTTCTCCTGCAGGAAATCAGGGGATACACCTCTGTGTGGAATACGCTGACCACGGCAACTTCGGTGCGGGAGGCATCCGATGTCGCCTTGATGAAGTACGAGCGTCCGGCCAACCAGTCTGAATCCGTGCAGGTGAAGAGGGCGGGTTATGGTCAGCAGTACTACGACAAGTACGCTGCGGCTGCTGCGACCACGCCGACTGCACCGACTACGCCTGCGGAGGAACCCACTGTGAGCTTCCCCTACAAGGTGCGTGTCCGCATCGATGACCTCAATATCCGCAGAGGCCCCGGCACGAACTATGCATCCCGCGGCTACACCGGCGCCGGCGTTTTCACCATCGTGGATGAAGCGGATGGCCCGGGTGCGACCCGCTGGGGACTGCTCAAGTCCTATCAGTCCAAGCGCAATGGCTGGATTAGCCTCAACTATACTGCCAAGCTGTAAGCATCTGTGGCTCTGCCCTTCGGGGCAGGGCTTTACATAGGAGTACCATACCGGCATCGGGCAGATAGACCAATCCGTCCGCAGATTATTCTACGTTATTCTGCGCCGGATTGACTTGATAATATCACCCGGTAGAGGGAATATGTGATTGCCCAAAGAGGAGAAACAGGGCAGAGAGGAGAGAGGAAAATGAGCGTAAACACGACCAGTAGTTTTCAGAAGAACCTGCAGAAGGACACCGTGAAAAGCACGGTCCCGCATCAGCAGAAAAAGCGGCGGAATGCCAATGCCGCAGAAGTATCTGCTTTGATGGAATCGATGATGGGCGTGAAGCCGAAGGCGACTGTGGCACCTATGCCCGCAAAGCCCGCAAAACCGAAGAAGCCCACAAGTTCCACAAGACCTGTGAAGCCCACGCAGACCGCAGAGACACCGCCATCCGTCGTGGAGACGCAGTGCGTCGAGCCTCAACTGAATACAGAACCAGTAACCGCTGTGGCGGATGACCATAACGAGGAGCCTATCCATCAGGATGAAGTCTCTCTCGAAAATGAGGAATCTGCTGCAGCTTCTTTTTTACCCCAAACTCAAGCGCACGGCGGCAAGTCTACCCAACAAAAATCAAAGGATGTTAAGTCGCATTCTTCACAGGACATAGATCCCGGACTGGCGTTGCTGATCCAGAAAGCAATGGCGGCACGGGCGATGGTAGCAGAGCAGAAGGATGTGGCGCTGAGTATCCAGGCAGCATCGGATAGTGAGTTTGAGGCGGTTTTCCGGCAGGAGAATCCGAATGACCAGGGTTTCATCTCCACGGAATCCTTCCGGGCTACGAAGCAGAAGCAGGGAAGATTGAATGTGGCAGCGTACATCCGCGTGTCAACAGACTCGACCGACCAGGAGTATTCCTATGAAACCCAGGAACGCTATTTCAATCAGCTCATCGAGAACCACCCGGACTGGAATGCCGTCGGCGTCTATTCCGACTATGGTATCTCCGGCACCAGCATCGATAAGCGGACAGGATTCAAGCGCCTCATGCGGCACTGCGGAGAGGGCAAGATTGACCGTGTTGTGTGCAAGTCCATTTCCCGGTTTGCCCGCAACACCACGGATTTCATGACTGCGCTGCGCACCTTGAGGGAGAACGATACCACCATTCTTTTTGAGAAAGAGAACCTTGATACTGCCGACCCGACCAGTGAGTTCATCCTTACGACCCTCGGCGCGATTGCACAGGAGGAGAGCCGCAGCATTTCCGGCAACATCACCCTCGGAAATAAGATGCGCTTCAAGCGTGGGGATGTCCGAAACGAGGTCATTTACGGCTACCGGTACAACGGAGAGATGGTCACAAGCGCAAGTGGATACCAGTACAAGGACGTGGAAATCGTCGAGGAGGAAGCCGAGATTGTCAGGCGCATCTTCCGTGAGGTGGCAGATGGAGCGGCCTATGTGGAGATTGCAAGGAAGCTGAATCAGGAGCATGTTCCTGCACCGGACAGCTCCATTGCCAGAAAGCGCAGACAAAACTCCAAAAAGGGGCAGCTCAACAGCCATCTGGATGACGGCTGGACTTCCGCCCGCATTTCCGTCATCGTCCGAAACGAACGGTATGTTGGGGATGTCCTCGCCCAAAAGACCTACACGACCGATTACCTGACGCATCAAGTGAAGCAGAACAAAGGTGAAGTCCAGCAGTACCACGTTCAGGACCATCACGTCGCGATTGTGGACAGGGAGCTTTTCGATGAGGCCCAGAAAGCAGTCCGGTACAATTCAGCGGCGCATAATACCGCAGGCAAGAAAACGGTTCATGCTTTCTCCGGCAGGCTAATTTGCGGGGAATGCGGCAGGTATTTCAACATCCGCAATGCGCAGAGCAACCCCATTTGGTTCTGCCCGTCAACGGCGCGGAGGAACGGAAAGACCATCTGCCATGCAGAAAAGGTCTACGAGGAGCAGATCATCCGTGTGGTTCGCCGGGCGGTCATCGAGCGGTTTGAGCTGACTGTTCAGCCGATACAGGATGACGTGAAGGTTGCAGACATTCTCAGTGGTCGGTTTGCCGAGACCGAGGGGGTTTTCAGCAGCGAGGCAGACAGCTTTGTGGTGCAGATGCTGGCGAGGCTGGAAAATATCCAGCGGCTGGATTTCATGGAGCGTGACCGCACCTTTTACAAAAGGCAAATCACAGCCCTTTTCACCAGCGTCGAGACCGCACGAAAGAGAGTACGCCTCCTGCAGAGTCAGAAGGACGCCCTGGAAACCCGGCGGTATCTGCTGGGAGACATGACGGTAGAGGAAACGTCCATCACGGAGAAGGGCAAGCAGATTGAGGAACTCAAAGCCAGGATCGAACGGGACGATGCCGAAGGGAAGAAGCTCTCGGAGCAGCTTGACTATCTGGAAAGCTACTGGGCAGAGCTGGAGGACGATTTCGACCGCAGGGAGGATGCCATTGAATGGATGAAGACCCTGCCGGAGGGATGCGCCGGCACGGCTGCCTTCCTGAACGGCTTGACGGGGGACTACTGCAAATCCTTCATCCTTTCGATTACGGTCCACTCCCCGCTGAAGTTCACCATCCATTGGTTTGACGACACGAGGACTGAGGTCGTAATGTACAGCAACATCGAGGATTACCGCTACACGGCGTCCTATTTCGACGGCGTGGCCATGCGGGACAATGCCTACAGAAAACGGTTTGTCAAAAAGAAATAAACACAAGGAGGGCACAGCATGAACAACAGCATGAACAACACTGTGAGCAATACCAATATGAGCAATACGAGCAATCCTGGCATCAACACAGGCACCCCAATGAACGTTTCGGTCATCCCCGCAACAAGACGCTCCGTCCAGAACGGCGGCCAGCTCAGAGCGCAGACCAATATCCGTGTGGCGGCTTACTGCCGCGTCTCCACGGGTGACGAGAGCCAGCAGACCTCGTACACGACCCAGAAAGCGTTCTACACCAATCTGATCACCAACAAGCCCGGCTGGCGCTTTGCGGGCATCTATGCCGACGAAGCCCTGTCCGGCACCAGCCGAGCCCACCGTGTGGAGTTCAACCGCATGATGGAGGACGCCAAAGCGGGGAAGCTGGATTACATCGTTTCCAAGTCCATCTCCCGCTTTGCCCGTAACACGGTCGATACGCTGACCTGCATCCGGGAGCTTCGGCAGCTCACCCCACCGGTCGGCGTCTATTTTGAAAAAGAGAATATCGATACGCTGGATGCAAAGGGTGAGCTGATTCTGACCATCCTGTCCGCTCTGGCGCAGGACGAGAGCCGCTCCATTTCCGACAATATCCGCTGGACGTTCCAGAAGAAATTCCAGGCAGGCAAGCCCCAGCTCAATCTCAAGCGGATGCTGGGCTACGACTCGGGGCCGAACGGCGAGTGGGTCATCAACCCGGAGCAGGCGGAAATCGTCCGGTACATCTTCGAGCGGTTTGTCTGCGGACAGTCCGCCAACAAAATCGCAGAAGAACTCAACCAGCTGGGCAAGACCACGGTCAACGGGAAGAAGTGGATTGCCGGTGGTGTGCTGACGGTTCTGCGGAACGAGAAGTATGTGGGCGACATTGAGATGCAGAAGACCATCACCAAGGACTTCCTGACGCACCGCTCGACCATCAACAAGGGTGAAGCGCCGAGGTACTATATTGAGAACCACCATGTGGGCATCATCGACCGCATCACCTGGGACAAGGTACAGGCCATGCTGTATGAGAAGCCGAGGAAGAGCGGTGACAACGATGCCGGAAAGAAGAAAACCCAATCGGTCAAGGGCTCCCCATTCGTGAACCTCCGCTGCGGAGCGGTGCTGGAGACCGGGCCGGATGCGGGAAGCCGCTGCGGAGAGGGCTTCTTCCGCTGTACCTATACCAACGTCGCAAACGGCTATACTGATGAGAGAAGCCTTGCCGCCTGCCGCAAGGAGCTGGAAGCCGAGGGTATCAGCGTATCCGACTACCTCGAAAAGTACACCTACGCATACCCCATCTGGCGGTGCAAGCGGAAGGCGGGAGACCGCGAGGGAGCGCCGAGACTGAACGGAACCGCTGACCAGAAGAAGCATTGCAGGGACAAGCGTGGCTGCCTTTCAGATGCCGAACGGGAAGCGGCAAATATGCGCTGTCCTTCGGAGAACTATCATGAGTGTGCCATAGAACAGAGCTTCATGGAGATGCTCTACAAGCTGAAGCGTGACTACGACGCAAACGGCGAGGGCTCCTTCATCTGCACAGCCTTCAAAGAAGCCTACGACAAGACCTTCCACCGCGTCAAGGGCAGCAGCGTTTCCGTCCAGAGGATGGAGGCACTGGAGGGGCAGATCAAGGAGCTGGAGAAGAAATTGCAGGAGACCATCGGCCGGCAGGTTACGGCAATGCGGGAGGCGGCATTAGAGCAGAACGCAGAGCTGAATGAGGCGATTGCCAGGGGCGAGATTTCCATCGACGACATCGAGCTAGACATCCGCAACGGTCTGAAGGCGAACACCATCGGCACCAGCTTCTACAATGTGCAGGAGGAAGAAGGGTCCGAGGTGGAAATCTACCGCCAGCTCTCCAACGATATCCGACAGCGCATTGAGAGCCTCCGCAAGGAGAAGGCAACGCTGGAGAAGGAGCAGGGTGTGCTGGGCATCATGAAAAAGAACTTTGAGTTCTTCCTTGCCTGCATCAAGGAGTTGCCTGAAACCAATCCGGCTGGGATGGCGCTGAAGGTCAATGGTCTGGACGTGCAGGGCAGCCTCTTTCGGAAGGCGGATGGGACGGCCATTGAGGGGGCCAATTCCAGCTTCCGCAAAGGGCAATGGAGGATGACACCGGAACGGCTGGAACAGTCGCCCGACCTCCTGCACTTTGAGAAGGGCATCTACTGCGCCTTCATCGAGACCGGCCTTGCCAAAGGGGACGAAATCGAGTACAAGACCAACTTTGGCGTAACGTTGACCAGCTACGGAAACCGCAGGACGATGACCAGCTTTCTGGGATTCAAGAAAGGGAATCTGGACGGTACGATAACGCTGGTGGATGCGCCGTACCGTGTGTACGACAACAGCATCCAGTATCGCCGCTATATGAAGAAGCGGGCAAAGGACAGGCTGGAAGCTGAGACGGCGTGAGAGTGAAATAGTATAGCCCCCATCGGGTGTGTGATTCAAGTCATGCGCTCGGTGGGGGCTTTTTTTGTTGTCGTAAATTTAAATAACCGCCAGCAAGGCCAGCGGTTTATTCTATGAATCTCACGATGTCATTGGGGGTGCAGTCAAGGATTCTACACAGCTTCTCCAGCGTGACCAACGTGACATTCTTATTCTTTTTCAGTGTATCCAGCGTTTTGTGGTCGATGCCGCTTTTGAGAAGCTGGTATTGGGTCATTTTCCTTTTCTGCATCGTCTCCCATAGTGGGCTGAAATCTATCATATCGGTCACCACCCTTCACCCGAGCATTCTTTCTGATAGCCCTCAGAGTATAACTTTGATGATGTTCAAAGTGCCGCTCTGAAAGTGCGCAGAGTATTGCCTTATCTTTTAATTATAGGGTGTCCGACTGAAAAAGAATATTGTGGAGATATGCACAATATGCTATTATGGTGGCGGGGATAAATCGAGACAGAGCAAGGTGGGATAGTTATATTCAACTGTACATTCTACTTCACACCGGCACTCATTGTTATTCAGCCCAGAACATATTTCTTTTCCGTGTCCCGTTGCTATGTGCAGAGAATTGTTATATGTTGTGGATGGTCGGGATAAACATATAGCTCGGAGTAATGCACAACTGAAAATAGAAAAGGAGCATTGATTATGAAAGACCTGAAATCGCTTGACCTGAAAGAATATGATACGACCCACGAAGAAATGGTTGCGATCATTTGTTTGCAGAGCTTCCTGCATAGACGGCCGCGTACATCCGCAAAAAGAAGAATCTGCGAGGTTGTCTCGAAAGGCCCAATCACCGATGCTTTGGGGTATGTCCAGCTGGGGACGAGGTACACCATTCAATGCAAGAAGCTCATCACCCTTATTAAAGACGCGGAGAGGGACACCATCTCTTACATGAAATCCTGTCAGCGTGACGATGAATACAGTATGGAAATCGGCGAGATGGAGAATGTCGATGCAGAGCATGTCGTCACATGTGCAACAGCAGACTTCAATGAATTCCTGGGGGATGTGTACAACTGCCTGGTAGAGTGAGAGGAATAAGGCCCAGAGAGTAAGACGAGGTATGATCAAGTGAATATTCGGAGAATCGGTAGGCTTATTGTCGCCGTCGCCATGTGTATATCATTAACGGCGTGCGGCGTGAGTATAGGTGAGAGCGTAACGCATCAGAATGTCTCAGATGCGACATCAAATGAAGTACTTGCCGCTCAAGAAGATGGAGGGACATTAAGAGCATCAGAAACCACTCTATTTGAAACTTCCGCCCCACCATCACCCACAGACCCGCCAGCCCCCACAGCGCCGCCCTCCACGCTTACGGTTCGCTTCATTGATGTCGGACAGGCGGATGCGGCTCTGATGGAATGTGATGGACATTTCATGCTGATCGATGGCGGTAACAAGGCCGATTCTCAAATCATCTACACGGTGCTGAAAAACAGCGGGGCCACGCATCTTGATTTGGTGGTTGGAACTCATGCGCATGAAGATCACATCGGCGGCATCCCAGGCGCATTCAACTATGCCGATGCAGATGTGACGCTTTGCCCGGTCACATCATATGATTCAGATGCTTTCCGGGATTTTGCCCGGTACGCTGAACAGAAGGGGAACGGCATCACGGTACCAAGTTCAGGAGATACATACTCACTTAGCGGCTCGACCGTTACGATTCTGGGACTCAATGAGGGGACAGATACAAACAACTCATCCATAGTCCTTCGAGTTGACCTTGGAGATGTTTCGTTCTTATTCACAGGAGATGCGGAGAGACCAGAGGAGCAGATGCTCCTGAATGCCGGAGTAAGGCTGGATGCGACTGTGCTGAAGGTCGGTCATCACGGTTCAGACACCTCCACGACGTATCCGTTCCTCCGGGAGATTATGCCGAAAGCGGCTGTGATCTCTGTGGGCAAAGGGAACTCCTACGGACATCCCGATGATAATCCACTAAGCCGCCTTCGTGATGCGGGTGTCGATGTTTTCCGTACTGACCTGCAGGGTGATATCGTCATCACGACCGATGGAACGGACCTTAGTATCCGAACTGAGAAGTCGGCCAGCCGAGAGGAAATACTTACAGCAGGACAAATCGTACAAACGAAGCCAACGAGTGCGCCGGTTGTGAGTGGCAGCACCGGTGGTAATAGTGCTGGAGGCAGTGGCAGTGCTGGAGGCACAGACTATGTCGCCAACAAGAACACCCGGAAATTCCACTATCCTGATTGCAGCAGCGTAAAACAGATGAAGGAGAGCAATAAGCTCTATTTCAACGGAACACGCGAGGAGCTTATCAAAAAGGGGTATGACCCTTGCAAGAAATGTAACCCATGAAGCAAGCCCGCTGGCGCACTGTGTAAAACATGGTACGCTGGCGGGCTTTTCTTCGTTCTATTCTCAAAATGTTCACAGGTGCATGACTTGATAAATCCGGCTTTCTGTGGTAACATGAAAGTACAATAGGAGTAGAATATCCTGTTGTAATTCGATAAGAAAGGCGGTGGCTGTGTGGGAGAAAAAGACATTGCACAGAAAATCCTTGAAGCCCACAATGATGTGTTCTCCGACATTGTGAATGTACTTCTATTCAAGGGTAAAAAGGTTCTGTCTGCAGATGAGTTGGAAGATCAGTCACCCAACGCATTTTATAAAGCCGATGGCAAGCTACATGAACTTGAGCGCGATGTGGCAAAGCGCTGGAAGAAAGGAAATATCCGTGTGGCGTGTGTTGGGCTGGAAAACCAGACAAAAGCAGATGCGGATATGCCGCTCAGAGTACTTGGCTACGATGGCGCGGAGTATAGGGCACAGCTTCTGGCAGACAATGATGCGAAAAGCAGATATCCTGTTGTAACCCTGGTTCTGTACTATGGCTATAATGGTCACTGGGATAAACCGCTCAGTTTGAAGGAACGGTTGGATATCCCTCCTGAGTTTGACGAATTCGTAAACGATTACAAAATCAACCTGTTTGAAATTGCATACCTTACCAGAGAGCCGGTTGATATGTTCCAGAGCGATTTCCGTATCGTTGCCGATTACTTTGTGCAGATGCGGGAGAACGGAGACTATGTGCCCGATGCGCGGCAAATCAAGCATGTTCAAGAAACCATGCAGTTGCTATCAGTAGTGACTAAGGATAATCGATTTGAGGAAGCATATAATGATGCAGTGGAAGGAGGTCCCCGGAATATGTGTGAAGTGTTAGATAGAGTTGAAAACAAAGGCCGTCTTGAGGGCGAGCTGAAGGGAAAACAGGAAACCGCGATCAATCTCCATAACATGGGAATGGACAACGATTTCATTGCCAAAGCTGTAAATGTCAGCATCGATCTGGTGAAGCAGTGGCTCACCCCGGCATCAGCCTAACTGAATAAGTCCTAAACACCAGCCCGCTGGCGTACTGTGTAAATCCTACATGGTACGCTGGCGGGCTTCTTTTTTTTTGCCCTTTTTGCCCCTTTTTTGCCCATTCCGCTCCTCAAAAGCCCCAATCCGAACCGAGTTTCTTCCTATTATAATACACACATTTCTGTCGAGCAGGCAGTTCGGTAGGAGTAGGCAGTCAATATGGCAGGAGCAGTCAATTTGGTAGGAACAGTCGGTGCTGTAGTAGTCAATCCGGCCAGCTCTGGAAAAGTGAGCTTAATCACTTTTTGCCCACAGGGGGGCTGAAATCGGTTCAAAGCCGGAAATCGGGAGGGTGTAAAAAGCTCACTTTTTTCCCCGGAACTGCCCTAGAGCTGAAAGTGATTTTAATCACTTACGAAGCCCCTACTCGACCGGCAGAAAGTGATTTTAATCACTCTGAAAATCAACACAATGCCCCTGTGAGCAAGCTCAAAAAGTACGCAATATCTATGTTTTTTCGTTTTCCCGCCGAAAAGAAAAGTGATTAAAATCACTTACGCATTAAGGCTCTTTCCAGCAAGTGATTATAATCACTTTGCCCTCAACGAGCTTCTCATAAATAAGTGAGCTTTTTACTACCTCCGGGATGTAGACCTCATTTTCGCATAAGTGATTAAAATCACTCTGTCAGCAAGAAAGTGATTTTAATCACTTTTTTCTGTATAAGTGAGCTTTTTACAACCTGAGATGAAATCGACTGAAAATTTAGGGTACACCTCTAAAACAGTAAAAGTCCATTTTATGGGGCTATTTTTATTGCTCTGAAAGTCGGTAATAATCAATATATTGTGGCTGAAAAGAGTTAAATGATACTGCATATTGTGGTTTATGAGCCTTTAACACCTTGATAAATCTATCTTTCCGGGCGGCTTTCTTTCATTGAATTACGACAGCAAGAAGAATTTCTTTGATACAAGCGCGGTTGAGGCTGTGATTAAGCTGGCCATTGAGTACAACCCAGAAGCCATCATGGTTATCAAGAGCACGATTCCGGTTGGATATACTTCTTCTGTCCGTGAGAAATTCCACTGTGACAATATCATCTTCAGTCCTGAATTTTTACGTGAATCGAAGGCATTGTACGACAATTTGTGGCCATCACGGATAATCGTCGGCACGGATGTAGAGAATGCTCGTTTGGTAAAAGCGGCGCATACCTTTGCAGAACTTCTCCAGGAAGGTGCCATTAAAGAAAATATCGACACGCTGTTCATGGGATTTACTGAAGCAGAAGCTGTTAAGCTGTTCGCCAATACATATCTGGCATTAAGAGTAAGTTATTTCAATGAGCTTGATACTTATGCGGAAATGAAGGGACTGAACACTCAGCAGATCATTGACGGAGTTTGCCTTGACCCTCGTATTGGCACCCATTACAATAATCCGTCCTTTGGATATGGAGGATACTGTCTGCCGAAAGATACGAAGCAGTTGCTGGCGAATTATGCAGATGTACCAGAGAACCTGATCGAAGCAATCGTGGAAAGCAATAGAACTCGCAAAGACTTCATTGCTGACCGTGTGCTGGAAATCGCTGGTGCTTATGAGGCAAGTGAGGAATGGAATAGCGAGAAGGAAAAAGAGGTTGTGGTTGGCGTATATCGCTTGACGATGAAGATCAATAGTGACAACTTCCGGCAGAGCTCCATCCAGGGCGTCATGAAGCGCATTAAAGCGAAAGGCGCTACGGTTATTATCTATGAACCAACGTTGAAAGATGGAGAGAAATTCTTCGGATCAGTTGTGATTAACGATTTGGAGAAATTCAAGGAAATGAGTCAGGCCATTATTGCTAATAGGTACGATAGCTGTCTGGATGATGTGAAGGCGAAGGTCTATACGAGGGATATTTTCCAGAGGGACTAAGAAAAAACGGGGAGGAAAAAGATGAAACATGATAGGAGGCCAAGGCTGTGTTTTGTATCATCTTCGGGTGGTCATTGGGAGCAGCTTCAAAAGCTGGAGCCGCTTGCTGAAAAATATGAAGGCTTTTTTGTGACAGAAAAAACACAGTTTGATGAAACGCTCGGGAAATATTTCATGATTCAAACGGATTTGAAAGATAAACTGATGCCTTTAAAAATGTTGTGGAATGGACTTTATTCGGTGTTTATCTGGATTAAGGAACGCCCGGATTTTATCATTACAACTGGAACGATGGTGGCATATCCATTTTATTTGATGGCAGTTCTTTTCCACAAGAAATTTATATTTATTGAAACTTTTGGAAGAGCGAATATGCCCACGGTAGCAGGGAAGAAAATGGAGAAACATACAGATTTATTTATAGTGCAGTGGGAAACACAGAAGAAATTTTATAAAAAAGCAATTTATGGAGGATGTCTGTACTAATGATATTTGTGACAGTCGGGTCGAGAAATTATCCTTTTGACCGTTTATTTAAAAAATTAGATGAGCTATATGAAAAGGGTGTGTTAACGGATCCGATGTTTGCACAGATTGGCACATCTACATATAAACCAAAGAATTATGAATATAAAGATTTTATTTCGCCGGATGAGTTCAACGAGAATATAAGTAAGGCTGATATTGTTGTGTCACACGGTGCATCTGGATCAATCATGAAAGCACTAAATGCTGGTAAAAAGGTAATAACGGTAACGAGGCTTGAAAAGTATGGTGAGCATATCAATGATCACCAGATTCAGAACAATGAAGCATTTAGCAGCAACGGGTATGTGTTGATGGCAGATTTAGAGTTAACTAATTTGGAAGAATGCTTTAAGAAAATTTATGATGGTACAGATGAACTGGTTTCGTGGGTAAATAAAGATCCAATGGCAATTGTAAATCTGATTGACAAATTTATACAGGAGAATTGGTGAGGAAAAAGGAATGTCGAGTAGTAGATTATTTAAGAAGATAAAGTATGCAATGCGTTTTATTCCAGATAAGATATATATTCAGATTTACTATTTCGCACATTTTAAGAAGTTCTGTGATCTGAAGAATCCGAAAACCTATAATGAGAAGTTGAACTGGCTGAAACTGCATGACCACAATCCGCTGTACACTACTTTGGTGGATAAGTATGAAGTTAAGGAATATGTAGCGAAACTCATTGGCGAGCAGTACATCATTCCGACTCTGGGCGTGTGGGACTCCTTTGATGAGATTGATTTTGACATGCTGCCAGAGCAATTCGTGTTGAAGTGCACTCATGACTCCGAAGGCCTTGTAATCATTCGGGAAAAGTCTAAGCTGGACAAGGTTGCTGCAAGGGTGAAAATCGAAGCAGCCTTGAAGCAGAACTTTTACCATATCGGGCGGGAATGGCCTTATAGGGATGTACCCCCCAGAATCATTGCCGAACAGTATATGGAGGACCATGTGGATGGGGAACTGAGGGATTATAAGTTCTTCTGTTTTGATGGAGAACCCAAGGCGATGTTTGTAGCATCCGACCGCGCATCCGACCATGTAAAGTTTGACTATTTTGATTTGGATTATCAGCATCTGGACATCAAGCAGAAGTATCCCCATGCGGAAACTCCACTTCGGAAGCCGAAGACTTTTGATCAGATGATTGAACTCTCGAAGATGCTTTCCGAGGGCTTTCCCCATGTACGGGTGGATTTCTACGAAGTGGACGGACACCTTTATTTTGGCGAGCTGACTTTCTACCATTTCAGTGGGTTTATGCCTTTTGAACCTGCAAAGTGGGATAGGACGTTTGGTGATTGGCTGAATCTTTCGGGATGCAATTGAGAATTGAGTCCGATTATCAATGGGTGCAATGTTATAAAATAATCAATTAAGCGGAGAAAACAATGAAAATATTGATGCTTATTACCGGAATGCAGTCGGGTGGAGCAGAGCGTGTGATGGCAACTTTGTGTAACAATCTGTCGCAGAGTCATACGATTCGTCTGGCTATTGTGAAAACGGCTCAGTCGGATTATCAACTAGTGGAGAGAGTACAAGTTGTAGCTGGAAACATCCGAAACCAGAGCCTACTTCAGTCGGTGCTGTTCAGTAAAAAGGAAATCGACACATGGAAGCCAGATATTGTGCTGTCTTTTATGACAAAGACGAATGTCATTGCATTATTGGCAAAAAAAATATCCAGATGGAAACCTCCAATTGTGATTGCAGAAAGAGCTAATCCTTATCATACAAAGGGTGTACTTGGAAAAGTCAGAAACATTCTGTGTTGCCATGCTGACGGCGCTGTATTTCAGACGGAGCAGGCTCAGTCGTATTATAAAAATATCATCAAATGTCCCAGTGTTGTTCTGCGGAATCCATTGAATCCAGATTTTAAGGTAGAACCGTTCCGGGGTACAAGAACAAACCGAATTGTATGTGTCGGAAGACTGTCTGAGGAAAAGAATCAGCGACTGCTGGTGGAAGCTTTTGCCGAGATTGCTCAGGACTTCCCCGATTATACGGTGGAATTCTACGGCGATGGTCCCCTAAAAGAAACGATTGCACAGCATATTGAAGAACTGAGTATGCAGGGCAAAATCCAACTTATGGGTCGCAAGGAGCGTGTTCAGGATCTCATTAAGGATGCAGCGTGCTTTGTACTTCCTTCTAATTCTGAAGGAATGCCCAACGCACTACTGGAGGCTATGGCACTTGGCATTCCTAGCATTGCAACGGATTGCCCAATCGGTGGCTCAGCATTTATCATTAACAATAATGAGAATGGCATTCTGATTCCGATGAATGACAAAAAGGCTCTAATGGCAGCACTCAAAAGGTGCCTTACAGAGAAAGACTTTGCAGCAAAAATCAGCAAGAACGCAGGGCAGATTATCACAGATTATGATGCAGAAAAAGTGTGCAGAGAATGGGAGAATTACTTGCAGAAAGTTTACAGGGGGAGGGATAAGAAATGATAAAGAAATTGCTAAGAGATCCTATATATTATGGGATTATCGGACTCGGAAAAATCCTTCCTGATACCATTGCGGCAGATGCGTTTTATTTGAAAATGCTTTTCCACAACCGCATGGGAAAGGAACTGAATTTGAAAAATCCTACTACATATAATGAGAAACTGCAGTGGATGAAGTTGTATAACCGAAATCCAGAATATACAACACTTGTTGATAAAGAAGCAGTCAAGCAGAAAGTAGCTGCAAGAGTGGGGTGGGAGTACATAATTCCTACTCTTGGAGTTTGGGATCGATTTGATGATATTGATTTTAATGAACTTCCAGATCAGTTTGTACTGAAGTGCACCCATGATTCTGGTGGGCTTGTTATATGTACAGATAAGAAAAAGTTGGATATTGATGAAGCAAGAAAAAAAATAAATCATGCGCTTAAGCGTAAATATTATTTGAATACAAGGGAATGGCCATATAGAGATGTAAAGCCGCGAATCATTGCAGAAGAATACATGGTTGATGAATCTGGCTATGAATTGAAAGACTACAAGTTTTTTGTTTTTGACGGAGAGATGAAGGCAATGTTTATAGCAACAGATCGCAATGCTGTTACGGATACTTGCTTTGATTTTTTTGATCGAGAGTTTAATCATTTGCCATTTACTAATGGTCATCCAAACGCCAATCACATTATGAGGAAACCGGATAATTATGATGAAATGATTCGAATAGCGGAAAAACTTGGGAAGGGAATACCTCAGGCGAGAATCGACTTATACAATATAAATGGCAGGATTTATTTTGGTGAGATTACCTTTTTTCATTGGAGTGGATTGAAACCGTTTGAACCTGAAGAGTGGGATTATACATTCGGAAGCTGGATTAAAATACAATAAAATCCTGAGATGGGAGAAAATTAAGATGTCAGAATTGGTTAGTATCATTATTCCTACGTATAAGGGACATCGCTATGTAGGAAGAGCTATAAAGAGTGTACAGAACCAAACTTACAGTAATATAGAAATTATTGTTGTTGATGATAATGGAATGGGCTCTGAGGAGCAGATAAAGACCCAAAAGGTTCTTGAACCGTTTCTTACGGATGAACGTATTCATTATGTCGTACATAATGTAAACAAAAATGGGTCAGCAGCTAGAAACACCGGGGTTAGAAATTCAAAAGGGAAATACATTGCATTATTAGATGACGATGATGAGTATTTGCCTGAAAAAATACAGATGGAAGTGAATGCCTTTTCTGAAATGGATGATAGTTGGGGGATGGTATATTGTAGTAGTGATAAAAACGCTTGTATTCAGAAAAAAAGTGGCGATCTATTATATGACTTATTACTGCATACTGTCGTGATTGGCTCAAATTCTTTTTTGGTTAGAAGACAGATATGGGAAACACTTGATGGTTTTGATGAGTCATTCAAAAGACATCAGGATTTTGAATTTACGGCGCGGGTTGCAGCAATATGCAAAATTAAAGGTTTAAATGAATGCGGATTTATTTACAATGCGGATATTGGTAGGAATAAGGCGAAAAATATTGAACAGTTAAAGGAACATAGGGCGCACTACATCAATAAAATGCTTCCGTTAATCAGGAGATTCCAAGAAGACGAACAAAAAATAATCATATGCAGTAATTCTATGCAGGCAACATCACGGTATTTAAAAGAAGGGCATCCCGTGAAGTTTATTGTGGAGCTGAAGCGATATATGAGCCAATGGGAACCCCGATGTGGTTATTTAACCATCTTTCGAGTTGCTCTTATGAAATTAGGACGGCGTATTTAAGGATGATTAGGAGATTTTAAATGAATGAGACAACAAAACATTCGATAGGGATTATCAGATATAATTATCTGTCATTAACATTGATTTTTTTCTATTGCAGAGATTTTTTTTATCTGGTTTTTCAAAGAGTTGTACACAATGAAATGATAAGTCAAGTGTTTTGCCTATTACTTATATATGGCTGCTTCTTGATTTGTGTTTCAAGAAATAGGAAAAGAATCAAAGCTGATGCAATCATACTGCTTTTATTAATTGCTATGCTGTTTATTTTCTCATATATTTTAAATCCTAGTTATAGGATAGCAATCCTTGAACTAGAAAGTTGGAATGCTATTGATTCTGTGTTCACGTTTTCAAGTGGAATATTTGCGTACTTGTTTTTTAGGTCATTTGACGATGACGAGCAATTGCTGAAATCATTGAAACCGTGCGCATATATTCTTCTTATATGGGCGTTATTTAGAATTAACTCTTCAATTACTAGCGGTGGTTTTTCGAGAGTTATGCAAAATGGTATCTTAAGTCAAAACAATTATGATATGTCCACTGGATATAGATTATTATTTGTTTCCTTGGTTTTTGGGTTGGAATTTCTCAAGCGGTCAGGGATTAAAAAGGTATGGTATGCAATTCTTGCTGCGGGCTCTGCTGTAGGTATGCTTATATATGGCTCTAGGACGGCAGCGGTTTCATGGGTTTTATTTTGGGTTTTGAGAATGCTTTTTTGTACTTCTAAAAGGCACGATCCTAAAAAAGTGATTACTTTGATAGCAATATTTGTAATGTCAATCCTTGTGACAAATGTGACATTCTTGAGCATGGTAAGTGATGTATTAGCTGGTTTTGGCCTCCAATCAAGAATGTTAAATACATTGGTTCAACAAGAAGTTACTTTGGATACGGGACGTTTTACGATATGGAACTCTTGCCTGGAAATGATAAAAAGTCATCCATTTGTGGGATGCGGTATCTTTGCCGATAGAGCTACGTTTGGAATATATTGTCATCAGTTTTTTCTTGAAATTTTAATTGATTTTGGTTGTATAATAGGTGGTTTGCTTATTGTGGCTTTAATTTGGTTTTGCATTAAATCTGTTTTAACAAAGGATAATAGTGAATGGAAATTACTGATTGTATTGTTTCTATCTTTGTGTATTGTACGTTTGGCTTTATCCTCATCTTTCTGGATGGACACAAATTATTGGGCAATGTTAGCATTAATTGTCAATCAAAAGGAATACCTAAAAAAACAAAGTAAATTTTTATTATGCTGCTGAGAGGGGAATATTTTATATTGAGAATGAATTTCTTTGGAGCTGTATTATTTTGGAAGGAACGATTATGATAGCGTATTGGTTACATCTCCTTTTCCAAAAACTTATTAGGACATACCTCAAGGTATTGGTGCACTAAATTCTCAGAAGCATATTGCAAACTATTTAAAACATGGAATAACAAGGGGATGATAGAATTGAAAAGAGTAGATTGTTTGGATGTAGCTAAAGGGATTGCCATTATACTAGTGGTATTTGGTCATGCGATAAGCAAGGATATGGCTTCGAAAAGTATAGTTGTATCTGTTATAAGAACATACATCTATTGGATACATATGCCAGCGTTTTTTGCTGTTGCCGGTATTTTGTTCGGCTATAATAAAAAACGATATAAAGAAAATTCTGTAAGCGCATACATTAAGAAAAAGTCGATTACATATTTGATACCGTACTGCACTTTTTCACTATTCTCTTTTTTGGTATTTTCTTTTATAGAGAGTGTCCCAGCACTGGCTTTCATTTCGGAAAAAACAGGATATACAACACATTCGATTAGCCAGTTTATTTTTTCGGTAATAACATATATCAATCCTGTTGACGATCATTTGTGGTTTGTTTATGTAATGTTTCTGGTGTGCTGTCTTTCCAGGCTGCTAATTGATGTGGATAGCAGACTGATGATTTTTGTTATGCTTGTACTAAACTCACTAATGTGTTTTTTAGATACACCAGAAATAGTATGGAAAACAATCCGATATGCTATGGTTTTTTATATAGGGGTTTATTGGCAAGATAAAGATATATTAAATAATATTAGGACAAATAAGTTTTTGGTCGCTTTAGCTGGATTTGTAATGTCTGTAATTATAAACACTTATTTTCGATATAGTGTTTTTCTTTGGTATAAATGCATTACATATCCAATCGCTTTGATATATGGCGCGTATATTCTTCTGGTACTTGCCAGCATACTTCAGAATAAGAAAAAAATAGCTAATGTGTTAAAATACATGGGAAACAATTCCTATCCCATATATTTGATGCATCAACCTTTCATTGTAAATGGGTTAGCATTCATTTTGGGAAGAATGCATCTGTATGGCGTATTAGTGGTTTCAATATCTGGAACAATTGGTACGGTTGTGCCGCTAATTCTAAATCGTTTTATAGTGAGAAAAAATCCAATCACAAAATTGCTGTTACTGGGAAATCATTAACTAACAAATGTGAGGAATCGGCTATGTCCAGTGTAAAGAAAAATTTTTTCTATCAGTCAATTTATGGAGTTTTGATTATCATTTTGCCTTTGCTCACATCACCGTATATTGCGAGGATATTAGGCGCAGAAAAAATAGGTATATACTCATATACATATTCTGTAGCATATTATTTTATGCTAATTGCAATGTTAGGCATCAAAAACTATGGCAATCGTGTAATTGCAACTGTTCGGGATAATCAGGATTCTTTAAATAAGGAATTCTCTAATATTTTTGCATTACATGCAGTGCTTTCAATTATTGCTATTGCTGCATATATAGTATATTGCTTTGCTTTTGTGAGAGAAAATAGAATATATGCACTAATCCAGATTTTTTGGGTAGTTGGTGCACTATCTGATATAAATTGGTTCTTTTTTGGTATAGAAAAGTTTAAACTAACTGTTACTCGAAACACGGTTATTAAGTTAATTACGGTTGCATCAATCTTCATTTTTGTTCATAGCAAAGAGGATCTTTGGAAATATATTTTTATCATGGCTTTTGGCAATTTTGTTAGTCAATCGGTTGTTTGGTTTTTTTTGAAGAACTACGTTCGGTTTGTGAAACCTTCTATTACAGAGATGAGGAAACATTTTAAGCCAATGGTTGTTCTTTTTATTCCTGTAATTGCGGTAAGCCTGTATAAATATATGGATAAAATTATGCTTGGAGCAATGTGTGAAAAGGCACAGGTGGGGTTTTACGAGAATGCGGAAAAAGCAATTAATATTCCAACAAGTGTTATATCTGCATTTGGCACTGTGATGATGCCTAAGATGTCAAATCTTTTTGCAAAGGGTGATCAGAAGTCGGGTAACCGATATATGCTTCTCTCTATGGAGTTGGTTATGTGTTTGGCAATTGGTATGAGTCTGGGATTAGGAGCGGTTGCTCGTCCTTTTTCGGTTATTATGTGGGGGAGTGAATTTACAGAATGCGGTGTTTTGATTTTTATATTGTGTGTGTGCACGATTTTTATGGCATTTGCAAATATACTAAGGACTCAATATATTATTCCTCAAAAGAAAGATAACATTTATATTGTGGCTGTTTGTATTGGAGCAGTGACAAATATTATCGTAAATACCATTTTGATTCCAAATTTGCAGGCACGTGGTGCAGCGATTGGTACAGTGTGTGCTGAAGGGATTGTCTGTATTACTCAGGCGGTATTGCTGAGAAAGGATTTACCAATTTTTACTTATGTGAAAAACTGTGTGTTTTTTATATTTTCCGGTATCGTAATGTATGGATTTCTTCAATTAATAGAAAATATAGCAGGAATTCATTTCTACTCATTGATTTTTGAGATTGTAGTGGGTGCATTTATCTATTTGACGATGTGTTTGATTTATTTCATTATGAGAAAAAATGAAGTGGTTATAGCTTCATTAAAACAGATAAGGACAAAGATGTTTAAACAAAGATTATTTTGAGAGTTTTAAGAAACTGATTTGCGATGGCATGTATAGGGAAGAACTGTATGGAGATTTGATATTGTGTCTTATGACGAATGCTCCTGAAATTAAAACCTCGTTCCATGATAATATAGGAGTCTGCCTATGAAAAAGAAACAGCAATACAAAGCAGTATTTAGAACACGAATAGATTTCCGCCAAGATGAGGAACCTTCCCGTTCCCTTCGTCCCGGACAAGTCTTTTATCTTGGAAATGAGCAGCGAGTCTCCTATAATGATATTGCGAATGAAGTGGAACGGATTATAAATAATGACCTCAAGCCAGAGTTGCAGAAGTACACAGATTTATCTATTCAAGAAGTGCAGACGCAGTCTGTATATGAAGGCAGCGTAGAAATCATTTTCACAGTGATACTTAGCTTTCTGGAGTTGGTGGGCGGCATGAAGGACTTGTATGATGCGGTTCACTTGATAAAAGAGATAGCGGAAAGACATATCAACAGAAAGCTGAGTGATAAGTTTGGAAACCATTTTAGAGTAGATACATATGCGATTGCACCGAGAGAGGAAGATTACTGGCGTTTTGAGGAAGGATGCATGGTGAAGCAAGGGAATAACGAGGAACCACGGCGGGATGCGTTTTTTAATTATTTGCTTGTGGCGAATATTGTTTTGCTGCTGATTGTGGGGGGGCTTGTGTTTGGGGCAGTTAAGACGGTGTATTTTTAGGGAAAAGGTGGTAACAATGACAATGTACAACCCGGATGAATGCATTGCAAATTCCGATAAGGGAACTATTTGAGAAAGAGAAATTTGTGCATATGGATTGTGAAGATGAGGAGCAGACTGTCAGCGCCAATAAAACCATGTCGCTGGCGAAACAACGGATACTGCGCATCTACATGGAGTTAAATATATCTATTGTGCGAATCATTGCATATCCCCTCACGGTGAGTAACAGGTAACGAACAATGAAGAAATACATGGAGAAGAATTATGCCGCAAGATGCAACAACATACGATTTGTTGATTATAGGTCCGTCTGATACAACAAAATATTTTAAGTACATAAAGCATGCGATTGAACGTTTTAATACGGGTGTTGGAAAAGAAAAAAGAATTACAATAATAGTACAAAGTCTTGATGAGCTAATCTTTGCTGAATCAGGTGGGGAACCTGACACTCTGGCTCGGAATCAGATTACTGGGAAGTTTGATATGGTGACAGCTGTTTTTTGGAAATGTTATGATTATTTGGCAATTGCGCCATATTTAAGTACCGTCGAAGTGGTTAAGCTGGCATTAAAATCGAGCAAGCAGGTATTTACATATTTTCTTGATAAAGAAGTATCTGTGTCAGAATATAATCCGGAAGACTTAAAAAAAATAATAGATTTTCAGAAACAATATCGTGAAATAGGGGGGATTTCTAAAAGAGTAAAGGATGAACATGAACTTGAAGAAGAATTTTTGACTGATTTACAGCGATTTTTTACTAAATTTGATGGGAGTCGAGAGAGCATTTCGCAGTCAAATATTATGAATAATGAATCACTGTTTTCACAGAAGGGTTTGTATTTTCTCCCATATGGGTGTATTGGGCGGGATGCTAAGATGCAAGAGCTTGAAAGGCTTTTTACTGAATGTGCGCAGCCAGTTGTTATAAAAGGTGTGGCCGGTGTTGGCAAGACTGCGTTTTGCAGTTATTATTATCACTTGCATAATGTAGACGATCATAAATTTTCGATGCCTTTTATAAATTTAGAAAACTGCGTGTCAAAAGCTGATTTTATACATTCTGTCTGCGAGGCATTACAAATCAAAGAGGCATTTATGAATCTAAATAATATCCTGGAGCAAATACATAGTGCGGAGAGGCACTACGATGCGTTCTTTTTCGATAACTGGGAGGATTTTCAGTGCAAAACTCTGGGCAGTGAAGAATTTCAGTGTGTTTATAAATTCGTTAATACACTTGCATATAATGGATATAATGTTTTGGTTTCAAGCCAGGCAAAAACACCGTCTGGATGGCGTGAGATCAGAATGGACGTTTTGGAACCAGATGATGGGAGAAAGTTGTTTACAGAGTTGTTGAAAGGGAGAGGAAAGTACATAAATCAGATGTCTGCGAGAGAAAGGGGTGCGTTTGAAACTTTGCTGGTGTGTATGGAAAACCATCCACTGACAATGGTGCTGACAGCTTCTCTAATTGAAGAACCAAATGATACAATAGAACGAATTAAGAATAAATGGAGTGAGGTGTGTGATCAATCAGAATCCAAAAGGCATCAATCAATGGAAGTTGCATTAAAAATGTCATATGATGCGGTTTCAATGACTCCAGGTGCGGTAACTCTATGGGGGTTGATTGCGGAATTGAGTGTGGATTTTCCATTTTATTTTATCGATGCTCTGAAGCAGATATTTTCGAAAACTGCATGGGATAACGCGCGAAGTGCGCTTGCAAACAGAAGTCTTGTCCAATTTTCTGAAAATGCATCAAGTTTACATATGTTGATGCCTGTGAAAGCCCAATGGGAACATTTGGCCGGGAAAAAGGAAAAAAAGAAATGCTTTGCATTGTGGGCAAGACTAATCGAACATGTAGCAATGCAATCAGATACATCCGAGCATACGCAAGATCCCGAATTAAGTAATTCCATCAGAGGTATTGTACTTGATTGTATGCGAAACTTTATGATGATCACAGAATTACTTATCCAAGATGGTCAGATTAAAGCTGCGGAGAAATGTATCAATGCTATGCAGGATTATTATGAATCACTGTCAGATAGCGCTTTTGAATTTCTTGATAACTTGCCTCTGGATAAATTTTCGTTGGTCACAAAAGGAATGGTAATTAAATGTAAGGGAGACATTTGCAGACTAGGTAGAAAAGAGGAGCCAGATATTGCGGATGGATATTACCAAGAGGCGCTTGCTTGTTTTGAGGAAAGTGGAGAGGATGTATGGCGTGCACAGGTCATGAATGTGATTGGAAAAAATATGTTCTGGAGTTTCCATGATGCGTCAACAGCTGTAGACTGGCTAAAAAAATCCGAAAAATTATCTCGTGATGTGTCGTATAGCCGAGGAATTGCTGAGGCGAAAAAGGATCAGGCGATTATATTAACGGAAGAATACAACCAATGTGATGAAGCTGATAGATGTTTGGATGAAGCTTATTCCTTGTACAAAGAGTTGGGGGATTACCGGGGAATGGCCCATACTTTGAAAAGACAGGGCGTTATTATGTGGAGGTCAGGAGATGTTCATGGCGCTGTAGTAAAATATGAAGAAGCGCTGGGATTTTATGAACGTGCACATTATATTCAGGGACAGGGAGATACTTTATCGCGTATATGCACCGGATATATTGAGCTAGGAGAAATGGTTAAGCTGCAGGAAGCCATTGCATCCAGTGAAAAACTTATGGATAAGATCCCATATCAGATGACTAAAAGCGAATTAGCAGACAGTATCAAAAAAGGTAGAAACTGGCTGCTTGGATGGGAGTTGAATCAGGATAATGAAGAAAGTGGAACTTTTAGCACCAGTTAAGGATAGCGAGTGCCTGCGGGCAGTTATTGAAAATGGGACTGACAGCGTTTACATGGGGTATCAACAGTTTAATGCCCGCATGTTTGGTAAAAATTTTAATGAATCGGAACTTCGAGAGCATATTAAATATGCACATAAAAACAATGTCAAAGTATATCTTACATTAAATACATTGATTCGGGAAGATGAAATGCGTCTGGCGTTACAGATGGCGATTCAGGCGGTAAAAGACCGTATAGATGGGATTTTAGTACAGGACATAGGACTGGCTGCGGAGATTCAGAAAAACATTTCCAATGCTAATTTGCATGCCAGTACGCAAATGTCCGTGTCCAACCATTATGGCGTCCAAGTATTACATGAAATGGGATTTCGAAGGGTAGTCTTGGCTCGTGAATTAAATTATAAGGAGATTACTGCAATTAAGCAAGTGTGTCTTGACGGTCATGATATGAACCAGATGGAAATAGAAGCGTTTATACACGGAGGACTTTGCATTGCTTATTCCGGACAGTGCTTTTCCTCATCCTATTGTTTTGGCTCATCTGCGAACAGAGGCAAGTGTCTGATGACCTGTTGGAAAGGATACGAACTTAAATTGGGTGAGAAAGTCTTAGAAAGAGGAAGTTTGCTAAGACCACGAGATTTGGAGGGGCTGTATGGACTAAAGTATCTCATGGAAGGTGGCATTGACTGCCTTAAGATTCAAGGAAGACTCCGAAACAGCGATTATATCGGTGAAATAGTAAACGTTTATCGACACGCCATTGATGATGTTTTTGAAAACCGTGAAAATGAAAACAGGGAAAAAATTTATAACAAGCGATTATGGGACGTCAGTCCAAGAGGCTTGACAGGAGGGAATTTATTGCCGGAATCTGACAAAAATCTAATTATGGATGCTGGTGTTGATATTTTGATTGATAAAGGCAAAAAAATGGACAGCAGAAAGGTTTCTGGCACACCACAAAATAAAAAAACAGCTGTTTTTCTGAGAGATATTACATTTGGTAAGGACTATTCTCTGCTCCGGGAGGATATCGATTGGATATATATAAAATATGAAAGCTTTTTGCAAGATGAATTGAAAAATATGATTCATGAATTGTGCGGACGGTATCGTGTCTGCATTTATATGCCACCAATGATTTATGAAAGAAACTGTGAAATGGTATACGCTAGAGTGGATTGCATTGTGAAAGATTATGCCATAAAGGGCATTGTTTTATCAAATGTGAGCGATCTTATGCTGATAAAAAGATATGGGGAAAAGAACTTAGAGTATATATCCGGGAATCACCTGCATATTTATAATCATTTTACTGCAGATAGGTTGATGGAGTTGGGTGTCGGTATAGGTACATATTCATTGGAGTTGCCATTTAATGGTTGTGCTGCTTTGAAAGAGAATACAAACCTCCCCATGCAACAGATTGTCTTTGGACACCCAGATTTGATGCATATGAAGTATTGTCTGCTTTCTCATAGTAATGAATGCATTAATTGTGGTCGATGTAGTGATAAGAAATATAGAAATATAGAATTAAAGGGAGAGGCTGAATTTCTTGTGAAATTTGATAAACTTCAAACTGAAACTGTACTATACAGTAAAAAAACTTATTCTGCAGATACAACTCGTGTTATAGGAGATTCCTTGCGAGTTGATTTTTTGAATGAATCAGTTACAGAGATGAATGCGATTATAGGCGATATCAAATGTGGCTGTTTTTATACAGGCGGAGAATACACAAATGAAATTCTAAAAGGAGAATAATAAAATGAGCGCGTTAAGCCAGATGGATAATTTTGTCCCACCGAAATGGATTAAACATAAAATACTCACTATTTGGAATTTGCGTGATGAGAATGACTTAAAATCTACGATACATCGATACAGTATCAATGAATATGAGAAGTGTCTTCAAAAAATTGATGAAGAACTGAGGTCTTCTGGTGGGAACTTCGTATATATTATTAAATTGGTATACAGAAACTCTGTTTATAAACTTCCGAATTTCCTGATTCATAGTCGAGAGGATCTTCTGACATGTAGAGATAAACTGAAAGATGTAAAAAAGGAGCAGTTTATAGAAATCTGGTATTGTAAAAATATAACGCTGAAAGAAACAATATTTGGAAGAGTGCTGTTTTCTCTGGATGAATTATTTCCGAGAATAGTGAAACGAAAAATGGAAATTGTATGGGGAAATTCAGCTCGACTGATAGAGCAATATCCAAATTTGGAGTGTGCATTTGCTTCAGTGGAGATTGATGGATGGGAAAAGAATTTTCGAATTGTTGATGTCATTCAAGCAGACAAGTCTAAAGCTGAGATTCAAGAAGCAGTTGTTATGTTATTAGATTTGTTGATCATTTATCAGAGAAGAATTATTGATTTTGGAAAATTTGTAAATGAATGTGGGTGTTCATCGTTATGTATTGAATTTTTGTGTGAAAATGACAGAAAATTTACAATCATCGATTGGGACTGCGATAATGATATGAAAGTTATAAATAGAATCTCCCGTGGAGCAGGTACGATTGCTGAACTGTTTGTTGTAAAATAAACAGCTGAACATAATTTAAGATGAGTTTTGTGGAGATAACTCGTGGTCTTAATCTATAGTAGTTTAAGTAGTCGAAGTAGGTATTTTTCACATGGACTACATGTAGTCAATGTAAAAATACCGTAGTTTCGGGGCTTTGAGCCCCGTGACCACGAGTTTTGAAAAGGAGGTGCGAAATATGTGCTGTAATTGCTTTTTTTGTGGCGATGGACGATTCTCTGTGAACAAAAAAATAGGCTTAAATGGAACAAATTGGACTGTATATGAAGACGAAAATGTGTTTATAACCCCAGATATCTCACCGGTTTTAAAGGGGCACTTCCTTATAGTTTCCAAGGAACATATAAATAGTTTCGGTAATGGCAGTAGGGAAGTGTTTCTGTCACTGCAAAAGGCCATGGAAATTTTAGTAGAAAAAGTTTACTGCCAGGAGCAGGTTTTGTTTTTTGAACATGGTGCGGTGATAAGCCATACAGCAGGAGGTTGTATTGACCATGCACATTTACATGCAATTCCCTTAGAAAAATCTATTGATGTAGATGCATATATAGACAAACACAAGCTCTTAGACACGCCGAAATTAAAAATGACCTATAAAACTATGCATGGATTTGCGAAAGAAAGAAAGTCATACATAGCGTATGGGTATAGTAAGAACGACATTTGGATACGTAATGCAGACTGGCTGCCAACTCAGTTTTTCCGTTTATTGATTTCTAATTATTATCCGGGAGAATATAATTGGAGGATTGCCTGTAAATCAGAGTACTCGAAAGAATTGTTTAGAGAAACAATGGAATTGGCGGCACCTTTGTTGATATATAGGAAGGAGCGTGAAGATAATGCCTAAAAGAATAACCGTGTATGATGTTTTGATTTCCTGCCCGTCTGATGTTGGAGAGTATATTGATAGCATAAAGCGTGGTGTTTATCGGTTTAATAGCACTCATGGAGAATATCGAGGTATTATATTACGTACGAAATATTGGAAGGATGATTCTTTTGCACAATCTGGTGGAAAAGCACAGGAACTTCTGAATCAACAGATTGTTGAAACGTCAGATCTGGCTATTGCGGTTTTTTGGACGAAATTTGGAGAGCCAACAGCGCACTTTGCTTCAGGCACTGAGGAAGAAATTGAAACTATGATATTAAAAGGAAAGCAGGTGTTTTTGTACTTTTTGGACAAACCGGTTTCACCTTCTATGATGAACAGCAGAGAATATAAAAAAATTGCCAATTTCAAAAAGAAATATCGTGACAAAGGAATTTACTCTATTGTCAAAGATGAACGTGAATTGGAATCACGGATCGAGGATGGATTAATACGCTATTTTTTTGCTTAAAAATCCTTCAAAAAGAAAATCAGAGCTCTTTCTTGATTTTTTAGGGTATTCCGCATATAATCTGTCCGAAAGATGCCATTTCTATGGTAGAGGACGAAGAAGGCTTCGAGTATCCGCAGATAGATGAAAGCAAGTGTGTTCGCTGTTACCAATGTGTTAGGGTATGCCCGATTAAAGCAGCAAGAGCACAGTAAGGAGAGATATGAAAACAACATTACTTATCATGGCCGCCGGCATCGGTTCCCGATTCGGTGGTGGAATTAAACAGTTGGAGCCCGTTGATAGCAGTAATCATATCATCATGGACTACTCAATCGATGATGCGTTTGAGGCTGGCTTCAACCATGTAGTGTTTATTATCCGTAAGGATATTGAGAATGAGTTCAAAGAGGTCATCGGTGATCGGAACGCTGATATCTGCAAGGCTCATAATGTAACTGTGGACTATGCTTTCCAGGATATCAACGATATCCCCGGCGCCCTGCCGGAAGGCCGGACGAAGCCGTGGGGAACCAGTCAGGCGGTGCTTGCAGACAAGGATATGCTGACTACTCCCTTCATTGTGATCAATGCGGACGATTACTATGGCAAAGAAGGCTTTAAGGCTATCCATGAGTATCTGGTGAACGGCGGCAAGTCCTGCATGGCTGGCTTTGTGCTGAAGAACACATTGTCCGACAATGGCGGCGTAACCCGCGGCATCTGCAAGATGGACGAGGAGAGTAACCTGACTGAGGTTGTGGAAACCAAGAACATCGTGAAAAGCGGAATCGGCGCTGAGGCGGACGGTGTGGCCATTGACACAGACTCTCTCGTTTCTATGAATATGTGGGGTCTGACTCCTGAGTTTCTGGATGTGCTGGAGATTGGGTTTAAGGAGTTCTTCGAGAAAGAAGTTCCGGGCAATCCTCTAAAAGCAGAGTACCTGATTCCGATCTTCATCGGCGAGCTGCTGGAGCAGGGCAGGATGTCTGTGAAGGTGCTTAGAAGTAATGACACCTGGTACGGCATGACCTATAAGGAAGATGTCGCAGCCGTAAAGGACAGTTTCGGGAAGATGCTGGAGAAGGGCGTGTATCAGAAAGAGCTGTATGGGGATCTGCTGTAAAGCAGAGTTGCTGGCGTAAATATAGTTGGCAGCAAACGAAAACGGGCGAAATTGAAAAGTAGGTTTGTAAGTGCTTCAAAAGAAGGCGTAGTGTAAAATAGATATTTTCTGTTATACTTACTACAACTTCTTTTGAAGCACTTACAGTAGGTTTCGCCTTTTTCAATACCCTACAAAGTAGATTAACATGGAAATTCTACGCATAACAGTGCGGAAAACAGAAATACAACCGTTTGAAAAACAAAGGAAGTAGATTGACATGGAAAACAATAAAATAGGCCGTCCGCCTAAAAAGTGCTATGATCCAGAATCTCTCATGCAGGAACTGATCGTAAGTGCCTCAAAAGATGGCGTAGTGAAAATGACACGTTCTTTCTGCTATACTGATTAAAATCAGATATAGTGAAGGAGGTAGTTTTCATGAGTGAAACGAATCAAGAAGCTGTAACCAAGTTTGCGGAAGTCCTGCCGCAATCCCTTAATAAAAAACCGTACCGGCAGGCCCCATCCCAGAACCAGGACCGTCAGGTCATGGTCGTCTGCCAGGATATGAAATTCTTTTTTCCAGAGGGGATCCGTCCAGAATCACTGCGGACGTTCCTTAGTATTCTGAAACAGTTATGATGAGGCATATGGCTGAAAAAGCCGAGCATATCTATCTTGCATGTGGAGCTACGGATTTCCGCAAACAGATACAGGGTCTGACTGCCCTGGTCAGTATGCAGTTCCAACTCGATCCATATCAGGGCACGAATGTTTTTATCTTTTGTAATAAAAGAAGGGATACCATCAAAGTGCTCAGATATGATAAAAATGGTTTTATCCTGGCCTCCAAACAACTTCTGGATGGTATGAGATTCCAAGGCCCCGCACTCCTGCTGAGGTAAGAGAGATATCTTTTCAGCAGATAGAATGGCTGCTGCAGGGGCTTGAGATCGAGCAGAAACACGCACATCATCAGGTAAAGATCGATCACAGGAATTCCTGTTTTTAAAAAATGGTAGAAAAAACGAACCTTCGGTGGTAAAATGAACCCAGTAAAAAATACGAGGAAAAACATATGACCGAACATGAAGAACTCCTGATGCTGTGTGCAATGGTGGAGAAGCAGAAAGCCGAACTGGAAGCCAAAGACCAGCTCATCCAAAAACAGAATATCCAGATTGAAAATATGATCCAGGCGCTCCTTCACGCCCGTAAAAAGCTATTCGGTCCGTCCACTGAGATGAGAAAACAGACAGAAGGACAACTCTCGTTGTTTGATACCGCACAGGGGATTGCAAAAGAACTGGGTGTGGAGCAGAAAAAGGTCACGGTAAGACCATATGAACGTAAGAACAGACAGCCGGGGATCCGTGCGGAGATGCTGGCAGGGCTTCCAACGGAGATTGAGGAATATGAGATTCCTGCGGAAGACACCTGCAGTATCTGCGGGAACGTACTGAACGTGATCGGAAAACAGTTTGTCCGGACCGAGGTGGAATATGTACCGGCGAAGCTGAAAGTAAAGCATATCGTCAGGCAGGTTGCAAAATGCACGGTATGCGGGACCCCTTCCGGTTCTAACCCGAGCAGCCACTTTCAAAAAGCTGCGGTTCCGGCTGCTCCGCTTCCACATTCCATCTCAACGCCATCCCTGCTTGCCCAGATCATGTACCAGAAGTTCTGCATGGGTATCCCACTGAACAGACAGGAATCCGACTGGTACCGCCTGGGTCTGGTACTTCCAAGGAGCAACATGGCCCATTGGTGTATCCGATGCAGCCGGGAATGGTTCGAACCAGTTTATTGGAGGATCCATGAAAAGCTGAAGTTATGTGAGATCCTGCACATGGACGAGACCCGTATCCAATGCAATAAAGAGGCAGGCAAGAAAGCCAGCAGTGAGTCTTTTATGTGGGTCATGCAGAGTGCCGCATCCGAAAGCCTGAAAGGGATCTTCTTTTATTATGCAAGTACCCGGAGCGGATCGATCGCAAGAGAGCTGTTAAAGGGTTTTGATGGCTATCTTGTGACCGATGCTTATGCCGGTTATGAAAAGGCAGAAGGTATCCGCCGTGCATTGTGCTGGTCACACTGCCGCCGATACTTTATAGAAAGCATCCCACTTGACAGCAGGGTAAAGGAGATCCCGGGATCAAAAGGTGCCGAAGGGCGTGGGTATATCGATCTGCTGTTTAAGATCGAGTCCGAGATCAGGGACCTGTCATATGAAGAACGAAAAGAAAAACGTCGGGAAGCGTCAAGACCAGTTCTTGATGCCTTTTGGTCGTGGGTAAAAGACACTTCTGTGCTTTATACTACAAATGAGAAACTAACATCGGCATTAACGTATGCCACAAACCAAAGAAAATATCTGGAGACCTTTATGGAAGATGGGCGCCTCCCGATCTCCAATAATCTGGTGGAGGCAAATATCAAGCCATTTGCTACCGCAAGGCGTGCATGGCTATTTGCAGACACTCCAAAAGGTGCCATGACAAACGCAGTTCTGTATACGTTGGTACAAAGCGCCAAGGCAAATGAACTGGATGTATATGAGTATTTGAAATATCTGCTGGAAGAGATGCCGAACAACCGCCATCTGGAACATCCAGAGATCATAGACCGATATCTGCCCTGGTCATCCGAACTGCCAGAACGGTGTCGACTAAAAAAGCAGATAAAAAGGTGCCTCAAATGGTAACAGTTACAGTATAGCAGTTTAAGTTGCTATATGCACTGCAAGCGCGCAATAAAATAATGGCTATCTTTTTGTAAAGCATCCAGCTATAGTTAAAGCAAACTGTTCCAACTTCAACTTTTTGATTTGATCCGGCATCTCTGCTGTATCATTTCTGACCAGGGCATCAGATCTTCTATACCTTCGGGCTCATCTTTGTAGTCCGGCATATAGAGCAGTACGGTCTCCAGATACGCGTAGATGTTCAGATTGTTAAGTTTTCCATTGACGGACTCTGCGCCATTATCGAAGAACAGCTTAAGATGGATCCGTCGTCCAGTGCTCTCTTCCTTTTCTGTGGAAGAAGACGGGACAGGATCAAAGCCCTGTTCCGCGAGGCGGACGGCTTCGTCCTGATCTATAAGCGGTTGTCTGTCCGCGGCGGCTATCAATGGCCCAGGAAGCAGTCGGAAGTCCGGAATCTTTCCTGGCGGGAGTTTGACTGGCTGATGTCGGGGATTGATATTGACCAGCCAAAAGCCCTCAAAGCAGAGTAAAAAATCATCTGGATTTCAGCAGAAATCCTGCACAGAAAAATCCGAAAATCTCCTGTAGATTCGGCATTTTTCAGGAGCCATTTTCCTTTAGTAAAAGTCCTGTTTCTGGTATAATAAGGGTATCAAATCCGAGGAGAAAACAATGGCTTCCAGTGCGAAATATATCCAGCTGCGAGAGCTGAGGCTTATTATTGACGAAAAATCCAGTCATGAGAAAGCGCTCCAGGAACAGGTGGACTATCTTACCAAAAAGCTTTTCGGTTCTTCCAGCGAAAGAAGATCCGATGACATTCCGGGACAACACAATCTCTTTGATGAAGCGGAAATGGAACAGGATCCATCCCTGCTGGAAGAAGAAACGATAATCCGGGAGCATACCCGTAAAAAGAAGGCAGCGCATGAGGATCTCTTCAAAGGCCTGAAAATTGAAAAAGTAGTAATTCCTCTTCCGGAAGAAGAGCAGATCTGTCCGGTATGCGGTACGCAGATGGTCCTGATCGGCGAGGAGTATGTCCGCCGGGAACTGGAATTCATTCCTGCCACCTGTAAGGTGATCGAATACTACAGCCAGAGTTACGGATGTCCATCCTGTAAGGAAGGACTCGGCGATACAGAGAAACCTGTGATCATAAAGTCTCAGGCTCCGGCGTCCCTGGTAGGGAAAGGCCCTGCCTCGGCATCCACCGTTGCGTGGACCATGTATCAGAAGTATGCCAATGGACTTTCCCTTTACCGGCAGGAGAAGGACTGGAAACAGTATGGGGCCCAAATCAGCCGCACCACCCTTGCTAACTGGATCATCTATTGTTCGCAGAACTATTTCCAGCCAATATATGATTACTTTCATCGGGAGCTGCTGAAACGTAAGTTTGCGATGGCGGATGAGACCCGGATCCAGGTGCTGAATGAGGAAGGGCGAAGACCTCAGACCCAGTCCTTCATGTGGCTGTTCCGAAGCGGAGAGGATGGGCTTCCGGAGATCATCCTGTATGGCTATTCCCCGACCAGGGGCGGCAGCCATGCGAAGGAATTCCTGGAAGGCTACAGCGGATATCTGGAGACTGACGGCTATCAGGGGTATAACAATCTGCCGGGGATCAAACGCTGCTCCTGCTGGGCACATATCCGCCGATACTTTATCGACGCTGTCCCCAAAGGCAAGCAGTATGACTACAGTCAGCCGGCAGTGCAGGGAGTCCGGTACTGTAACCGGTTATTCGCTATTGAAGACTCCATTAATAAAAAATATCCCGGTGATTATGAAAAGCGGAAGCAGCTGCGTCTCGAGAAGGAAAAACCTGTTCTGGAGGCTTTTTGGTTGTGGCTTGATCAGCAGAAGCCTGTCCGGAATACCCGGATGGATAAAGCGGTGAATTATGTTTTGAACCGTCGGGATACAGCACAGACCTATCTGGAAGACGGCCGCTGCAGCTTTACCAATAATCTCAGCGAGAATGCGATCCGTCCATTCGCAGTGGGCCGCAAGAGTTGGCTGTTCAGCAGTTCCGTGGACGGAGCGAATGCCAGCGCAGTGGTCTACACAATGGTTGAGATGGCAAAAGCGCACGGCTTGAAAATTTACGGATACTTGAAATTCCTTCTGGAACATCGGCCGAATAAAGAGATGTCCGATGAACAGCTGGCTGAACTTGCACCCTGGAGTGAAAAACTCCAATCTATCAAAAATCGCATGTGAATTATAGTGAATTACTCCAACTCGCAAAGGGCTGGGGTAATTTTGCATCTGACCGCATTAATATTTGGCGCTTACTTACTATGTATGAAGAAACGGGTCATGGAGGTTCTTGCATTCCAGATAGAATACAGGATATTTTGGCGTTAGATGTAGCGTGTGTTGGACCGGAAAATAATTCTGATGAGATGAAAGTATCAATATTTGTCAAAGAGCCGCGTTTTTCTTATCATAGAGAAATGATAAAAGAATTGGTGGAAACTGCAAAAAAGCATGACATAAACTATGTTATTGATACGTTTGCACCTACATATGGAACGGACTGTGAGGATACTATGATAGCAGGATATGATGTTCGACATGGAGCGGTGGGACCGGGCACATTTGCCACACATGGGTACGAAAGGACGCATACTTTGGCTGTGCAAAATACATATGATTTAATTAAGTACTTTATTTTGTGAATAGTAAATTGCGCCGGATAGCTCATGTTATCGTATTTGCGGTTCTGACAATTCTGCTTGGAATCACGCTGCAGACAGGAGACCTTCCGATGTGGTTCATGATATTTCCGATGGCTTGGAGTTATGCGGATGAGGCAATAAAACCATTGATTCAAGGTAGACACTTCTCTTGGTTTGATGAGGGATTAAACCTGCTTGGAACAGTAATTGGCGGCCTTGTGGTAGCGGTGATTGTGTAAGTTTTGGAATTATTGTATCGCACAAAGAACAATGCCTTCCCTCTCATTACCTTGCTATGTATCTTTTTCAGAGCTAATATCACCACTACAAGTTCAATGAAGAAGGAGAAGTGGTGACAACTATGGAGAAAACAAAAACACCCCGCACGTTCGGTTCCAGACCCGGCCACACAGCCGAAATCGTAAATCAGATAAAATCGTATCTGCGGGAACATCCAGTGGAGTACCATGGTCAGGTAGACCATTACGGTCAGGAGAACTACTATGATCAGATGAATTCCTTGCTGGAGATGCTCTACTAGTACAGCATTGCCAAAATAATAATGAATAGACGTTGCT
>UMFL01030447.1_pt1 | contig 114186 bp, 109 predicted proteins | sample 1965001 | NCBI WGS metagenome assembly UMFL01 (sample SAMEA4836045, study PRJEB28245) | human gut metagenome | biome: gut microbiome; material: fecal sample | place: Denmark | collected 2008 | reverse complement strand
GAACAGTGTCCTCGGTAAGCATCGCTTCGTCCAGTACGGGAACCACATCAATGCTGCGGCCCTCCAGGTAACTGTAAATTTGGTCCATCTGTTCCGGTGACAGATTATCCCCGGTAAAAAAATCGTTAATCTCCCCTGCATCCAATGTGTTGTGTTTGGTTTTTGCATGTTCGACCAGCTTTTCCAGCTTCTTTAAAAAATCGTCCTTTTCCACTGATAAACGTCCTTTCGCTTAAAGGTAAATGTGGAAACTCCCACAACTTATCATTATATACTATCGAAAACCTTATTTCAACAATTTTCGACATTATTTTTTATTCTATCTGTTTCCGCCCTGATTCCTCTTCCGGATGATTCCTCAACAGAATCTGTACGTTCTCCCTGATATTTCCAATGGTGACCTCGGTCCTGGAGCCGCCGTATTCGCCGTCCAGCACCCAGTCCACCTCCTGTTCCGAAGTAAGGCGTATGGATGATGTCTTGAACTTATGCACATACTCATTTGGTTCTTCCCTGAGAAACATATAGGAGATAATATTGCTCAAATCCACCGGTGTCCTCGGCATCCGTATGAGCAGCACCTCAAAGAGACCGTCATTGAGAGCCACAGACTGATTCACCAGTCCCTTAAACCCGCCCACACTGATGGTATTGGTCACCATGCCAAAGGCAAAATCCTCCTCCAGCACCTGTCCGTCCCACTCCACCTTCATATGATAGGGCTTCAGTCCTGCCAGACTCTTTACACCTTCCAGCATGTACGCCTGGTGTCCCAGGAGGTTCTTCCTGTCCTGGGATGTCAGATAGGACACTTCCGTAAAAGCCCCAAAGGCCGCTATATACATAAAATTCCTGTCTTCACAAAAGGTTCCGGTGTCAATGGCAAAGGGGGTTCCCTCCACGATATCCCAGGCAGCCAGAGGCATGCGCTTGGGTATTCCCAGGCTGGTGGCAAAGTCATTGGTGGAGCCGGCAGGAATATAGCCCAAAAGCGGCATTTTCTTAAGCTTCATCATCCCGGATATGGTTTCATTGAGGGTGCCGTCTCCGCCGCTGCACACCACCACATCCACCTTTTTGCCCAGCCTGGCCACCACGTCCATGGCATCCTTCTGCTTTTGGGTCACATGGACGCGAAGCTCGTACCCGGCCTTGGTGAAGATGTCCAGTATTTCCATCAGCTGTCCCTTAATCTGTTCCTTACCGGAACGGGGATTGAATACAAACAACATTTTTTTCATCCTGCATTCCTCCCTTTCAGTGTAACCATTTTTGTCAATCTTATCCAATCAGCTTTGTATATGCATTAAATGCATTGGGCAAAGCGTAGGTTTGCTCCAGGTCCTCCCTGGATACCATGAAGCAGGACAGAGGGTTCTCCTCCTTTGAGAGAACCACCCTGTACCCGGTCATGTGCCACTCCACATGGGAAAACACATGCTTTGCCTCCGGCAGCTGCTCCACCGACTCCACTTGCTCTCGGTCAAGTCCCAGCACCTGCGGCACTGCCTCCCCGGAAGCCTTTCCCTCAATGTTGGGAAGCTCGTAGAGGGAAGCCAGCAGCCCCTTGGGAGGGCGCTTGCGTATGGCCACCTTATCCTGGTATTCTATGATAAAAACGGTCCGTTCCTCAATCTTCCTCGCCTTATCCGGAGATTTGTACGGAATCTCCTTCCACCAGCCGTTTTTTCTGGTAAGGCAGATGGATGCCAGGGGACACTGGCTGCATCTGGGTTCGCCGCCCGGTATGCACACCAGGGCTCCGATTTCTATGAGTCCCTGGTTGTAATGGCTGGCCTCATCCCGCGGCATCACGTCCTTAAGCTCTGCCTCGATGCCAGCCTTCACAGAGGCCTTTTTTATATCCTCCCTATCCCCCAGGACCCTGGATATGACGCGGAGCACATTGCCGTCCACAGCCGGCAGCGGAATGCCGTAGGCGATAGAGGCAATGGCCCCCGCTGTATAGCTTCCGATTCCCGGCAGCCGGATCAGTTCATCAAAGGATGCAGGAAGGCAGCCGCCGTATTCTGACATAATCATCCGGGCCGCTGCCTTTAAATTTCTGGCCCGGTTATAATATCCCAGGCCTTCCCACATCTTCATGAGATAATCATCTTCTGCCTGTGCCAGATGTGACACAGTGGGAAACGCTTCCATGAAGCGCTCAAAATAGGGCTTGACCGCCTCTACCCTGGTCTGCTGGAGCATGATTTCCGATATCCATACCCGGTATGGCTCCGGGTCATCCCTCCAGGGAAGGGAACGGGCCCTGGATGAATACCAGGCCAGCAGGGGGCGTTCCATGGAGCTGAGCCGTTCCCTGCGTCCAAGGGGCATCTCCTCCCTCTCCAGTACCTGGAGGCGGTCATACAAATGTCCTGTATCATACATATCCATATATACCTCTTACCGATACCTCTCCTGAAATGACGGCTGATACATTTCCGTCCTCCCGTCTGACCAAAAGGCTGCCTTCACCGTCAATGCCCAGGGCCTTTCCTTTATATTGGCCTCTGGGGTCCAGTACCAGAACCTCCCTGCCCAGATTGACAAGTGACTTATTGTAGTCATCCCTAAGACCTGACATATCGCATGTTTTCATGAAGATATCATAATAATATTCAAAATTATCCGCCACCGCGGCAATGACTAAGCTGCGCTTGATGCTCCTGCCCGCTTCCAGCTTAAGAGAGGTGGCAGTGGCCTTGATTTCCTCCGGAAAACCATCCATATTCACGTTGATTCCGATTCCCGGAATCACATAGCGGATGCATTCCACCTCCGTGCTCATCTCCGTAAGGATTCCGCATATCTTTTTTCCATTCAGCACCGCATCGTTGGGCCATTTAATCATAGTCTCAAGTCCCGTACTCTCCTTCACACCCCTGACCACTGCCAGTCCTGCGATAAGAGTCAGCATGGATGCGCTCATAGGAGACATGGACGGCCTGAGCACCATGCTCATCCATATGCCTGTGCCGGCCGGGGAGACCCAGCTTTTTCCCCTCCGCCCCTTTCCCGCTGTCTGGCGGTCTGCCACCACCAGTGTTCCGTGGGGGGCTCCCTCCTCCGCCAGTTTTCTGGCCCTTGTATTCGTGGAATCCGTCTCATCAAAATATACCAGCCTGGTCCCAATCCACTGCGTATGAAGCATGGATGCAAGCTCAGCCTGGGTTATGACATCAGCACCTTCCACAAGACGGTATCCCCTGTTCCGGACCGCCTCTATTACATATCCTTCTTCCTTCAGTTCACCTACAGCCTTCCAGACAGCAGTGCGGGAAACTCCCAGCATCTCACACAGCTGCTGTCCGGACAGGTAATCCCCGGTGCTTTTAAGCATCCGTAAAATTTCTGTCTTCATATGCCGCTCCTCTATGCCCAGATACTGACGGCGCTTAAAATGCCAAGGACCATAAGTCCTGCCGCCAAAGCCAGCTGCAGGATGCTGGCGCCAAACTTCTTCTTATCCCTTCCTCTGGTCTTAAGCTCAAATATTCCGTTTACCGCGTTTAACAAGGCTGCCAGTAAAAACACCAGAGGGAAAAGCATATGATTTCCCTCCGGGTTAATGAATGACAGCACAGCCAGGATTACAATGGCAATCCCAAGCATCAGGTGTACCATGTCCAGGAATACCCCGGAATGGCGTTCACTCCGTCCTCTCTGTCCCTGCATATATTATGATTCTCCTAACGTTGCCAGCATAACTGCTTTGATGGTATGCATCCGGTTCTCAGCCTCGTCAAACACCACAGACTGGCCGGACTCAAATACTTCGTCTGTTACCTCCAGCTCGGACACATGGAAACGTTCTCCCATCTCCTTGCCAATCTTGGTCTTAAGGTCATGGAATGAGGGCAGGCAGTGCAGGAAAATGGCCTGAGGTCCAGCCAGGTCCATGACAGCCTTTGTCACCTTATATGGAGTCAGGTCCTTAATTCTCTCCTCCCATACCTCGTCAGGCTCGCCCATGGATACCCACACATCCGTATCAATGATATCCGCTCCCTTAACAGCTTCCGCCACATCCTCGGTGAGGGTAACGGAACCGCCGCTGGCCGCCGCATAGGCCTCGCATTCCTTGACCAGGGATGGATCCGGGAAATACTTAGCCGGAGCGCAGGCCACGAAATGCATGCCCATCTTTGTGCAGGCAATCATCAGGGAGTTACCCATATTATAGCGCGCATCTCCCATATACACAAGCTTTAAGCCTTTCAAACATCCCAAATGCTCGCGGATGGTCAGAAGATCCGCTAACATCTGGGTAGGATGGTCCTCATTGGTCAGGCCGTTCCATACAGGCACACCGGCGTACTTTGCCAGCTCTTCCACGATTTCCTGTCCGAAACCACGGTATTCAATACCCTCATACATCCTTCCCAAAACCCTCGCCGTATCTGCAATGCTTTCTTTCTTTCCAATCTGTGACCCTGACGGATCCAGATAGGTGGTACCCATACCCAGATCATGGGCCGCCACCTCAAAGGCGCACCGCGTTCTGGTACTGGTTTTCTCAAAGATAAGGGCCACATTCTTTCCGCGCAGCGAATCTGCCAGCACTCCCTTTTTCTTTTTATCCTTCAGGTCCGCTGCCAAATCCAGCAGGTATGTAATCTCCTCCGGTGTATAATCCTTCAGTGTCAAAAAATGCCTTCCTTTTAAATTCATAGCGTCCTCCCTATTCCGCCACCCATGTCCTGCCATGGATTCGGCTTGTTTTTCTGCAATAAATAAACGTGCATTCCTGTTTAAAAACGCATAGTTATTTATATTTATGCATCTTTATGCATAATATACTACACCTGAGTGCCGCTGTCAAGTACCGGAATCATGGCTTTTAATGCCGCGGTACCGGCTTTTTTGTGAATCAGGCGCAGAAGTTCCTCCACTGTATAAATTTTAAAACGGCTTATGCGGTACTGTTTTGCCAAATCCTCCAGTATGGACAGGTAAAGCTCCTTATAGTCCCACCCCTCCTTCAGTTTCAGTTCCTTTGCCAGCCGCGGAAATATCTGCTCTGTGTATACGCGGTATCCCGCGATGGTTTCCTTCTGCACCTCCCGTCCGGTTTTTACCTCCCCTGCCGCTTCCAGCTCCGGCTTCATGTAAGAGAGGAGGCTTTGTATCTCTGACATCATCTTGTCAAGGTAATATGGTTCACCTTCCGGCGCGTCAATATAATAGACACGTCCCGCCAGACCATAAAGCATACGTTTTCCGTCAAAATATCCCAACAGCATGTTTCTTCTCGCCCGGCGTCTGTCAAACTCCAGAAGGCCGCCCAAATCCCTCCGGGGCGCCACATGGTACAGGTTTACCCCTCCCGGTACCTCCAGCTTCTTTTCCGTATCCACGCCATAACCATATATCCGCAGGACAATCACGTCCTTATATCCTCTGTCCAGCAGCACATCCACCGGCACATTATTGATTCCGCCGCCGTCCATATAATACTTGCCGCCCAGCCGTTCCTGGCGGAAGCCCAGCAGATAGGCGCTGGCCATAAGCAGGTCCGCCACCGTGCCTTCCGGAGCCTCCTTTACATTGGCAATCAGGGGCTGCCGGTCAGAAATGGAGTAGGTTACCACATACAGCTCCCTGTCCGAGTTTCGTATTTTCTCCTCGTCCACCACATCCTCAATCAAAGCCCTGAGGGGAGCGATATCAAATCCGCCGTCCCTCAGGACCCGTATGGCCCCCGTTATGAGTTCCCCCACATTCAGGGATGCCAGACTGGAAATATCCTTAAGGCTGAACTTTCTCAGACGCTCCATAAGCTCGTCGTCCACATCCATGACCCTGGAGTAGCTGATATTCTCCCAAATGCGCTCCGCCTTTTCAAAATCATCCATGCAAATAAGGGCACCGTTCAAGGCGCCAACGGAGGTACCCGCGGCGCCCTTTATCCGGATGCCCGCTTCCCGGAGGGCACGCCAGGCCCCCACCTGATAAGCGCCTTTGGCGCCTCCTCCCTCCAGGACAATTCCATATTCCTTACTCAAGTCCAGCCGCAGCTTAATGATGTCCACCTGCCCTTTCCCGTCTGCCCAGCATAAATGCCACAGGACGTATAAGAATAAGCGTAAGGAATGATACGGCCACAAACACTGCCAGCTGCGCCTCCATAGGCAGCCCGGCCAGGGCTGCCGCAAATCCGCCTATGGCCCCTGCGGCAAACCACAGGGACGTCAGGCAGCCAAAGGCCAGCTCCACTCCCAGAAAAATCAAAAATGATACAAGCCATCCAACTGATAACATATGCACCTTCTCCTTCCTGCGGGCAGATATGGCCGGAAGTCCTTTCCTTACGCTGTTTCCACCGGAACGCTCATTCCTGACGCGGTTCTGTCACTGCCGGCAGCTTCTTCTCTGTCTGGCAGTCTCAAACATAAGAACGGAAGCAGCAACCGCCGCGTTCAGGGATTCCACCTTTCCCTCCATGGGAATCTTCACCAGGCAGTCTGCCAGCGAGGCGGTTTCCTCCGTAAGACCATTGGCCTCATTTCCAATTAAAAAGCCCACATTGTCAGTATAATCCTCCTGGTCATAATTATTCATGCCTTTCAGATGGGCCGCAAAAAGACGCACACCCTTATTTTTCATGAGCAGGCAGGCATCCTGCAGATCATCCGCATACACAAAGGGCATTCTGTATATGGACCCCATCGTAGAGCGTATAACCTTTGGATTATATAAATCTGCCGTAGCATGATTCATAACAATGCCTGTGATACCGGCGCCCTCCCCTGCCCGGATAATGGTTCCAAGGTTTCCGGGGTCCTGAATGGTCTCCAGGACCATGATAGCCAATGGCCTGACGCCTGACGCCGGTCTCACAATGTCATCCATGGTATAGCGCTTCTGCCTCACCACGGCCAGCACTCCCTGGGGCGTCCGCGTATCTGCCATAACATTCATGGCCGCATCGCTGACTGTCTCCGGCCGGAACCGCTCCATCCATTTCCTGTTATCCCGGTTCCCTGCAAAATTCTCCGTAACATACAGGGCATCCACATCCTCCGGGTTCAGCTCCTTGCACATTCTGAGGCCCTCCACCACATACATGCCCTCTTCCCGCCGGGCCTTTGCTTTGCTTCTCAGGCTCACAACACGCTTTACCTGCTTGTTCGATGTACTGTTAATCATCCGTATCCATTCTCCTGACACTGCTTATTTGATGCCTTCCAGTTCCTCCAGCCACAGCCTGCCCGATGCATCGCTGGGCATCCTCAAATCCCCTCTGGGAGAAACCGCCACAGAACCTACCTTAGGCCCGTCCGGAAGGCAGGAACGCTTAAACTGCTGGCTGAAGAAACGTCTGTAGAACACGTTCATCCATTTTAGGATAGTCTCCCTGTCATACTGTGACTTAAACGCCTGGAACGCCAGACGGTAAATCTTGGACGGGGCATATCCGTATCTGAGTATATAATAGAGATAAAAGTCATGAAGCTCGTAAGGCCCCACCAAATCCTCTGTTTTCTGAGAAATCCGGCCGTCCTGCGGGGGCAGAAGTTCAGGACTCACAGGTGTGTCCAGCACATCAAGAAGCACATCCGCCAGCTCCTTTTCCCTGCATGTATCCGCATAGTAGCGGACCAGATGGCGGACCAGGGTCTTGGGAACCGACCCATTGACACCATACATGGACATGTGATCGCCGTTATAGGTAGCCCATCCCAGCGCAAGCTCCGACATGTCACCGGTTCCTATTACCAGACCTCCCACCTCATTGGCAATATCCATGAGGACCTGGGTTCTTTCCCTGGCCTGGCTGTTTTCATAGGTCACATCATGCCTGTCCATATCATGACCGATATCTTCAAAATGGCGTGTCACCGCTTCCCTGATATTAATTTCACGAAGTTCCGCCCCCACCTTTCCCGCCAGAGTGCAGGCATTATTATAAGTCCTGTCCGTGGTCCCGAAGCAGGGCATGGTTATGCAATGTATGCCGGACCTGGGTATCTTAAGACTGTCAAATGCCCTCACGGTCACCAGCAGAGCCAGCGTGGAGTCAAGTCCTCCCGACAATCCTATCACTGCTTCACGGCATCCCGTGTGCTCCAGGCGCTTCTTAAGGCCCATGGCCTGAATGGAAAGAATCTCCTCACAGCGCCTGTTTCTCTGTCTCTCATCCCTGGGCACAAAGGGAGCCGGGTCCACATACCGAAGCACATCACCGCCTGGCTGTGAAGAACCCGCGGCCTGGGCATTCTGGCTCCCGGGGCTGGCCTCCAAAACCGCGTCAAGGTTAAATTCCACAGCCAGATATCCGCCTTCCTCCCTGGCAGCCGCCGGGTCCGGAAATGTGCTCATACGTCTGCGCTCACTGTCCAGACGTTCCAAATCCATGTCAGCACATATACTCTCGTTGATAAACCGTCTGGACTCTACCAGGCATGTCCCGTTTTCAGCTATAATATTCTGGCCTCCAAATACCAAATCCTGGGTGGATTCTCCCTCCCCTGCATTGGCATAGACATAACCGCACACCAGCCTGGCCGACTGACTGCATATCAGATCATGGCGGTACATGTCCTTGCCTGTGGTCTCATCACTGGCAGAGCAGTTCACCACCACTGTGGCCCCGGCCAGCGCGTGTCTGATACTGGGCGGGCATGGCACCCACACGTCCTCGCATATTTCAGCCGCCACCGTAAGTTCCGGCATGTTCTTACACTTAAACAGGAGGTTTGTGCCCATAGGAACCTTTTCTCCATTCCAGTTTGTCATCACTGCCCGCTCATTGCCCGGGCAAAAATTCCTGGCCTCATAAAACTCCGAATAATTAGGCAGGTTTCTCTTTGGCACTATGCCTAGAAGCCTCCCTTTTTGGATGGCTGCCGCTGCATTGTAGAGCTTGCCATCCCGCTCCCAGGGAAGCCCCAAAAACACCAGAATATCCTTTCCGTCCGTAAACCGGACAATACGGTCCAGTTCTTCCCTGGCCTTTCTTAACAGGGCCTTCTGGCCAAACAGGTCCGCACATGTATACGCAGTAAGGCAAAGTTCCGGAAATACCATAAGCTTCACTCCCCTGCTGTATCCCTGGCCAATCAAATCCATAATCTGCTGTGCATTATATTGTGGGTCAGCCACCCTGACCTTTGGCGTGGCAGCTGCTACCCTTAAAAATCCATCTTTCATCTCTGGCCTCCATTGAAAATAATTGTTTTGATTTAATATACCACAGATTGGCAGAAAAATATAGGGAGGAATTGGGCCGGATGGGCACTGGGACCCTGTAAGGTTTCGGTGTATGGTTTTGGGGGAAAATCCCCATTTACATCCCGCCAATTCTATTATACAATCATAAAAAAAAATAAAATACAGGAGTTATTTCTATTATGATAAATGAATTTTCCAGAACTGAAATGCTCATAGGCGCCGAAAAAATGAATACCCTTAAGAACTCCACAGTAGCCGTATTCGGGGTGGGCGGAGTTGGATCCCATGCAGTGGAGGCCCTGGCCAGATGCGGCGTGGGCCGCCTGATTCTTGTGGACAATGATACGGTCTCCCTTACAAATATTAACCGGCAGAGTATTGCGCTCCACAGTACCATCGGACAGTTTAAGACCCGGGTCATGAAGGAAAAAATTGCCGACATCTGTCCCGGCACACAGGTTATTACCTTTGAGGAATTCGTACTACCCGATAATATAGAAAGCCTTTTTGAACATATGGAGCTCCAGATGGGGCAGGGCAACTCTGTGGATTATATCCTGGATGCCATCGATACAGTGACCGCAAAGCTGGCCCTGGCAGGCTTTGCCGCCTCCCACGGTATCCCTGTGATTGCTTCCATGGGTACCGGCAACAAGCTTCACCCGGAACTCCTCCGGATATCCGATATCTCCCAGACCTCTGTGTGCCCTCTCTGCAAGGTGATGCGCAAGGAATTAAAAGCCAGGAATATCTCCGGACTGAAGGTCTGCTGGTCACCGGAGCAGCCCCTTACGCCCGGACAGACGGCGGAGGATACCGGGTGCCGCCGCGCCACTCCCGGAAGCATATCTTTTGTGCCGCCTGTGGCAGGACTTGTGATTGCCGGAGCAATCATAAGGGATATCTGCGGGCTGGAATGAATTTTTAAACACATTCTGGCATAGCCGCAGATATCCCTCTGCTCTCTTTTTATAATTATTCATCCCCAGTCCTATTCCAAGGGCGCCCGGTAAAACCTGCCTACAAACTGCTGTGTCCTCAGCACATTGATGATGATATGCTCATCTGCTTCCTGCATGATGTGGATGGCGTTGTTTACCTCATAGGCTGATATGACTGTATTTAACAGGTACATTTTCTTTTTGCTGTACCCTCCCATGGCTTCCACACAGGACATTCCATGGCGGAAATGACTGATATAGGCATCCACCACTTCCTGTCCTTTTATGGTAGTTGCCTGAAGAGTAACCAGCTCATAGCGGTGATGGAAGGCGGAAATCATGCGGGTGGAGATAAACTGGAAAATAATGGAATATCCCGCGTGCTTCCAGCCAAAAATAGCGCCGTAAAAACAGTACATGACAGCATTTCCAAAAAACACATAGGACCAGATGGAAAGCCCGGTGCGGTTGGATACAAAGAGGGCTATAAAATCCGTGCCTCCGGTGGAGGCGTTTCCCCGGAGGGCAATGACGATTGCACTTCCAAAAATGACGCCTCCAAAAATAACATTCAGCACTTCATCTGTAAAGATGGGGCTGAAGTTAAATATCTGCAGGAAAATACTGCTTAAAAATACCTGGACCAGGGAAAATATTGTAAAACGGATGCTGATTCCCTTACAGCACAGGATTGCCACCGGAATATTCAGCAAAAGCATGGTGACCTGCATGGGAATATTAAGCCCTTTCAATTCCCCCAGCCGTTCCACAAGCATGGCCATGCCAGTAAATCCGCCGGATATGATACCGGCCGGCCGCACAAAAACCTGCAGCGCATAAGACTGGATAAGCGCGGATACAAACACCGCAGCCACTGTAATGCAGGTTCTTACCCTCCTGTCTTTCTTCCACTGATTGATAAAAGCTGAAATTCTCAGAATCTGTCCCATAGGAAATTTCGCTCCTGTTTCATTTAGTTATCATATCACATAATTATCCTTCATGCTTTTCTGCCACTGGACCAAATCCTCCAACGTATATTTATCCACCACTCCGCTGATGGCCTCATCCAGCTCGCGCCACAGGCGCAGGGTCACACAGTCCATCTGCCTGGCACAGGGGTTCTCATCCCCGCTTAAGCAGTCCACCGGGGCCAGGCTTCCTTCTGTGATTCTCAAAATAGAACCCACTGTATAGTCCGAAGACGGTCTGGCCAGGTAATATCCTCCCTGATTTCCCCTGATGCTGCGCACAAAGCCGGCCCTGGATAAGATGGAGATAATTTGCTCCAGATATTTGCCGGATATTCCCTGACGGTTGGCTATGTCCTTTATTTTAACAGGCTCGCCGTCTCCGTGAATGGCTAAATCCACCATGGTGCGGAGGGCATAACGGCCTTTTGTCGATACAAGCATATATGTTCACGTCCTTTATCTTAAAATTTATCCTGACATGAGTATATCATACTATTCCCGTAGGAAATATGTCAATAGCAAGTTATTGTTCCTGCCAGGTCTGTTGGATTGCTTTATGAATAGAGTGCGCCATTTTCGGGAAAATAATATGGAAACTGAGAAAAATTGCAGGCCTGATTCCATGTAGCCGGCCTGCTAATCATTGAGAACGGAGGATTTTCATGAAGAATGAACCGGTATTCCTGACTGACAAAAACCACAACATAGTGTTGGAGGCCCTTTCACCGGCTCCCAATGCAGCTCTCCCCGATTCCTGCAAACCCTTTGAAATCCTGGAGCCCACAACCGCTGAAGGCGCAGCGGAAAAACATCTTCCGGTAGTGGAGCAGAATGGACTCCGTGTGACAGTCAAGGTTGGAAACATTTTCCATCCCATGGACCAGGAGCACAGCATCGGATGGGTGTGCCTTGTGACGAAAGCCGGCTGTATCATGCGCGTTCCACTGACCCCTGATTGCGAGCCGGTGGCATCCTTCACCCTGGAGGAGGGGGATGCTCCTGCTGCGGCTTACGCTTACTGCAATCTCCATGGGCTGTGGAAAAAATCAGTCTGATTTTGCCCGCCTTTGTTTCCCGGGCAAAGTGCCGGAAACATCCGGACAAAAATGAGAGCCGCCCTTCCCCCACAGAAGGCAGCTCTCAGTCACGATCAAAAACCGTCACACTATTAGTTTATCTGGCATCCCCATACCAAACAAAAACCTGTAAGGCACTCCTTTGTGCTTCTTACATGGACACTATACCACCGCTTCCATGATTTGTCAATCATCTTTGTGCATATTAGTGAATTTCTTTCCCCTATAAACAAGTTTTTATATAAAATTCTTCCATTTTTCCACAGTTCAAAGACAAATGTCTCCTGTATATTTATCTTTCATCGGTACATACTAACTTAAGCCATAATTTTTATCTGAAGTCACACAGAAAGGAAGAAACCATGGAATTTTCCCAAAATTTAAAGGACAACATTACTTACCTTCACAAGAAGCTGAATGTACAGACAAATTTTGACGTGGTATACCGCGTAGTCCACATCGGCGGCCGGGAAGCATGTCTTTATTTCATAGATGGTTTTACAAAGGATGAATCCCTGTTAAAAATTCTGCAGGTATTCTCCACCATCAAGCCGGAGGATATGCCAAAGGACGCCCACGGCTTCTCCAAACAGTATGTTCCTTACGGCGAAATTGGACTGCTTTCCAATGACCAGGATATGACCGTCCAGCTGTTGTCCGGTGTGTCCTGCCTCTTTATTGACGGTTATGATAAATGTATTACGATTGACTGCCGCACCTATCCAGCCCGCGGCGTCAGCGAACCGGAAAAGGATAAAGTCATGCGTGGATCCAGGGATGGCTTTGTGGAGACCCTGATTTTTAATACTGCCCTGATTCGCCGGAGAATCAGGGACCCCAGGCTTACCATGGAAATCACATCCGCCGGAGAGAGCTCCCACACCGACATTGCCATATGTTATATGGAAAACCGGGTGGATAAGCAGCTTCTGGATAAAATCAAGAAACGGATTCAGAATCTGAAGGTAGATGCGCTGACCATGAATCAGGAAAGCCTGGCAGAGTGTATCTTTCCCCATAAATGGTTTAATCCATTCCCCAAATTCAAGTTTTCAGAACGGCCCGATACCGCTGCCGCCTCTATTTTAGAAGGAAATATCATTATCCTGGTAGACAATTCCCCTTCTGCCATGATACTTCCCTCCTCTGTCTTTGATATCATAGAGGAGGCAGATGATTACTACTTTCCTCCTATTACAGGCACGTACCTCCGTCTGTCCAGGATGACCATATCCCTGCTGTCCCTGCTTTTAACCCCTACATGGCTTCTGTTTATGCAGAATACGGAGCTCATACCGGACTGGCTGGCCTTTATCCAGCTGTCAGACCCGCTTAATGTGCCTTTAATCTGGCAACTTCTTATACTGGAATTTGCCATTGACGGCCTGCGGCTGGCGGCTGTCAATACTCCCAATATGCTGACCACCCCCCTCAGTGTGATTGCCGGTATTGTTCTGGGGGAATACGCGGTAAAATCCGGGTGGTTCAACAGTGAGACCATGCTCTACATGGCCTTTGTTACCATTGCCAATTACTCCCAGGCCAGCTTCGAATTGGGATATGCCATGAAATTCATGCGCATCATCATTCTAATACTGACAGCCATCCTGAATATATGGGGATTTGTCATCGGAATCATCCTGTCGGCCTGCGCTATCATATTCAACAGAACCATTGCCGGCAAAAGCTATATTTATCCGCTGATTCCATTCAGCCTTTCAGAATTAAAAAAACGTTTTCTCAGAGGGAGGCTGCCTCATACAGAAAAGTGATTGTTCTATTCCTATGGTAACACAGTATAGAGAAGCAGCGAACCGGCCTTTTGGCCGGTTCTGCTCCCTATCTTATATTGTTATACATATCAAAATAGGCCCCCGCCTCTTCCAGGTCATCTTTTATAAGGGCTTTAATGCCTTCAAAGTTTATCCGCATTTCTGAACAGGGTATGGCCATTGGCGTTTTTCACCAGACCAGTCACATCAGGCTTTGCCAGGACAACGGCATTCAGATAATATAGAGGTATAATGGGCATCTCATCCATCAGGATGGACTCCGCCTCCTTAAATATCTCCATACGCTTACTGTTATCCGCCAGGTTGCGGCATTCTTCTATCATGCTGTCATACTTCATGGCATTGTCTCCGCTCCAGCGGTTCTGGTTGTAGGCGCGGGCCTGGGTAAAGCAGTTCAGATTGGTGTCCGGATCCAGGTAGTCACCGGTCCATCCGTCAAAGCAGACGTCAAAGTTTCCGGCCTTCTGCTCATCCCAGTACACCTTGGACTCAAAGGTAACAATATCTGCCTGTACTCCAAGGTTATCCTTCCACATAGACTGGATTACCTGGGCAATGTCTTTGTTCTCTTTTGTGTTGGTAACGATGAAGGTCAGAACTGGCAGTCCCTCTCCATTGGGATATCCCGCGTCTGCAAGAAGTTTCTTTGCAGCCTCCACATCCTCTTTAATCAAGTCGCCTGACACGGTGCGGAAGTCGTCAGAGGAGCCTTCATATGGTATCCCATAAGGCACGAATCCGTAGGCTGGCTCAGGCTTAGACGGAACAATGGACTCGCAGATTGTCCTGCGGTCGATAGCCATGGCCAGGGCTCTTCTCACATCCGGATTGGACAGATACTCCCTGGAACAGTTGAAATCATAATACCGGGTTCCAATTTTGTCATATCCCTTCAGTTCTTCCGTGTTCTCATACTGGTCAATGGCCTGGGAAGTTACCAGGTTATCGCCCATTGCGTCAATTTCACCTGCATTATATGCAGACAGGGCTGACTCCGGAGACTGGATGATTACGATTTCCACTCCGTCCAGTTTAACGGAGTCCGCGGCATAGTAATTGGCATTTTTCTTCAGTACATAGCTGCTCTGGGGATTTATCTTCTCAAGGGTAAATGCACCGTTGCACACATAGGTATCCGCGGATTTGGTCCATGGCTCCTGTCCCTCCACCACATCCTGCTTAACAGGGAAAAAGTTGCTGGATGCAGTCAGATAAAGAAAATATGGCGTAGGTGCTTTCAGGGTTACCTCCAGGGTTTTATCGTCCAGAGCCTTTACCCCTACATCCTGGACAGAACCGCCCTGTGTGTTGTACTCTTCCCCGCCCTTCAGATAGTGCAGTTCCCATGCGGCCGGGGAAGCCGTATCTGGATTCAGGACGCGTTTCCAGGAATATTCAAAATCTCCTGCCGTCAAATCGCTTCCATCGGACCATTTAAGTCCGTCCTTCAATGTAAAGGTGTAGGTCAGTCCGTCTTCGCTTACCTCATATGTGTCACACATGGCATTGCTCAGGCTTCCGTCTGCCTCCAGCTGGAACAGACCGCAGAACATATTCTGCAGGAAGGTGGACGATGTGCTGTAGTTATTCAGGGTGGGGTCCAGTGTTTCCGGTTCCTCCATCACCGCATAGGTAAGGATTTTCTCTCCTTCTTTTGACCCGGCAGCCGCATCTGCCGAAACCTCTGTGCCGGCATCTGACCCGGCAGGACCGCTCTGTGTTCCTCCGCAGCCGGCCAGGGTGGTGGCAGCCAGGGCTGCACACAGTAACAGGCTTAATTTTTTCTTCATAGATTTCCTCCTTTTTCCGGATTCCCGTTGAGCAGAATCCAATACAGAAAATTATACCTGTATTCTCCGTGGAAAGTCAATACATGGAAAGCAGTTTGACAGAGCAGGCCTTGTCACCGCCCCGGCCCGGCCGCCGTCCCGCCTCTCCTGTTCAGACCTTCTCACCTACTCCAGCTCCAATCCGCCTGTATACAGCTGGTAATACATTCCCCTCTCCTTTATCAGGCTCTCGTGGTCTCCCGTAAGCATGGTATCATATCCTTCCGGAAGCATCTCTATGAACTGGCCGGCATTGGCCAGCTCCGCGGCATCGCAGATCTCCCTGCCCGCGGCATTTTTATTGCCCCACCGCAGGTTATCACGGATGGTGCCGCTAAACAGGATATTTTTCTGCAGAACCACTGTCACCTGATCTCTCAGGGCCTTAAGCCCATACTCCTTCACATCCCGTCCCTCCCAGGAGACCTATGGTTTCTCCGGATTTAATATGGATATCCACATCCTTAAGGGCCAGCTTCTCCTTATCCCCTATGCAGATGAAGGACACATGTTCAAAGTCAATGCTTCCGCCCGCCACCTCCTGTACCGGGTCGTCCGGGTCTGACAGGCTGCTCTGTTCATCCAGCACCTCCACGATACGCTCTGCCGAGGAACGGGCCATGATGACCATGCCAAACATCATGGAGAGCATCATCAGGCCGGACAATATCTGGACCGCGTAGATAATCATGCTTGTCAGCTCGCCTGTGGTCATGCTGCTTCCCACAATGAGTCTGGCTAAGACGGTGCCGCCCCGTGGCAGCCATAGGCCCTTTCGCTCCATCAGCTTCAGAATCTCCGTGGCTGTGGGGCGGCGATAAGGCGGACGGTTGGATTTAATTGCAACGGCTCCGGCAGCAGACAAGACAGACCCCGGAGGGTTTCTGGGAGTTTCCCCTGGATTTGATAAAATGCGCATTTACAACCTGGATTTTCCTGCTATAATTGGTAGGGGTGTCTTATCCCAATTCATATTCTGAGAGGTTATCATGAAATACAATTCACATCAATTTCATTGCGGACTAAAAGATGGCGTACCCATCGGGCTGGGATACCTGGCCGTTTCCTTTACCTTTGGAATCATGGCAAGGGGAGCCGGCCTAACCACTCTCCAGTCCGTTGTCATGTCCTTTACCAACCTGACAAGTGCGGGGCAATTTGCAGCCCTGGGAATCATACAGGCCGGAGCCCCCTTTATGGAAATGGCAATGGCCCAGCTCATCATCAACCTGCGCTACTGTCTCATGTCCTGCTCCCTGTCCCAGAAGCTGAGCGCAGATATGCCCTTCTTCCACCGTTTCTTCATGTCCTATGGGGTTACGGATGAGATATTTGGCGTGTCCGTATGCCGCCCTGGCTGTCTGAGTCCCTTTTACAGCTATGGGCTTATCTGCGTTGCCGTACCCGGCTGGACCCTTGGCACCCTGCTGGGAGCCGTTTCCGGGGAACTGCTTCCGGCGCGCCTCTTAAGCGCCCTGAACGTGGCGCTGTACGGAATGTTCCTGGCTGTGGTGATTCCGCCGGCCAAGACAAGCAGGATTCACACCGGCGTCATCCTGGCCTCCATGGCTTTAAGCCTTGTGTTTGCTCATGTGCCGTTCCTGGCAGGTCTCTCATCCGGCTTTAAAATTATCCTGTTAACCATCCTGATTGCCGGCGCGGCAGCCATTCTGTTTCCTGTAAAGGAGGATAATGAACATGAATCATAATGTGTACCTATATATCCTTGTGATGGCAGGCGTAACCTACCTGATTCGTCTCCTTCCGCTGACCTTGATTAAGAAGGAGATAAGGAACGTATATATAAAGTCCTTTCTCTATTACGTCCCCTACGTCACCCTGTCCGTCATGACCTTTCCTGCCATCCTCCACGCCACTGCCTCTGTGTGGTCCGGCGCAGCAGCCCTGGCAGTGGCTGTTATCCTGGCCTGGAAGGGCAAGAGCCTGTTCCAGGTGTCCCTGGCCGCATGTGCCATGGTATTCCTGCTGGAACTGTTCCTGTAAGCAAGATCCTTTCATTTCCCAGAACTCCTACAGCGACAATCCGCCTCTTGCCCTTGCCCGCCTGTCCATGACAGACTGGATGACCGGAACCATGAATATTGCAACAATTCCGCCTGCATAACCGTTATTATACAGGTTCATGCCTCCATACACGATTCCCACATTGAGGGCAACGGAGGAATGCAGGTAACCTGCCACGATTCCGGCCACCACGCCAAACTCCCCGGCCACCGGCGCAAGGGTGGTGGAGAATAAAAGGGCCAGCATGGGAGAGGGCTGATAAATGTTCCATGTCTTGGTGAAGCTGGCCAGATATACCCCCATCATCACCGGAGCTATGTTCCTCAGATGTTTTCCCGTGGCCCCAAAGCCCACAACGGTAAAGATACCGCAGATGGTGGGTCCGTTCAGCTCACCTCCCACTGCCAGCACGAAATAGGTGGCGAACAGTCCATTGACTCCCATATTGAACACGGTGCTGGCGCCGCCTTCATCTCTCAGATAATCCGTTCCGCCGATTCCATAGGATTTGATGATTCTTTTGTACGATTCCCAGATACTTCTGCCCCGCACCGCAACCCCAAAGACGATCATTCCGCCAAACAGTACAGACAGCACGATACCAAAAACCTCATTGTTTCCCGTGGACCAGATGAGCCTGGATTCTATCTCCACTCCAAAGGATTTTAGCACTGACACAATGACTGTGGCTATGATGCCCGCGGCAAACCCCACATTGTACAAAGAGTATCCTTTGTGTGCAAAATGCACATGGGTGGAAAGGGGCGGCAAAACAAAGCCTATAACCAGCCCCACGGCCAGAGCTATGGCCAGCCGCATCACCAACGGCAGGTTGCCCACCTGCATCATCTGGGTGATGATTGGCGAAAGACTGGTTCCGTACAGGCCGATGTAGATGTACCTGCGCATGGACGTCTTGTGGTACCTGGCGTACAGGTACACTCCGGCCAAAATGGCCCAGATGTTAAGCAGATTTTTGCCAAACAGTGAGAAGCCGAACATCAGGCAGCTGGATGTGATGGTGTGGCCGTCCATATCCATACCCATAAAGTAGATGATACCAATGCTCATAAGCGTCAGTGCACCGGCGTTAATAAGGGCCGCCCCCACACCGCCCACAACGAAATAATCCGTAATCAGAAAATCGGGCTCTTTTATCAGACGCACGATTCCCGGACCTATTTCCTGGATTGGCTGCAAAAACAGCCCAATGACCATAAAATAAACAGGAAGCAGGGACAGAAGAAAAAACTTCTGCTTCCTGGTCAGGGATTTCAGTTCATGAAAATGTTCCAGATGTTTCATAAATACCTCCCAATCAGCATTCTTTTTCTATCATAACTGATAGACCCCCGGTTGGCAAAGACATTTTTTACTTCTGTTGGAAAATTTATTATTACGGGCCGGGTCCGGCATGTCCCGGTATATTTACGGTTCAGGTACAGAAAGGCAGTCCAGGGATATCTTTCAACCGCCGTCCCAAAACAAAAAGCGCCCGGTCACCCGGGCATCCACATCTCACATTTTCTATTTTCCAAATGTCACAAACCGATTATCCCTTAACATCTTCACAAATTCAGCCAGCCGTTCATACAGCGGCTCGGCCTGGTCTGCGAATTCTTCCCTGACCAGCACTCCGATGTCAATGATATTCCTGTTTCCGTCCATCTGCTTCCAGACAAAGCTTCCGAACCGGTCCAGCTTCACATGGCTCACTTTGGGCGTGACCCACAGCTTCTGGGCCAGCTTATCAAAGATTCCCTTGTGCACCATGTCCACGGTCACTATTCCCTGTCCGTCCTCTTTCCACGAGAACTCGGGGTTTCTGACCGGTACCTTTTCCAGATAATTATGGTCCTTTTTCTTATTGAAGCCCAATGTAATCCTTCCTTCCATCTCCGTCATATCATAAGCATACACAGGGCGCCGGAATACCTGACACCCCATGCACGCGGAACTCACACCATGTTATACCAGTATGCTTATTTCCTGTTCTCTTTATGCCAGATGGTAAATTTGCACATGGTAAGCATCAGCAGAGCAAAGACAATGAGTGATACAATCTTTGCTGCCGGGCTCACAAGGAAAGCGCCCAATCCGTTATCCAGGGCAGACAGGTTGATGAAATCGCCCAGATACCCGCCTCTTGCGCTTGAAAGAGGGATGATGGCAAATACGGCCAGCATGATTCCCACCAGACCTTCTCCCGCAATCATACCTGATGTATAGAGCACGCCCCGGTCAATAGCCTCTTTCTTATCCTCTTCCTTTGCGTATTTACGCTTTTCATACCAGTGGCGAATAAGTCCTCCCACCATGATGGCTGCCGTGGTCCTCAGAGGCAGATATAAACCTACCGCGACCGGCATTACCGGAATCCCAAGGATTTCGATAACAACGGCAATGGCCGCGCCTGCCAGAATCATGTTCCATGGAAGGTTGCCGTCCATAACGCCCTCTACCACGGTCTTCATAATCATGGCCTGGGGAGCAGGAAGCTCTGCCGAGCCATAGCCCCATGCCTGGTTCAGAAGGTACAGTACGCCTCCGATGGCAATGGCGGAAGAAACCACGCCAATCAACTCGCCCATCTGCTGGTTCCTTGGTGTGGAACCTACCAGATAACCTGTCTTTAAATCCTGGGAGGTATCCCCGGCAATGGCCGCAATGACGCAGATGACACCGCCGATGGAGATAACGCCCATCATGCTCTCATGGGTGGCTCCGGACACAGCTTTAAGCACCAGCGCTGATACCAGCAGAGTGGCAATGGCCATACCGGATACCGGGTTATTGGAGGAACCAACCAATCCCACCAGACGTGAGGACACGGCCGCAAACAGGAAACCGAACACGGCAATCAGCAGAGCGCCCACAAAGCTTACAGGAACAGCCGGCACCAGCCATATGATTACCACGGCAATGAGGACGCCTATGAGTACCACATTCATAGGGATATCCCTGTCCGTACGCAGGGTGGAAACCTGACGTCCGCCCTTCAAGTCCCGCATAGCATCCCTGAAGGTATTTACAATCATGGGAAGGGACTTGATCAGGCTTATGATACCTGCCGCTGCCACAGCTCCGGCGCCGATGTAACGGATATAAGAGCCCCACATAGCCTGGCTGCTCATCTCGCTGATCAGCACATCTGCCGGTGCAAAGGGCGTTGTGAGCCCGCCTCCGAACAGCTTAATAATCGGCATCAGAATCAGCCATGATATAATGCCTCCCGAAAACATGTAGGAGGAAATCTTTGGACCGCAGATGTAACCTACTCCCGCAAGGGCGGGGAGTACGGAAATTCCCACGCCGCCGCCGTATTTGCGGATATCATAATCCACATCGCCGGGGAACAGCTTCAGGCCGTCAGCCACAAACTTGTACAAAGCGGCAATTCCCATACCCGCAAATACAACGCCCGCTTTGGAACCGCCCTGCTCTCCTGCAATCAGTACCTCGGCACATGCCTGTCCCTCCGGATAAGGAAGAACCCCATGCTCCTTGACAATCAGCGCCTGGCGCAGCGGAATCATAAACAGCACACCCAACACGCCTCCGCACAGCGCAATCAGCGCAATCTCAACCAGGGAAGGCGCGCCCTCTCCCCAGTCTCTCATCCACATAAACAGAGCCGGCAGGGTAAAGATAGCTCCTGCTGCCACAGATTCACCGGCAGAACCAATGGTCTGCACCATGTTGTTCTCCAGAATGGAATCCCTTCTGAGGATGACCCGGATAACGCCCATGGAGATAACTGCCGCAGGTATGGACGCGGACACGGTCATACCCACGCGAAGGCCCAGATAAGCATTGGCAGCGCCAAAAAGGACGGCCAGAAGGATACCCAGGATCACGGAAACCGCAGTGACTTCCGGAACCACCTTGTCAGCCGGTATAAATGGTTTGAAACCATTTTCATCTTTCATGTATCTATCGCTCCTTTCGTATTGACCACATAAAAACCAAATATTTTGGCTCTTACGTGAGATACAAGCCAACCCTGCCTAAACAGGACGGCTTGTATCTTATCCCCGTAATTATAGCATCCTTCAGAAAAAATTTCCACATTTTTTGCGAAAATGGTATGAATTGCATTAATTTTTTTAATTTTTCCATCATTTTCATTTAATAAAACGGCCACACAGCCTTACAAAACAAAGTATTTTCTCTGTTTTGTGGCTTGTGGCCGAAAAAAAATTCCGAAATCCATTATTTTTCACAATCAAATACAAGTCCCCAGGAGGCCCGTATATCGTCCATGAGCCTCAGGATGTCCAGAGTATCTTCTTTTTTATGTACATCTTTAAGTACATCTCTGGAGGACATGCCCAGCCGGACGCACCGGTTCACCTCCTGTATCTGATACTCAAAGCCGTTTACCTCAAAGGGAAAGTCCAGAACATATTCCTCCCCCTTCATTCCATTTACCGTGTCAGCGAATTTTGCCGCTATGATTCCGGTTGCCAATATTCCAATTTACTATGAAACGCGTCCGAAACACGCTCTAAGTATCCGCTCTGGCCAGCGTGCTCTCCAGGCTCACATCCTTACCCGGGTCAAAGAAGGCATAGCCTGCTGCAATGCCAGCCGGAAATACATTCCCGTCGCTGTATGCCTTCACGGCCCTTTCCATGGCCAGGATTCCACGGAATACCTGATCCTGCCCCAAACCGTCTAACTGTACCACAAACTCATCCCCGCCAATGCGGAACAGGGGCGCCCCCGGAAATGCTTCCCGTATAATGTCCGCGGACCTGCGGATGTATTCGTCCCCCCTGTCATGGCCGAAGCGGTCATTGACCCCCTTTAAGTCATTGAGGTCGCACATGAAGAAACCGCTGCCCGGTATCTCCTCCGTATGGCTGTTCTTGTGCCGCAGCATGTGTTCATAAGCCAGCCGGTTTCCAACACCCGTGAGTCCGTCCCTGTCACGCTCCACCTTCAGCGCCTTGGTCTCAAGGATTTCATCGGTCACATCCTCCACCACACAGCGGATGGGATGGGCCGCTGTTTTACATGTTATTCATTCTGGCTGCTGTTGCGGTCCGGATTGTTATTCCTGAAATACAGGGCGGTCAGAGAGCCGTCCGTCTCCCCTTCGTCCGGCAGTATCAGGAACACGCCTGTGGTCTTTGTGTCGTACAGGGCATCCAGGACCTCGGGTGCCAGCGCCTCCAGCAGGCGGTCCGGCTGTCCCCGGTATTCCAGCCCGTCCGGACTGTCAAAATACCGGCTTATGGTATCTGTATGATGGCTGAAATTAGTCCAGACATTCTTCATCTGGTTCTCCAGATTATTCCTGCGGCCCTTTACCTTTTCCGCAAATATACGGTACTGGTTGGCCTCTGCCTGTTCCATGACTCCCCCTGCCACCATGAAGGACACCAGAAGAACACTCTGCAGTACCAATAATACCACAAATGCTATGCTCAGCTTAAATGCTATGGATTTACTTCTGAATTTTCTGTCCATCTGTCTTACCAGCCATTTCCTTTAGGAGTGTTTCATACCAACGGTTAAGATGCTCCTCGTCCAGCAGCTCCCTTTCCACCGACTCCCTGCTCTCACCTTTTTCCATCCGCTGCTTCAGGGTTTCCAAATCCGCGTTCATACAGTTCTCCAGCGATACGGAAAATATCTGGTCCATGTCATAAGACCCCTGAAAGGTTTCGCGGACATATACATTATGGTTTTCCAGGGCATCAAATGAGGTCCGGATGCTCTTCTCCACTGCCTGGACATTGTCCCGGCTTTCCACATGGGCCACCGGGTCTGATACGGATTCCAGCGTCTTCTCCTGCACTGGCAGATATCCTGTAGCCATTGCAAAGCGTATATTCTGCTCCGGCTCAGTGAACCATTTAAGGAACCGGACCGCGGCCTGCTGGTGACTCTCATCCGTGGAAAACACCGCCATGTTGGCCCCTCTCTGTCCCATATAAGACGTACCGCCCTGAAAAACAGGATAGGCATAGCTGCCGCAGGCGATGGGATGGGACTGTTTTTCATCCTCAATTACCACCTGCGGAAAGAAACCCGCGCCTGCCGAGGAACCGATATAGTGGGCGGCTGTCAGAGAGGCAAAGTCATTGAATGCGTTCATCCCCAGGAACGGACTGCCCCCGGACCATTCATAATACATGCCCGCTGCCTGTGCCAGGCCCTCCCAGGTTTTAAGCATCTCTTTGTCCGCTCCTGTGTCCCCGGCAAACCGTTCCCAATCCGTTTCATTGAGATAGAGAATCTCCGTGGATTTTGCCACCGGAATCATCCGGCAGATGCCGTCCCCCTCCCAGATTCCCTCCTTCAGGAATTCAGGCCGGTAAGCGTCCAGTTCTTCTTCCGAGAAATAGTCATCCAGATGGACCAGGGGCACTATCCCGTCCAGCCTGTGGGCGCTGTCCGGATAGGATGCAAATATATCCGGCAGCGGATCTGAGCCGATGACATGGCTGGCGGACGCGTACAGCACATCATCCAGTTCATTGCCGGAGCCATATCCCACCGGTTCCACTATGATTCCCTGTTCCATGCCCACAGTCTCGTTAAATTCCATCACCAGGTCATCAAACGCGCTCTTGGCCACTGCGTTATGGGCATGCCAGAGCACTACCACCGCAGGTTTTCCCTCATCTTCCTTTTTTCCATCTCCGGCCATGCATCCGCCAAGCCCCAAAACAGCGGCCACGACAGCCGCCAATATGTATACGTATGGTCTGCGATTCATAATGAATTTCCTCCCCGTGCGGTCTTTCCATGGCAGACACAGATGCCGCCACACTCCGAACACGCCACATCTTAAGTATAACACGAGAAACAGCCTGCTGTCTATTCTGGTTTAATAAGGAACATCCCAAAGAAAAAGACAGGACTCCCTGGTCCTGCCTTGTTCTTTTTATGCCTCTCTGCCTGAATGTGAGTAAAATGTAATCAGATACAGACCACACAACCCTACCAGCGCATAGATGATCCTGGTCACCCAGGAGGCTGTTCCGAAAATCCATGAAACCAGGTTGAAATTAAAGAATCCTACCAGCCCCCAGTTCACAGCCCCAATCAGGGCGATTGTCAGAGCGGTATAATCCAATGCCTTATTACCCATTGCATGCTACCTCCTTGTCATGAGCATTTCGTGTCTGCTTTCCAGACACATATGCAGCTTGCTATACGCTGGTAGTATGTACCGGTTTGTGGAATTCCATACATTTTTTGCTTATTTTATCGCGATTCCTGTTTTCCGGCCGATGAAGGCGCTTCTGCCGGCGGATCCTGATTATCCTCCCCGGCCGCCTCTCTCATCTGCCGGATTACCTCCTCCGGAAGTATGTCATACAGACGGTTCCGTTTAAGAGGGGGCTGTTCCAGATATTCTTCCCTCAGCATGCCGTTTACCCGGTCCAGCTCCTCCTTAAGCTCCCTGGCCGATATCAGGCGGCATCCCTGACCCAGTATGATGACTTGTTCCACTCCGTCTGAGGTTGCCACGGACACATCGAATCTGCGGGCATTTTCATGGGCAAACTTCTCTATATACTGGTCCGCTGTCTCTGCTTCCTTTGTGTAGACCACCCGGATATTGTGGTATTCGGAAACCTCTGTGACATGTCCCGCCACGCGGTAGGCGTCAAACACCACCATGAGACAGCACCTGCGTATGGCCTGATAGTTGCAGAGCAGATCCATGAGCCGTCCTCTGGCTCCGTCCATGTTATCCCGGGCCAGCTCCCGCAGCTCCTCCCAGGCAAAGATGATATTGTAACCGTCCACCAGCAGATATTCCTGTCTGGCCTCCTGTTTCTGGTAGGTTCGGGTCACCGGGCCGCTATAGGTTACGGCGTTCCTGCTTTCTCTGCTCCTGCCGGGATATCCTTTGCGCGGTGACTTATCCCGGCTGTTGGAATAAAAGGTGCGCTCCAGTATGGCGTCAATCTCATCCGTGCCCAGCCATGCTTCCACGTGTTCTTCCTGTCCGGCAGAGGATTTTCCCGGATTCCTGCAAAAAGCCAAATCCCCTTTTTCATCCATTTCCTCCCCATCCGGGGATTCTATTACAAGACCGCTGTCCACATGCATATACTCCTTCACCCGGTCCCAGCTCACCACGAATCCGGCCCCGTGGGCGCAGAACACGGAGCCTGTGGGATTTTCCGTATCTCTCTCCGGATCATAGCCGGTCTGCTCAATGATTTCCCGGCTGTTATGGCAGGGCTCGTATCCTTTGAGCGTACATGCCAGCCTCCCCTGTCCCCTGGTGTACGACATGACCTCTGACTGATACCCACGCATGGAGGCAACCGGCGCCTGTCCCGTGAGAACGGCCTGTCCCTGCCTGTTTTCCTCGATGACACAGGTCCCGCACCGCTTCTCAATATCGGTCATGGCGCGCCCGATGGACGCCTCAGGCACTTCCAGACGGAAGGTATACCACGGTTCCAAGAGGATACAGGCCGCCTCCATAAGCCCCTGGCGCAGGGCCCGGTAGGTGGCCTGCCTGAAATCCCCTCCCTCTGTATGCTTGTTATGGGCCCTGCCCGCCACAAGGGTGATTTTCATATCTGTTATGGCTGCTCCGGTCAGAACCCCCCGGTGCACCTTCTCTTCCAGGTGGGTCAGCACCAGGCGCTGCCAGTTCCTGTCCAGGTCATCCTCGCTGCATCTTGCCTCAAACTGGAGTCCGCTTCCGCGTTCTCCCGGTTCCATAAGCAGATGGACCTCCGCATAGTGGCGCAGGGGTTCAAAATGCCCCACCCCCTCCACGGCGCCCGCGATTGTCTCCTTATACACGATGTTCCCTGTGCCAAATTCTGCCCGAACTCCGAAACGTTCTTCAATCAGGCTCTTCAGCACCTCAATCTGCACTTCTCCCATAAGCTGCATGGATATCTCTTTCAGCTCCTCATTCCATACCACCCGCAGCAGTGGATCCTCCTCCTCCAGCTGGCGGAACTTGGGCAGCATCACAGCCCCGTCGCAGCCCTCCGGCAGTTTTACCTGATAATTGAGCACAGGCTCCAGCACCGGGAGCATGGAATCCTCCCCGGCTCCCAGTCCCTGTCCCGGATAGGTCCTGGTAAGGCCGGAAACAGCGCAGATGGTTCCTGCCTCCGCCTCAGGCACAGCCTCATACCGGTCCCCGGAATATACACGGATCTGGTTTACTTTTTCCTGCCATGCCTCGGATGGCTTTTCGGTATTCCCGCCGGATACGGTTCCCTTTACCTTAAGTCTTCCGCCTGTAATCTTTAAGTGGGTCAGACGGTTTCCCTGGTCGTCCCTGGAAATCTTGTACACCTTCGCCTCGAACTCCTGCGGATATTCCGGCATCAGGGCCCATCTGCGGATTCCATCCAACAGCTCCTCCACCCCGGTGAGTTTAAGGGCAGAGCCAAAGAAACATGGAAAAAGCCTGCGTTCCTTAATCAGGCGGCGGATCTCATCATCCTCCACATCCCCGGTCTCCAGATACCGCTCCAAAAGCTTCTCGTCGCACATGGCTGCGTGTTCCATGAATTCTTCTGTCCCCGCACCGGCAAAATCCACACATCCGTCGTCCAGACGCTTCTGCAGCTCCCTCATCCGCTGCTCCCGGTCCGTGCCGGGCTGGTCCATTTTATTGACAAAGAGGAATACTGGTATCCTGTATTTTGCCAGCAGACGCCACAGGGTTATGGTATGGCTCTGTACTCCGTCCGCGCCGCTTATAACCAGAACCGCATAATCCAGTACCTGAAGCGTTCTCTCCATTTCCGCGGAAAAATCCACATGGCCCGGCGTGTCTAACAGCGTCATGGGCATTCCCTCCCATGTCAGGGCCGCCTGCTTTGAGAAAATGGTGATGCCCCTGGCCCTCTCAAGGGCATAGGTATCCAGGAATGCGTCCCTGTTGTCCACCCTTCCCATCTTACGTATGGTTCCCGCCAGATACAAAAGCGCTTCCGATAATGTAGTTTTCCCGGCATCCACATGGGCCAGAATTCCAAGTACTATTGATTTCATATCCTGTCTCTCTTCCTGCTGTCTTGTCTCCCTTAACATGGCCGCACATCCACCGTATTGTCGTTAAGGGTGGTGGCTGCTCCTATATCGGACAGCCGTTCATGGTGGAGGGCGTTGACCAGAAGCCCGTCTTTTGTAAAGGTCCTGTTGTAAACGCCCCCGGCCGCAACCGTTCCTTCCGCCACCACAGGCGTGATTTTCGCGGTAAACTCCACCTTTGCCAGCTCATTGAAGGCTGTAACGTGACTGCCGTCCGCGATTTTTCTCGCCGCCGCGTCTCTTGGATGGAGCATCAGCGTCATGGGGCCTCTGCCTGAGCTTAAGTCCTCCCTGTCCATAAAGACCGAATTCAGCGTATACGCGCTGGGCACTGCCACCAGCCGCAGAGGGTATGCTCCCCCATGGCTTTTCATATATCTGGGCATGGCCTCTTCCAGGTTTTCATTATAAATCATCATTTTACCGGAAGGCGTCCTGAAGCTTCCGTGGTCTGCAAAGGCCGTGGATATGACTCCCCCTTCCCTTAATATGCGCCATTCCTTCTCTGAGATACGGGTTAATCCCTCCATGGGATGGGCCAGCAGCTCCTCAACCATTTCTTCCTCTGTCCTTTTAAAGTATTCCTCCCCGTATCCCATGGCCCGGGCCAGCAGGCGGAAGGTGTTCCAATTGCTCTTACTCTGCCCTGCCGGCTCGACGATTTTTCTGGCTGTCCCAAAGGTACAGTATCCGTATGCCGTGTACACATCGGTCTGCTCCACGGAAAATGTGGCGGGCAGAAGAATGTCCGCGTACATGGCCGTATCTGTCATGAACCGCTCGTGGACCACCGTGAACAAATCAGGGCGCAAAAGGCCCTCCAGGATTCCCTTCTGGCAGCAGACAGAGGCCACCGGATTGCCTCCGTAGACGTAAAAGCTGCGTATGGGCTTCTCTCCCCTGCTTCCTGTAAGGGCGGAGGCAATCTCATTGATATTCACCCTGCGCCCCGGTTTCTTCCTGAAATCCGGCCTGGTGACCAGCCGGTCGTCCACATAAGGACCCGCCCCCGGATTACAGCCGCACAAACCGCCGCCCGGACGCCCCCACGCGCCTGTATAAGCGGACAAAATGGTGATAAGCCGTGTGGTCATTCCCCCGTTGCCATAACGGGAGGGACCGCTTCCCAAAATGATGGCCGGAGCCGGAGCCGAGGCGTATTCCCTTGCCAGGCCAGCAATCACCTCTGCGGGGATGCCCGTCTCCTCTTCCGCCCAGGCAGAGGTATATGGGGCAAGGGTTTTCCTGAACGCCTCATACCCATTTGTCCGATGAGCCAGGAAATCCCTGTCCGCCAGGTTTTCTTCCTCCATCACATGCATCATTGCCAATGCCAGGGCTCCGTCTGTGCCCGGACGAATGAGAATGGTCTGATCGCAGTAGACATCCATATCTGCTGCGCAGGATTCTATGAGCACCACCCGTTTTCCCTGTCTGCGTGCCTGAATCAGCGCCGGCATGGACTGAAGCCTGGTGGCCTTCATATTGCTTCCCCACACCAGGTAGAAACTGCTGTCCTTAAGCTCCCTTGGATCCAGACAGCCGGTCTGGCCCATGACCGCCTCATAGCCCGCTCCCTTTGCTGAAGAACAGAGTGTTCTGACCATGTCACAAGCCCCCATCCGGTTAAAAAAGGCATCCCCGCATTTGCGCTGCAGGACACTCATGACCCCTGAATAATACATGGGCAGGATGGCATCTGCGCCGTCTTCCTCCAGAATACGGCTCCACCTGCCGGCAATCTCCTTTACCGCATCATCCCAGGTCATGGGTACAAACCTTCCCTCTCCCTTGGCGCCCACCCGTTTCATAGGTATAAGGATGCGCTCAGGTGAATGGACAGACTTCTCATAGTGCCGCATCTTCCTGCATATCAGCCCCTTTGCCGCCGGATGGTCCGGATCGCCTTTTACGCCCAGAATCCTGATTCCGTCTGTTTCTGCCAAAAGTCCGCAGGACGTGGGACAGTCGTAGGGACAGATTGTTTTTCTTATATATGATGCCATCTTATGTCACTCCCTCTATTACTGCGCCCGGTACACAGCCCGGCCTGGTTCTTCCCGTATTCCGGACGCTGTTATCTGATATTAAGTATAGCCAGCAATCGCTTTTCCGTCAAACTAATTTTCCTTCCCCTCCAGGCCCGTGCTGCCTTCGGGACTTACCTGCACCGAACAGTGTTTAACCTGGGGAAATCTTTCTTCTATGGTATCGTGGACCTCCTTGGCGATTCCAAAAGCCTGCTCCAGCATAAGGCTTTTATCTGCTTCAATCTCCAGGTCCACATAAATCCTGGAACCGAAAAGTCTGGTTTTCATGGAACCCACCCGTTCCACGCCCCGGGTGTCCAGCACCGCCTGTTCTATGGACCTGACCGTCTCATCGTCACACGCCTTATCCACCATCTTATCCATGGAATCCCTGAACACATCCAGAGCTGCTTTGACTATGAAGATGCAGATGATGAAGCTGGCCAGCGGGTCCATGACCGGCATTCCCATTCTGGCTCCCAGGATACCGATTAAAGCGCCCACTGAGGACAGTGCATCGCTGCGGTGGTGCCATGCGTCCGCCATCAGAGCCCCTGATTTTAATTTTCTGGCAGCAGCCCTGGTATACCAGAACATCCATTCTTTTACCACTATGGATATAACCGCGGCCCCCAAAGCCAGCGTTCCGGGAATCACCCCGCCCTTTTCCGGCCCGGAACCAATGGTTTCCACAGCGCTCACCCCGATGGCGATACCTGTGGCAAATAATACGGCTGACAGCAAAAGGGCCGCCACGCATTCCATCCGCTCATGGCCATAGGGATGTTCCCTGTCTGACTTCCTGGAAGCCATGGTGATTCCCGCCATAACAATCAGTGTGCTGAACACATCCGAGGCTGAATGGATCCCGTCCGATATCATGGCACCTGAATGGGACAGGATGCCCGCACCCACCTTAAAGGCGGAGAGCACTACGTTGATGACGATGCTGACACAGGACACCTGCATGGCCAGACCCGTACCGTGACGTCTTATCGCTTTTTCCAATATATTCTTTTCATTTCCTTCTCCCATCTGCCTTTACCTCCCCTATCTATGGCAATCACCCAATCTTTCATCCTGCCCCAAAACAGAAAAAACGTCTGTGGGCCAATGTAAGTAAACCACTGTCCCACAGACGTTACGGTCTGCTGCCGCTGTTCGCGGCCCGGCTCCCAAGGCTTTTTCCCGCCTCCGGCCTGCTCAGTTTGTACTGTAGATTAGATATGCAGCGCAAAGAGTGTCTTTCTACAGGCTAATATGAAAGTCTGTTACTGATAGGGTATGAGGAATGGTTCTGTTTGGTGCGGTAACTATTCTGCATTCACACAAATCAAGCCGTAATAAACCGGCAAAAAAACAGCCCTATGCGCAGAAGGGAGCATATCCGTGCCCCTGCAAGCCTGCCCATGTGGCTGTTTTCCATTATCTGAATACTCAGTATGTATTTTTCAAATACGCTCTAAAGCAGATGTTTCCTAAGCTCTGCCCCATCCGCCGGGCTCAGATAAGCCGGCGCAATGTCGAATACGGTCCTGCACCCGGACTGTCCTTCCCTGCTCAGGCGGTATGCGGCCCTGGCATAGGCCACGATGACAGATGCCGTAAATTCCGGGTTGGAGTCCAGCTTCAGGCTGTATTCAATCACATGGCCGTTCTCATCATTCCATCCGGTGCTGCCGGTGCGGATGACAAAACCGCCATGGGGAATCCCGGCATGGTCACGCATCAGTTCTTCCTGGCTGATGAAATGCACCGTGGTGTCATAATCGGCAAAATAGTTAGGCATGGTGACGATTGCTTCCTCGATGGCCTTTAAATCAGCGCCCTCCTCCGCCACCACAAAACACTCCCTGGTGTGTTTATCCCTGGTGGTAAGCTCTGGCGCTTTTCCACTTCTCACAGCCGTAAGGGCGGCCTCCACCGGAATGGTATACTGCCTTGCGTCCTTCACGCCTTTGATTCTGCGGATTGCATCGGAATGGCCCTGGCTCACGCCCTTGCCCCAGAAGGTATAGTCACTGCCGCCCGGCAGGATGGCATTGGCATAGAGCCTGTTTAGGGAGAACATGCCCGGATCCCAGCCAACGGATATGATTCCCACATGGCCGCTTTCCTTTGCCGCCTTGTCCACTGCCTCAAAATGCCGGGGGATATTGGCGTGGGTGTCAAAGCTGTCTATCACATTGAAATGTGCTGCCATTTCCGGGGTCTGCGCGGGAAGGTCCGTGGCGCTTCCCCCGCAGAGTATCATCACGTCAATCTCGTCCTTCATGGACAAGGCTTCCTCTGCCCGAAAAACCTTTGCCCCCTCTGTCAATATGCTGAGGCTGTCCGGGTTCCTCCTGGTGAACACTGCTTTCAGCTCCATGTCGGGATTGTGCTTAACGGCACACTCCACACCCTTTCCAAGGTTTCCATAGCCTAAAATTCCAACTCTGATTGCCATACTTTTATTCTCCTTTGTAACGTAATAGTGTGGGTTTTTGGTTTTTGTAGATTATACTACAGCCTTCTTTCCTTGGCAAATCATTTTTTATCGCCGCACCTTGACGCCGCGCATTTATTTTCGCTTTCTCCGGCGGAAACAGACAACTCCGCAGCCAATCATCACAGCGCAGAGGACAGCGCCTGCATACCATTTTAATCCCGATATACCAGAATCTTCCCCTTCCCGCACTTCCCCCTGTGACGGGTCCGGCTCCGTATCCATGATTTCATCCTCTTCCCCCGTCTGACCGGCTGTATCTGTATCCTCCCATCCGGCGGCTGGCTGGATTTGCGAATCACTGTCCCCATCCTTTTCGCCCGGGCCGCGGGCCTCCGAAGGCGTGGCCTCTTGAATCATTTCCTCTGTGGTCCGTCCGGCGGCTGTTCCTCCATCCTTATAGCCGGGGACGGAATACGGGGTATAGGAATCCCTCCTGCGGCCTCCCCGGCCTCTCACCGGTCCCTCCGGCGCGTCAGACTCCTCCTGCGTGCCTGGCTGGGTGGAGGAATCTCCCCCTGATGTACTGCCTCCTCCATACCCGCCGAAACCGCTGCCGTAGCCGCCTGCGTATTCTCCTCCATAGCTGTAGCTTCCTCCGCCGTATGAAAAGGTGAGGCCCTGGCCAACGGTCTCCGGTATGGCAATCTTTACTTTGTCCGTCTCATAGCTTCCTCCGGGCCACTCGATGCCGGCCTTCACATAAAAGGAGCTTTCCCCTGACTGGAATCTGTATATGAGATAACCGTCCGCTACAATACTTGTATTCAGCGTGTTTCCTGTCTCCTTCAGGAAATTTTCGTACTCCACTGTCTCCTGTCCGCTTTGTGAGGACGCGGCCGTCACCTTGTTCTTTTCCTTTTTCCAGGAATGTCCGCTTTCACTGCGCAGTATGTAGAGGGCATTGATATCAGAAGGCAGGTTCTTAAATTCCAGTCTGGCAGAGCCGCTGCCGTCAGCTCCAATATTCAAAAGGACCGCCTCTGTCAGCTGGGGCTGTGTGCCGCCATATTCCGGCCCTGTCTGGCTCTCACCGGGCGGAACCGGCTCCGGGGGATCTATGCGCTCGTCACGGATGTCGGTTTTCTTAAGCCCCTTGAAGTCCTTTCCTTCCTCCCATACCAGCGTTCCCTGATTTCTCAGGATGATGGCCGGTTCATCTGACGCGTCCCTCTGTATCTGTCCCCGTTTCAGTGTCAGGCATCCTTCCCCCTCAACCGATATCATGCTTTTAGTTCCCGTTATAAACAGATTCGGATTGTCAATGACAACGCCTGCCTGGGCCAGGTTTTTAGGCGCCAGGATTTTTATGGGTCCCTCAGGTATCCTGATTTCAACAGGGCTGATATTCGTCCGGCCGTCAGGAAGCCCCAGGGTAACAGGTTTGGTAATTACCATGTTCTTTGGCAGGACTCCTATGCTGTCTCCTCCCGTTAAACGTTGGTCGTACCATTGCTTCAGCTGGTCTTCATCGGCAATGTTCACCAGTGTTTCCCCTGTCCCGGCAGATGTATCCGCATTAGAGCCGCGCGCATCGGCCAGGGCTGTAAAGGCAGTGAGTCCTGTCACTCCCGGTTCCCCGCGCGCAGCGTTTACGCCGCTTAACACGCACAGCAGCCACACCACGGCAGCCAGCCTTACGATCTTCCCGCCTTTCTTCCTGCCTCTCCTCTTTCCCCCCGTGTCTCTGTCCATTCTTTTCATCCTTTAAGTTCCTTTCACACTGTATCACAAAGGGAGCAGCTCATCCTCCAGCAAAATTCCAATCCTGCCGTTGGACGACAGGATGTCCGACGGACCGGACAGAGCCGCCGTCCCTTTTACCGTTATCCCGGATGCCCTCTCATGGTCCATGAAAAGGAGCCTGACCGATTTTACCAATTCAATGACTCTGCCTGTATCTGTCTCCATATGTCTTACCTCCTGAAGTCCCATAATCCGGGACATATTTCACTTAATGGCCTGCTACAGAAGGATTATACCACAGAAACAGCTTTTATGACATATCTTCATACTCCATAAGAGGCCAATCCCGCTCAATGTAAAACATATCATCCATCAGCAGCCAGTTGGCCCTGAAAAACCGCATGAGCTGCCAATAACCGGCCCCATACAGATTGAACTCCTTAATAAGGTCAAACTTTGCCCTGATGCTCCTTGCATCCTCATACCATACCTCGTGCTGGATACCGTACTGCCAGTACCGGAAATAGGGCGACATGGCAGTTTCATCAAACCGGATATCCACTCCAAAGTCAACTGCCAGCTTCACCGCCTCCAGGGTTCCCAGGGACCTGGCTCTGGTTACTCCCCGTTCAAAAGGAAGGGGCCAGTCATAGCCGTAGTTAGGGATTCCCAGAATGATTTTCTCAGGCGGAATCTCGCTCACTGCATATTCCACTACCTTTCTCACCATATTGATGGGGGCCACAGCCATGGGAGGCCCCTGACTGTATCCCCACTCGTAGGTCATCAGCATGACATGGTTAGCTGCCTCCCCCAGCAGCCGGTAATCAATACCCTCATAGAGAAGCCCCCTCTGCTGAGCCGAAGTCTTAGGCGCAAGGGCCACCGTAACCGTATAGCCGAAGATGTTAAGGACCCGGGTAGCCCGGCGCACAAAATCAGCATACTCCACCCGGTCTTCTGCCAGCACATACTCAAAGTCAATGTCCAGGCCCTCGTATCCCTTTTCCTGCATCGTACGTCCCAGCTCCCAGATAAGACGCTGCTGGTTTTCCTGGCTTCTCACCAGGGCTGATACCAGATTATTGTTAAAGCGCCCGTCCTCTCCCAGGGGCGTCAGAGTAAGTACCGGGCGGACGCCCCATTGCAGCGCCTTTTCTATCATCCATGTGTCATCCTCCATGGGAAGAACCAGATTTCCGTTCTCTGTAAAACCATAGGAAAATACATTGATGGCGCTCAGATAAGGCAGGGTTTCCTCCAATACCCCACTGTCAATGAAGGGGTATGCATAACCGCTGGAAAACAGTGGCCTTCGTCCCTCCCCAGTCTCCCCGTCAGAAATATAAAGAGCCTGGCCAACGGCCAGGCGGTATGGGTATTCTATCTGATTTGCCCAAACAAGGGTCTCTACGGGAATCCCCTGTGAATCTGCGATGGAGTCAACACTGTCTCCCTGTTTCACTACATATATTTTCATGCATTTCATTCCTCAACCTGAATTTATACAATATATGCAGCACAGTCAATCTTTAATCCACCAGTCTCTTTGCCATCCACTTCCCGCTCCTTACGCGCAGGAAGGAGAACAACGCGCCGATAGCCCATCCTGTAGGTATGGACCACCATATGGCGCTGGAACCGATAAAATGCGCCAGCAGGTAGGCAATGGCCACGCGGGAGAACAGGTTTACCACGGAGCTGAGCATAAACGCCCCCATATCTCCGGCTCCCCGCAGCAGACCGTTGCTTACAAACAGGGCTCCCATCAGTATGTAGAACACGGATACGGTCTTCATGTAACTGAGTCCGTAGCTCATGGCGCTTCCCTCAGACCCCTGTTTCAGGAAAAGTCCCAGAAGCTGCGGCCCGAACAGGAAAATGATACTGGTAATGATAAGTGAAAATATCACCACCATGAACATGCTGGCCTTGTATCCCTGCTTCACACGGTCCATTTTCCTGGCTCCAATGTTCTGGGCCGCATAGCTGGACATAGCATTGGAAAAGTTCATATTGGGCATCATGGCCAGGGTATCAATCTTAGTGGCAGCCGTGTAACCGGCCACAAACACCTTTCCGTAGGAATTTACCAGCCCCTGCATCAGCATCATGCTGACGGAGACAATGGACTGCTGGAGCATGGAAGGCACGCCCACCTTGGCAATACGCTCAGCTGAGGACATGTCGAAAAAGGTAAATGCCTTTCCTCTGGCTTCTTCCTCATTCTCCATCTTCCTCAGGCGGGCAATCAATACAAAAAAGGAAAATACAGCACACATTCCCTGGGAAATAAGGGTTGCCCAGGCCACACCTGCCACACCCATGTTGAATTTAATGACAAACAGCAGGTCCAGGACAATATTGGTCAGGGCGGATACTATGAGGAACTTAAGAGGTGTCTGGCTGTCTCCCAATGCATTGTAGATACCATTCAGTGAATTATACAGGAACAGGAATACGGCTCCCCCGAAATATATCCTCAGATAGGCAAGGGAGTCAGCCATGATATCCGGGTCCGTTCCCAGAAGAGACAGCAGAGGTCCCGCGATGATTTCCCCGATTCCCATGATAATAAGTCCGATGACCCCCAGCGATATGAGGGCCGTTGAAACAGTTATCTTCATTTCAAGTATCTTACCTGCCCCGAAGAACTGGGAAATAACCACGGTACATCCCATGGACAGGCCCGCCGCAATGGCTACGGACAAAAAGACCACAGGGAAGGATGAGCCAACGGCTGCCAGGGCATCCTCCCCCACAAAACGTCCCACCACCATGGAATCCACCATGTTGTAGAGCTGCTGGAACAGATTGCCCACTACCATGGGTATTGCAAAGAAAAACAGCAATTTAAGAGGTTTTCCCTCAGTCAGATTGTTTACCATATGTACATTCTCCTACTCTGTGTTTATATTCAATTGCATTTTCAGCAATCCGCCGCAGATAATCCTGCTGCTGCCTGCGCTCTTCCTCTGTGAATCCCGAAAAACAAATCTCGTCCCATCTGCCGGATATGCGGTGTATCTCTTCCAGGACCTGATTTCCCCTGCAGGTGAGACTTACAAACTTCTGCCTTTTATTCTTCTCGTTGATAAGACGCCGCACCAGTCCCTTTTCCTCCAGCACAGACAGATTTCTGGCAATCCTGCCCTTGTCCAGGTCAAAATGTGCGCCGATATCCTCCTGGGTACACTGGTTGTCCTGAAGAAACATGATGATTTTCCCCTCCAGGGGCTGCAGTCCAAACTGCTCCAACTCCCTCCGGATAAACCAGAGCTCACAGCGCCGGTATATTCCCGTATATTGATTCATTCCGTTCTCCCTGCTATTTCTATTGTATTATACAACTGTTGCATCAGTCAACTATTATACACAGCATCCACGGATTTGTCAACCTGCGGCTTATATCCCGGAACTATCATTCCCGGAACTTTCCCTGAGCTGTCCCAAAGCTGTCCCAAAACTATCCGCGCCCGTCTGATGCAGCAGGCATCCAATGCTCTTTCCTCAGAACTTCTGAACGCCAAAGTTGACAAAGGGCGAAAGGCAGACCGGAACGGGCTGCTGACAACAAACGGCGCTATGCGCCCCGGCAGGGGTAGCATAGCGCCGTTTTGTTGTGGGGGAATCCAAAGGGGGCAAGGCCCCTTTTGGCACACGACTTTGCGTAGCAAAGTGTAGTGTGTTATACGCTCTGTCGGCGTTGCCGTGAAAATGCCGTTGCCGCCGTAGAGGGCAACGGCATTTGAAGCGGCAGGAAAACAGGCGGTGCTTGCGGGGCGGGAAGCCGCAAGCGCAGAGCTGGTTTCATCAGCAGACAGGGCGTATATGAAGCCCCCGTCCCTCGTCCTCCGTCTGAACTTAGGGTCAACTTGGCCCGATGTTGTATATACACTCGGCAAAAATAGCAGAACGGACAGCGACCGTCAAGGCTGAAATGAACGGGCTTGCGCCCGGCCTTGACCGACGCCGCCCGTCCCGCTGGTTGGGTAGACAAGGCGGACAATCCCATACTGTGCTTGTCCGCCGTTAAAGCTATTGTAGGGTTGTTTTCTTCTCAAAATTGAAATGGGCGGGAAAGCCATTTTGAGGCTTTCCCGCCTTGATTGCCCATCAGCAAAGACGGGCGAGACTGTCAACGGCGGCGCTGTAAGCGCCGTTCATCTTGACCGTTGACTGGCTCGACTGGCTTTGCTATCTCCCCAGTTATGCAAGTGCAGCTTATACCAATAAGACGAATTAAATTAGCCCTACAAACTTGAAGTTATAGTGTTTTTTTATTGTTATTATGAAGCCGGCTTACGCACAGTAACCTCTGCACAGACCAGCCCAGCTATATGCTCCGCTGTTTCATTTGTTAGCAGGAAAAACATTCCGTCATTACGGCATTTTTTATGTGTATCGCCATTCAAGGTATAAACAAAACCTTTAACACAGGTATCGCTACAATCATTAGGGTCAATAAGCCTCTTGCAGTCACGAGAAGCCGTCATTTTCTTTTGCATATCAACTGGCAGAGAAGCGATTGTATCCTCATACTTGCCAGCATTGTCACCATAAATCCGTGCCCAAACACCTGACTTGCGAAAAACCCAATTCATTACTGTTTTCTTCTCTAGTTGGTATGAAGCAGCGTAACCACTTTTTGCTTCCTTGATTACAAGAATACAGCCCTGTTCAATAAGTCTGTTATTAAGTTTCTCAACAAACGCTTGGTATTCCGGCGCAACTGCCGATAGAAACTCTTTGAATGAACCCTTTTCTTTTGCCATTATCTGTTTCCTCCTCAAATTTATATTTGTTAAGCTGCATCTTATCCGCCAAAGGCGTACTTGCTATTTTCTCTTACCCCTCTGCGGCACATAGCTTTTCGCCAGTTCGGACTTTTGGACAATCCGGGTCAGCCATTGTTTTTCTTCCTCTGTCAGCTTGCTATAACGCAGCTTCGTCTGCTTGCAGAACACCATCAACAGTTGTTCCGCCCGGCTGCCCCTGAAGCTCGCCACTTCCTCCAAATCCCGCTTGAGTTCGTCCACAATGGTATTCTCCGGGGCGCTGTCGCTCCTGCCCCTGTGGGCTTGCCGTATGTCCTCCATGATAGCGTCTATATCGTGATGTACCCGGCTGCTGAAATAGTCGCCCTCCCGCACATGGGCGGCTTGCAGGACACCAGCGGTCTTGTCATGCTCCCCCGGCTGGTACTTCTCCACGATTTCAGCCCTCGCCACGTCTACCCATGCGTTCAAGTTCTGTATCTGCGTAGCGGCGATACCCTCCACATAAATCTGTATATCGGCCAGCAGCTTCACAAAATCCGGGTGCGCCGCCAACTCACAAAGCAGGGCGGTATCAATCCGCCCGCTTTTCAGCAGGTCAATCATCTTGTCACTCAAACGCAGGTCTGTAAGATCGGCGTTTGGGTGATTTCTTGTCTCTGCTAATCCCAGCAGATAATCGGCGGTCACGCCGTAAAACTTCGCCAGCTTGATAAGGGCATAGTGGCTGATGTCCTTGAAGTCGTCCGCCTCATAGCTGCCTAGCGCAGACTTGGAAAGCTGGGTCTGCTCTGCAAGCTGTTCCAGCGTCAGCCCACGCTCCACACGCAGGTCTTTTAGGCGTTCCTGTATGGTTAAAGCCAAGCTATCCCCCTCCTTGTGTACTCTATAAGCAGGAAGCTATAACTGATTAAAATAGGCTCTCAACTCTGCTTTGCAGGTATCTTCAAGCTGCTTAATTTCAACACCACGGATAGCTGCTTCCAAATGATAAAGAATGACAACACAAGTGTTTGGATATTGAGCTTTGAGCCGGAAAACAGCTTGCTTGCTACCAATTTCAGTTAATTCCTCGGCTGAATGAATACCGACTGAATGAAGTTTCTTTTCCATTGTTCTACCTAATCCTAAAGCTGTAACTGCTGCCATGCCTTTCTCCCTTTCATTTACCTATGTTAATTGCTAAATTTCGAAGAACGTTAAATCAAAATCTTATCGTTTTGTATGTATATATTCTACCACAAATCCGAGAGCGTGGAAATAGTGTGTTTTTCAGCGGGATTTCCAACCTTTCGGATATACGGGACGGGCGGTCAAAAAAGTGTAGACTTGTGTTAGTTCATCGATGGACAGGCACAAGTGAATGACCGTCCGAAAGAGATATTACCGGCTGGGGAAGTACGCCATAACGCCGCCACTTCTGGACAAAATGTCCAGAAGTCACTTCGGGCCAACCTGGCCCGAAGCAGGCCAGCGTACCAACGCCGGGACACGCCGCCGGGAGGGGGCAGGAACAGCTTTTGGGAGAACGGCAGACTATGGAAAAGCGGAGGGACGTATGAGCAAAAAACTACCAGAGATAGAGCGCACACCGGGCGGCGGCTTGCCCCGCATAACCCCGGCGCAGCGCAGAGGGGCAAACGCCCTTATTCGGAAAACCTGCTGCAACTATGAGAACGGCAACTGCCTGTTGCTGGACGATGGGGAGGAATGTGTCTGCCCCCAGACAATCTCCTATTCCGTCTGCTGCAAGTGGTTCCGCTGGGCCGTCTTACCGCAGGACAAGGCGCTGGAAGCGGAGATTTTCAATAGCGACAGCGTGAAGCGGTGCGCCGAGTGCGGGGCGGCGTTCGTCCCCCGCTCCAACCGGGCGAAATACTGTGAAGCCTGCGCCAAACGGGTACATAGGCGGCAAAAGAACGCCAGCGACCGGAAACGCCGCCGGAACACGGACAAATAGGGGCCGACAAAAGCCCATAAATCAAGGACTTTTAGGGGCTGACCAGGGCGGGGCTGTGTGTTTGTACGCCCCGCCCCGGAAACCGCCCCCTAACCGTCCGCAGGAGGGAGAATTGATAGATTGCCGCAATACGCAATCCTGCGATTTGCAAAGCACAAGGGCAACCCGGCAAGGCCGCTGGAAGCTCATCACGAAAGACAGAAAGAAAAGTACGCCAGCAACCCGGACATTGACACGGCAAAGAGCAAGTACAATTTCCATATCGTCAAGCCAGAGGGTCGGTATTATCACTTCATTCAGAGCCGCATTGAACAGGCCGGGTGCAGGACACGCAAGGACAGCACCCAGTTTGTGGACACGCTGATAACCGCCAGCCCGGAGTTTTTCAGGGGCAAGCCCCCAAAGGAGATACAAGCCTTTTTCCAGCGGGCGGCTGACTTCCTTATCCAGCGGGTAGGCCGGGAGAATATCGTGTCGGCGGTGGTTCATATGGACGAGAAAACGCCCCATCTGCATTTAACCTTTGTTCCTCTGACGCAGGACAACCGCCTGTGCGCCAAAGAGATTTTGGGCAACCGGGCAAGCCTTACAAAGTGGCAGGACGATTTTCACGCCTATATGGTGGAGAATTACCCGGACTTGGAGCGTGGGGAGAGCGCCAGCAAGACGGGCCGCAAGCATATCCCCACCCGGCTTTTCAAACAGGCGGTCAATCTTTCCAAACAGGCAAAAGCCATTGAAAAGGCTTTGGACGGTATCGGCCCGCTGAACGCCGGGAAGAAGAAAGAGGAAGCCCTCGCCATGCTGAAAAAATGGTTCCCGCAGATGGAGGACTTCTCCGGGCAACTGAAAAAGTACAAGGTCACGATTGCCGACTTGCTGAAAGAAAACAAAAAGCTGGAAGTAAGGGCAAAGGCCAGCGAAAAAGGCAAGATGAAAGACACGATGGAACGGGCGAGGCTGGAAAGCGAATTACATAATATCCAGCGGCTCGTTGACCGTATTCCGGCCGATGTGCTGGCGGAACTGAAACAACAACAGCAGTATGGAAAGGATAGGTGATTTTATAAGCGGTATCAGATACAGAAAAGAAATCGAAGTCGTGACCTTTCAAGGGAAAGAAATCATGCTGGAAAATCTCTCCCCGGTATTCACCCCGGAGCAGGAAGCGGCGAAACGCCGGGAGTTGGAACAGCAGCTTTATGACGTGTTCCGCAAATACGCCGACAAGCGGCGAGCCGGGGAATAAGATTTTACATCCTTGATGTTTGGGGCTGCTGGCGGTATAATAATACTGTTAGCAGCCCCGTTCTTTTTTAAGAAAGGGGCCAATCATGGAAAACAAAATAGACGCGATTTATGCAAGACAATCGGTGGACAAAAAGGACAGCATTTCGATTGAAAGCCAGATTGAGTTTTGCAAATACGAATTGAAAGGCGGTAGCTACAAAGAGTTCAAGGACAAAGGGTATAGCGGTAAGAATACAGAACGTCCCCAGTTTCAAGACCTCATGCGGGATATTGAAAAAGGGCTTATCCGTAAAGTGGTCGTTTACAAGCTAGACCGTATCAGCCGTTCCATTCTGGACTTTGCGAACATGATGGAGCAATTTCAGAAATACGGGGTCGAGTTCGTTTCCTCCACGGAAAAGTTCGACACCTCCACGCCGATGGGGCGGGCCATGCTGAATATCTGTATTGTGTTCGCCCAGCTTGAACGGGAAACGATACAGAAGCGGGTGGCCGACGCTTACTACTCCCGCAGCTTGAAGGGCTTCCGCATGGGCGGCAAAGCCCCCTACGGCTTCCAGACCGAGCCTTTCGTCATGCAGGGTATCCGCACAAAAAAGTTGGTTCCCAATCCCGAAGAAGCGGGCCACGTCCGGCTGATGTTCGAGATGTACGCCCAGCCGGAAACCTCTTACGGCGATATCGTCCGCCACTTTGCGGGGCAGGGTATCAAGGACTTTTCCCGTCCGGCGCTGGCCTCCATTCTCTGCAATCCCATCTATGCGAAAGCAGACCTTGACTTATACGAGTTTTTCAAAGGTCAAGGGACGGTCATCGTCAATGAGGCGGCGGACTTCACCGGGACAAACGGCTGTTACTTCTACCGGGGCCGGGGCATGAAAGGCGACACGAAACACAACCTGCAAGGGCATACGCTGGTGATGGCTCCCAGCGATGGGCTTATCCCCTCCGATTTGTGGCTGAAATGCCGGAAGAAGATACTGGCGAATACCAGCTATCAGGCAGGGCGGAAAGCGGTCAACACATGGCTGGCGGGAAAAATCAAATGCGGCAGGTGCGGCAAGGCGCTAAAAGCCGAGGGCAGTTATGGGCGCTGGTACTTCCGTTGCAGCAAACGCTCCGACAACAAAAGCTGCGAGGGGGCCGGGACGCTCCGTATTCCCGATATGGAATCCTTTATCTACTCCGCTATGGTGAAGAAGCTGAAGCCGTTCCAGACGCTAAAGGGGCAGAAGCGGGCGGCGAAAGCCAGCCCGAAACTGACCGCCCTGCAAGTGGAATTGGCGCAGGTGCAGCATGAGATTGAAACGCTCATCGACACGCTGACGGGCGCAAACCCGGTCTTGCTCTCCTATGTGAACAGTAAGATTGAGGAATTGGACGGGCGCAAGCAGGGGCTTGTAAAAAAGATAGCGGAATTGACGGTGGAGGCCATCAGCCCGGAACAGGTCAAGGAGATTTCCGGCTATCTGGAAACGTGGGACAGCGTATCCTTTGACGACAAGCGGCGGGTGACGGATTTGATGATTTCCGCTATCCACGCCACAAGCGAAAGTATCAACATCGTATGGAAAATCTGACGGCGCTCACGCGCCGCCAGACTGCACGACCTTTCGCCCTTTGTAAACTATGCTACATGAAATTTTTGCGGTGATTCCCCATTGCGGGAATCATTGTTGTCTGAACTGTTACAAAAGAGCGGTCCTGATATATAGGACAAACCTATATGACAAACCATATGTTTAAATTGCAAATGTCGGACATTTATGGTAAAATATAGGTAAATTTCAGAAGAAAGCGGGGCTATCAATTATGGATAAGGTAGTATTAAGTTTCATCGTTGAAAAAACTCACGAATTAATGAATGCAGCATCATGCAGCAAAGAGGCAAAGGCATCAGCCCAGACCTGGCTGGATGCAGTTGGCACTGAGAACGAGGCCGCAGCAACAAAAACATACATTGCTGAGCTGGAAACAGACATCATGCCGGTTGACGGCCTGATTGGTTTTGCTGAATCCGATATGTGCGCCCAGGTCTTCGGGGCAGACAAGGCCAAGGACGTGGCAGCCCATGCAAAGGAACTCAAGGCCGCAGGGGCAAAATACTGTGATTGTCCTGCCTGCGCAGCCGCAGAGGCAATTCTTGAAAAGAAGGATGACATTCTTAAATAAGAATATCGTTTCAGACATGCAGTATATCAAAAGAGCATCCGGCAGAAATGACGGATACTCTTTTTTTGGCTTCGCGGCGATGCAGGAACTTCCTCATTGACTTTCCGACGCATGTGTCGTATATTAAAAACAGACACGAATGTCGGAAATAGGCAGGATAAAAGGCAGGTGGTAGGCCCATGGGCAAAAAAGGGGACAAAACAAAGACAGCCATACGGAAAGCGGCACTGGTTTTATTTGTCCAAAAGGGATTTAAGGATGTTACAATGAAAGATATCTGTGAGGCAGCAGGACTTAGCCGCGGCGGATTATATACGCACTACGGGAGTACCGGTCAGGTATTTGCTGACATCATAAATGAACTTATGTCGGGCCTTAAAAGCCAGGTTGCTGAAAAGATGGAAAGGGACCTGCCGGCAGCCCTCATATTGGATGAATTATTAGAGCGTTACCAGTCCGAGATGCTTGACAGGAGCGGTTCGTTAGGACTTGCTTTCTATGAGTATTACAGCGGCATGCCATTATCAGAGGACAACGCCATGCTGAAGCAGTATTACATTTCAAAGACAATGCTTTGCAGCCTGATTAAATACGGCATTGACAAAGGCGAGTTTAAGCAGGCCAATGTAAACGCGGTTGCGGATTTGCTGCTATTCTCTTATCAGGGCGTACGGATGCTGAGCAGTATCATGCCGCTGGACGACGATAATATACCAAAGGGCATGATCAGCGAAATCAGGGCGATGTTAGTAAAATAAAAAATGACGCCAGGAGGTGAACACGGATGAAGTTGAAGATTGTAGGAAGCGGCGGAATGTTTCTAATTCCCAATCCTTTTTGTAAATGCTCTGTCTGCCAGGAGGCCAGAATAAAACGAGGCCGGTATGAGCGCCTAGGGCCGAGTCTTTATATTGAGGACATCGGAATGCTCATTGATACGCCGGAGGACATTGCAGTTGCCTGTGACAGGCAGGGTATATCCAGGATTGAATATCTTTCCATCTCCCACAAGGATCCTGACCATACGCGAGGCATGCGTATCGTGGAGCCTTTGGGTTACAACTGCATTGCCGGCAAAGGAACACCCATACAATTCATAGCAATGCCTGAGGTTATAGACGATATCAATGCCTGGAACGGCGATGGACTGTACTACTATCAGAATATTCTGAACTGCATTTCAATTAACAGGACGAACTATGCTAAAATCGGAACGATAGAATTACACCTGGTAAATAACAAAACCCATCGCGGCAATATGACATTTTATGTTATATCAGACGGCTCCAAAAAGGCTGTTTACGCCTGCTGCGATGTGAAGCCATTTGTCCCCAATCAATTGTATTATGATGCGGATGTTTTAATAATCGGGCTTGTTTCCGACGACGGCATACTTAAAGACGGGTCAAAACTTGATTCCGCACCTTTCAGAGACGATATGTTCACCTTGGATGAGATGATGGAGATCAAGCGCGCATACAGGATAAAGCGCATTATCATTACTCACATTGATGAGTATTGGGGCAAATCCTATGCTTACTACCGGGAATTTGAAAAAAAACTGGACAATGTATCATTTGCCTATGACGGCATGGAAATTGTCTTATAGCCATCCCAGGTCTGGCAGAAGCCGGCCAAAACCTCCCTGCCTCTTTTTTTCTTGCCGCATGAGGCAGGTGGGAACGGAAAATACATATAAAAATCACGTGCGCCCCTGTCTGGGCTGCATAAGTAAGCCCGGCCATGAATCCGTACCCTGCCGCAGTTAAAGACCAACTTCCCTATTCTTCAAACGTCCCCTTCATAATAACTTCTTTATCCCACACAGCCTTCCTGCCTCCGGCCATGACGTGGAGGATATCCATGGAATCATCGTACACCACAAAGTCAGCGTCCGCGCCTTCTGCCACAGTCCCCTTGACTCCAGTCAGTCCCAGCACTCTGGCAGGGTTCTTCGTCAGAAGGTTCAGCACCTTTTCCAGGCTGGCTCCTCTCTCGCACACCAGCACCTTCAGCTGTTCATGCAGGCTTTTGGGCGACGCGTAGGTAAGGCCGATGCATTCCATCTTTTCATTGAACCTGGGCGCGCTTCCGTATGCGTCGCTGGACATGGTCATGTTAAGCCCCTCCGGGTCCTGCTTAAGATAGCTCAGAATCTGGTCCGCCGTCTCCTCCAACTCCTCCCTTGTAAGTCCGGCCGTCATATCAATGGTTCCGCCGCGCTTCACAAATTCCAGGCCCTGCTCAAACAGCTCCCGGGTGCGCCCCATATGGGTTGGAAGGAATTTCTGAACGGGCACATCGCTGTTGTCGATTGCATAGAACAGAGGATCCAGCCTGGCCTTTCCGCTTCCCATATGGATGGTCACATAGCCGCAGCACCCGGAGAGCATACCGGCCCTTCGGGCCTGGGCTGCCAGTGAAATCAGCTGTTCTCCTGTCAGATTGGAGCTTCTGTGGTCGCTCATGGCGATTTTAACACCCACCATCAGGTCAATAAGAGCTATATCCCGCTCCACGCTCCCTGTGATGGTGGGGGACGGGTATCCGTATGCCCCGGTGAGGATACGGCAGGTGATTCCCTCTTCATTGAAAGCCCTTGCCTTTGCCAGAAGGTTCTCCAGGCTTCTGGTTATCCCGTCTGTGCCCAAAAGTCCCACCACCGTTGTAATGCCGTTTCGGACCAGCACGCTGAGGCTTGCCTCCGGCACCCTGGTGGCGGGTCCGCTCTCGCCGCCTCCGCCTGTTATATGGACATGGATATCCATGTATCCCGGCGTCAGAATGCGCCCGCCCAGGTCCACCTTCTCCACCTCCTCTATCTGGTCGTATTCGTCTATGTGGTCCGCTATCCTGGCTATCCTGCTTCCTTCTATCAGGATATCCTTCCTCCCCAGATGCTCCGGCGCATATATATCTCCCTGTTTCAATACTTTCATGGATTCATTTCCTCTCTTTCAACAAAATCATCACAGCCCGGCCGTAATATACATGTGCCTATTATATTATCAATATAGAAAAAAAGAAAGTGCCTGTTGACGGTTACAGACACTTTTCATGAAACTCATATAACTTTTAATAAGGCTTCCCGCTCACGCCAGGCAAATATCAGTCCAGGTGCAGCAAGGCCTCTGCCAGCGCCAATATGGTCAGCGACTGCCCATAAGCCATGGGTGCAATCAATATATTCTTATAGTGGTCCGCGTCATACCCCATGCCGGTGCCGCCGGACACATTGAGCACAGTGCCGTCCCTGTCAATGCTGTCCAGAATGGCTTCCACTGCCTTCCAGGCGCAGGGCAGATAGGAATCGTCCAGGATTCCGTACCGGATTCCCTTGAGAATTCCCGCGGTGATGGCGGCGCTGCCTGACACTTCCTCATAGCTGTCCCCGTCGGTCAGCACCGTGTGCCACAGGCCGCTTTTGCCCTGAAGTCCCTTAAGGGCCTCCACCTGGGCCTTATATGTATCCACCACAAACTCCTTTACACCGGCATTCATGGTACCCTTAAACATATCGATATAATCCAGTATTCCTAAGGTAAACCAGCTGTTTCCCCTGCACCAGAAGATACCGCCGAAATTATTCCTTTCATTGAAGGTCCATCCATGGTAGAACAGTCCTGTCTCCTTATCCCACAGATACTTGATGTGCATCAGCACCTGGTGGATGGACTCGTCAATCCATGACTGGTTCTGGTATTTCTGCCCCATCCGGTTAAGAAAGAGCACTGTCATGAAAATGGTGTCAATCCACATCTCGTTTTCATTGAGCCTCACTCCCTGACGGTCCCCGTTGGCGCTGGTCACATGCTGGAATCCCCTTTCCATGGTCCTGGGCAGGCAGTTCATGAGCCAGTCCGCCCATTTAAAGCACAGCGCTTCAAATTCCTGGTCGTGATAATACTCGTTAAGCTCTGCCAGGGTGAGAAGGGGCGTGGTGGTATTGATATTTTTTGAGGGAAGGCCTTCCCTCATGTTGTCCTTGAACCACTGGTACAGGAACTCCTTATAATCTTCGTTTTTCCGGGCCTGCATGATTCTTAACAGGCCGTACAGTCCCACGCCCTGGGGCCAGTCCCATTCCCGGATTCCAAAATCCCGTTTGAAAAAGCCAATGGCCTCACCGCCCTCAGCCAGCTCCTCCCCGTTCTCCGGTCCGCCCAGATTCATGAGCTTTTCAATGACAAGGTCCAGCTTTTCCTGCACTCTCTTTTTATCTGCCGTCCTCATTTTTACACTCCTCATTCTGATTTCCTATCCTCCTATTTTAACAATCCCAGGACACCGGGCAGCCACATGCTGAATCCGGGCACAAAGGTTATGAACATCAATGCCGCGACAATCGCTGCAAAGAACGGAAGCAGCTTTTTCATCACGTCCTCCACCTGCAGTCTGGCAACGCTGCAGCCCACAAAGAGTACATTTCCCACCGGAGGCGTGATGGTGCCGATGGACAGGTTCATGACAATCATGACGCCAAACTGGATGGGGTCCATTCCCAGACTCTTTACAATGGGAAGGAAAATAGGCGTAAATATGAGCAGGGCCGGGGCCATGTCCATAAAGGTTCCCACAATCAGCAGCGTTATATTGATGATTAACAGTATGACAATCCGGTTATCGGAGATTCCTAAAAGCAGGCTGCTGATGGCCTGCGGCAGTCCTGTGAAGGACAGAACAAAGGACAGCACAGAGGACGCGCCGATAATCAGCATGACGATGGCAGTCATAACCGCCGTGTCCACCAGTATCTTGGGGATATCCTTAATCTGAATACTCTTATAAACAAATACCGACAAAAGGAAGGCGTACACAACTGCCACGCCCGATGCCTCGGTGGGTGTGAAATAGCCGGAAAGGATGCCGCCAATGATGATGACGATGAGGAACAGGCTGGGAATGGCCTCCCATATGGTCTTTACAATGACGGCCGCGCTCATCTTATCCCGCTTCATCACATATCCGTGCTTTGCGCCATAGACGCAGGCCACTGCCATGCAAAGGGCTGCCCACAAAAGTCCCGGCACCCAGCCCGCCATGAGAAGGGCCGCAACAGAGACGCCGCCGCTGGCAGCTGAATACACGATAAAGGAGGCCGTGGGGGGAATCAGCTGGCCCACAGGCGCGGTGGCTATGTTCACGGCTGCTGAAAAACCCTTGTCGTATCCCTGCTCCTCCTCCAGCGGAAGCATGACGCCTCCGATGGCTGTTGCCGCCGCAATGCCTGAGCCGGATATGGAACCAAACATGGCATTGCCTGCTATGTTGGTCATGGCCAGGGAGCCGGGAACCTTGCCCAGAAAAAGCATGGCCAGGTTAATCAGCCGTTTTGCTATGCCGCCGCTGCTCATAAGCAGTCCTGCCAGCACGAAGAAGGGCACGGCCAAAAGTGTAAAGCTGTCGATGCCGCTGACAATCTTCTGGGCAGAGACAAACATTCCAAACCCGGGAGTCAGAAACATGATGATGGTCAGCAGTGACGCTGAAATGATGCTGAATGATACAGGTACGCTCATGGCAAGCATGAGAAAGAATACCAGAACCAGAATAATGGCTGCCTGAATTTCCATACTATTTTTCCTCCTTTAATTCCTTTGTAAACATGATGAGACGCTGCAGGCAGTATAACACCATCAAAACGCCGCTTATGGGTACGCAGATGTAATATACCTGCATGGGCAGTTCCATGGCCGGTGATATCTGTCCGGCCGAGTTAAGGGTCACCATGACGCCTCCCGCTATCATCACAAAGACGCTGATGAACAGGACCAGAAATTCGATTCCTATTTTTGTCCTGGTCAGGTTCTTTGGCTTAAATGTCCTGGTAATCAGGTTAATGGACAGGTGGCTTTCCTTGCCGTAGGCATAGGGCACCCCCAGCATGGTAAGCCATATGAGCATGTATCTTAACAGTTCTTCCGTATATTTGCTGGGATTGTGCAGCAGGAAGCGGGTGATTACCTGCCAGAAGCACCCCGCTACCATAAGCGCCGCCAGAAAGGCCAGAACGGTTTCCAGGAATCGGTTCAATATTTTCATCATCTTGTTATCCCCCTTTTACTCTGCATACTTCTGGATATCGTCATACAGGGCTTTATAGCTCTCGCCCTTTGCACAGAATTTGTTATGGATGGGCTGTACCGCCTGTATAAACGCAGTCTTGTCAATGTCTCTGTAAACGTGCACGCCGTTGGATTCAGCCTCTTCCATGGCCTGGTCCATCATTCCGTTGTAGAGCCGCTTGAAGTTCTCGTTGGTCTTTTCAAATCCCTTTACCAGGTAGTCCTGCTGCTCCTTCGTCATACGGTTCCAGGTCTTGGTGCTGATGATGTAGATGTCCGGGGAATACTGGTGCTCTGTATATGTATAGGATTTCACCAAATCCTGATGACCGTCCACGGTAAGGGCCAGCTCTGTATTCTCCGCTCCGTCCACGATTCCCTGCTGCAGAGAGGCGTATGTCTCTCCCGCCGCCATGGGCACCGGGGTTCCTCCCATGGCCTCAATCATATCCATGGAGGTGGTGTTGGGCATGGAACGTATCTTCTTGCCCTTTAATGCTGACGGTTCCACACAGGGCCTGTCTTCCTTCAGATAGAAGTTCCTGGCGCCATTGGCATAGTAGCCTACGGCTATGTAGCCATCGTCCTCCGTGGACATAAACAGCTCTTTCACCTTCTCTGATTTCTGCATGGCATCGTAATAATGCTGCTGCCCGTTAAAAAGATATGGTACGGCAAAAATGGAGTACTCTTCTTTAAACTGCCCCAGGGTGTTGGAGCTGACCTTTGCCATGTCCAGGATTCCCGCCTTCACCATCTCGATGATATCCTTCTCTGTCCCAAGGACGCCGCTGGGATAAATCTGCACCTCCATGTTCATGGATGCATCCTCTGCCGTGATATCTGATATCAGGGCAATGGAATCCGCTATCTCGGAGCCGGCCGCCTGGTTGTGGGCCAGTCTGATTACCAGCTTGTCGCTGGCCTTTGCACTTGTCACCTGGAAAAAGGTCACACATATTACGGCTATGCTTAAAAGCGCTGCCGCGATACCGATTGTTTTCCTGCAAGATTTCATGTTCTCTCTCCTTTTCATACGTGATTCATACTGAATTTGCTGCTGTGCTTTTGTTTGACTAGATTGTATCACAGGAAGGCGGCTGTTTCTTATTCCCTGTTGCAGTCTTTTTTAATTTTTCAAACTATATTGCTCTCCTCTGTTGACATGTCTGCCCTTATTTATTACAACTATACTATAGATGGATACATGGGAACAGGAGGATATGACCGGCATATGGAAAAAGTTACATTTTACGGAGAGATTGAGGGCATTTCCCTGGAACAGATGGTCCGGTACGGCAAATTTGACATGCGCGTAAAGCATTTCCACAACCAATATGAAATCTTTTATATCATTGAAGGGGAACGCCTTTTCTTTTTCAATAACAGGGAATATGTGGCCCGCTCCGGGGACCTGATTCTGGTGGACACCAACCTTATTCACATGACAGAGTCCGTCACAGCGGAGGATACGGGCCATAACCGCGTCATCCTGTACGTCAGCTATGACAGAATGAAAGCATTTGACGGGCAGTATCCTTCCCTGCAGCTGGTTCGGTTCTTTCATGAACACTACGGAGTCTACCACCTGGACAAGGAGCAGCAGGCCCTGTTTCTCAATTTCTACCGCAACCTGCGCATTGCCATGACTGAAAAAGCCCATAATTACAAAGTTGGCATTGGTCTTGAGACCCTTACGTGGCTCTTTAAGATAACCTCCTATGTGTCAAAGCAGGAGGGCGCCAGCCTCCACTCCTCAGACCATCCCAAATACCGCACAGCCTACGCCATTGCAGACTATCTGTCCGAGAACTGCGAACAGAACATTTCCCTGGAGGAGCTGGCCGCCCACTTTTATCTCAGCAAATATTATGTCTGCCGCACCTTTAAGGAGATTACGGGATACACGGTCACGGAGTACACCAACATACACCGCATCCGCAAGGCCAAACGCCTTCTGGAGGAAACGGACATGAGCATCTCGCAGATTGCCCATGAGCTGGGTTATGAAAGCCTGACCTACTTTGAGCGGATGTTCAAGTCCTTCATGACCATTTCCCCTCTAAAGTACCGCAAGACCCTGAACACAGTGACCTATACCAATGAACAGACCACAGAATTTGAGGAGGACACAGAGCGGCTTTCCTCTCACCGGCAGCCGTATATCCACCACAACTTTGTATGATTTTCTTCATGCACCAAAAGAAGGAGCGTACTCCCCTTTCAGGAACGCTCCCTCTTTCTTTATTGCCTCAGTGCTGCCTCTTTAATCTTCCCGATTCCGCCTATTTCTCGTACAGGAACTTCTCAGGCAGGTTCACATGGAAATCCACTGCCAGATTTCTGAAATCCTGTGGTGTGATGGTCTGGAGCTTGTCCGGACGGATGCTCAGCACCTTTACCAGAATTTCCGCCGACTTCTCAATGGTATGCATCAGGCCAAAGGTCAAATCAAAGTCCTCGCCCGCGCAGAACAGGCCGTGGTGGGCCCATACAGCTGCGTCGTACTCTTCCATCAGCCTGCTGGTGGCCACGGCAATGTCACGGCCGCCCGGCACCATCCAGCCCACCACGCCTATGCCGGCCGGAAATACCACCGGGCATTCCGTGGCCATTTCCCACAGTTCCCTGGTAAACACCTCGTCTGTCAGCGGCAGGACAAAGGTCAGTGCAATGATGTTGGCCGGATGGGCATGGTAAATCACCCTGTATCTTCCCTCTGTTGCCTTCATCTTCACCTCATGGTTCATCAGATGGGTGGGCAGCTCGCTGGTGGGCATTCCTCCCTTTACAAGCCCCCAGCAGATGCGGTAGTTCTCCCCTGTCTGGTCTACTTCTATGATGCAGCAGTTGGTCTCCGGTTCCAGAATCATGTTGCGCATAAACCTGCCGCTTCCCGACACCATGAAATACTCCCCTGACAGGGCAGGAACACTGGCGCCGACGGGCTGCCACTTCCCGTCATAAGAAAGCTCCTCCTTCACGGACTCCACTTCCTCCGGTTTGATGCGGTAGCTTAAGTTGCCGCCGTTCCTCTCATGCCAGTTCTGGTTAAAACCATCATCACATACACGTATGAAGCCTTTTGCAAAGGCTGTGTCCAATACCTTCATTTTCTAATCCTCACTCTCTTTCTTTTGCTGAGATTCATTCTTCTGAATTTATGTTACAGGGCTTAACCGTCTCCGGCTCCTTGAACCGTATTATCCGCGCTTTGAGAGCACTTCCTTCTCGTAGGCTTCGGCTTCCTTAAACCACTGCTCCTTCACCGGAACCTGGTTTATCTGGCAGAAATAATCCCATACGTCCCCAAATGGATATGTTTTAAGCTCTTCCTGCTCCATTATAAGCTCCGTAAACCTGCGCTCCTCCTGAAGCTTTGCAAGCTTCTCATTTGGCATCAGCAGGGCGTATAAAAGGGCCTTCTGCATGTTTCTCATGCCCACCACCCATGCGCAGATTCGGTTGATGCTGGCGTCAAAGAAGTCCAGGGCCAGAAGCACTCTGTCCGGGTCATTCCTGACGATTTCCTTGGCAATCTCCCTTGTCTCGTCGTCAAAGAGCACCACATGGTCGCTGTCCCAGCGCACGGGACGGCTTACATGGAGGGCAACCTTGTCTGAAAACAGCAGCATGGAGGATATCTTATCAGATATCATTTCCGTGGGGTGGAAATGGCCGCTGTCCAGCAGGCACATGATTCCCCTGGCGGCCGCATAGTTCATATAAAACTCATGGGAGCCCACGGTACAGCTCTCCATGCCAATGCCGAACACCTTGGATTCCACCGCGATAAGCACCTTGCTCTTGTCGTAATCCATGGACAGAATCTGGTCCAGGGAATCCTTAAGCCTGGCCCTGGGGCTCATGCGGTCAGCCGGAATATCCTTGAAGCCGTCGGGAATCCAGATATTCATGGAGCAGGGACTTCCCAGCTCCTCGGCAAAGTACTGGGAAATGCGCACACAAGCCCTGCAGTGGTCAATCCAGAATTTTCTGATTTCAGGGTCCTCACTGGACAGGGTGGCATTCTCAGCCTTTGGATGGGAGAACATGGTTGGGTTAAAATCCAGTCCCAGTCCTCTCTTCCTGGCAAACTCCACCCACTTTGCAAAATGCTTTGGCTCCAGTGCGTCGCGGTCCGCTTTTTCCCCATCCGTGAAAATGGCGTAGCTGGCATGAAGATTGATTCTGTGCTTGCCCGGAATCAGGCTCAGCGCCTTGTCAATATCCGCCATAAGCTCCTGGGGATTTCTGGCCTTTCCCGGATAGTTGCCCGTTGCCTGGATGCCGCCTGACAGACTGTCCGCGCCCTCAAATCCCATAACGTCATCCCCCTGCCAGCAATGCATGGAGACAGGGATGTTCTTAAGCCGCTCCACTGCAGCGTCCACGTCAACCCCTAATCCGGCGTAAATTTCTTTTGCTGATTCATATCTTTCCTGTATATTCATGGTTCTCTCCTTTTCACCATCAAATCTTACTCAAATATCGGTCAACTGTTAATTCAAATGAAACACTGGTACAAAATCCACGCATACCGGACTGTTGTCTGCACGGGTTTCCATGATGTCAGCCATATAGTCCCACCATCTGCGGTTTATGGGCGTATCTGCTGATTTGGCCCAGAGCTCCTCGTCCTCCACCTCCAGATACCCATAGAGCACATTGGTTTCCCTGTCCAGAAAAATGCTGTAATTATGTCCGCCGTACTGGTGTATCATCTCTTTCATCTCAGGCCACAGCTCATTGTGGCGCTTCTCATATTCCTCTGCCATACCCGGATTGAGGAACATCTTAAATCCCTTCCTTACCATACGGTTCTCTCCCTTCATCGAATCCTTCAGCGTAACAGCCCGGGCTGTTACCATTTAGCAAACCTTCTCAGACGGTTCATAGGTCTTTATTTCAAATGAGCGGAAAATGCTGTCCCTGGCCTCCTCAAGGCTCTCAAACTCCTTCCCCTCTATCATCTGCACCGCCAGATTGCCGATGGCCGTGGCTTCCGTGGGCCCCGCGTATACGGTCTTTCCTGTGGCCTTTGCCGTCAGGCGGTTTAAGTAGTCTGCGTTGGCCCCGCCTCCAACGATATGGATGCAGTCATAGCGCACGCCTGTAAGGGCCTGGATTTCCCGGCAGCAGATGCGGTAGCAGTCCGCCAGGCTGTTGTAAATCACAGCCGCCATCTCCCACTTAGTCTCAGGAACCTGCTGTCCGCTCTCCTCACAGTATGCCTTCACCGCGCCGCACATGCTCTCAGGAGCCAGGAAACGGCTGTCATTGCAGTCCACAATGGAGGAAATGGTTTCGCGGGAAGCCCTCTCGCATATCTCGCCAAAGGAGTAATCCTCCCCTGATTCCTTCCACTCCTTTCTCACGGACTGAATCATCCACAGCCCCATGATGTTCTTAAGGAAACGGTACCTGTACTCATATCCGCCCTCGTTGGTAAAGTTGGCCTCCATGCTCACCTCCCGGCAGTCAGCGTCCTTAAGCTCTGTCCCCATCAGGGACCATGTGCCGGAGCTGATATAGAGTACATGGCCGCGGTTGGACGGTACGGCCGCCACGGCGGAACCAGTGTCGTGTGTGGCCGGAAGCACCACCCGGCAATCCAGACCTGTCTCTTTCCTCACATCCTCACTGAGCCTTCCCACCACGGTTCCCGGCATGGACAGCCCGCCAAAAAGCTTCTGCGGATATCCCAGAGTTTCAATCAGTTCCCTGTCCCAGGTACGTTCAGAGGGATTGACCAGCTGGGTGGTGGTGGCATTGGTGTACTCCTGTTTCTTTACCCCGGTCAGCAGGAAGTTTAAGTAATCCGGTACCATAAGGAAGCTTTCCGCCTTGGAAAGAATATCCGGCTGTTTTTCCTTTACAGCCATAAGCTGGTAAACCGTGTTGAAAATCTGTTTCTGTATACCGGTCCTCCGGAACAGCTCCTCCCTGGAAATCCGTTCATATACCTTTAAATCCATTCCCTCGGTGCGCCTGTCCCTGTAGCCGGCCGTCTTGCCCAGCACTTGTCCCTGTTTGTCCAGAAGTACAAAGTCCACGGCCCAGGTGTCGATGCCCATGCTCTCCGGGTTGATGCCCAGTTTTTTACATTCTCTCATTCCAGCCTTGATTTCCTCAAAAAGCCCATTGAGATTCCAGCACAGGGTACCGTCCACCATTTTCATTCCATTGGAAAAACGGTAGATTTCCCGAAGTTTCATCTTTCCATTCTCCATCCGCCCCAGGATATGGCGGCCGCTGGACGCCCCTATATCCACCGCAAGATAATAACGGTTCACTGTCCTACCTCCTCGTTATGAGCACTTAGCGTCTGTCCTTTAGACGCTTACGTGCGATACATGTCACTGGCACTTAGCGAGGTCTTTTACGAGCTTAGTGCAGTGGCTCATTGCTTCCATGATATAACAGATAAAGCAAAAAAATAAGAACGTCATTTATGAAAAAATGCGTCCTTATTTGCACATAAACTCAATTTGAAACCGAGGGGCATTTCATCCCCGGGATATTCTATCCTGTCTTTCTGTACTCCCTGGGCGACATACCGTAATAGGTCCTGAATATCCTGTAAAAGTAGCTGGTATTGTCATACCCCACAGCAAAGCTCACATCCGCCACCGGCATACGCGTATTGTGCAGGAGAAAAGCGGCCTGGTTCAGCCGCTTAATCTGCAGCAGTTCCTTGTAATTGCGGCCCAGCAGGCGGTTTATGGCCCGGCTGAGCCAGTACACGTCATATCCCGTCAGGGCTGCCAGCTCTGTCAGGCTGCCCTCCCGGTAATGCTCGTCTATGTAACGCAGCACCTGCAGGGTGAGCTGCTGCTCAAAGGATTGTCCGCTGTCGCGGTTTACCCGGATCCGTCCCGTATAATGCATGAGATGGCGCAGCAGCAGGCCCATGGTGGTCTGGTTCATGGCCTGCATTCCCTCCCGCTCATGCATAAGGGACCACACCAGGTTCTCCACCAGGTTCTGGACCGGCAGCACATCCGCTATCTGGAAATGAAGATAGCGTCCATACCTGGTATCATCACAGAGACATCCCACAATAAAATCCCGCAGCAGGTTCTCCTCCTCCCCCATCATACGGAAGGCCGTGTCAAAGAATTCAGGAAGAATGATGAAGTTCACCGAAATGTCCTCCAGCCCGGCAGACTGGATTTCCTGGACCGCGTGCTGGTTTAAAAACAGCAGCTCCCCTTCCTTAAGCTTCAGCTCCCTGCCGTCCACCACATGGGTGGTCTCCCCCCTGCACATGTAGATTACCTCCACATAGTTGTGGGTGTGCTCCGGAAAATGAACGAAACGGGTATGGGGACGGATGGTAATAAGCTGTCCGGCCTCCAGCAGCTTATCGCTGTCAATGACCATGTCCCCGCGGTCCATATACAGGGTTCTGTCAATATCAGAACTGCCTCCCAGTATCTTCTGTTCTTCTTCCGTAATGACACTTAGGCTTTGAATCAGCTCCTGGTTCATGTAAATCCCCTTTCTGTATTGGAGAAAACTGATAAAAAGCAATTTTCAGACACACATTAGTGCCCCCGGCGTAAATACGCCGGGTAACACTAGAACGCGAAGTCCCGCAGAAATGTATGTTCGAACACATCCTCTGTCACTGCATAAGCTTCTTTGTAAATGTATCCCTCAAGACGCTTCATGAATTCAGGAAGATAATGTTCATGTTTCAGTCTGTGGTTCTTTAACTGCATGGCGTGATGAGGGTTTAATGTCCCACGAAAAACCAATATATATCTGACATGGGTCCGAAAGAATTGGATTGGATTACCATAATCAAATGGAGGATATTCTATGTTTTTCTCCTTCATTGCATACAAGACATCCATCACCGCATAAACATTAGAATAAGCCTTTTTTAATACACCTGTTTTAGCGTTAGACATCTTTGCATCCTTGAATTCAACGAAATACCATTCATCACACTTATTAATTAAAAAGGCGTCAGCCGTATTGATTGAATCAGCTTCACTCAAAGAATCCGGTAAAATTATTTTCCGGTATGCCTTTTTTGCAAAGATATCCATATCCATTACCCGGATGTCACTGTCAACCAACGAAACCTTACTCTCGCCGCTATATGATGTTAACCGCATATCCGAACATATTTCGAATGAAAACCCATGATATGACATATATTGATTCATGAGTTTCATAAAATCATCAAATTTACTCATCCTTTGTATCTTCCATCTGAAATTTCAATTTATCAAGTGCAATACTGGCGTCTACTAGTTGAGAAAGCATCTCGGCTGGGTCCTCTGTCACATTCTTAAATCTACACCCCGATTCAGATATTTCAGACAAATAGTAGGTACACTTATCGTCCCTTTCATACTTCTCAGCATAATACTGCAATGCCTCCACAAAATGCGGACTATGGGTTGTAAGTATTATGGTAAGCTCAAATACTTTCTGCAAAAGTATGATAATCTCCGCATAACGAAGCTGCCAATCCGGATGTAAATGAATTTCCGGCTCATCTAAAATAAGTACATCCTTCTGTTTCAGGCTTCCATTTTCCAATAAGGTTTTTATTATTACAAACGATTTCAACCCTGTGGACAGGTTATTTATATTCAACCTCTCACCAATTTCACGCTCCTTATAATAATAGGAATGGCTCTCATCCATTAAAAGGGTTCCCGATGATATCTGGTTGATTTTCTGCAGTACCTCCTGTACTTTATCTTCAATCAGCTCCAGCTGTACAATATCCTCAACCACATCAGACTTTCTTTGCAGTTTTTTAATTGTATTCCTTTCCGTTTCATCCGTTCTAATCAGAATAGTATTCAAAGAATCCAGTACAAAAGGATTATCCAGATAGACTGCCTCGTTCAATATATTCACTTGCTGCCGCAGCTCAGTACAATTGTTATTTGAAAATATAATCGAAATAGTCTTATTGCCAATTACCGCATCAATCGCAGCACTGGCTGATGGCTGATAAATATTATTTATCTCCGAATAAAAAATACGATTGAAATAAGCTGACACTACCGATTTTGTCAATCTCTCTATCGGCAAATGTCTGATCCTGTCAATTTCACCATTAATGTCCTCTAAAGTTTCATCTTCGTTTGTTTTTTTATCTTTTAACATACCAGCAAATTCTTTGAGGATTTGTTGCTGTTCTTCCTCCGAATCCAGTATGGCAAGTTCTTCCGCATAGCGTATCATCCGGTTATGAAATCTGGAAGCCGAACCAAAATACCCGTCACTCTGCATTGATATATCTTCCATTTTTCTCTTCAGTACCTGATATATTAAATCCCGTTTCTGCTTTACGATTTTTTCTTCTAAGTTTACCAATGAATTAAACAACGAAAATACAATCTTGCCAATCGTACTTTTTCCTGTATTATTATTACCCGCAATGATAGTGATTCCATTTAACTCCAGGTCCGCTTCTTCTATTTTGGCAACATTCCTAATTCTTAATTTCATCTCAATCTCCTTGAACGGCGCTGTCATTTTGTTTACAAATTAGTATAACAAAAGGCAGACACTTTGAAAAGCCTTTCCTTTTATTTATATCCAAAATTAGGAATCCCATTCCACCTGCGTCTGAGGCCATGGGCTGCCAGCTTGGGAGTACGCTCCCTGGTAAAGATTCCCTTGCGGTTGCCGCCCACACGCATGGGCCCTTGTACCGTTACAAAGTCAGCGAAATTCCATATCTGTTCTCCTATGAAGAAGGGACGTTTATCATTCTCGCAGTTAATCCGCTCATAGTACTGGTCCTGGTATTCCTCACTGAACATTCCCGGCACCATCTGATGGATGCCCGCCACTGCGTCGGCCCCGTATTCCGTCAGCATAACAGGCTTTTCCTGTTCTGCCCAGAAATCCAGTTCCATGTTCCATCCATTACAGGCAGCATCCAGGTCGCCGCCCAGGTTATACCAGCCGTAGTAGCGGTTCAGGCATACCACGTCCATGGTCCTGGTGGTGATATCCTTTGTGTAGTCATTCTGACAGCACACCAGCGTCACAGGGCGGTCCTGGGGGTCCTCCCTGTGGGCCAGCTCATAGAGGGGATGCCAGTAGTCATATGCCTCCTGGGGATAGTGCTCCAGATCCGGCTCATTTCCCAGGCTCCACATCACCACGCAGGGATGGTTCTTGTCCCTCTTAATCAGGTCCTTTATAACCTGCTCATGGTGTTCCCCGGTGCCGCAGGCATAGGGATTTCCATTTCCGCCCATGTTCAGTCCCACCGCAGTTGTCTCGTCAATTATCACGATTCCCTCACGGTCGCACAGGTCGTACATCTCCTCCGCATATGGGTAATGGCTGGTGCGGAAGGAATTGGCCCCCAGCCAGTGAATCAGGTTCACGTCCTTTACATTCAGACAGAGGTCCAATCCCCTCCCCCGGAAAAAAGAGTCCTCATGTTTTCCGAATCCCTTGAAATAAAAAGGCTTTCCGTTGAGCAGGAACTGTTTTCCCTTTACCTCCGCAGTGCGCAGGCCAAAGTGCTGTTCATACATATCCGCTCCATCTTTCCCTGTCAGGGTGACGCGGGCAGTATACAGGCAGGGTGTTCCCGGCCATGGTTCCCACAGGCGTGGCTCCCGGATGGTCATGGTTCCTTTACTTCCCCGGGATCGGGCGGCCACATTCCCCTCCCGGTCAAGGACCTGAACTTCCACATCTCCCTGTCCCTCTGTCTCTATCTCATATTCCACGTTTCCTTCCAGATCAGGCACCAGAGTAATGTCTTTAATGAACTGCCGGGGCGTGGTGTAGAGATACACGGGTCTGAAAATACCTGCATAGTTGAAAAAGTCAAAGTTTGGGCGGTTCTGCAGCTTCTGCTCCCGCTTAGCCTGCTCCACGCTTGGAATGCCCGCATTGTCAGAACCGAAAAACGCTGTCTCTGTGGGGTCATTTCCGGCAGGCAGGGTGGAATGGTCCAGCCGGTTATCCACTGCCACGGTGAGAAGCAGGCTGCTTCCAGGCTCTGCCAAATCCGTTATCTCTGCCTCAAAGGGCAGAAATCCGCCCTTATGGGTACAGAGCAGGGTATCCCCCAGCCACACCATGGCACTGTGGGCCACCGCGCCGAACCGCAGCCACAGTCTCTGCCCCTTAAGCAGAATGGGCACGGTAAGCGTCCTCTGATAATAGGCCCACCCATAATGGTCCCTGTATTCCATTACATCCTTCTGGTCATTGTAGCTGGCCGGCACCGCCACAGGCTCCCCGTCTCTTAAGACTCCAGGCATGGGGGCCTGTGCCGCCGAAGTCTCCTGGTCCAGCTTAAAATTCCATACTCCTCCCAGTTCAACGGCCATGCGGCTTTCATTCTGTCTCACGCTTAACATGGTGATATCCTCCTTATCTAATAATCCAGGACTGTTCCGGCCAATGTTTCCCTGGTCCGGTCAAATACGATTATGGTTCCAAATCCCATACAGCCCTCTGCCTCCACCATATCCGTAGGGGAATTCACCTCCTGGTGGCAGATTACAGCCACATAATCCCGGTCATTGCCTCTCAGTCTCACTGCTTCCGCCATGGAATCCGGATATGTTATCCCCTTAAGAGCAGACTTTACAGGCACCTTTTCCACCTCGCAGGGCCTGTAGCCATCCCTGGGACCGCCCTGGATGACTGTCAGAAGGGAGGAAAATCCCTTCCTGTCCGCCTTCACCGTGATACAGTCCCTGTCCACGGCCCTGTTATAATCCCTGGCAATACGGCTGGCGCCTTTTTCTGCCTCCAGCCCGCTTCCCAGAAAGGAAAACAGCGCACGGGTATGACTGGTCCAAAACTCTGCTTCCAGAGACGGCCCTGTTCCTGCTCCTGTTTCCGCCGTGTCCGCATCAGTCCGTCCCTGCCCGCGTTTATCCGCTGCCCGCAGCGTAACCCGGCCTTTTTCACTGAAATGCCAGTACTGTCTGTATTCGTGGCTTCCCCCTGTGTACAGCTCATCCGTCACAATATAGATATCAGGTTTGATATGGATAATCCTGCGGTTTACCGCCACTGCGTCTTCCCTGTCCATGTATCCCAGGTGAGCGCCCTGTACCAGCTCGTATTGTTCCGTAAATCGGTGCTGCCGCTTCACGGGAGCGCAGAGCTTGGAGCACTCCCAGGAATCCCTGCACACGGTAAAAAACCGGTTGTCCACAGTGATGGTATTGTGGGCCGTAGGGTCCTTAAAGGCGAAGCGGTCCGGTCCCGGCACATAGGTAAACCGGCCTGCGTCTGTCAGCACATCCTCCCCGCCTATAACCAGGTCCACATGGAGCTGGTCTGAATGTCCGTGTCCTGCCCCCATGGTCCCGCAGTGGAAGTGAAGCAGGTTTCCCTCCTCTCCCCATCCGTCCCTGAGGTAGTAATTTCCGCTGTCCTCCAGGGCGGCTGACTGAAACTCTGGCATGGCGGTTTCCATGTCCCGGTATTCCTTTGCCGCCCGGATTCCCAGATCCCATGCCATGTCATACTCCAGGCAGGGCGATGCGCCAAATTTCAGTACCGGGTCGTGAAACAGCCATGCTGCCGCTGAAATGGTGTCCCGTATATCCCCATCATCGCTGTCGCCCGTCAGGAACTGCCTGTGGTCCGGTTTTTTCCAGGCAAGATTGGCATAGGCCATTTTCCTGACAGCGGACCGGATGGACTCCGGCACATGGATATGGTTTCTCTGAGCCAGAACCAGCACATCCTCGTAGCAGTGCAGCACCTCATTGTGGTAAGAGGGCGATTGTTCCCACTGTACCCCGTCCCCCATAATCTGAATTCTTGCCTCCATCTCCAGACGGGAAAGGGCAGTGTCCACATACCGTTTCCTCAGTGCTTCATCCGGCATGGCAACGCCTATTTCAAAGAGGCCATGGTTTTCAATGACACCCCAGTTGCTTATGTAGCGGTATGGGGAATGCATGCGGATAATGTACTCGGCATGCTGAATCAGGCACTTATAAAACGCCTCCATTACCTGGTCTGTCAGCGCCTTGCTGTCCTTAAAATACCAGATGGCCTTGACCCAAAACTCCCCTCTGAAACCAGCCTCCAGGATTCTCCATGTGGTATTTTCCGTCTCCGGCGTCAGCGTCTGTGTGCCGATCCAGTCCATAAGCAGGTTCACAAACGTTCCGGCGTACTTCTCGTCCCCGGTCATCTGGTAAGCCTGACCTAAGCAGATAAAAAACCTGTGACGGTTAAACTGGAAAATGAATTCCTTGTCATCCCCTGGCATATACCCCCAGTCAATCCTTCCCTCGGGAAATTCCACCGGCGCCCAGGTTCTCTCCAGGTCCTGTTTTAAGTCAAATAGAAACGAGTTCCGGCACACCTGGTCCGCCACCCTGAGGATGTGGCTGCATTCTCCGGGCCATTCCCTCATGCAGTAATCCGCTATGGCAGCCGGGGCATCCATGAACATGGTCCCCTGTTTTCTGTCAAAAAATATCTGTTTCGTCATCTGTGTCATTCCAATCTGAGCCATTTCAATCTGAGTCATTTCAATCTGAGTCATTTCATATACCTCTCTTGCCGCGCCGGATTTACCAGTAGGGATTCCAGTCCCTGCATATCCTGGTCAGGGCCTCCATGTAGAAATAATCCCCCCACAGATTGCACTCATCTACCCCATAGTGATTGCAGGTATTGTAGGGCGAATGATTGGAGTAGGTGCTGTGGAGCACAAGGCCGTTGGACTTGCTGTAATCCTTCACGGCATAATTGTCGGCCAGGGATTTCATCAGCCTTCTTGCCATACCGGTGTATCCGGCCCCCTCGCCCGGCTCCATGTAACGCGCCATCTCCAGGAGACCGCAGGCCGCAATGGAGGCGGCCGAGGAATCCCTTGGCTCCTCATCCCCATCCCCAAATTCCAAATCCCAGAACGGTACCAGGTCCTTTGGAAGGCGCCTGAAAAAATAATCTGTCACGCCTTTGAACAGATTGACGTAAGACGGTTCCATGGTACACCTGTATCCAATGGCCGTACCGTAGATACCCCAGGCCTGGCCTCTGGCCCAGGCAGAGCCGTCCCTGTAGCCCTGGCAGGTGGCGCCATGGTCCGGCTCCCCTGTTTCCCTGTTAAAGAAGAAGGTGTGCCAGGTGGAAAAATCCGGGCGGATTACATTGGCCAGGGCCGTGCGGATATGGGCCTGGGCTATATCCCTGTATACGGACTTCCCTGTCTCCTGAGATGCCCAGTAAAGAAGGGGCAGGTTCAAAAGACAGTCAATTATCAGCCTGTAATTGTCCGGGGCATTTAAAGGACCCCAGGCCTGGATGAACTGCCCCCGTTCATGGAACCGTGTGGTCAGCTGGTCAGCCGCCTTGACGGCAGCCTCCCTTCCCACGCCGCTGCCTGTCAGTTTATAACCGGCCACGCAGGAGGGCGAGTACATGAAGCCCAGATCATGCGTCTCCACATCCGTCCTTTCATTGATTCGCTTCAGAAAGCTTTCCATCTGAATATCACCGGCAGCGCGCAGGCGGCTGTCCCTGGTGTATTCGTATGCCAGCCATATCTCGCCGGTCCAGAATCCGGGCGTCCAGTCCACATTGTCCGCGGGCGGATAAAATCCGTTCTCGCTGTAGGCCCGGGGGAACCGGCTGGTAAACCGGGGCAATACCCGAAGCACCTGCCCGGTTGCCGCTTCGAGCGCCTCCCTGGCCTCTCCTTCCGTTATCTCCGGCATATCAGCCAATTTGTCCATATCAATCCATTTTTTCATCATGTCTACCCCTTCACGCCGGTGGCTGCCACGCCTTCCACAAAATACTTCTGAAGTGAAAGGAACACAATCAGCACAGGAATCAGGCTCAGGACAGATGCGGCCATGATTAATCCGTACTCAGAACCAAACTGGCTGATGAACATGCGCAGTCCCAGCTGCAATGTCTTTTTTGACTCCGTTGTCAGGTAAATGAGCGGTCCAAGGAAATCATTCCATGTATTTACAAAGGTAAATATGGTGAGCGTGGAAAGGGCCGGTTTCGACAACGGCAGCATAATTTTGCTCCAGATGCGGTATTCGCTCATACCGTCGATTCTGGCCGCCTCACACAGTTCCGTGGGGATTCCCTCATAAAACTGCTTCATCATGAACACGCCAAAAGCCGAAAACGCCTGCAGAAAAATGATGGACAAATGGGTATCTGCCAGTCCCATGGAACGCATCATCATGAACTGGGGAACCATATATACCTGCCACGGCACCGCGATGGTGGCAATGTAGGCCATAAACAGCAGTTCCTTTCCCTTAAAGCTCAGCTTGGCAAAGGCATACGCGGCAAAGCTGCTGGTAAGAAGCTGTAGGAAGGTGACAATCAAAGTCAGCTTCACAGTGTTAAGCACAAATTTCCCCAGAGGTATCCTGGTCCAGATATCCAGATAATTCTGCCATCTGGGGTTGGTGGGAATCCACTGGATGGGAAAGATGAATACGTCCTTATCCAGTTTAAAGGAAGCTGAAAGCATCCACACAAAGGGCACCAGCATGATAAGGGCCATGGCTGTCAGCACGATGTAGAGAACCACCTTAAATATCTTTGATTTTGTATTCTGAACTTTCATTCCGGCTCTCCTCCCTAATTCGCATATTTTTTCTCGCCGCAAAACTGGACCAGAGTGATGGCCAGAACGATGAGGAACAGCACCATGGCAACCGCGCTGGCATATCCCAGATTCCAGTTGCGGAACGCCTCTTCGTAGATATGGTACACCAGGACAATGGCGGATTCGTTCAGCACGCCGGTGTTGCCTCCTGCCAGCATATACACAATGTCATACACCTTGAAGCAGTTGATGGTCAGTATGATGGTCACGAAAAATGTGGTGGGCCGAAGCTGCGGCCAGGTTATGTAGCAAAACCTCTGCCATACATTGGCTCCGTCCAGGCTGCATGCCTCATAGAGCTCTGCGTTGATGCCCTGAAGCCCGGCCAGATAAATGACCATATAGTAGCCCATGTTCTTCCACACTGAAAAGGTGATGACCGTAAACATGACCCAGTCCTTGCCCGCCGACCATTTGGGGAGGGATTTGGCGGCAACACCCAGGTTGTATAAAATCATGTTCACAGGGCCGCTTTTTGCCGGGGAAAACAGCATGTTCCAGACAGCTGCCACCGCAACCAGCGACGCCACGTAAGGGAAGAAGCTCACGGTGCGCAAGAAATTCCTTCCCCTTATTTTCTGGTTCAGGACCACGGCCAGCCCCAGGGCGACGGCCAGGGTCAGGGGAACCGTGGCCACGCAATAGATGATTGTATTTCTAAGGGATGCCAGAAAACGCGTATTTCCAATCATCTTGGCGAAATTATCAAGTCCCGCAAACTGGATGGGACTGTTCCCGTCCCACTGCAGAAAAGCCAGAACAAAGGCAAATATAACAGGTCCCAGGGTAAATACCGCAAATCCTAAGAAATTAGGCGCTATGAAGGAATAGGCCACAAAATCCCTCTTGGTCTGACGGCTGAACCGCTCTCCTGTCTTGGCCTGCCTGATTTTATCCTCTGTCTTTTCTATTTTTTTAATCAGCTTTTTCTTCTGCTTCGGATCCTTTGCCTGCTGTACCTTAAGCTCCAGTTCTTCCAGCTGCGGCCTCAGGACAGCCAGTTTCCTTTCGGCCTCTGCCGGGTCGGTTGTTGTTACCTTGGCCATATCGCTCCTCCATTCCTCATGTTCTTCTTTCTTTAAATGAGGCAGACGGTTGATGTCCCGTCTGCCTCCTGGTGAATCCTGTTTGATGTGATATGGGCCTACTGTCCCAGTACAGCCGCCACCTTCTGTTCCATGTCTGCAATACCTTCGTCTACGGTCATGTTGCCGGTCATGATGTTGTCATGGGCCTCATTCAGCACGATTTCCACCTCAGAACTCTTGGCATTGACAGGCATCTCCAGATAGAGATTGGCAGTCTGAAGCGCTTCCCTGCTGGCATCATCTGTGGGGAATCCGCTGGTAGATGCCACGGTACTTACAATGCCATCCGTCATGATGGCAGGGAAATTGCCTGTGGACGCCAGGACCTTTGCCCCCTCTCCACCGCATACGAACCGCATGAACTTCCATGCCGCATCCTTGTTGGGAGCGCTGGCAGGGATGGCCAGGGATGTAATCTGGGCCGCGGTGGAACCCGGCTCCACGCCCTCAGCATGAGGGTACTTCACAATAGCCCAATTTGCGCAGTCCGCGTACTCCCCGCTTCCCACCTTTTCAATCAGGGTGGAAATGAACCATGTGCCCATGTTCATCATTCCGATGTTTCCCTGTGAAAACGCGCCTGAGTAATGGAGATTGGATGTCTTTAAGGTTGCGTAATCCTGGCAGATTCCGTCCTCCTGCTCCTTTAATATGGTTTCATAATACGGTTTCAGGAAATCATATTTCCCATCCAGGATGGTGTGCTTTCCATCCAGCATCGCAAACATCTGGACCGTACTTCTCCATATATGGTAGTGGGAACCATAGACCTCCTGTCCCGGTTCCGTGTTGGCAATCCTTCCGGCCAGCTCATCGTACTGCTCAAAGGTCATGTCATTTGTGGGATATTCCACTCCGGCCTTGTCAAATATATCCTTATTATAATAAATTACCCAGAAATCGCTCTTGAAGGGCAGCTCATACAATTTACCGTCCACCGCAATCTGATCGGTTAAGCCTTTATATCCGCTTAAGTCCACTCCGTCCTTCTCGATATAGGAATCAAGCGGTTCCAGAATTCCCTTGTTCACCAATGTGGTATATCCGGGTGTATCCTTAATGGACACCACGTCAAAGCCGGATCCGCTGCCCGTAAGCTGCGTGGTCAGGACCGTGTTGTAATCAGAACTTCCCAGGTCCACCATTTCCACCTTAATGTCCGGGTTGCCGCTTTCAAATGCCTCAATCAGCGGTTTATAGTAAGCGGTCAGGTCCTTGTCCCACATAGCCCATTTGATGGTGGACTGTCCCGGGGCATCCTGCGCCTGTGTACCTGTCTGTGTACCTTCCGTGGTTCCTGACTCAGCGCCTGAGGCTGTGCCCGGGGCCGTTGTATCTGCTCCCGCTCCCCCTCCGCAGCCTGCCAGGGAACCTGCCATGACTGCTGCCATCATAAGACTGATTAAACGTTTCTTCATCTTCTTCCTCCTGTCTTTATACAGCTTGTTTGTTATGTCTATATTATAGCTGCCGGGCTCTGGATCCTGAATGGAATATCTGTGAAAAAAGATTTATTTTTTATTCACAAATAAGGACATTTTACAGGAACACCTGGATAATATCTGTATTTTTTTACGATAAACAAGTAATATTTTACAATACATTCAAATAGGCCGCCACGTTTTTTGATTCTATTTGACAAATGATTTTCCATTGTCTATAGTATTGGTGAAAGGCAGGTATTCCTATGATAAAACGAATCATGCCATCCAGCATACGCGGCAAAATCATGCTCTGCACCGGGGCCATCACCCTTTTGATTGCAGCGGTCACGGTATCCATCTGCTTTGTGGTCTTTCAGTCTTTCCTTCGCCGCAATCAGATTCAGTCGGCTGAGTATAACCTTCAGGTGGTATCCCACAATGTATCCAATGACATGGATAATATTATCTACTTCAATAAATGGTGCACTTCCAGCACGGATATCATCCAGTATCTGGAGGGCTTCCAGAACCAGGTTAAAATGCCGTCCATCTCATCCGCAAAGGCGCCCCTGCGCTCCATGGCCTTAAATGCCTATAACCGGCTGAAAGAAGAATTCTTTAAAACTTCTTCCTCCCAGTATATCATCCGGGCCATTGTAAGCCCTGAAAACTGCATGAATTACCTCCAGGTCAATGACAGGGCGGCTGCCTCCATTCCCAGAGCCGCGTCCACAGTACAGGACCTGCCTTATTTTCATGAGCTGGTCACTGCCGGCCAGTATGTCTGGATGGGGTTGGAGGACTGTCTCTATCCAGCCTCCGACTCCTCCCTGTGTATCCCCATGGCACGTCCTGTAAAAAACCAGTACAATACGGAAACCGTTGGCTGGACCTACCTGGCTGTTTCCGACCGCATTTTTCTGGACTACCTGAAGGCATTTCCCCTGGAACCGGACAGTCTCCTTTACATAACCATTGGGACACATTCCTACCAGTACAAGGACGGTCTGTTTACAGAGGCCTCCCCTGACTATACCGCTGTCAGGGAAATAAATAAGGATGTTCTGAACAACAGCACCACGGTGCGTTTAATACGCATGGCAGACAACACCACCCGGAGGATGATATCCCGTCCCCTGTGGGACCAGGGCTGGAGCATTTCCCTGGTACTCTCGGAGCAGGACTACAATGCCCAGAACCAGATGTATCTGCTGCTTATCGGCACCATTGTCATCATCATCGGCCTGATGGGACTGATGCTGGCCTATATACTGAACCGCACCATCAGCCAGCCCGTGAACCAGATTCGGGACAAAATCCGCCTTATATCGGAAGGGGACTTTTCCAGGGATCCGTCCATAGAATGGAAGGACGAGCTGGGAGTTATCGGGCGGGGCATTAACCAGATGTCGGAAAACGTGGTCAGCCTCATGGACAGAAAGGTGGAGGATGAGAAGCAGAAAAAGGACCTGGAATACAGAATCCTCCAAAGCCAGATTAATCCCCATTTTCTCTACAACACCCTGAACTCCATCAAATGGATGGCCACCATACAGAATGCCCCCGGCATCGCGGAAATGACCACTGCCCTGGCCCGGCTCATGAAGAACGTATCAAAGGGAACGGATGTGAGAATTTCTCTCAGAGAAGAGCTGGATTTGGTCAGAGATTATTTTCTCATCCAGCAATACAGGTACGGAGGCAGCATTTCCATTGCATACGAGATAACAGATGAAGCTCTGTACCATTGCCAGATTCACCGCTTCACCCTGCAGCCCCTTGTGGAAAATGCCCTGTTCCACGGTATCGAGCCAAAGGGATGCGCGGGAAAAATCGTTATACGGGCTGAAAAGGCTGCCGTAACCGGCTCCCGCCCCGCCCTCGTCATATCCATTACGGATGGCGGCGTGGGCATGAGTCCGGAGACCATCCGCAGCGTATTAAGCGGCGAAGCATCACCCAGCGCTGATTTCTTTAAACAGGTGGGCATTAATAATGTAGATAAACGGATCAAATACAGCTTCGGACCGGAATACGGAATCCGTATAGAAAGTGTAGTGGATGAATACACCACCATGGTAATCACCCTGCCTTATATGATATCGGAGAGGATATGACATGATTAAAATACTGATAGCAGACGACGAACCACTGGTGCAGATTGGCATCAAATCCATGATAAACTGGGAGGAATTCGGCATTGAGGTGTGCGGCACTGCCATGAATGGGCAGGCTGCCCTTAAGATGATTGAGGAATATGCTCCGGAATTAGTCATCACGGACATCAAAATGCCCATTATGAACGGCCTGGAGCTGGCAAAAAAATGCCGGAATACCTATGGACCCATCCCCCTTTTTATTTTCCTTACCAGCTATGAGGAATTTCCTCTCATCAAGCAGGCTCTTTCCTACAGGGCCGTGGACTATCTGATTAAACTGGAGCTGGATGCGGAGGGCCTTAAGGACACGGTGAGAAAGGCTCTGGAGCGTCTGGAGGAACTGCGGGCCAGCCAGGCCTACCGCCAGGAAGGGGAAGGCAGGCCCCTGCTGCAGAATTATAACGACAAATTTTTTATGCGGCTCCTCCATAACCTGTTTGACAGCAGGGAGCAGTTTGAGATTCAGGCCAGGGATTTAAAGCTGGACTTTTCCGCCCGCTGTTTCCTGGCCGCCCATGGGGAGATGCACAGTCAAAAGGCAGGAGAGATGAACCCGGACCAGCAGATGAAGCTTTATTCCAGCAGCCTTCAAATGATACGGGAAATCCTCACGAAGTATGCCTCCTGCCATGTCATATCCCTGGACAAACAGCATTTTGCCGCCATCTTCTGTTTGGACAGGCAGGAGGAGTTAAATTCCGGCGTGATGGATGATGCCTGGGAAAACACCTGCCATATGGTCCACAATTACTTTTCTGTGGAGCTCGCCGTGGGCCTGGGAACTCCGGTAGAGGACCCCCTTAAAATCAACGAATCCTACCAGGAAGCCCGCCAGGCATCCGCCATGGCGGACGGCAAAGCACCAGTGATATCCTTTGCCGGGATAGCGGAGGACTCCATTAAGAATGCCTTCAACATCGCTATTTTCAGGGAAGACCTGACCAAGGCCTTTGAGGAATTTGACACGGATGTGCTCCATGCCGCCATTTCCCAAATCATAGAGCTTTTTTCCTCCCATCCCATGCGCTACATTCAGGCTCTGGATGGCGCCTGCAACATCCTCTACCTGGCCCTTTCCCTTCTCCCGGACGGTGAGGATACCATGGACCAGGTATTTGCGGGATGCACAGACGGCTACCGGTCCATCTATAAAATGCAGCAGGCAGAACAGATCAACGGCTGGCTGGCCCAGTTTAGGGACGGCCTGTGCCAGGTGTTAAAGAGCCGGAGAAAGACCTATAAGGACCATGTGGTCACCAATGTCCAGAAGTACATCCAGAACCATATCGAGGAACGCCTTTCCCTTAACGAGGTGGCTGCCGTATTCGGCTTAAGTCCCAACTACCTAAGCTCTCTTTTTAAGAAGACCTGCACCATTGGGTTCTCCGAATATATCACCCAGAAAAAGATTACACGCGCCAAGTCCCTGCTGCTGGACCAGGACGTGAAGATATATGAAGTGGCTGACCGTCTGGGCTTTGACAGCGCCTTTTATTTCAGCAAGGTGTTTAAGAAGGTGGAAGGAATCTCCCCAAGGGAGTTTATGCAGTCCCATATGCCGGGGAGCATGGAGGATGACGGGGAGAAATAGAAAAGAAGCACACAGGGACCTCCCATCCTGTTGGATTATCCGGTTCTGCCGCATCTAGCGGCGGCACCGCCACGGAGGTATCCTGTATGCTTTTTTTCATCGTCCCTGCCGCTGTGTCATTAGCTTTCATAAGGATGAATGCGGATGATTCCGGTGATAGCCTTGTCTGTTATTATAGCCCTCCTAACTGCCCGTACCCGGCTCTTACTTTCCATTTGTCTTAGCATTACCGGTGCATCTCTTCCATGGACATATCGTCCTTTATCCTGTAAAACTTTATCTTTTCCCTCCCATTGTCCTTCCTGACCGCATACCGTTTTCCTCTGAACGGCACACTCATTGTGAAATGGCTCAGCTTTGCCGGAATATGTGGAAACAGCCCAAACCCCCGCGCCTGGCCGGGGTCCGGCACAAAACCTGCAATCTCCTCAATAAGCACAGGTATGGGAGCACTTGCCCACGGATGGCAGAGGCTGGTGTTCCACTTCTGCTCCTTGCCCCATGCCTCAAAGCAGGTATCTGCCCCCTCTCTCAGCATATTCACCCATCCATGTTCGGATTCATTCACAATAGACCGGAACACATCTTCATACCGGCCAAGTCTGGCCAGGACCTTCAGATAAAAATAACTTACCAGCACACCGCAGGCCAGTCCCTTTTTTACCAGAAAATCCCCTATCCCGCCGGAGGCTTCCCCGGGCTCTAATCCATAATAAGCAGCATAAACATTGGAGTGCAGGGCACAGTGGCTGCTTGTCTCACTGTCCGCAAAAAGCCCCTTTTTCGGACGGTAAAATGCCTTTATATAGGAATTCCGCAGTTTTTCCCAATCCATGGAGTGAGCCAAACCCAGTATTTCTTCTATCTCTGTCAGATTTTTCGCCGCCCCGGTATACAGAGCGTTTATGACGTTATGACATCCATAGGCCACCACCGGACGGCTCAGCTCAAAATCATATCCATCCCGCAGATTTTCCGGCCAGTCCACCAGATTCCACTTATCCCCTGCCCGAACCAGCAGTCCGTCCTCCCTGGCATATGCTCTGAAATGCCCCAGCACACCGGCGGCCGTCCGGTAATGGGACCGCAGGAAATCCTTATCCCCTGTAAACCGGTAGTCAATCAGAAGCAGTTCCAGCCACAGCAATGAAAAGTCCGCAATTTCCTGCATAAAAGAACCGGGCGCCACCGCCATAAGACCGGGGCAAATGTATCTGGTAAGAGCAAACTGTCCTATACACTTGCGAAGCATCTCCACGCTTCCCGTAAGCCATACCTGGGAATGGGCCGTCACCACGGCGTCGCCCAGATACTGTCCCTTTTCCCTGGTAGGGCAGTCCAGGTATCCTTCCTGGGTGCCCAGCCTTACCCCATTTTTACAGATGGCAAATATGCGGTCTAAATTTCCGTCACTGCTCTTTACGGTACAGAGACCTGTGTCCATAGGATAATGGCGCACCAGCCCCTTTATATTCTCGATCCTCACTCCGGTATCCGGTATGATTCTGGCGTAGCGGAATCCTTTATAATCATAAGGCTCCAGGGTGCTTACGCCGTTGTCCAGGGTCCATATCTCCTCGTAACGGCAGTTGCAGCGCATATCATAGCGGACATCCCCGTCCCGGCACTCCTGCGCACATCGTATGATGACCCTGTCCCCGGCCTTCCCCGCTGCCCGTATTACCAGGGCCCCGGTTATCTCCTGTCCCATGTCTACGAACCAGGATGAACGGGATGGATTCTCTTTTGACTGTGGGGACCTTTCTTTGTTCGGTGGGAGTTCTTCCTTTGCCGGCGAGGTTTCTTCCTCTGCCGGTATTGGCTCTTCCTTTATCTGCCTCGGCTTAATCTCATATATATCCAGCATCTTCACAGGCTGTTTTGTAAGCCGGTAATCCGCCCATTCTGCCTGTACCATGTATGGCCAGTCCCTGTCCTCGTACTCAGGAAGCTTCCATCCATCATCCCATTTCCGGCTGTCAAAATTCTCCAGAAATTGTGTATCATATCCGATGACATCTCCTGAGTAGGCATGGCAGATTTGGTATCTCCAGCGCAGACCGCAGTCCGGGAAAGCCGCTCCCGCGGGCTCATCCGCCGCGGTCAGCTCCGCCATCCCATCCCCAGCGGTCAGCTCCGCCATCTCATCCCCAGCGGTCAGCTCCGCCATCCCATCCGCCGCAATCAGTTCCGCCGCCACGCCAAAACGGCCGTCCCCACTGTTCCAAACCCGGTTGATCAGGCCCTGGTAATAGAGATGGACGGCCACTATGTTCTTTCCCTGATGAAGGAAAGGCGTAATGTCCAGTGTATTGTAATAATAATGTTCCGGGTATGACGGCGCCGGTCCCTGGGCGATGAAGATTCCGTTGATATATAGTTTATAGTAATCGTCTGCTGATATCCGCAGAATAACTCTCTTGATTCCGTCCCATTCCATGCCGGACCTGGCTAACACATGAAGATTGCGCACAGGTTCATTCTTCTGACTCTTTCTGCTGTCAGCTGATTCATTCTCTTTGTGGTATACGCAGACCGGAATCTCTTTTGAGAATTCAGGAATGGTGTACCATATTGGCCGGAATATCTGCATCTGCTTTTACCTCCTTCAGGGCAAATTCATACTGTGCAGTTAAGCATAACACCAGCCAGTCCAATGAACCATGGCAAAATCCAGGTAAATCATGTAATTTTTCCGGATACATTCTGCATTCCGTTCATATTTTCAGAATCTGATACAGACATAATTCATATCTGCCGTCACTGACTGCTCTCCTCTTTCCTCTGGTATGCCTGCTGCAAAATAAGAAATTCCTCCATCTCCCCCACAGACAAAGGCCTGGAATAATAGTATCCCTGTATCTGTTCCACCCTTGTATCCTATTTGGATAGACCGGTCCTATTGGGGAGTGGTTCATACGCATCAGAGACTCCGCATACAGGAACTGCCTGGTTTCCACAGAATATCTGCCCGTCTTGGCCTGTGACACGGCGTATCCAATGTAACTGACCGCTTCCTCCAATATTTTCACATACTCCGAACGCCGTATAATTCCCATCCTTCCTTTGACTTATTTCTTATACCAGTGACTTATTTCTTATACCGGTATTATAAAATGTGCACAGCGCACCCGCAAGAACGCACTTAAAAGTGGGATAGGTACCTGACAGTGCTATAGTATCTTAAAGATATTGTTTGGTTTACAATTATTTTAAGGTATTCTAATATTTTTTGTTGAAAAATCCCAGTAACTCTGCTACAATCCCATTAAGAAGATCTTATCTTAACCAATAATTAGGAGGGTATTATGGAACAAATGTTATTCTTAGTCCCGGTAGTGGGGCTGCTGGGACTCCTGTTTGCTGTCATTCTAAGGCAGCAGATCGTCAAGGAGGATCCAGGCACTGACAGGATGCGTGAGATTGCCGACGCAATCGCAGAGGGCGCCAACGCGTTTCTGGCTTCTGAGTACCGCATACTGGTCGTCTTTGTAGCCGTGTTATTCTTTGTCATCGGTTTTGGAACACGGAACTGGATTACAGCCGGATGTTTCCTTGTGGGAAGCGGTTTTTCCACCATGGCCGGTTATCTGGGCATGAATGCCGCTATCCGCGCCAACAGCCGTACCGCTGACGCTGCCCGTACATCCGGTATGCACCGTGCACTGGCACTTGCATTCTCCGGCGGAAGCGTTATGGGAATGGCCGTGGTAGGCTTGGGCCTGCTGGGCGTAGGCGTCCTCTACATACTTACAAGGGACGTATCCGTTTTATCAGGCTTCAGCCTGGGCGCTTCTTCCATCGCACTCTTTGCCCGTGTGGGCGGAGGCATTTACACCAAGGCAGCTGATGTCGGCGCCGACCTGGTAGGCAAAGTAGAGGCCGGCATCCCCGAGGATGATCCCCGTAATCCTGCCGTAATTGCCGACAACGTAGGCGACAATGTAGGCGATGTGGCCGGTATGGGCGCTGACCTGTTTGAATCCTATGTAGGTTCCCTGATTTCAGCCCTGACACTGGGCCTTGTATTTTATCAGGAAGCCGGCATCGTTTTCCCGCTTATGCTCTCAGCCTGCGGCATTATTGCCGCCATCATAGGCTCCCTGTTAGTCAAGAGCATCGGCAATTCCGATCCGCACAAGGCTTTAAAGACAGGCGAGTACAGCGCAACCGCCCTGGTAGTGGTCTGCTCCCTTGTCCTCAGCCGTATATTCTTCGGTAATTTCATGGCTGCGTTTACCATCATTACAGGCTTGTTGGTAGGCGTTCTGATCGGAGCTGTCACTGAAATATATACATCCGGCGATTATCGTTTTGTCAAGAAAATAGCCGGGCAGTCCGAAACAGGCTCCGCTACCACCATCATCAGCGGAATTGCCGTGGGAATGCAGTCAACCGCGGTCCCCATCCTGCTGGTATGTGTGGGTGTTCTGATTTCCAACAAGCTTATGGGCCTTTACGGAATTGCCCTGGCAGCCGTAGGCATGCTGTCCACCACTGGAATCACCGTTGCCATTGACGCTTACGGTCCTATCGCTGACAACGCAGGCGGAATCGCTGAGATGGCTGGTCTGGATAAAAACGTCAGGGATATAACTGACAAGCTGGACTCAGTGGGCAATACAACCGCTGCCATCGGCAAGGGTTTTGCCATCGGCTCCGCTGCTCTTACGGCTCTGGCCCTGTTTGTATCCTACGCTGAGGCAGTAAAACTCACCACAATTGACATCCTTAACGCGCATGTCATTGTTGGACTTTTCATTGGAGGAATGCTGACTTTCCTCTTCTCCGCCATGACCATGGAATCCGTATCCAAGGCCGCCCATCAGATGATTGAGGAGGTACGCCGCCAGTTCAGGGAAAAACCCGGCATTCTCAAAGGAACGGACCGCCCCGACTACGCTTCCTGCGTATCCATCTCCACCAAAGCCGCCCTTCGGGAGATGTTCCTGCCAGGTCTGATGGCAGTGCTGGCTCCTCTGGCAACCGGTCTCATCCTGGGACCTTCTGCTCTGGGCGGGCTTCTGACCGGCGCTCTGGTAACCGGCGTATTAATGGCCATCTTCATGTCCAACTCCGGCGGCGCATGGGATAATGCAAAGAAGTACATCGAGGAAGGACATCACGGAGGCAAAGGCAGTGATTCACACAAGGCTGCTGTGGTTGGCGATACCGTAGGCGATCCTTTCAAGGATACCTCAGGTCCTTCCATCAACATTCTTATTAAGCTGATGACGATTGTGTCTCTGGTATTTGCTCCTTTGTTCCTGCGGTTTGGTGGATTAATTTAATCTCAAAGCCGAATTCTTTTTACGGCTACACAACAGTTAATGGGAAGGAAAATCCAAAACTCGGATTTTCCTTCCCATTGTTTTATTAAAATGCTGTTGGCAAAGGGCTGTATCCAGGCGGCAGCCTCCTTCCCTCCAACTCCATTACTCATCAAAAATACTCACTATTTCCCCATCCAATATCCGGTTCATGTTCTTCACGGCGCAGAAATTACCGCACATGGAACAGGTGTCCTCCTTTTCGGGTTTGGCCGATTCCCGGTATTTCCTGGCTTTTTCCGGGTCAATAGACAGCTCAAACATGCGCTCCCAATCCAGTTTTTTCCGGGCCGTACTCATCTCGCGGTCCCACTGTGCCGCACCTTTTATGCCTTTTGCAATATCAGCTGCATGGGCGGCAATCTTGGACGCCATGATGCCTTCCTTAACATCGTCCAGGTCCGGCAGTCTCAGATGTTCGGCCGGCGTAACATAGCACAAAAAAGACGCTCCGCTGGCGGCGGCAAGGGCTCCGCCTATGGCTGCGGTAATATGGTCATAACCCGGAGCAATATCTGTCACCAGAGGACCAAGGACATAAAAAGGGGCTCCCTGGCAGATAGTCTGCTGTATCTTCATATTGGACTGAATCTGGTCCAAAGGCATATGTCCCGGTCCTTCTATGATGACCTGCACATTCTTTTCCCACGCCCTTCTGGTCAGCTCCCCCAGCGTCACCAGCTCCTCAATCTGGGATATATCCGATGCATCCTCAATACATCCCGGACGGCAGGCGTCTCCCAGGCTCAGTGTCACATCATAGGCCTGACAGATATCCAGTATCTTCTCAAAATGCTCATAAAACGGATTTTCCTTTCCCGTCATTTCCATCCATGCAAATATAATAGAACCTCCCCTGGACACAATATTGGTAAGGCGCTTCGCCTTCTTGAAGCGCTCCGCTGTCTGCCGGTTGATTCCCACATGGATGGTCATGAAGTCCACCCCATCCTCCGCATGCATCCTTACGATATCCAGCCACTCCTGTGAAGTAATATCCTTCAGCGGTTTGTGGTAATAAACCACCGCATCATAGATGGGAACAGTGCCTATGATTGCAGGACACTGGGCAGTCAGCTTTCTTCTGAATGTGCGGGTATCCCCCCATGAACTCAGGTCCATGATGGACTCTGCCCCCATCCTCACCGCATCATTTACCTTCTGTAATTCCATTTCCAAGTCCTTGCAGTCCCTTGAAGTGCCGAGGTTTACGTTGATTTTCGTCTTAAGCCTGGATCCGATTCCATTTGGTTCCAGACAGGTATGCAGCCGGTTGGCAGGAATGACAGCCTTCCCCTCAGCCACCAGCCGCATCAGTTCAGCTGGTTCAAACAGTTCCTTATCCGCTACCCTTTTCAGCTCCTCTGTCAGGATACCTTTCCTGGCCGCGTCCATCTGCGTGGTATAATCCATATTTTCCTCCTCTTCGCCCGGAGCCCGCATGTGGTTAAAAGTAATTTTCACATGCAATCTATTAAACCGTGTTCGTTTGCCCGCGTCATGCCGGATATACTTCAGGACACAAAAAAGGCCCATACCGGTAAGGAATGGACCATTCATATCATGCAAGCTTGTACATACTCCATATTTCCCTACGTTGGCATTATCCAAATCAGGTTTAATAGGTCGAAGTTCGATTACTTCCTCTCAGCCTGCCCCACAAGCTCCCTGTTGTAATATGACTGAATACGGCAGTTCTCCCGCTGTATCCGAAAGGCATTTTCACCTCACTCTGTCAGTTTATATGGAAAATATCTGCTTGTCAACCATTATTCTCAATTGTTTATCCAATATTATCCTGCCTCCTCCCTCCTATCGCACCTACTGCCTTCCTACCACATCCCCCTGTTTGAGAATAACAGTCAAAGAATTCTATACATTATAACGTGTACGCTGAGTCATTACAAGAAAAAATACGCCCGCATCTGATATCCTCCCAGGAGCACCGCATTCCTCTCCTCCTTTTTCCCATTATACCATTGATTCCGTCTGTCTGCTATCTGTGCCGTTAATATCACGTTAAAAATCCGTCAAATTATTGCTAATACAATTACTGCTTTATGACAATAATTTACTCTCGAATATTAAAATTTCCCAGTGATTATACACAATTTTGTCGATATAATAAAAACCAGTTACATGTTCTGCAGACATTGACATACGCAAATAAAGAGAGGGATTGGAAATGGTGAGTGTTTTAATGAAAAGGCTTGCAATTGCAGCTGTGGCCGGCGCTGTCATGGTTTCGGCTTCCGGATGCAGCTTGGTTTCCTCAGGTAAAAGAATTATCCGCGTGTCGCACGCACAGTCGGAGACCCATCCTGAGCATCTGGGAATGCTGGCATTTAAGGAATATGTGGAAGAACGTCTGGGAGACAAATATGAGGTACAGATATTCCCCAATGAAATACTGGGATCTGCCCAGAAGGCAATCGAGCTGACCCAGACAGGAGCAATTGATTTTGTTATTGCGGGTACGGCAAATCTGGAGACATTTGCGGATGTCTATGAGATTTTCAGCATGCCCTATCTTTTTGACTCCGAAGAAGTCTACCGGTCTGTGATGGAAGACACGGATTATATGGAAAATATATACAAGTCCACGGACGAGGCCGGTTTCAGGGTGGTGACCTGGTACAATGCGGGAACCCGTAATTTCTACGCCAAGACTCCCATCAACACGCCGGATGATTTAAAGGGCAGGAAAATACGTGTACAGCAAAGCCCGGCCAGCGTGGACATGGTCAATGCTTTTGGCGCGGCCGCTGCTCCTATGGGGTTCGGTGAGGTGTATACTGCCATTCAGCAGGGCGTTATAGACGGCGCCGAGAACAATGAGCTGGCCCTGACCAACGTCCATCAAGCTGAGGGAGCTGCCTAAAATTTTCCTGGACAGCGCAGAGATGACAGGCATTATCATCTTCCTTATCGGAGTATCCAGCATCATGAGCTGGGTCATGGCCTTCACCGGCATCCCCACCGCTGTATCGGAAGCCATGCTGGGAATCAGCACCAACCGCTATGTAATACTTTTTATCATCAATATTCTGCTGCTGATTGTGGGAACCTTTATGGACATGACGCCTGCCTGCCTTATCTTCACCCCTATTTTCCTTCCCATCTGCCGGGCGCTGGGCATGAATACCATCCACTTTGGAATCATGATGATATTCAACCTGTGTATCGGCACCATCACTCCCCCTGTGGGAACTACACTTTTCGTGGGAGTAAAGGTGGGAAAGACAAAGATAGAACAGGTTATCCGTCCTCTGCTCTACTACTTTGGCGCCATCTTTATCGTGCTGATGCTGGTATCCTATATACCGCAGCTGTCACTGTGGCTTCCGGGTCTAATGGGTTATGTATAAAATAGGTTATGTATAAAATATGTGTATCAGGGAAGGGCCGCGCTGTGCGACATCATATCACAGCGCGGCCCTTCTTTTACCTTGATGAAATTCAGGCTTAAGCCTTCTTTAACCTCTTATCCTCCAGATGGGAAACAATCACTGCGCAGGCAGCGTCCCCTGTAATATTCACCGTGGTTCGACCCATGTCAAACAGGCGGTCAATACCGGCCACAAGTGCAATTCCTTCCACAGGAAGCCCTACGCTCTGAAGCACCATAGCCAGCATAATCATACCGGATCCCGGCACACCGGCCGTGCCCACGGAAGCCAGAACAGCTGTCAGTATAATGACAATCTGCTGGGACAGGGTCAGGTTGATTCCATAACAGGAAGCGATAAACACAGCGCACACACCCTGGTAAATGGCGGTTCCATCCATATTGATGGTGGCTCCCAGCGGAAGCACAAAGCTGGCCACCTCCTTTCTGGCCCCCAACTTTTCCGTGCATTCCAGGTTAAGAGGAAGGGCGCCTACAGAGGACGCGCTGGAAAACGCCATTATCATGGCCGGCGCCATGCCCTTGAAAAACTTAAGGGGTCCGATGCCCGCAAGAGACTTTACGGTCAGCGAATACACCAATGAGGCGTGGAGTATGTACCCGATATAAGCCACCAGAAGCACAAAGGCCAGGCTGCCCAGTATCTGGGGTCCGTTGGCAGCCACCACAGGCGTAATCAGACAGAACACACCGATGGGGCTCAGCTTGATGATGAAGGACATAACTGCGATAGACACATCATTGGCGCTCTCCACAAAGTTTCCAAATACCTCTCCCTTCTTTCCCGCCACAATGGTGCCAAAGCCAAAGAGCAAAGCCACCACGATTACCTGAAGCATGGATGCCTCGGCCATGGGCTGTATGATATTGCTTGGGAAAATGCCAATCAGGGTCTGGATAAAACTGGGCGTTTCCGCCGCCGTGTACTCCAGGGAGCTGGTGGACAGCACCGGAAATCCCTTTTTGAACAGATTCGCTATCAAAAGTCCCATGGTAACCGCAAAAAAGGTAGTGCACATATAGTAGATGACTGTCTTACCTCCAATGCTTCCCACCTTCTTAATATCCTTCATGGAAATAACACCGTTCATGATGGAGAACAAGACAATGGGGACTACGATGAATTTCAGCAGGTTCAGAAACAGGGTGCCAAAGGGCTTGATGTAAATTTCCGCAATGTCCGGCCGGCCCATCAACAGCATACCTGCCGCAATACCCAAAGCCAATCCAGTAAAAATCCATAGTGCAAGCGGTTTCTTTTTCATACGCACAATTCCCCTTTTTTAGTATTTTTGCATAAATGCAATTATAATTATAACACAATCTTAACACTATTGCTACCAAATACAAATAAAGGTAAATTTTTAACAATCTTCCTCCTCTGCCCTCATAACGGACAGGCTGCCGCTTATATCCGCCTACAGGCCGGACATAAAGGTCATTCCACGCTCCATAGCCGCCCCGGTGTAGGCCATATGTTCTTTCATGATATCATCCGTCATCCTGCTCCGTGAACTGCTGGAGCAAGTACAGGAATACGTGGACGGCGCGCTGATATATATACCGAAGACTGCCGGGCACAAAAAACGCTGGGGGGAAGGGACCTCCACCCGGCAGGAGCTTCGTTTCCGCAATCAACAGATATACAGTGATTATCTGTCCGGGCTTTTTATATTCCATCTGTATGTCTCAACCTTATTTATCAAACAAGAATTAGGTTGGTATCCGCCTGTCAGGATGTTACAATCTGATTCACCTGCTTCAGCCGAACCGGTTTCCTCCATCGTCCTGTGGATTGATAATCCATACCCGCTTCCCGTAAGGGCACATGCCATATTAAAAAGTAAACTGCACCTGTCCCAGCGCAGTCTGGACCTGCTGACTGACAGCGGCAGGATTCAATGTGCAGATGGCCGGGAATTGAAAAAAAGCAGGACAGGAAACCATATAAAGCTTTACATCATCGGTGTTTTAGTTCCCTGAGTATGGCCTCTGCATCCAGACCGGAGTACATACGTCCGTCCACCATGACATTGGGCGCCTTCCGGCAGTTCTTCAGGCAGTTCCTGGTCCTGAGACACACGGTCCCGTCCTCTGATATGCCGTTTTTACCCACTCCCAGCCTTTTTCTCAGTTCATCCATGACGGTGAGGCTGCCCTTTGCCGCGCAGTTCCTTCCTGTGCAGAGTATAATTTCATGGCTATAGGGTGTTGTCTTTAAACTGGGATACCGCTTACATATGGCCTGTACCATGGAATCCCGTACCCCGGCCGCCTCTGCTGCCTGCTCCAGCACATAAGGGCTGATGCAGCCATGAACGCCCTGCAGTTCCCTCAGCATCTCCACAATGGCCTCCTGCGAAGAACGCTCCGGCAGCCCGCGGTAGTAGTCCAGAATTTCCCTCGTCTGCTCATCCAGGACTTCATTTTCATTTATCTGCATATGCAAAACCTCGCTTCCAGTATAGCTTTGGGCTTACAGGGCGTTTTTTATTCACAAAATCCGGTTTTTACCGCATCCATTTTTCGCTGCCTCTTTTATATCAATCCCCCAGATAGTATATGGCGGTAAAGTGTCCCCTGGAATTGTAGAAGAGCCGGTTCCCCGTCAACTGGCTGCAGATAACCTGGCCTGTTTCCGGGTCCACCGGACCGGGTAAAATCTCCCGCTGATACTGCGATGCCCTCAAAAGCCCGGTATCCGCGCCAGAGACAGCTCCCTTCATGATATAGATATCTCCTCTGTAGACCGTCTTCATCACCGTATCCCAGCTGGTCTGCCACAGGTGGTATTCATCCGTATTGTAATCCGGCCTGATTCCTGTCTCGTATCCCTGGCCTGCCGGTTCTTCCCCCGCATCATGAAGCAGGAAGCCGTAAGGCGTATCTTCCTGGCCGGGATTCAGCGACAGCATCCGGCTCTCGCCTGTAAGCTCGTCCAGAGTCACTTTTGCCTGGCCGCCCTCCATAACCGTCTGAAGCTGCTCTCTGGTAATGGAAGCCGGAACCGATATCTCTCCCGGCACAGCGTAGTATGCCCCCATATCCCTGGCCTGAGTCAGGTCACCTCTCAGTCCGGTTTCATCATACCTGCCCAGATATGGCAGATAGGACGCCGGTGGAAGGTCCTCCAGGCCATACTGGTTCCGCCCGTCCAGCTTGTCTCTGTCCGTATCATTTTCCATTTTCTGTATTAAGGAAATGTTTCCGGATTCCACATCCGACAGAATGGAATCTGAAAAGGAATCCGGTGCTATGATACCCCTGTACCACCTTTTTTCCGAAAAATACTGGCTCAGCACATCGGATTTAAACTGCCGTCCGTTGGCCGCATAAATTTCATTCCGAAGAAGCCACAAATTCTCCGTGGGCCACAGACAGAGATCTGCCCTGGACAGATAGCGCGAAAACACATCCGGAAAGGTCAGACTGTCCTCAAACAGATAATAGTCGCCGGCCAGTCCTCCCTCACCCTTCACTGAAATATGAGGATCAGCTTCATCATCCATGGCAAATTTAATGGTATATGTAAGCGCCGGGACCCGCGGAACCTCTTCCATGGTCTCCGGTGTTATCTTGTATGTCTTTTTGCCCCTCTCAGTCAGGATTTCCGCGCTTCTCATGCTGTCATAATAGCTGGTATGCATCTCATCCGGAAGGGTAAAGACACATTTCAGCCGCTCTGACTCCCAGCCTTCTCCGGTGAGTTCAAAGGACAGGCCGCACCGTATATCCCCCGCCTTAAAGAACCTGCCTGTTATAAGCTGGTTGCGGGCTCCCAGGTTTTGTACTGCCCTGACAGCGGTTCCCGGCTCTTCCAGTCCGGCGCCTCCGGCTGCTTTGGCATTCCCGGGTGTCCCGGCCCTTCCCGATGCCCCGGCCCTTCCGGGTGCCCCGGCATTCCCGGCCGCGGACTCCCGTGGCAGCCCCTGTTCCGCTTCCGGGTCCTCATGTTTTCCGGACTGGCTGACAGCCTGCTGCTGTTGCGCGGTGCCTTCATCCTCCGGATATGCCTGCCTCGTATCCTTCAGCCGGCAGGATGTCAAAACCAGCAGGACCATGGCGGTCCATCCAGCCCTGTATATCTGTTTCCTAATCACTGTAACCCCATCCCTTCCATTAATTCGGACCGGATATATCCATCATTTCATCCCACCTGTTCTGCCTCTTGAAATCCAAGCAGCCGGACAGGCGGGTCCTCTTTATATCCTCCGCAAAGGCGTCAGCCGTCATGGCGATAATGGACTGTTTCCAGCTCAAATTCAATCAGATCGTCAAAGCGGTCCTCCGGCTCCGGTGCTTTCACCGGAAACCGCTGGTATTTCACCATGTGATAAGTATTCTGTGTCAGGTTAACCGCAATCAGCATCTGGTATGCGGCCTTAGCTGCCGTGGCCAGCCGGCTGATCTACACATTCCGCTCCCGCTCCGGCAGAAGTTCATCCTGGACATCCCGATATACCAGAACGAACCAGCACTTGGTGCATCATTCTTGGTCTTTCTGCGCTGGGAGGCCGAAAAGGCGACCTTACCTCCCTCCTTGGTAAACTTGATGGTATTGCTCAGGATATTGATGAGCACCTGCTGGAGCTTCACGGCTTTCCCTATGGACTGGGACGCTATGGTACTCATGACGATGTCCAGTAAAATAAGAAAAACCATCTCTCCATATTCCCTAAGGAGACAGTGCTTCCAGACAATTGCCGGCTTCCAGCACCTTATATTTGGATGACAGAATTTTCCTTAATATCATTCGGTTTTTTCATTGTCTTCCACGACCAACATTTTCTTCTGTAAAATCATCGCTTCATACTCTTGCCCGGCGTTTATCCGCCGGTGAAACCGCTTATCCCGCGGCAAAACCAGGCTTCCTCTTCATTTCCTTCTTACATATATATCGTGGTTTCACCAAAATAGACGTTCTTTTGACAAATTTCCAATGGTTTAAATATAACAAAAACAGGTAGAAAATGCAATAGGACGCCAAAGAAACCACATTATATAAGCATTCGCCTTTTTATTATCCCGGCACCGTTTTGTGCAATTTGCACAACATTGTGTCAGTAATTTTCTCAATTATTGCCGTAGACTAAAACTTTTTTAGGTACTATAATTCTTTTTAAGATAACAATTTAACATTTCTTTCGCCAATATGTATATCCTGGGGATTGGCCCAGAGTCTCTACCAACTACCGCAAAGAGTTGGCTACATATCTTAATGTAGCCAGCTCTTTTTTTCTATTTGTGTAAAGATTCGTACTGAAATTGGCAGGAAAAGTAAGGAGGAAATCAAAAAATGAATATTGTAGGGCAGCAAGTAAAACGTGTAGATGCTTACGGGAAGGTGACCGGGGAGGCCAAGTACACCGCGGACCTGGAACCAAGAGACATCCTGCACGGTAAGGTCGTGCACTCTACCATCGCCAACGGCCTGGTCAAAAGCTTTGACTTGACAGAGGCCTATCAGGTACCTGGTGTGGTGAAGATTGTCACATGCTTCGATGTTCCCGACTGCCAGTTTCCTACGGCAGGCCATCCATGGAGCGTGGAAAAAAAGCATCAGGATATCTGTGACAGGAAAATACTGAACCAGAGGGTCCGTCTGTACGGGGATGACATAGCGGCTGTCATCGCGGAAGATGAGGTGGCCGCAGCCAGGGCAGCCCGCCTGATTAAAGTGGAATATGAAGAATATACTCCCATTGTTACAGTGGAGGCAGCCATGGCAGAGGACGCCACTCCCCTGCATCCGGATCTCAGGAAGGACAATGTAATCGTACACTCCCACATGACCATGGGTGACAGTGATTTCACCTATGAGGACGGACTTAAGAAAGCCGGGTCCTGTTACGGACCGGAGGAAATCATTTCCCTGGAAAAGGAATACGATACCCCAAGGATTTCCCACTGCCACATAGAGCTGCCGGTTTCATGGGCCTATGTGGACACCAACGGCAAGATAACCGTGGTATCCTCCACCCAGATTCCCCACATCGTCAGGCGCTGTACGGCACAGGCCCTGGGGGTTCCAATCGGAAGGGTGCGCATCATAAAGCCTTACATCGGAGGCGGCTTCGGCAACAAGCAGGACGTGCTCTATGAACCCTTAAACGCATTCCTGACCATGTCCGTGGGGGGACGGCCTGTCAGGCTGGAAATCAGCCGGGAGGAAACCATCTCCGGCACCCGCACCCGCCACGCCATCAAGGGAAAATGTAAAGGCCTGGTGACAAAGGACGGACGCATTCTTGCCAGGAAGCTGGATGCCTATGCCAACAACGGCGCCTACGCCTCCCACGGCCATGCCATCTGCGCCAACTGCGGCAATGTGTTCAAGGATCTTTACAGAGATGAGCTTGGCACCGAGGTGGACTGCTTCACCGTATACACCTCCTCTCCCACAGCCGGCGCCATGAGGGCCTACGGCATTCCCCAGGCAGCATGGTTTGCGGAATGTCTCACCGATGACCTGGCAGACGCCATTGGCATGGACCCCTGTGAATTCAGGCTGAAGAACTGCATGGAGGACGGTTTCGTGGATCCGGCCAACGGCATCACCTTCCATTCCTACGGTCTGAAGAAATGCATCGAGGAAGGACGCAGGCACATCCGCTGGGACGAGAAGTGGAGCTCCTACCGGAATCAGACCGGCCCGGTCCGAAAGGGTGTGGGCATGGCTATCTTTTGTTATAAGACAGGCGTGCACCCCATCTCCCTGGAAACAGCTTCCGCCCGCATGATACTCAACCAGGACGGCTCCATGCAGCTGTGCATGGGAGCTACGGAAATCGGCCAGGGAGCCGACACCGTATTCACCCAGATGGCTTCCCAGACAACCGGCATCGCCTTTGACAAGGTCTACATCGTATCCACCCAGGACACGGACGTGACTCCCTTTGACACCGGGGCCTATGCATCCCGCCAGACCTATGTGTCCGGCATGGCCTGCAAGAAATGCGGCGAGGAATTCCGCCTTAAGATACTGGAGTATGCCGCCTACATGCTGAGCCATGATGTAAGCGATCTCTCCAAAACCGTGTACGCGGACGAGGTAAAGGCTGCCTCTGCCCTGCTCCGGGAGACTCTTGGACTTAAGGAAGGGGAACTGGTGTCGGCGGATATGCTGGACATAGAAAACAGCAAAATCGTGGTAAGCGGAGGGGAGCCGGTGCTCTTCGACCTGTCCGTGGTAGCTGACACTGCCTTTTATTCCCTGGACCGCTCCGTACATATCACAGCCGAGGTCACTAACCAGTGCAAAGACAACACATTTTCCTCCGGCTGCTGCTTTGTGGAAATCGAGGTGGACATTCCCCTTGGACTGGTGACGGTGAAGGATATCATCAATGTCCATGACTCAGGAGTACTCATCAATCCTATGACCGCGCGGGCCCAGGTCCACGGCGGCATGAGCATGGGACTGGGATACGGGCTTTCGGAGGAGCTGCTGGTGGATGAAAAGACAGGCAGGCCCTTAAATAATAACCTGCTGGATTACAAGATTCCCACTGCCATGGATACGCCGGACTTAAACGTGGCGTTCATTGAGCTGGAGGACCCAACCGGCCCTTACGGAAACAAATCCCTGGGCGAGCCTCCTGCCATCCCGGTGGCCCCAGCCATCCGCAACGCCATCTTAAACGCCACCGGAGTCCACATGGATGTGACTCCCATGACCGCCCAGCGGCTCATAGAAAAATTCAAAGAAAAAGGTCTGATATAAGGAGAAGGTTATGTTTGATATCAAATCATTTTATGAGGCCAAGGATGTGGCTGATGCCATAAATGCCCTGGTGAAAAATCCTGACGCCGAAATCATAAGCGGCGGCACAGACGTTCTGATTCGTGTCAGGGAAGGAAAGGATGCCGGAAGGTCCGTTGTATCCATCCATAATATAGAAGCATTAAAGGGAGTCCGCCTCCTTGATAACGGCGGCCTGTGGATAGGAGCAGGAACTGCATTTTCCCATATCACCAACGACGCCCTGATCCAGAAATACATACCCATGCTGGGGGACGCCGTGGACATGGTGGGCGGACCACAGATACGCAACACCGGAACCATCGGCGGCAATATCTGCAACGGCGCCACCTCGGCCGACTCCGCTTCCACCATGTGGACACTGGAGGCAGATGTTCTGTTGGAGGGCCCGGAGGGCAAACGCACCGTGCCGGTCTGCGAATTCTATACAGGCCCCGGCCGGACCGTCCGCCAGCGGACCGAGGTCTGTACCGGTTTCCTGGTACACAAAAGCAGCATCGAGGGCTGGAGCGGTCATTACATCAAGTACGGCAAGAGAAAGGCCATGGAGATAGCCACCCTGGGCTGTGCGGTGCGCGTAAAGCTGAGCCGGGATAAAGAACGGATTGAGGATGTCAGGCTGGGATACGGCGTGGCCGGTCCCACTCCTCTGCGCTGCCGTGAGGCGGAGAATGGTTTAAAAGGGCGCGCGGTCAATGACAGGGAAGCAATCCTGGCCTTCGGCAAGGCTGCCCTGAAAGAAGTGAACCCCCGTTCCTCATGGAGGGCGTCAAAGGAATTCCGTCTGCAGCTCATCGAAGAACTGTCCAAACGGGCCCTGGCAGAAGCAATAAAAAAAGCAGGAGGTGCTGTCAATGCTTAAAATTGTACACATGAAAGTAAATGGCAGGGAAGTGGAGCTGGCTGTGGATGAGAGGGAATCCCTGTTGGATACCCTGCGCCAGCGTCTGGGGCTTACATCCGTGAAAAAGGGCTGCGAGGTCGGGGAATGCGGCGCCTGCACCGTACTGGTAAACGGAGAAGCCATAGACAGCTGTATCTACATGACCCTGTGGGCCGAGGGGAAAAGCATCATGACAGTGGAAGGTTTAAAGGGGCCCAATGGGGAATTGTCACCGATTCAGAAGGCATTTATCGAGGAGGCAGCCGTACAGTGCGGCTTCTGTACTCCCGGTCTTATCATGAGCGCGGTGGAAATCGTGGGAACCGGAAAAAAATACAACCGTGAAGAGCTTAAGAAGCTGATATCCGGGCATCTGTGCAGATGCACCGGCTATGAGAACATCCTCAACGCCATGGAGCGCATCGTGGAGGAGGTATACCAGGTCAGCCGCAAAACCAGCGGGGCTGATTAACTATCATTATAACAGGGGGAACCAATTATGAACAGAAATACGAATTGCAGCATCAACAACATATACAGACTGGAGGGCAGGGTGCCCATCGCCAAGGCCATCCCCTTCGGCCTCCAGCACATCCTGGCCATGTTCGTCTCCAACCTTGCGCCTATTACCATCATAGCGGGCGCTGCCCAGCCGGCCCTAAGCCAGGCCCAGACAGCCATCCTGCTCCAGAACGCAATGTTTGTGGCAGGAATCGCCACCATGATTCAGCTGTATCCCATCTGGCGGATAGGATCCAAGCTTCCCGTTGTCATGGGCGTCAGCTTTACCTTCGTCACAGTCCTCAGTACCATTGCCGCCAACTTCGGTTATCCAGCCGTGGTGGGAGCCGTGCTCATAGGCGGTATCTTTGAAGGAACCCTGGGACTTCTGGCCAAATACTGGCGCAGAATCATTACCCCAGTGGTGGCTGCCTCTGTGGTTACAGCCATCGGATTTTCCCTTTTTACGGTGGGCGCCAGGTCCTTTGGCGGCGGATACGCAGACGACTTCGGTTCCGCCCAGAACCTGATTCTGGGTACCATCACCCTGCTGACCTGTCTTTTGTGGAACATCTTTGCCAAAGGATACTTAAAACAGCTGTCCGTACTGGCCGGCCTGATAGTGGGGTATGTCATCGCCATTTTCCTCGGAAAAGTGGATTTAAGCCTGATTATGTCCGGCGGAATCATCTCCTTCCCCCATCTGCTGCCCTTTATGCCTGAGTTCCACGCAGGGGCCATCATCTCTGCCTGCATCATCTTCCTGGTATCCGCGGCAGAGACCATAGGCGACACCTCTGCCCTGGTTTCAGGCGGTTTAAACCGCGAAATCACGGGAAAGGAAATATCCGGATCCCTGGCCTGCGACGGCTACGCGTCCGCCCTCTCCACCGTATTCGGATGTCCGCCCGTAACCTCATTCTCCCAGAACGTGGGCCTGGTGGCCATGACAAAGGTGGTCAACCGTTTCACTATCATGACAGGGGCTGCCTGTATGATTCTGGCCGGACTCCTTCCGCCTGTGGGAAACTTTTTTGCTTCCCTGCCCCAGGCAGTGCTTGGCGGATGCACCATTATGATGTTCGGCACCATCCTTACCTCCGGCGTACAGATGATTGCCAAATGCGGATTTTCCCAGAGAAACATAGTCATTGTCTCCCTCTCCCTGGCAGTGGGAATCGGCTTTACAACAGCCAGTGAAATTGGGATCTGGAACATCTTCCCTGAATTGGTCCAGTCCGTATTTTCAGCCAATGTGGTGGCAGTTGTATTTGTCGTCTCCGTATTTTTAAGCCTGGTGCTTCCAAAAGATATGGATATCAAAGCCCTGGAAGGGTAAAGATTGGCTGCGGAAGCTGCTGCGAAATAGATGAGTCATCATTTATGGAGCAGCAGCTCCTTTTTTATTTCTGTTTTTTCTTTCAGCCATAGTTTTTTGGTTATCGTTATTCTTTTATGAGTATAACGATATTATACAACACTTTCTATTATATGTCACCTTCTTTTTTATATTTTGTAGCTTTGTACTGTCTCTGTCCTGCCTAGCGGAATATTCTTGGCATTTTTTTATATTATTCTCACTTTTTCATCATTTTCTTAATTATTTTGCATAAATCACTGTTTTTTCATTCCAATATATGGTACAATATGTATAAATATCCAACACCAATCAGGGGGAAATATTATGGCTAAAGAAATGATTGCAATGCTTCTTGCCGGCGGCCAGGGCTCCCGTCTCTACGCACTGACCCAAAAACTGGCAAAACCCGCGGTTCCTTTTGGCGGTAAATACCGCATCATCGATTTTCCGCTTTCAAACTGCGTGAATTCCGGAATCGATACAGTGGGCATCCTGACCCAGTACCAGCCTCTAGTCCTGAACGAGTATATCGGCAACGGACAGCCCTGGGATCTGGACCGCCTCTACGGCGGTGTCCATGTACTCCCGCCCTACCAGAAGGCATCCGGTTCAGACTGGTACAAAGGCACGGCCAATGCCATCTATCAGAATATCTCCTTTATTGAACGGTACGACCCGCAGTATGTAATCATCCTTTCAGGAGACCAGATTTGCAAACAGGACTACAGCGACTTTCTTAAATTCCACAAGGAAAAGGGAGCCGAATTCAGCGTGGCTGTCATGGAAGTACCGTGGGAGGACGCGTCCCGCTTCGGACTCATGGTGGCTGACGGAGATGACCGCATCACCGAATTCCAGGAAAAGCCAAAGAATCCAAAGTCCAACCTGGCTTCCATGGGCATCTACATATTCAACTGGGACATCCTCAGACAGTATCTCATAGAGGATGAGGCTGACCCGGACTCTGAAAATGACTTTGGCAACAACATCATTCCCAACCTGCTGCGTGACGGACGAAGGATGTATGCTTATCACTTCAACGGATACTGGAAGGACGTAGGGACCATTTCCTCCCTCTGGGAGGCCAACATGGAGGTCCTGGACCCGGAGCACAGCGGCATCAATCTCTTTGATGAAAACTGGAAGATTTACAGCCGAAACAGCGGCATGACCGGACACAGGATAAGCGGCGATGCCCTGGTGGAGAATTCCATGATTACCGACGGATGCCGTATCAACGGACAGGTCAGGCACTCCATCCTTTTCTCAGGCGTAAAGGTGGAGGCCGGGGCACAGGTGGAGGACGCCGTGGTTATGGGCGGCACCACCATCAAGGCAGGCGCCATGGTAAAACATTGTATTGTGGCCGAAAACGTGGTAATTGGAGAAAACGCAGTGGTTGGAGCCATGCCCTCTGACGGCGAAAAAGGTGTGGCCACCATCGGGCCCGGCATTGAAATCGGACCCGATGCCAAGATTGGTCCCAGTGCCATGGTAAAGAATAATGTAAAAGGCGGTGAAGAACAATGGTAAATTCCAATGCAAATGCCCTTGGCATCCTTTTTCCCAACAGCTATGATTCCCTGGTTCCCGACCTGGTCAGCGAGCGCCTGATGGCCTCCATTCCTTTTGCCAGCCGTTACCGTCTGGTGGATTTCATCCTTTCCAGCATGGCGAACTGCGGAATTGATAATATTTCCCTGATTGTCCGCAGGAATTATCACTCCCTGATGGACCATCTGGGCTCAGGCCGTGAATGGGACCTGACCCGTAAGAACGGCGGCCTTAACCTGGTCCCGCCCTTTGCAGAAAAAACAGTGAGCATCTACAATGGACGCGTGGAAGCGCTGGCCAGCATCCTGGATTTCCTGAAGGAGCAGAAAGAAAAGTATGTGGTCATGGCCGATACAAACCTGGCTGTCAACTTTGATTTCAACGCATTGATTCAGGCCCATATGGACAGTCAGGCCGATGTTACCGTTGCCTACAGGGAGGAACCCCTTCCCGGCGATCTCACCGGACACCGGGACATCGGAAAAAGTCTCTACTATACCCTGGCCATTGACAATGGCCGTGTTACCAAGATGTACATGAACTCCAAAGAACCAGGAGTGCAGAATTTCTCCATGAACATCTACATCATTGACCGGGAGCTCCTGATTGACCAGATAAACACTGCCTATGTGCGCGGACAGGTATTCTTTGAGCGCGATATCCTGGCGCCCCAGATAGGAAGGCTGAACGTGCAGGCATTCCGCTACGACGGATATGTGGCGCGAATCAGCAGCATGAAGAGCTATTTTGACGAGAATATGAAGATGCTGGACGATGCCAATGTTAACGCGCTCTTCTCCGCCGGCAATCCCATCTATACCAAGATTCGCGACGACAATCCCGCCCGGTATATCAACGGTTCAAAGGCCGCCAACATCATGGCTGCCGATGGATGCATCATTGAGGGCGAGGTGGAAAACAGCATCCTGTTCCGCGGTGTGAAGATAGGAATGGGCGCCAGGGTAAAGAACTGTGTGCTCATGCAGGATACGGTGATAGAAGCTGGGGCCAGCGTAGAATATGCCGTGACTGATAAGAATGTGACCATCACAAAAGGCAAGGATATAAAAGGTACTGATACGTTCCCGGTGTACGTGGCAAAGTATCAGATTGTATAGGAAGCAGCTGAATCCGCTCAAAAAGGAGGATGTCCGCTCTGATGGACATCCTCTCTTTATCTGTTTATACGCAGACAACTCCCTGTTTCTCTTATTTCTCCTGCTTCAAAGCTTTCAGCAGCTCCTCCAAATCCCAGGCAATACATACATGATCAAAGGGTTCAAAATCCCGGGACGACTTTGTTCCTGTCAACACACCGGCAAAATCCGCACCGGCTCCTGCCGCTGTCTTTGCGTCCACCACGCTGTCCCCTGTGTACAGGACTTCTTTCTGGTCCGTCCCCGGCTGCTTTATGGCAATACAGAACCGCCGCGCCTCCTCCTGGTCCCTGCTTTGTACTTCACGCTGCTCCTCTCTCCGGCCGGAACCTGAGATAATCCGATGAAACCAGCTTATACCCAATTCCGTCCACCTCCCCCAGTAAGAACATAATGAATTGGCTGTAGCCGTCCGCAGCAGCCAGCTCAAAGGAGATACGGAGCCGGTCCAGCTCCCTCCTCACCAGCTCCTCAAAATGTTCCGGGGAATCCCTTCCCTCATAGCAGTACCCCTTTGTCCCCACCAGGGCGTACTCCCTGTAGGCATAAAAATTATTCTGGAGAAAGGACAGACGCCCCCGGAACATCTCATTCAGACGATAGGTTTTCTTGGCATCCCAGAACATGTCGTGATTTCCTCTCAGCAGGATTTTGCGTCCCGGCAGGGACTGGATGAAATCCAAATCAGCCAGGGCTTCCTCCAGATTCAGCCCCCATGAATGGTCTCCTGTGATGACCACCGTATCCTACCCGTGAATCCTTCCCCTCCAGTTTTTCATAAAACATCCGTATCCGGCCGGAGGATGAGCCGGTTTAAATCAGCTCCTCCAGTTTTTCCTTATCCCAATCCTGCATCTCCCGTCCCGTAATCCTGAAATAGCCCTCCTTCTCCATCAGCTTCAGCTCTTGGTTCAGGGAGGACCTGCTGACATGGAGCATATTGGCCAGCATCAGCTGGGAGCCGGGCATGCGGATGGTCTCCGCGGGAGCGATGTCGCGCATTCCCACAATCCAGTAAGCAATCCGCTCACGGATGGTCTGGTAATTGAGGCAGTAATCTTTGTACCCTGGGGATGAATGCACTGGGAAGTCTCGTAGGTCTTTCTTATAAAATAGGTCCTGAACTCACTGTTTCTCCTGCAAAGGTCTGCAAAGGGGACCCTGCAGGACGCTCCGGGAATTGAAAAATGCTTATACATATGACGCCTCCAAAAAACATGAAAGAGGGGCTGCGAAAAACAGCTCCTCTTTTCTCCAATTGTCTGAAGTGACAGGGCGGAAGAACTCAATATCTACCTCGAATATTTTTTCGCTGTTTACGACATCCGTCTCATCATCCGTGGCCACACAGAGTGCTATATCATCATAATAAGGCTAAGTCCCGGCAGCATCAACCACTTTTTTGCCCCGAAGGCACCGGCTCCCGGCACACGGAAGGTCACATTACGATTTCATGGTCCGGCGTTACCTCTATCAGCCTTCCGTCCGCTCCCTCCGGTCACCGCTCTCCACCTGGAACGTCGCGTAATAGCTGGTGGACGTGGTGGAATGGTAGCCATGGGTTCCTGTGGCATCTCCTGCATTGAGATGGCTGTGATGGCTGACATTGGTCCTTTTGGAGACCACGGAAGCTGTTACCGACAGCCTGGGGGACTGATTGTTCTTGTTCCACTGGCTCAATCCCTTTACTGCTGTAACCACAAATACTCCAATGATAATCACAAATACCAGGGTAAACATGATTTCAAAACCGCCTCCCCAGAAAAAGGAATCCATGTACATAAATACCCGCCTCTCTTTTCCGTTGTATATCCCAATATTATCACAGATGCAGCCTTATTTATGGATATTCATACCGGCTTCCCACAGACAGCAGCCGCCCTTTTTTCAGCCTTGGCACGTTACAGGGCCTGGTCCGCATGCTACTGTCAATGGCCGTATCCAGATAGGTCCGGGGCATGTAATAATCGCAGCCCAGTTAATCTGTTCCATTATACGCTTCAGGCGTACCTTAATACAATCTCTTACAAAGGGCGTCTCCCAAAACTCATCCGCCGCCTCAAATTCTTCCGATGGAAATGTACCGATGCGCTGACGGCTGCCACAGAATATAAGCGCGGCATCCTTACTGAAAACAGCTATCTTCATCCTGCATCGGTACATATGATTTCCTCCCCGCAAAACATCAGCTTTTCCCAAATATATATTATTTAATTGTAGCATAAGCAAAATCTTTAATCAACAATATTTACCAAATAGAGCGGCAATTAAAAGGCTGGCGCAAGGCAGGGAAAGGCAATCCAAATTTCCCGGTTCAAATCCTCCTATCCAGGCAGCCCCAAATTCCCCTATATGTTTTTTCAATTTCAAATCAAATCTCATTCAGAATATCAATTGGACTATTTTTTCTCAGTTATTTATACTCAAATAGGTATAAAAGCGAAAAATAAGGGAGTTTCTATGTTTAGTTTAGGGATTGATTCAGGCTCAACCATGACCAAGGGAGTCCTGTTTGACGGAATGAATGTGGTGGGATGCCACATGCTTCCCACTTCCATACGTCCGGGCGAGATTCTAAGGGACATTTACGACCGGCTTTACACGGAGGACACCGGGTTCGTGGTGAGTACCGGATATGGCCGGGAGCTTTTAAAGGAGGCAGACGCAAAAATCACGGAAATCACCTGCCACGGCGCAGGCGCCTCTTATCTGGCCCCCGGCTGTGATACAGTCATTGACATCGGGGGACAGGACTGTAAGGTCATCACTCTTGACAGCCACGGACAGGTAAATGACTTTTTAATGAACGACAAGTGTGCGGCCGGCACCGGACGGTTCATGGAAATGATTATGGCCCGGGTAGGAAGCGACATCTCACATCTGGACGAGTTCGTCCATGGATGCCGGCCCGTACCCATTAACAGCATGTGCGCCGTCTTCGCGGAAAGCGAGATTGTAGGGCTGATGGCCCAGGAGACACCTCCGGGCGACATCGTACTTGGATGTGTCCACTCCATCTGCCACAGGACCGCCATCTTTGCGCAGCGTCTGACAGGCGGACATCCTGATATTTTCTTCTCAGGAGGCCTGGCACAGTCAGAAGTCATGCGGTCCGTACTGGGAGAATATATGAAAACTTCCCATATAACCACTCACCCCCTCTCTCAGTATACCGGCGCCATAGGGGCTGCCGTTCTGGGATATGGAAAACTAAAGAAAAGGAGCCGAAGCTGACATGGAACTGAAAAAAGAACTGCCTGAAATTTTTGAAGAATTTGCGGACGCAAGGAAGAAATCATTTCTTGCAATAAAAGAATTAAAGGAGGAAGGCATACCTGTAGTCGGTGTCTTCTGCACCTATCTTCCCAGGGAAATCCCCAATGCCATGGGCGCCTCTGTTGTGGGACTCTGCTCTGTTACTGACGAAACCATACCTGACGCTGAAAAGGATTTGCCCAGAAACCTCTGTCCCCTCATAAAATCCAGCTACGGCTTTGCCAAGACGGATAAATGCCCCTTCTTTTATTTCTCCGACCTGATTGTAGGCGAGACAACCTGCGACGGCAAAAAGAAAATGTATGAGATGCTGGCTGAGTTTAAGCCCGTTCATGTCATTGAGCTGCCAAACTGCCAGACAGAGGCCGGAATAGGTCTTTACCGCCAGGAACTGATACGTTTTAAGGAGGTGCTGGAAAAGAAATTCGGCACTGTCATCACAGAAGATGCCATCCGCCGCCAGATACATAACAGAAACCAGATTCTCGCGGCCCTTAACCGTCTCCAGTATGTGATGGCCCTGGATCCGGCCCCTGCCCTGGGTCTGGATATCGTCAACATTGTTTACGGCACAGGATTTAAGATGAAAATTGATACATTGGCGGAGGAAGTCAATGCCATCACGGATAAGATTGAGGCTGAGTATGCCCAGGGAAAAAATATTGGAAAAAGGGCCAGAATCCTTGTGACCGGTTCTCCATCCGGCGGTGCCGCCCTCAAGGTGGTGCGCGCCATTGAGGATAACGGCGGCGTGGTGGTCTGTTTTGAAAACTGCTCCGGCATGAAACCCCTGGACCCCATTGATGAGGATAACCCGGACGTATATGACGCCCTGGCCAGGAAGTACCTGAACATCGGCTGTTCCTGCATGTCCCCTAACCCCAGGCGTATGGAACTGTTAGACAGGCTTATTGACGATTTCCATGTGGACGGCGTGGTGGATTTGGTTCTGCAGGCATGCCACACCTACAATGTGGAGACTTCCCTGGTCCGCAAGCTGGTAAAGGAGAAAAAAGGACTTCCCTATACCGTTGTGGAGACAGACTATTCCCAGGCCGACGTGGGACAGCTGAACACCAGGATGGCGGCTTTCATTGAGATGCTGTAATAGCTGTAATGTAAGAAAAATTAAATTTAAAAGGACAGCCTCAGGAAAAGTGAGACTGTCCTTTTTCACATATCATGTTTCTTCCGTCTCAATGCAGTGCAGCGGGCATCTGATGTGAGGAATCCTGATTCCATCTCATTACCACAATAGGGACATTTCATTTCTTCCACTGCCTCCTTGTCTTTCTTTCCATTGAGCATAACACAGATAGAAGAAAAATACAACAAACATCCGCATGGGCCGAAGGATGTGCCGGAGGGAGCAGGGACCGCAGGAATGCCTAGTATTGCAGGGTTTCCCAGGGGTGCAGGGTATCCCAGGTATTAACCGGCTGGTTTCAGGAACCGGTGTTGCAGTGTGATTTTCCCTGGGTTATAATATTTAGTATGCAGAACAAAGAATCAAAGGAGGATATACATATGGTAGAAATTAACAGAGGCGCCTGCACCGGCTGCGGGCAGTGTACCAGGGACTGTATCGCAAAAAACCTGTCTCTGAGAGAAGGAAAAGCAGAGGTTTCCGGGACCTGTATTCTCTGCGGCCACTGCGTTGCTGTCTGTCCTGTAAACGCCGTATCCATCCCGGAATATGATATGGCCGATGTGGAGGAGCTGAGTCAGGAACAGGCCAGGCTGGATTCAGACCGTCTTCTTAAGGCAATCAAATTCCGCCGCAGCGTACGCAATTTTAAGCAGAAGCCTGTCCGCACCGGTGACCTGAATATGCTGGTGCAGGCCGGACGGTATACTGCTACAGCCAAAAACATGCAGGACTGCCGCTTCATCTTTGTCCAGGAGGAGCTGGAAACCTTAAAAGCCCTTATCTGGGACGGAATCGGCCGTATTCTGGACAGTCCTGTCCCGGGGCCGGCCCAGCCATACAGAGGCTTCTATAAGGCTCATATGGCTGATGCAAAACAGGATTATCTTTTCCGCAACGCGCCTGCCGTGCTGTTTATCGCGTCTGAGTCCAATATAGACGCTGGACTGGCTGCCCAGAACATGGAACTGATGGGAGTGTCACTGGGGCTTGGATTCCTCTATAATGGCTATCTGCGCAGGGCTGCCGAAATGAACCACGAGGTGATGGAATGGCTGGGCGTGGGAAAAAAAAGGATAGAGGCCTGTGCCCTTCTGGGTTATCCGGATATCACATATAAAAGGACGGCGCCCAGAAGGACGGCGGATGTGATTCTCCTGTAGCCTCATGGTCTTCCTCTACAGCCGCTTCATAAACTCAATATCCTTCCTGGCGGCTGCCGGATTCATTTCCTCCCGGAGCAGATACATATCCGGTTTATTTTCATGGAGCCATCGGCTGATTTCCTTATACCCCAGGATGCCTTCTCCCAGCTGTTCCGGCTGATATGCACGGTCCTTTCCCAGACTGTAGTCTTTAATATGCATCACGTCGATATACGCTCCGATGCCCTCAAGCCACTGGTTCCAGTAAGTATCCTGGTCCACTTACGGTCCGGCTGGAAGCATGACCAGAATTTCCGCCACCTCATTATCCGTGGCAACCCGCTGGGGCGGTCCCCAGGTTCCTGCGCCTGAGGTAACGATGACCTGGGGCGAATCATCCGATGCCCGGTAATATCCGTAATCCACATCAAATACAGCGTTGGTAATCAGATTAAAAGGAAACATTTGTCCCTGGTGGGTATGTCCGCAGAGAATCAAATCCGTCTCTTCCCCATAGTCCCGGATATTTCCCGGCTGATGGTCCATTACAATGACAGGCAGCTCCCCTGCCTTTGCAGGCAGCGTGAGCTTTTCCCGCTTATCCCCCTGCCCGCCAATGGGAAAGGAATCCTTCCTGCCCGCCAGCACAAAACGGCCGTCTATGACAACCGCCTCATCCCGCAGCACATGAACGCCTGCTTCTGAGAGAAATTCCAGCATGCGGCCATAGCTTGGGCCTGCATCATGGTTTCCAAGGCAGGCGTAAACACCGTAAACCGTATCCATTTTCAGAAACAATGCCTTAAGAGCTTCAGGGTCAGCCGGGACAGCGGCATCGCCGTCAAATATATCTCCGGCAATACAGACAATATCCGGCTTTGTGGAATTTACCGCGTCAATGACCTTTTCAAGATGGTGTTCTCCTATGACATACCCCAGATGCAGGTCGCTGATTAGGGCAATCCGGAGCGGAGCCTTTTCTGCATCCTTGCCGCCCATCTGAACTTCGTAGGGTTTTATCTGTATTACCGCCCCATGGACAGTACCATATACGGACAGGGCAGCTGAAAGAAACAGCGGTATGGTTCCCGCTGCAATGCCTGCCCGGAAGGACAGGGGTGACGGAAGAATACGCAGCAGTCCTGCCAGGAACACCAGAAATCCTGCCAGATTAACGAACATCACCATGTAGACAATGAATCCAAGGAGATAGTGGTCAGCATAGAAAACAGGCGCAGGTATATGGTTGTTTGGAATACGGCTGACAACAAACGCTCCCAAAATCCCGGTAACTGCCAGACCATAGACAATTCCATACGCCAGGGAACCCATGCCCGGAAAAAGCGGTCCAAGCCACTGGTACAATTTCCGCCCCGCATTGGCAAACAATCCAATTGTGACCGCAAGCGCGGTAAACAGACTTATCAGTTTCATTCTTTACTCCATTTCAGGCCTAATCCCCTGTCCTTTCATGATAGTTCACTTCTTCACACAAATCCATGAACAGCCGCATCAATGGGCTGACCCACTTGTTCCTATGGTATGCGCACACCGCCGAGAGGACCGGACGCCCCAAATCTGTCCTGACTATCTCCAGTTCTCCCTGTTCCAGTTCTTCCCTCACCGTAAATTCAGGCAGAAAGGAAATCCCTACCTCACTTTTTACCAGATTTTTTATGGCAGGGATGCTCCACAGCTCAATGGTATGGTCCAGACGGATGGGACTTTTTAACCTGGGGCGAGGCAACTAAAACAACAGGATATTCTCCCATGGACCTGGTACAGAGTCCTGTGCCAAAGCCTCCTACCGTTTCATAAAACACCCCCAAATCCAGCGTTCCCTTCGACTGACCACCATCCTGAAAATGTGGCTGCGGAACGGATGCCGGGAAACACCGGAAGATATATGCGAAATCAATTAAAAGTGAATACGGCAGGTCCATGGAGTAAAACCGCATGGATTTACCTTCTTATTGTCCGCTGCCAGAACTTCCTGCCGTACGTTCTCTTTTCCTGTAATAAAGAGGTGTATATCCCATATATCCGGATAATGTGTTGGAAAAATGGCTGCTGCCAGAAAACCCGGCTGCCAATGCAATTTCCAGGATACTCTTGTCCGTGTGGGTCAGCAGATACTCTCCCATGCGTACCCGGTAGGAAATAAGATAATCCACAGGGGACTGCCCCAGTATTTCCTTAAAATCCCGGCAGCATTCGCTGGCGCTGACACTGGCTGCCTTTGCAATATCCTCCAGCCGGATTTTTCCGGCATACTCCTGGTGAATGAATTCCAGGCAGGAACGGACCCGCCTGTACTGGACATCGGAAAAGGCCGGCTGCTGCTTATTTCTTAAATCCAGATTTTCATACAGCGTAAGCCCCATCTGCTGCAGCAGAATCTGAAGGCGCCACAGATATCCCCTGGGCCGCCTGCAGTCACACTGATACATGTCATGGATGCAGGACAATGCCTCCCCATGCCATGGACAGGTATTGTCAAACAGAAAGAAATCCCTCTCTGTTTCTGTAATAAGGGAAACATACTGCGTTTCCACCAGTCCCCCGGAAAGGCCGTGGAGCAGATAAGGGGCAGCCAGCACAGCGCAGTAAACGCTGCCGTGCTGCTGGTGGTAGGGCGTGACCATGTGCAGCATATTAGGCGGCAGGAGCCCGCCCTGCCCGGCAGAGAGCACATAGGAACAGCCGCCTGTCTGAAACTCAATGTCCCCCTTCAGCACATAAACCAGCTCCAATTCCTTATGCCAATGCCAGGGTATGACCCGGTTTGGATACAAATCCAGATCATCCAGATATACTTCCATTGGAAAAGCAGGCGTGCCATGACAGGTGACTTCCTCCAGGTTTCCGTTTACCTCCAGATAGTTTAACTGCATATCGAAATCTCCTTTACAGGCAAGACAGGATTCTGTTATTTTTAGCCGTGATTTTATTACAAATATCTCTACAATTCCATAATAATAAAAAAAGGACATATGCAAGGTATTTTGTTCAAAGGAGTGATGATGGAAATGAAATTGACTTATATTACCATCCATACCATGGAACCGGAGATAATGAAAGATTTTTATATAAAATATTTAGGAGCGGTCGTGGATGATGCACGTCCCTTTGACAGGGACGGTTCAGGAAAGGATAACCGTGTGGCGTCCCCCTCGTCATACGGGACCGTATACAGCCTGTCTTTTGACGGAGGAGTAAAATCAAGCTCATACCGGAACAGCCCGGCTCATTGGGAGTCCCATCCGCTGTTTCGCCCGCCGTTCCATCCGTCATACCATCCTTCCCGGAAACCCGGCCTCCTTATGCGGTGCGGCTCACCTTCAGAGCAGGCAGCAGGAAACGTGTCAACGAACGCACCGGCCAACTGATACTGGAAGGCCACGAAGTAATATGTGAACCCCATTAAGCCTGTTTCCATGTATTCAGATACTCTTCCGCCATGTCCTGGGGAACCATGCTACCGCCTGTTGCCCAGGCTATATGGGCGGCCTGTCCCATGCAGTCACAGAGTCCCTTTTTCCTGATGTATCCTTCCATCTCATCCGGATGGAAGAATGCTGCAAAGGAAGCGCATGCAGACGGTTCTATGAATATATTCTCCGTTTTCATAAGCGCGCGCATCAGCTCATACAGTTTTCTGTCCTCAATTGTGCAGATACCTGCAAGGCGCTTTTCAATCACCTTTCCCACAAACGCGGACGGCCTTCCCACTGCAAGCCCGTCGGCATCCGTCCTGCCGCTGATTCCAAAATCCCTGACACTGACCCTGTCGTGCTCGCCTGTGGCCATTCCCACCAGCATGCAGCATGCCTGGGTGGGTTCCATGAAAAAGCAGTGGACATTATCGCCGTAAACCTCTTTCAGGCCATAGGCCACGCCTCCCGGCGCCCCGCCAATTCCGCAGGGCAGATATACAAACAACGGATGACGGCTGTCCACCTGGATTTCCTGTTCCTCCAGCTGGCTTTTCAGGCGCTCTCCCGCGACTGCATAGCCCAGAAACAGGTTGACGGAATTCTCATCGTCCACAAAATAGCTCATTGGGTCCTGGCTGGAACTCTTTCTTCCCTCTTCCACGGCCGCACAGTAGTCGGATTCATACTCCATAACCGTGACTCCCTTGCTTCTCAGCAAATCCTTTTTCCACTGTTTGGCATCCGCCGACATGTGCACAATTACCTGAAATCCCAGTTTGGCACTCATGATGCCGATGCTGAGTCCCAGGTTGCCGGTAGACCCCACCTGAACCTTATACCGTCCAAAAAACTCTTTCATTTCACAGGAAGCCAGTTTCCGGTAATCCTCCTTTTCCGTGAGAAGCCCTGCCTCGAAAGCCAGGTCCTCGGCATGTTTTAACACCTCGTAGATACCTCCCCTGGCTTTTATGGAGCCGGATATGGGAAGATGGCTGTCCATTTTTAAAAACAGTCTCCCGGAGATTCCCGCTCTCCACTCCTGGTTCAGTTCCTGTCTCATGGCCCGGATTTCCCGAAGCTCCGATTCTATCATGCCATTCCGGCCGGCAGTCTCAGGGAAAACCTCCGCCAGATAAGGCGCAAAGCGGGCCAGCCTCCCTGCCGCGTCTTCAATCTGCTCCCCGGATACTGTTTTTTCTCCCTGTCCGTTCTCCGGGCACTCCCTGTCATTTATCCACAGCATTTCTTTTCCGGCAGCAGCCTCAGCCAATGCCGGTATCTGTCTGATGTATGTTTCTATTCTTGAATCCATGATATCATTTCCTTCCTGTTTGTAAATGTAAATGAAATATATATTTGCACCGTTATGTATGATTCTCCTTAAAAAATTCCCTGGTCAGCCTCATGACTACCGGAGACAGCTTAAAAAGGGCCAGCACATTGGGAATGATTAAAAGCCCCAGCATACAGTCCTGGATAGACCACACGATTCCTGCCGTGCTCAGGCTTCCTGCCAAAATCAATACAGGAAACAGCATACGGTAAAACCAGTCCCCCTTCAAGCTCTTTATGTACATCAGACTCACATGTCCAAAATACCACTGGCTCATGATGGAGGTGGAAGCGAATAAAATCAGGCTGACAGAAACCACATATTTCAAAAAAGGAAATATGGTTCCGAATGCCTCCGCTGCCAGGGATGCCGCATTTGCCCCTTCCAGGGGCACACCGCTTGCCAGGATGGAAAAGCCAGTGGTACTGCATATAACCATGGTATCCACCAGCACCTCCGCCACACCGTAAAAGCCCTGTCTGGCCGGATGGTCTACCTGGGCCGCGGAATGGATGACGGCCGCAGAACCTTCGCCTGCCTCGTTGGAATACAGTCCCCTGGCCACGCCGAACCGCATGGCCTCCTTCATTGTCAGCCCTGCCGCGGCCCCCATCCCCGCCTTCATGGAACATGCTTCCCGGAAAATGCGGTTCAGCATGGGCAGAATGGATTCCAGATTGGCAAACACCACCACAGCGCCTCCCACAATATACAGCGACGCCATGATTGGCACGACTTTCTGGGCTGTATCCGCCAGACGTTTCAACCCTCCGCCAATGATAAAAATCATGGCAGCCGCCAATACAACACCGGTACACAGCTTCGGGACCCCGAACACCTGATAGGCTGCGCCTGATATGGTATTGGACTGAATCAGGGTTCCGCCTGCATTCTGGAAAAACAGAAGGACAGCCGCGGCCACGCCCAGACACCGTGTATGGAGTCCCTTTTCAATATAATACATGGGACCGCCGTAATAGCTTCCGTCCACGCCTTTTTGACGGAACACCAGACCCAGTACGATTTCCGCATATTTGGTGGCCATTCCTAAAAATGCAGCCGCCCACATCCAGAACAGGGCGCCCGGACCTCCACCAATCAATGCAGTGGCAACCCCCACGATATTCCCGCTTCCCACACAGCTTGCGATTGCCATATAAAGAGCCTGGACGGAGGACACGGTTCCCTTATGGTTCCGGGATGGTTCTGTTCTATCTTCTTTTTTGCAGAATTCCTTTATAATCCAGGGGATGGACCTGAACTGGATGCAGCTCGTGGCAATGGTATAAAACACGCCCAGCCCCAGCAATACAAACAGCATCCAGTTTCCCCACAGCAGGCCGGCCAGATTCCCCAGAACTGCCTCTGCTGTTTTCATCACTCCAACCGGTTCCTTCCCTCTGCCTGCGGCATATGAAATCCCATGACAGCTGCCAGAGTAGGCGCTATGTCAATCAGCTTCATGGAGCCTATATCGTGTTTCCGTTCTATCCCGCATCCTTCTATCATGAAAGACGCCCTCATTTCCTCGAAGTTTTCACAGTAGCCATGCTGGGCTTTCTGGTGCAGTTTTTCCGTACAGTAATCCCCCTGCACATCGTCCCGTATTTCATATCCCTTTTGAGAGACCAGCACATAGTCAGCCAGAGGGAAACCGCCTCGTTCTATGGCCTGTTTCCGGTCCAGTACCTCCAGAATGCCCAAATACGGATTGGATGACAGCTCCTTCATTACCTGCTCCAGCTTTTTTCCGGCATCTTCATCCTGCCCGTCCTTCAGCCGGATTTCAGACATGCCCCCTGCACGCTGGGACCAGGCTTTCCAGTCCGTTACCCTGCCATTTTCATCTGTAGTGATAAGCCCTGCTTCCCTCAGCTTCACATTAGGCCGGATATTATACCGGTTGTCCAGTGTCCCATGGTCGGAAACAACGCAGACAACCGCCTGGTCATCCGTTATTCCATGTACCTTCTCAACCAAGTCTCCCAGCATTCTGTCAATGGCCTCAACCGCATGGGCAGCCTCTTTGCTGTATACCCCATACTCATGGGCCATCTCGTCAAAGGACGCAAAGTAGGCTGACATGAAAAAAGGCTGTTCCTTTACCCTGGGCGCCAGCTTATGGTCCAATACCCACATGGCTGCCTTGTACCGCTGCCTGTCCCCGGCTTCCGTCAGGTCCAGGCCTCCTGCATACCTTCCAATTTCCTCCTCCATCTCCAGAACCATGCCCTGCGGCACGGACATGGCGTCGATAAACCGGCTGTCCAGCTCTGTTCCATCCCACCAGAATTCCGGCGCCATAAAATCTCCCCCGGCAGCCACTGATGTGGGAAATGCCACGCTGGCAGACAGATATCCGTGTTTTCCGGCAGCCTCCCACAGATTTTCCACTTTTCTGCTGGTAAACCAATGCCATGCTCCCATATGCTCCTCCATGGGGTCAAATATTCCATTGTTATATATGCCGTGGACAGCGGGATTGGTACCTGTGATGATGCTCTGGTGGCAGGGATAGGTAAAGGTAGGAAACACACTCTGCACGCCCTGGCCTGCAAAGGTACCATTCTCCACAAAATATTTACTTATATTAGGAAGGCTGATTCCCAGACGTTCCTGTTCAAAAACAAACTCCGGCTTCAATGCGTCCACCGATACCAGCAATACACTTACCTTATTTTGCTCCATGACCTTTATCCCCCTGTTTTTCCGGTTTCTCGACCCTGATGCCTGCCTGTTCAAAGGGCTGTATCTGCTCCTTTGCTGCCTCGGAATCCGTAATAATCATCCCCACCCGGTCGATGTCGCACATCTTTACCAGTGAATTCACGCCCAGCTTGGTACTGTCCGCAATGACAATGGTCTGGTCTGAGGCCTCCATCATCTTTTCCTGCACAATGATTTCATCCATACGCTGGTAGGTGATTCCCCGGTCAACCGAAATGCCGCAGGTGGTCAGAAAAAATAAGTTGATGCTTAATTTGGAAAATATCATGCCTGCAATATCAGACACAAAGGCCAGCTCCTCAGGGCGGTATACGCCGCCCGTTGCAATGAGTGTGATTCCCTTTGCATCAGCCAGTTCATTTAAAATAGCAATGGAATTGGTGACCACGGTCAGTGAACGGAATGTCCTCTTTATGGCGCGGGCCAGCTCATAGGAAGTGGTTCCGGAGTCCAGGGCTATGGACTGACCCTCCTTAATAAAACGGACCGCAAATTCTGCAATCTCCACCTTGCTCTCCAGGTTTTCCCTTTCCCTGGCTGAAAAATTCTGGTATTGGATGTTCTGCTCCCCAGGCATATTTTCCCTATCCGCCAGAAAAGCCCCTCCCCTTGTACGGCGTATCAGTCCAAGGGCTTCCATGTTCTCCAGGTCCCTGCGGACTGTTTCAGGAGAGACTCCCATCTTCTTTTTTAAATCCGCGACCCTGACGCTTCCGTCTGTCTGCATCAGGCTTATTATCTTTTGATACCGTTGTTCTGCCAGCATCCGCAAACGCTCCTTTCTGTTTTGTTTCCCTGCTCACCTCTGGTTTTGCTTAGTTTAACTTATTTTAGCACATGTAAGCACATCATTCAACTATTTTTCTCCGCAAAACGCCACAAATTAACTTATTTATTTTCGTATATATTCCACAAAACAGCTCGTTTTAACTCATCTTAGCTTGACTCAGCTCATTTCGTCACATATACTAAGAGTACGGAAACAAATGGTAAATATAATGAGGAGATGAAAAAATGAAAACAAATGCAGACAACAGTCAATCAAAGAAATGGATTTCATTTGGTACATTGGTATTGGGCGCCGGGACCATTTATAAGCTGGGATGCTTAAAGGACGCGTTCTATGTTCCCATGCAGGAATTCATGGGGCTGTCCCACACACAGATTGGTACGGCCATGAGCGTGGCAGGGCTGATTTCCACCTTCGGATTCCTGATTTCCATCTATCTTACGGACCGGGTATCTAAAAAAATCATGATTCCCATGTCCCTGCTGGGTATCGGATTACTGGGCATCGGTCTTTCCGCCTTCCCGCCGTACTGGCTCTTTCTGTTAATCAACTGCGGTCTTGCCGTCTGCGCGGACATGCTCTACTGGCCCACCATGTTGAAGGCGGTCCGGCTTCTGGGAACAGAGGAAGAGCAGGGGCGCATGTTCGGAATCATGGAAGCCGGACGCGGGCTTGTGGATACCATCATTGCCTTTGGCGCACTGGGTGTCTTCGCATTAATAGGGAGCAATGCCGCCAGCCTGAAGGCAGCCATTCTCTTTTACTCAGCCGTTCCCATGGTAATCGGCATCATCGCCTATTTCCTTCTTGAACCGGATGAGATTAAGGCTGTCAATGCTGCCGGTGAAAAGGTAAGCAAAAACAAGGCTGCCATGGATAATGTCATGCTCGCCCTTAAGAACAGGAACATCTGGCTGGTATCATTTAATGTATTTGCCGTCTACTGTGTTTACTGCGGACTTACATATTTCATTCCCTTCCTCAAGGACCTTTATGCCATGCCCGCTGTCCTGGCAGGCGCCTACGGAATCATCAACCAATATGCCCTTAAAATGCTGGGAGGCCCTGTCGGCGGCTATCTCACCGACAAGGTCTTCCATTCAGCAACCAGATATCTTCGGGTCGTATTCGTAATTACAGGGGCGGCCCTGACTGTCTTCGCTTTCCTGCCTCACAGCAGCATGAACGTATACTTCGGCATGCTCATGACCCTCAGCATCGGCGCCTGTGTATTCAGCATGCGCGCCATATTCTTCGCACCCATGGACGAAATCAATGTTCCCAGGGAGATAACCGGCTCCGCCATGTCGCTGGGTTCCTTCATCGGTTATCTGCCGGGCGCATTTCTGTACTCCGTCTACGGAAACATTCTGGACCGCAATCCGGGTATCAGCGGCTACCGCATTGTATTTCTCATCATGGCTGTGTGCGCCGGCGCCGGTTTCCTGCTGAGCAGTTACATCCTGGGTGTGATTGGAACGAATAAAGCCATCAATAATTAATGCCTTTTACAGTCAGCACTCCGTCGGATACCCCGAATATAATGTTCGGGGTTCCGGATTTCCATTTTCATTCATATAAAACTTGGTTTCATCCGTGATTCCTGCAAATCCGCCCTGGGACCGGGACCAGAATTCGATGCCCCTTCTTCAGCAGATATCCGTGATTCATCACAAGGACCGTTACCTCTCCACCTATACACAGTATTTTCAGAAATTAATACTGAAATATTTCCATGAGGTTGAGCAGATTCCGATTGATGAGCTGGTGAACTCGTCCTCTGTTTCTCTGCAGTGAAAAGCACCAGGCGTAATTATATTGCATTAAAGTATCGTTAATATTCCTCCCATCCCGTTGACATTGTCCCTTTATCCTCATATAATTCCAGCAGGACAGGATATTTCCATATATAAAACACCGGAAGGAAAATGACATACATATGGACGCCACCGTCAACGACGATGACCAAATTTTCACCATAACCACACTTCATATGTTCAAAAAAAGGCATGACCCGCATTCATTCACATGGATGCGGGCAATGCCTTTTTCTTTCCGCACAACACTGTCAAACATGTAAAAGGAGGAGTCATTGTGAGTATTCAATCGTTTTTCAGTCTGCTGGGAGGGCTGGCGTTATTTCTGTACGGGATGCAGATGATGAGCACCAATCTGGAGGCCGCAGCCGGCAGCCGCATGAAGCAGATACTGGAGCGCCTGACTGCCAATCGGTTTTTAGGCGTGTTCGTGGGGGCCGGAATCACGGCAATCATCCAGTCCTCATCCGCCACAACCGTCATGGTGGTGGGCTTCGTCAACTCCCAGCTCATGACGCTTAAGCAGGCTGTCTGGATCATCATGGGTGCCAATATCGGAACCACCGTGACCGGGCAGCTCATAGCCCTGGACATCGGGGCCGTCGCGCCGTTGATTGCATTTGCAGGTGTTGCTCTGATTCTTTTTGTCAAGCAAAAAAAGGTCCAGTTTGCCGGAGGGATTATTGCGGGTCTGGGTATCCTCTTTCTTGGCATGGAAATGATGAGCGCCGCAATGATACCGCTGCGTGATTCCCGGCATTTTGTCAATTTGATGACAAAGTTTTCCAATCCCTTTCTGGGGATTCTGGCAGGAGCTGCTTTTACTGCTGTCATCCAGTCTTCTTCTGCATCCGTTGGTATTCTTCAGGCCCTGGCCGTAAGCGGATTAATCGGACTGGACAGCGCGGTCTTTGTGCTGTTCGGTCAGAATATCGGCACCTGCATCACGGCTGTCCTGGCCTCTATCGGGGCAAACCGCGACGCCAAACGGACCACCCTGATTCACCTGATATTCAATGTCATTGGCACAGCTGTGTTTACTTTGGTCTGTCTGGTGTCACCCTTTACCCAGTGGATGGCCTCGTTCACGCCGGATAATCCCGCGGCACAGATTGCCAATGTGCATACCCTGTTCAACATTGTTACAACCCTGCTTCTGCTGCCCTTCGGCACACAGCTTGCACGGATTTCCGAAAAGCTTCTGCCGGACAAGCCACAGAATACAACGGATGATGAGCGCTGGTTTGAGGATTTGCTGGCCTCTGAACATGTACTTGGCGTATCTGTCATAGCAAGGAAGCAGCTGAATGAGGACATCGGTCAGATGCTTGCTCTGGCTGCCGCCAATGTTGAAACCAGTTTTCTGGCGTTCGTGCATAGGGATGAGGACGAATTGGAGCAGATTCAAAAACGCGAGGAAGAGATTGACCTTTACAATGCCCGGCTGTCCAGGAGGATTTCCAGGGTACTTGCCGTGGAAAATTCCCCGTCCGAGGTAAATGCGCTTAACCGCATGTTCTCCATCATCGGAAATGTGGAACGCATTGGCGACCACGCAACAAATATCGCGGGCTATGCCCGGACCATGATGGAGCGCAGGCTGGAGCTTTCTTCCCAGGCATCTGCTGAGCTGGCCGATATGAGGACCTCATGCATGGGCGCCGTACGCCTGATTTGCAGCGCCTGCATCGCTGAGTCCAAACCCCGGCCAGAGCAGGACTCCCTTCCGGAACAGGCTCTGCTTCTGGAACAGGACATTGACAGGCGGACAGCCCGGTACCGTTCCAACCAGATTGAGCGCATGAGAAAGGGGAAATGTCATGTGGAAACTTCCATCCTGTATTCGGAAATCCTGACCGATTATGAGCGCATCGGCGACCATGCGTTCAACATTGCCCAGGCGCTTGACAAGCTGGATGAAAATTAACATGTGGATTCTCCTCCTCACGGCAGTCCCCCAGCTTCAGGCATCAATACCTGCTTCTTCCCGGAACCTTATCGCCTTTATTTCAACCGTAAAAGAAAACCGGGTAAACACTCCCGGTCTTTCCATTGACAAATCATATAAGGCTCTATATACTTAAATCAATCATTGTCACGAAGACCATGTCCTTCTCCAAGAGAAGTCTGTTTACGATTTGAAATGAACGCAGCAACATTAAAATAAAATGGATAAAACGCCACGAAGCACCGGACTGTTGAAACAGTCTGCTTCTTCCGGCGTTTTTTATGTTCCTGGAGGTTATTATGATTAAACGTACGCCGCTGTTGGCAGATAAGGGCATCTGGAGGCAGATTCCATGACACTGAAAGAAATCGCTGCCGAAGCCGGAGTTTCCGTATCCACGGTCTCCCGCGTAATCAATAAAAGCGGAAAGTCCCCCGCAGGCAAGGAAGTCCGGAAAAGAATACTGGAAATCGCGCAGAGGACCGGCTATACCCCCAATGCTCATGCGCGGAATTTAAAAATGCATTCCGTCCGCGAGAACGGTAATGCCTGCCGCTCCATCGCATGCCTGTTCGCCCAGGCTGCCGACATTGGCAGCGAGCTGGCGCGCGCCGTCCTGGTGAAAGGCATGGAGGAGGAAGCACGCATACATGATTACAGCTTGAAATACAGCCTGTCTTCCCTTGACGGCTTCCTTCCCCCGGCTTTTGACATGATGGCAAATTCCAGCGTGGACGGAATCGCCATAATCGGCAGCAGCCTTGCGGACACGGATTCCACCGGGCAATACCTTTGCCATCTTTCCCAACGGACTCCCCGGCATATCATCTACACGGGCTTTGAATATCTGGACGCCGGCCTGGACCAGATTGTCTGTGACGGACAACGGGCTGCCTCCGATGCAGCAGACCGCCTGATCCTGTCAGGCCACAGGCAAATTGCCTATATAGGCGGCCGCGGATATAGCGTCCCTTTCCTGGGGTACTGCGCGTCCCTGAAGGAGCATGGCATTCCCTGCCGTGAATCCTGTGTAAAGCTTGTCCCCATTTCCATGGAAGGCGGGTATCTGGGGGCAGGCGAACTTCTGAAATCCGGATTAAGCCCCACGGCATGTTTATGCTCCAATGATGTTATCGCAATCGGAGCCATGCGCGCAATCAGGGAATTCGGGCTGACTGTCCCCGGAGATATATCCATTATCAGCATGGACGATATCAATGTGGGGCAATACTTAGACCCGACGCTGACTACCATTCATCTTCCCCTGGCTGAAATGGGACGGATGACCGCAAAAATCCTGATCGACAGGATTGAAGGAGGACATCATCTTCCTATGAAAATCGTACTTCCATACCATATGGTGGAACGCGAGAGCTGCCTCAGCTCCGATGCCCCCGATTAATAACCGTTTTCGGATTTTTAGCGGATTTTCCCGTTAAGTGGGAGTCAACAACCGGCTGCCCTGAATTATTTTTACACGGTTCCGGACGGGGCGGCTCCCGTGCAGACTTACCGGAATAAACTGTACGGAAAACAGGAAACAGAACCGCATCCGTATAGATAAAAAATATAGTTATCTTTTCACTATAGAAAAAATAAATGCAGGCCCTGTAAAGGGGCAAAAGCGTTTGCATACACTTCCAAACCTGCTATAATTAGAGACATGTGATGATAATTTCAAAGCACACTTCCGGGAATAGGAAGAATCAGATACATATTTAAGGAGGATACGAATCATGAAATTAGATGAACGCGGAAAGCAGTGCCCAAGACCTGTCATTGACACTAAGAAGGCATTGGAATCCTGCAATCCGGGAGAGACGGTTGAGGTATTGGTAGACAACGAGATTGCAGTCCAGAACCTGAGCAAGATGGCTGCCAGCAAAGGCCTTTCGGCTGTTTCCGAGAAAATAAGCGATAATGAATTTTCCGTAAAAATCGCAGTTGGCCAGGGAGTAACCCCTGTCTCCGGTGCGGCGGATGATTCAGGTGAGGAACCAGTGGCCTGCCAGCCGGACAGCCGCAAAAAGGGCATGACAGTGGTTCTGTCCTCCAACCTTATGGGTCACGGCGACCCTGAACTTGGAAAGGCTCTGATGAAGGGGTTTGTCTACGCGCTTACCCAGCAGGACGCTCTGCCGGAAACGATTCTTCTGTATAACAGCGGCGCCTATCTTTCCTGCGAAGGTTCCGACAACCTGGAGGATTTGAAATCCCTGGAATCCCAGGGAGTGGAGATTCTCACCTGCGGAACCTGCCTGAATTTCTATGGATTAAGCGAAAAGCTTCAGGTTGGCAGCGTCACCAACATGTATGAGATTGTGGAACGCATGACGGCCGCCAAACTTTTGGTGCGTCCTTAAGCTTCCTGACGGCCAGACTGGCAAAATGATTATAATAATCGGATAGGGGAGATTTTAACCTCCCCTTCCACACCACG